>Ga0307987_1000168_pt1 | contig 40721 bp, 24 predicted proteins | sample EllFjometagen181_FD_203157 | JGI IMG/M metagenome (GOLD analysis project Ga0307987, IMG submission 203157) | Marine microbial communities from Ellis Fjord, Antarctic Ocean - #181 | ecosystem: Environmental > Aquatic > Marine > Unclassified | place: Southern Ocean | collected 2014-10-08 | reverse complement strand
CAATCTTAAGAGTAAAAACCTATTATCACAAGACTCTTAGTATGATTAAATTTACCAAAGTTATGACAACCCAAACACCTAGAATTGTCGAAATCATGAAGGTTCTTGATTCTACTACGGGTAAACATCCTGCTATAGAGTATCTTTCTAACTTTTGTACTTATGACCAACGAAAGCGTCTGAACTATGAAGACATTAAAGAAAAAACACTATACAAAACCTTAGCTTGACGCGTATGCCCAATGGGGCTTTATATCCACAAAATATGATGAAGAACCAATAAATATTATTAATAGACTGAGTCTGTATTTTAGCATAAAGGTAAACTACGTGTGTGTTATTATCATTTCTTAGTTAATCTCAACCTTGATTTTACGGTTGATGGCTATTTTTTCTTTTCGGTTCACCCGCCTGCGTTCCTACGGCTTGGCAGGCAGAACCGACTCTACATTCTTTCCTGACAGCGTTGTTTGCAAGTAATGTAGCGTCCGATCTGTGATCGGAATTATACTATATATTTTTTCTAATCATCGTCGTAAATCCATAATCACATTTGCTTTTATGCCCGAAGTCAAGTCTCTGGCAGTTACGTTAAATTGACCTAGTTCGACATTGTACGGAACCATTATCTTGAGCGTAGCCTTACCGTTATTGAGCATCACTTTCCTGGGGATAAAGGGCAGAACTCCTTTTCTGGTTGGACTGATTTTCAACATGACCAACCTATTATCTGGCGCTCCATCTTCGGTTGTTAAATCCAACCTCAGTTCACACCATTCTCCCGGCTTGATTGTTGTTCTATTCGATGCGAGTGTAAAAGACCGGACAGGTGATGGGCTTAAGGCAAACAGGCGTGCTTCGCTATAGTTAATGTTACCATTAATGACATCAATAGTCCCCAAGTTTTTATCGGCAAGCACATCATATACGCATTTGAACTCTGGCAATTTAACAGAAAAAACATTATCGGTCTTATTGCCATCACCAGTAAGGAACAGGTAGGTCAGCTTGCCTTGTGTACGAACTATCGTAGAGCATATCAAGTTGGAACGTGTGCCCACTTCAAGCCAGTTGCTGTGAAGCCCATAGGTGGGTTCAACTCCAGCAGCCATCAGCAGTTTATCCAAAAGTCTAATTTCTCCATTAGATTTTGGCATTGGAAAGTTAATAAAGAAAGCATTTCCCTTTCTGAACACCTGGCCATAATTGCCAGATGTAAATTCGCTGTCATTAGCATCTTTAGATACAATCCTGAAGCTTTCCCGTAAAACAAGCGGAGACGGATTCGATTTGGTCCGTTCGATCCCAAACAAGTCCTTGAAGGATTCAGGAGTTTGTGCATAAACCCGACCGTTTTCGTCACGGCGTGCAGTCCCGGCTTCGGCTATAACACAACCGCCGCTCTCGACAAAGTCACGCAGAAGTTCCAGTTTTTCATGGCCAAGACAGACCACGTTCTGCAGGAGAACCACACGAGTCTTTTTAAGACGTTCTGCAGTCAGATCCAGCTCATCGCAAAACTCATACTGATAACCCAATGCGTCAAGATGAGGCAAAAATGAGTTGGGCATCTGATTTGCGCCCCATACACTCATTCCCCGTAATTTCTTGCGATCTTGCTGAGGTTTGTTTAAAAGGCTTTGTTTGAAAAAGGCAAGATCATTATTATAAAAAAGAGTACGGGGATAATAAACAAGAATTCCTTCGTCAAGTGGTTTTGTGTTGACAGCTAAATCACCCATTCCTGAACACAAAACCTTGTTGATTGCTGCAATTGCCTTGCCTTTTTCATTTAGAGTAAAATCCCCATTAAAATACGACCAATCGGCCAAAGGAGGCGTTTCAGTGAAACACGGAGCAAACCAACCAATATTTGCACCTCTGCGGGCGGCATCCCACGCTTCATGTGCTATCCGCTCGGCGCCGGGCGCAGTTGCCCATGTATAGCCGATAAAAGTTTCAACATGATCAAACCAGCGCCAGCCAAGATGCAGATATCCCATTGGTGAATTTCCTTTTACAAAATCATTGTAGAGATAAGATGATCCGAGACTTCTTGAAAAATCTCCGAGATTGATACCGCTGAATGTGCCAATAGACCGTGGGTTGATTGCCGTGTCTGCATTAGGCAAGATATTTCTCACTGCTTTGGAGGCATTTACGTATGTACTAATAAATTGATCATCAAGATTACGGCGAGAATCAAACCATGAAGTCCAATTGTCAGAATCAATCGTTTCATACCACAAAGGGCGAACTACATCCCCCCATTCTTTATACTGTGTTCCCCAAGCCTTGTTGAGAGTCGCGATGTTTGAGTATTTCTTTTTCAACCAAATCTGAAAATTTGTTTTGTATTTAGAAGATGCAAATCGGTTTTCCAGAGCTGGATACCTTTCCAGTTCAGGCTCATCACAAAATTCATATTTGACAGGACTGAAATCCTTGAACCAGCCAATCAGACACTTCATTTTCTCTGGTGTACTCCCCCTGCGAATCAACCAGTTGCCCCAGTTTCTCAACCCGGTCTCAGTTGAAAGCCTGCTCAGAACAGGAGTAGGATAACCGTTTTGAATAGTATCATGTCCACTCTTTTCCAATACAGCACATAAAACATCACTCATCGGATTACTACCAAATCCTTCATAGGCCATAATATGATACTCATCCCAACCGGGAGACTGTTTGACAAAAAACTGATCTCTTATTTCAATGCTTTCGCCTAAAGTACTGAAGGTGAATCGGACATTGGCCAGCCGACTTTGAATTCCTGTGTCGGATAAATTCAATGAGAGTGGAATATCCAGAATATTCTGAGTCTGAGAAACGTTGACTTCTTTTTCCTGCTTGATCAATAAGCGACCTTTTAAATCAAATAATTCTGTTGAAACTTTTACCTTTTTAGATTCAGGTGCAACTAATAGATGAAATGTTGGTTTTATTATATCAGATGGATTGTAAACCGAATAATCAGGCTTATAGATGACTTTTAGATTACCCAGAACATCAAAAGATGAAGAGTTCCAATCGAGAACTTCACCGTCATTGTCCAGAAGATAGACGTCAAGAAAATGTTTACCTAACATACCTGTAGAAGGAAGAGGCAAAATGGATGTATAAGATTTCGAATCCAATACCAAGGAGCGATCCAGTTCTGTATGACGGGAATGAAGAACTGATCTACTTACTACGTGAAGGTTGTATTGACGATCAGATTTACGAGGTGTGGTTATGGAAATATTTATTTTTCCGCCATTAACTGTGACCGACTTAAGCGAGACGTTGGAGTCTGCTTTCGCCGCCCATATTATACATTTTCCCAACCAACCGTAGAATTGATCCGCATATTCAATTCCATTCATCCAACGACTGAATTTCCCCATGCCCTCTTTTTTGGCTATATCCATCAGACTACCAGGTACTGAATAAGAATATTTTTTAATTGTCAGTGGGAGAAAGAATGGACGACCTTTAGAATGCTCTCCGTACGCCGGATTATAGGCCATTACTCGCCCTTTACCTCTGGTGGCAACCGCAGCAAGTATTCGAGTGCCATCCTCATTTTGCAGTAACGGCGTTGCTCCCTCGCGAAGATCGGTATCAACATTACACATCCACCTGATTTCCGAAAAATCCTGACTACTGGTTAGAGAGTGATTGCCAATAGGAACGGCTCTTTGGGTTAGTTTTTTATAAGAGGATATATTCATATCCAAAGGCAAGAGGGGATCAAGAATGGTGCTTGGCGTACCACCCAGGCTGGGTACACGAGGAAAAATTCCATGCATAGCGTAAACAAATCCCACCCCTTGATTTTTTATCAACGAGGCAATCTCCTGCTGGCAGTCTTCCGGTAGGTATGATAGCCATATCCCTGAAACAGCTATAACATCATATTGTTTAAAAGAAAGGTAGTACCTGAGCAGGTTCCAAAGGTCCTTATCTCTATTTGATAGCTTCCAATTACTCCAAGAAGGGATTACATCACACTCAAAATCAAACGATTTTGCCAAAGACAAGCATTCAAACATTCCCCGTTTTTTCCCGGTAATGAACAATACACGTACTTTGGCACCACTGCGCCGTTCAGCCCATTGCTTTATGATAGGATCAGGCATGGATTCTCCCCGCTCACAGATCGCAGGCAGCCAACCGGATTCCACTTTTTTGGCAAAACCAGATGGCAGAGAGTTTAATGTAGCATGCACCGACGGAACGATGTAAGACAGACATGACAGAAGTAATATCCATCCCGACAAAATATTCTTGTTTAACATATTTATATTATTATCCAGTTTGTATTTTCTTGCCTGTCCACCGTAGCCCAGCTATTAACAATATAATAAATTGTTAGTAGCTGAGCGAAGGAGAATGTCATGTCGGAAATAGACATCATCATCCCGAAGCAAGTAGAGTATATTAAAAGCGTTGCGAGGTTAGCGGATAAATATTAATGTACCATAGACAGGGACGACAACAACCGAACTAAAATCATCAATTGCCGTATAACTGCTTGTGTTTAGAGTGCTTGCCTTGAAGCCCATTACATTAATGCCAGCTTGCGAGAGGTCAACACCTGCATCTGTCCAGTCAAATATTTCTTCGTACGCACCCCATGTTGATAAACTTTCATTATACGTACTGTAATCTAAGCGCATTTGATCATTTACAAAGTCAAAGCCGAGACGGACTCTATATGTGGTATCTATATATAAAAGGTCATTAACTGAGGGTGATATTGCGATCACATCCGAACCAACACTAACGATTGGTTGTGCCGCAGTTTTACCGGAGGCATAGGAAAACCACTTAAATCTCACACCAAAAAAATCATTGGCGAAATCGTAATCGACGTAGGTCCACCCTCCACCACCGTTTACATTGGTGGCATTTGCGCCAAGGTATAAATAACCACCATAGACATTACCAATCTGATGCATTGTTGCCTCCAGCCATACATAGGACCATTTCTCCTGATCCGTAGGGATATCGGCAGAAAAATACCGTCTTCCATCAGGGGAGTTGTAAGCACCTTTGTAGCCACATTCAGCATGATATCCGCTCATCCCTGGAAATGGTGTATTATAGGTTTTATGCCCATTTATTCCAGTCACAGCTGATGATGGGCAATACCAGTCGTTCCAGCCGTTTCTTACCCACTTTTCGAGGATGCCAAAATCTTCCGTAAAAGAATATTCCGTTGATTCCGTTGCGTCACATGTTTTAAACGAAATAAGTCCCAGCGTTCCTGCCAACAACAAGTATATTACATACATCTTCATATTACTACTCCTTCGTTAATTCGGGACACTTAGCTTTTTTATCCCCGCACGTGTGTCCCAGATTTCCCGTGCATTGAAAATTGTTACAATTTCCTAAATACTAATTATTTCCTTAATGTCGTATTTCCTTTCATTAATTTTCCAGTCAATAAAAACACTTTCTTTTTCGGCTTCAGTCCACCAACCGCCCATCCATCATTTCAACGGCACGTTCTGCCTGTGCTTCAACATCAAATTCCACACGCGGAACCGGTTTATGAAACAGCAATGGCACAACCTTATTGGCATATGTGATCAGTTGTATATCTTCCGGCATCTTAACCCCCCAGTTCCAGCATACTAGGCAAAGCCCCGTAACCATAAACCGTATGCATTCCTTCAAAACCTCATATACTTCATTTGCCCGTGGTACAACTCCAACTGCATGACTCAACATAAAAAAATCATTTCTCCAATTAAAACCGGTTTAACTATACCGGTTTACATTAAATCCGTCAATATTTTTTTTGGTTTTATTTTTCTGACCTTATTATTCATCAATCGTTTCTAAATCAGAATCTTGCCAAGCCCTAAAATCCGGGTTTTTTATAGGTTGAATTGCAGATACTTCATCCTGCCATTTATGTAATAATTCACTCAACTTATTTGTTAATTCGGGACGCTGTTCCGCCAAATTTGTCTGTTCTCCTATATCTTGTGAAATATTGTATAACTCTATGCTATTATCCTCAAAGAACTCAATTAATTTCCAATTCCCATCTCTGACCGCGGCCCCAGGTGTACCACCCTGATTGGCATAATGAGGAAAATGCCAGTAAATCGGACCTCTGTTAAAATTAGTATCTCCCTGTAAAGCCGAGAAAAAACTTTTGCCATCCTCATGCTGATCCGGCTCAAAGGGAAGGTTACACGCTTCCAATAATGTAGGATAAAAATCAACACTTGAGACAATTGCATCTGATTGGCTGTCGCAAGCAATAAATTCAGGGCATCTAACCAAGAGCGGAACTCGCACTCCTCCGTCATACAGCCACCCTTTCCCCTCAATTGCAGGTGAATTACAAGTAGGAGAGCCTTCTGCAGTGCTTAATCCCCCGTTATCTGATGTAAAAACAATAATTGTATCATCCAGAATTCCTTTATCTTCCAGCGCATCAATTATCTTGCCAATATTCTCATCCAAATGCTCAATCATTGCGGCATATACCGGATCGGATTGAATAAGCCTTCGCAAAATTCGCTGATCCTTTTTAAACTCCACCGGGAAAAAATCACCTTCTTCAAAGACCTTTACTTTGTCTAATCCCATTGCTTTCGCTTTAGCTTCGTATTTTTTCACTTTTTCATCTTTTGCAAACAATGGGGTATGGACAAGGAGAAAATTCATATTTAAATAGAAGGGAGTCCCGTCACTCTGGCTGATCAGTTCCGCAGCCTCATCTCCATAGCGGTCTGTCAAATAACAATCACCTTCCTTGGGCGGCAAAGAATCAATATTCCAGGGAGCAAAATAGTAGTTTTCACGCTCTTTAATATCTCTTTTATAAAAATGTCCAATACTTACATCAAAGCCATGTTTGTCCGGGAAATACTCTTCGGATCCGAGGTGCCACTTCCCAACATGCCAAGTATTCCAACCGTTTTCTTTAAAAGTTTTTGCGATAGACTTTTCCGTCGTAGGCAAATAAGGAATATAGGGAGCACTGACAAGTTTTCCTCGTTCCACTCCGGGCAAATGCTCGTCTCCGCCGATATAGTGGGTCAATCCTAACCGAGCGGGATATTTCCCGCTCATAATTGCGGCTCTTGACGGCGAACAGACTGGACACGCGGCATATGCGTTTGAAAATGACATTCCCTCTTTTGCAAGGCGGTCAATGTTTGGAGTTTCATAAAGATTGCTTCCGGCGCATGCAATGTCTTTCCAACCAAGATCATCGACAAGTATAAATACTATATTAGCTTGTTTCATAATGAATTATCCTTTAGTTATTAATTTCCTTTTCTTCTTACCTGAATCTGTGAAAGAATTTCTGGATTCCATTTCTTGTTAATTGATTGTCCGCAAGAATTGCTTCAGAATCAGGTTGCGGATCTGAAATCTCCATCAGCTTAACTTTTCCTTTTCCATCGGTAATTACTGCTTTCATCATTGCCTCTCTTTACCACTTCTCTTTACAATTTTATTCTTAAATTTCTTTATTTTAAGGGAAATGCTATTTCAGCCCAGATTGGTTTATGATCTGATAAAGGCTTCTTAAGTTCTATTATTCCACCGTTAGTCGTTTTTGCACCAGATGATATATTATATAAAATATGATCTATAACCCCTTTATTCTTTTTGGGATTAAGAGCGTTCCATGTGAATTGCTGAGATATATCAATCTTCAGGTCTCTCCAAATAGGCATAAAGCCAGCTTCTTCAATTGTGCTTTTTCCCGAACGTCCAATGTTTTTGTTATTAAAATCACCAACAACAATTACTATCGGGTTTTTCTCTTTAGACAAAAAATTGGTTACAAATTCGTAAGCATGATCGGTAGTTTTATTTTTATGAGGAGCACAGATATGAAGAGAATAAAATGCAATTTCAACACCTTTTATTTTTGTTATGGCTCTAACTGCAGAAGCTTTCCAACAACCTTTTCTCAAGGGATATTCTTCTGTATCTTTTAACAGTGTCCTACTAAGAATCGTCTTGTACTTATCTTTGTGATTTGCCGAAGATATTTTCCCGACATAACTATATTTCATACCGAGCTCTTTACCTATTTTCTCCGTCCAATCTCCGTTAGGAGCTTCATTAAAACCTATAATATCCAGATTGAATGGTTTAAACATTTTGCCAATCTGCTCAGGGGTTGCGTTTTTGCTATACTCCACATTATAAGATGCAACTCTAACAGTAATATTTGTGGTAGCATTAATGTTAAATAATGTTCCCTGTAATGTAAAAATAAGAATTAATTTATATAGTATCTTCATTTCAAATAACCTTTTTTATTGATTTTATGGCTGCTATGCAACCGTTTTGATTTTATTTGCATTACTGTATCTTAATTGATTCAACTGGCTCCAATCGTCTGCTCTTCACGCTACTAACCGATGCTAATCCCGTATATTCAGCCGCAATAGCCCCTTCAATAGTAGTAAAAGGCTCTTCAGTGCCCTGCATCATCCCCAGAAAATTCCGAACAATGTATGTATCGCCGTTATAATGGTTCCACATTGCGGACAGCTTCGCCATTAACAGCCAGCCATTCGCCAAGGGCTTTCAATCGTTCCCTTTCCGGCTGTCCGATAGTACCGTCCGGCGCGTTACCGACATTGAGCAGCATGTTACCGCGGGATCCAGATATACCTGTCAGTTGGCGAATAATCTCGACAGTCTATTTATAATGATTGTCCGCAGGAAAAACTCCCCAGTGAACAAACATTCCAACACCTGCTTCTCTGAACCATTTGTATTTAGTCTGCATTAAAGTTTCCTTTTTCTTCTTTACATTTATAAATAATTACTGAAGCACCTGGTTTGTGAGATATTTTCACAGAAACCCCTTTCTTCATTAGGCTCTCCCCTGATACTTGTTTTTCTACTTCGTTGTCAATATCCATAACGGAATATATACTTTCAGTATTGAGACCATGCAAAATAAATACATTGTTTTCACATGAGTTGTTTTCGCGCCTGAAAGCTTGTATCATTCCCTCCCCAATTTCCGGACAGTTAAATTGCCATGCCATCCATGTGTCATTTTTTAAACTGTAATCAGTGAGTGGGTAATAGTCACCTAGATAATATTTTGCCGTATTTCTGAATTGTTTAAACAATTTACGACAAAGTTTAGCATCAAAATAATCACTACGAGGATCACAATCAAGTACAAAGCTTGATCCCATATAGCTACGGAATGAATATTCGTTCAATATTCCATAAACTCCTGAGCCAAAGTAAGGTATCCATGAGGCAAGACCATAGGTGATACACTGATTTGCTTCCGCGGCATCGGCGCCAGACATTGTTCCAACGTAATCACTGCGCCACAGCGATATTGAACGCCGCATTGATTCGAGATCGAGACGTTTCCCCCCAGACGCACAGTTGTCGATTAGCAAATCAGGGTGATATCTTAACAATTTATCCCAAAGCGCAAGATGATTCGTCACGTGTTTTATTTCCAAAATTCCTTTTCGATCCTTCTTGTCGTTAGCATTCCAAAAACATAATGGATCCATATTGAAATCTTCGCGGTAAATATCAATTTCGTCCCGCACTATAAATTCGTCTATGAGATTTATGATCCACTTTAATGCATCCTGATTACCTAAGTCTAATAATCGATCATTATTATGATATTTCTGATCTACAGGATTTGGCGGAGCAGAGAGCAACCATTCGGGATGTTCTTCCGCTAATTTTAATCCCAGTCTTACCCGTTCCGGTTCAAACCAAAGAATGGTCTTCAAATTCTTGGCGTGTGCATGTCTGTTTACAGCCTGTACTCCATACGGAAAGCGATGAGGATCGGCTTGCCATGTTCCAGTATTTGGCCATGATGGTTCTCCAGGTCCCATACCAGTGGGATAATCTTTATTGCTTTGATCTTCATTTTTAGGAAAATTGCAAATATACCAGCCAGCATCTATCCACCAGCAGTCAATCGGGATTTTTTTAGCTTCATAGGTATCGATGAATATCTTATCTGCTAAAGCATTGGTGATTCCCATAGGTACGGAATATAGTATTGACATAGCGGAAATAATTGGTTTTGGTAATTTTCCTCCCGGTCTGGGCATATTGTATGCAACCATCCAACGCCGCCAGATATTTTGACCTCGCACTGGGTCGCCATGATAAAATTGTAAAGCAATTAGTGGTGAACGGACTTCTTCTTTGGGATAAAGCTTAAAACATGTGTTTTCCTGCCCAGCAATCAGATGTATCCGATTATCGTTTGTTTTAGCAAACTCCGCTGCCCATTGCCCCGGCCAGCCTATCGCCATAATTACGCCACTCCCACCCCACTCTAGGTTAAAGTAAGGCATATGTTTATTGCAGGAACGCCCGCCGAATGTTGCAATACGTTCTTTGTGGTCGAGAGTTAATTCCTTGCACAATGGACGAAAATCCTCATTAGAAGTCGGAGAACCAATGTTGTAATGGAGCAACGCATTTTCTTGAGAACGCTGATCTATTGTATTTTTATAAAAATACTTCTGATCCATATAAACATTGAGTGGCTGAATATTCTCAATAATAAGCGTATTGGTCGAACCAGTATTTTTAAAATGCAGAGTCCATTCTATAACCGGGAAGTCATTGTATTCCACCGTGACGCAGCGCACAGATAATTTGCTAACAGGATCTATATAAGTAATCGTGTATTCAGTGCGTTTTGCGTCCAAAGCCTTTGAAGTTTCTAAAACCTGCCACTCAGATAAAAAATCATGCGATGATTTACCTCCATAAGTAAAAAAAAATGGCGGACAGTTTCCTTTTAGATATTCAGAAGTATACTTACTCATTATTTCCATATCAGGAGCGTATGTAGTTGATGGGGTATTATTTAAATTCATTTGTTCATTACCTTTATTTTATTATAATAATGAAAGACGCTTGAACCCTTCTATGGGAAGAGCTACAGATGGTCCGTAGAATCGTCCTAAAGAAGGTGTTTTAAGAATCGGTATAACGGGGTTTATCCATTCAAATGGAGCTCCGTTTCTTTCCATGTTTTTTGTATGAGTAATATAGGAACATGCAATTTCCAATGCAGCATCCATATCAATTTGCGCCAGACTATAGGTATAATAACCAAGAGGCTGAGGCCAATATCCTCCTCCTTGATAAGTACCATATTGATTGTTATTTGTCATTCCTGCTTGGCCATGTTCCCAAACTTGTTCGTTTGGAATAATATCAGCTGCAATCAATGTATGTCTTAAGTATCCTTTATAATTAACACTTATACCATCTTTATATGCATCCAGCATTACATGACATGTTTTCAATTTTAGTTTATCTGGAAGGAGTTCATAAAAAATGGCCATTGAAGTACTCCAAACATCTGCTTGTTTATCAACCTCGGTAGCTACATTGATCCATCCATTATCTTGAAGTAAATATTTGATGATAGAGCTTGCTATATCATTTGCTGTATCCATATATTCTTTTGCCAATATTGCATTGCCGCACAAGCGATATAACTCTGCCATTGTTTTTGCTGCACGAAACCTTAAAATGGAAGGAAATGCAATAAGTCCCTTTGGACGCAGCGCATCATGAAAACTACAAGCAGCCCAATCTGTTTCAGTATTGTAACAAAGTCCTGTCATTTTATCTACAGGCATGCTTTGAAAACCATTATGCAAGCGCTCTAAAATAGAAACATCATTAATTTTTTTATCTAAATAAGCAATTATTTCATTATCAGAGTATCTTTTGATAATCATCTCCGTCAAATCAATAACTTCATAAATACAGTCATCTGCGGGGCGAGTTCCATAATCCCCAGTCCCTTGATTGTTGCCTGTTGAATAAGTGCCGGGGAAAAAAACAGCACCTGCTGGGTGTGTTTTTTGAAACTCTTCATCACCAAGACCTGGTAAAACAATGTGGTCCGCAATTGCCCAAGGAAGAATTTTTAAACCATGTTCTAAATTCTTAAAACATTTCCCATTCTGATAAAACAATATAATTTCAAGCATTTGTTGCATTCTTTCTTTACTAATAAATCCAGAACGGCACTGCATAATTGCATCTCTCATCCAAAATGCGGGATACTTGTCGTCTCCCCCTGGAACATATATTTCTATTTCAGAATCATATAATCCAGGAACAGAAGTTACTGTTCGCTTGCATTTGTTGATAATATATTCAGCATGATTTGAAAACCACTCAAAAAGTTCCGTATTAATTTGCATTATATTTTTATCCATTTTTTTAATTTCTACCTGTTTTTTCTAAGAGTACTTCTTTGACTTGTCCTTCATTTTGCAATAACACTTCTAATGTTTCTCCTGGTCGTAAACTGGGCCCCATAATCATATTGCCATTAAACCCAATTGCGGAAGTCGCTACGCTCCTGATTATTTATTTTGTATGATAACGAGAATGTTATCGCTCCCGCCTCAAATTCAATTGTTATCTTTTTGCTTGGGAGCGACACTCGAGGCAGGTCATTCGTTGCACTCATTGCTGTCGTAGACTCCTCTGCCTTCGGCGCGAATATTCATTTGTCTATATTAAGTTTTCATATTTTTTTATAGAATTTTTGACAGTACCTGTTTATTTATACGCTTTTATTTTCAACGCATAGTCTTTAAGGTCAGAGCTTGAAGCTTTGACAACGACAATACCAGGTTTACCAGTAGTCTGAACAATTGCCAATAACAGACCGTTGAATGTTTTCATCTCAGTACTTTTGGGTAATTCATGACTTTGGGGATCTCCAGAACAGAGTCCAATCAAACGACCGGGACCTTCAATTGTTATTTTTATTAAATTATTGGCTAAAGGATGAAATACATCGTTATCGTCAACAATTCTTATAGTTACAAAAGAGCAATCTTCTTCATCAGCATGGATCTCATTATCCATTGTTTCCATACGAATCGCAACCGGTTGACCCGCAGTTTTATATTCTTGATAAGCAACGAGTTTATTATTAATGTATCCTTCTGCTGATATAACACCGGGTTCATATTCAACATCCCAACTAGAGTGGGGACGAGAAGCTTTATATTGAAGAAAGTCAGGGATTCCAGGGATTAATTTTCCGTTTACAAAAAGCTTAACATAGTCACAATTACTGTAACTCCAAATGTTTATAGTCTCGCCTTCTTTGCCGGGCCAGGTCCAATGTGGAAAAAAGTGGACAAAAGGTTCTGTGGTCCATTCCTGTTTATAAAAATAGTATGTATCTTTTGGGAAACGGCATATATCAAGAACCCCGAACTGACTAGTAACCACTGGCCACCCCACGGTCTCTCCCTGGTATTCGATTGCCGACCACATAAGTCCGCCGGCCAGCCATGGGCGCAATTTTATATGTGTCCATTCCCTTTCATGTGAGGAACACAATTCATAAATGGTTTTGTAAGAGCCGCTCATAGAGATTACATGACCATCGCCAAGTACGTCCTTTTTTACCTTGCCCTTTGGTTTTTCAGGAAAATAAACTCCGCGCGTTCCCTGACCGGCAGAAAATTCAGAAATCAACATTTTTCGTTGCGGGAACAATTGATGATCACGGTCATCAATTGCCATGCCACCACCATTATAACCGACAATGTCTGTCACATTGGCGAAGTTGTTTGTGTTAGCATCAGCATTTCCTTCCAAAGCCACAGCGGTAGGTCTGCTAAAATCCTCTGCTTTTGCTATCGCATTGAGATATCTGAGATATTCAGTTAGAACGCCATCTTCACTACCAGCAGTATTAGCCAATCCCCAGAGAATAATGGATGGATGATTTCTGTCCCGTTTTATCAAATCACGTAAATCCTGACCAGCGACCTCTGTATTCTTAAGCAGTCGATGTTCAGCCCATAAAAGCATCCCTAATTCATCACAGGCAGACATTAAAGCTGGAGATGCCGGGTTATGCGCGGAACGAATAATATTACAGCCCATTTCCTTTAGCACTTTAACAGTCTTATAATTTGCTTTGTCTGGCAATGCCGTTCCCAGTCCACCAAAATCATGGTGTATGCATCCACCTTGAAGCCTGAGATGTTTCCCATTCAGGAAAAATCCTTTATCTACAGTAAATTCAAATTCGCGAATTCCAAATGATGTCTGGCAAGAATCTATAAGCCTTTCACTATCAAGAATCTCTGTGCATACAGAATACAGATATGGGAAATCAGGAGACCAAAGCTTTGCTTGTTCAAGACTTCCTTGCTGAATGATATCAATACTTTGATTGGCTTTAATTTGTTTTGAAGTTGTCAGTTGCAATACAACTTGACCGTTTTTATCCATGACACTATTTTTTATAGTGCACCCCATCAATTCATCATAGTTATTAACCACTTCAGTATTTATTATGATGGAAGAATTCTCTTTTGATATATCATGCGTAGTGACAGATGTGCCCCAATTTGCAATATGTAATTTGTCGGTAATAATCTGCCAGACATTCCGGTATATACCGGAACCTTCGTACCACCACCCCTCCATCGCAGTCGAATCAACTCTAACGGCAATAAGGTTCTCTGCATTCTCACAGATAAAGGGGGTAATATCATAAAACATTCCGGTGTAACCGCTGGAATGATTTCCAACCTTATTTCCATTGACCCACAGCGTGCTGTCTCTGAATATCCCTTCAAATTCAATAAAAACTTTTTTGTTTTTTATTTCATTTCCAAATTTGACAATTTTACGATACCAGCCAATGCCTTTTGGAAGATAACTGTCGGCTCTGCCTTCCAAGTGGTTTGCTATTTTGACATCCGGGATATAATGTTCCTGCAAAAATGGTCCGTCAATACTCCAATCATGCGGAAGCTTAATTGATTCCCAATCCGAATCATTAAAATGAGCCAAACAAGCCTCTACCAAATCACCCTGGCAGAACTTCCATTTACTATGGATTTTTTTCCTAATTCGTTGTTTACACATCAAAGTTATTTCCTTAAGTAAGCGTTTCTAAAACGGTATCACGCAAAGCGAACTAATTCTCCATCGGCATTTCATTGTTCAGTTCCGTGCTGCTGATAGCCGAAGTGGGTATCACCCCAGGCTATAAACGTCAACTTGTCACTCGGCTTCTGATCACGCTGTGACATAATATAATTCCAGACTTTGTTGATTCTTGATAAGCAATTCTCTACTTGTCCTTTAACAGAATCCCTATTTTCGCCACGTATACCTGCTTGAGGGTTGTCAACCGGCCATTGGTCAATTTGGTTCGACCACCTGCGTGATAAATATGGTTTTTGTGAACAACTGCAGCGCCACCTTGCACAGCAATGGGAAATGGCCCTTCACGCTTCCACTTAGAAAACGTCCCCGTTTTACTGACAGATGTACACCATACATCATCCCTCGGGCCGGCACCGCCAACTATAAAAACAGTATTATTCTTCTGAGCGAGGCTGAAACCATAATTAGGCCGGGGCATTTCCAGGCAACGTCGCCAGCCTTCAATATTGCCATCGGGCTGAATCGTTGTACTGAAAGTTTCATCAAGTGCGTCATGCGGCAAATATCCTCGGTTACCACCAATGACAAACAAATGATTCTCATAATAAACCAGCCCTAAATAGGCATGTGACGAAATAAGGTTTCCGGCACGACTCCACTCGGAGAGAGAACCATCAGGGTAAATGTGCGCCTGATATACTAATCGACGGTAAAACCCACCTGCGTAATAGAGATGTGTATCACTGGCAGCCAGCGCGCCTCTGTACACCACGTCATCAGGGAATCCACAGATCTCTTCCCACTTTTCAATATTGTCATGTTCATCGACCAAACCAATATATGTTGTCGGTTTTGCCATGATCCCATTATTAAGAATGGAGCCGTGACTGCGCCCGGCGACAACATATATTCGGTTGCCAATTGCCACCGCCGAATGATGCCCCATCACCTGAGGTAATGGCGTAATGGATTCCCATGCTGCCAACATGCCATCTTCCTGTATACGGGCACGAAACACACTACTCTTCATATTGCCATAAGCATTGCCTTGGATACCTCCAACAACATATAAGCAATCGTTAACAGTGACCATGGTATGCGCGCAAAAAGGCTTCGGCAAAGAGGCTGTGTTTTGCCATGCTCCCAATACCGTGTCCGCTCTACCAGAAACAGAATGTAACAAGAAAACCAACAGAACCATCGCACATTTAGAGACACAAAATTTACTGTTATACATTGTCAGCCTGGTGTTTTTTATTTACGACAAGATTCAGATTACGAAGTTTTGGACTGTCCCCATCCGTCGCCGCTTCTAAAACAAAACGGAAACAGACCCGAATATTTGCTGCAGGGGCTTGCTTAATTTCTCCTTTTGGCAATATCTCCCAGGTTTCACCGCGATCGCAGGAGTATTCAACTCTGACAGAGCCGCCGCATAACTGCTCTTCATACTTCAATTCCCAAGTTGAAGCATCATTCAAAAGCAGGGCGTTGCAGGCAAACTCTCCGAAAAGCACATGTCTTGTCGGTGATACCGCAGGTCCCAGTCCTATTGGCGTCGAAGTGCCGGCGGGGGATATAACAATCTTGTCCAGTAATGCTCCACCGCACCAGCCAGTTGGTTTAGGAAAAACGAGGCTATGCCTGCCCTTGCTCAATTGGTATTGTGGTCCTTTTCCCCACAGCCATTTCTCTGCCGGGCCATAATCAGAATCCAGACGGTGACGTGATGGTCCGTCATCCATCCGTTCCCAATGATTCCAGTTCCCTTTGAGCGGGAACCAAGCTCTGTACCACATCTGATAAGTCCCTGCTTTATTGACAACAAAAGTAGTTTTCAACGCGCGCACATTCTTTATGCAGTATCCGCCCGATGCTGTTTTATCAACAGTCGGCGCTCCTTTATCTGATAAAAAGTGCAGCACTGAAGAATTCTCCGCTTCCAACACGACAAAGTGCCCGTCGTTTTGGATAAACTCATGATTAAGCTGCAACCAGCCCTTACTTCTGACTATTTCTGAACCCTGTCTAATGTGCAATTGTAATTGTTCAACCATTTTCCCGCTGGATGGTTCCGATCTGGGTGTTACTTGTTGTGTGGCAGTCTCTTTATAGTATTCGCTATTCGGAGTTGGTATTATCGCGGTTCCCTCTTTGGGCTCCCGAACAACAACAAGCGTATAATAGCGAAAAGGGGGAATTTGCACAATCAGCTTACCACTTTCCACCTTGGTGGCCAGCCTGTAGCGATGCGGTGTCTTGTCAGAATCATCATAATTATAGGGTTGCATCGCCCACACCTGAACTTCGGCAGGTTTTCTGATCCCTTGCATTTCAATCTCCACCGATTCTGCCAGAACAGGATCGGTGCGTTCTGTGATCTTGACTGTTTCCTGGTCCGGCGAATTGACAATGTGTATTAGTGTGTCATGGTAACGGCCTGAATTGTTTACATAAACACTATCTTCCCACCACACCTCACGGTTACTGTTAATGGTGATTGTTTTCCATGGTTTCTCTAACAGTGTGATCTCTTTTGACCACATCAATTCTGAATACCGGGTCATAAACTGGAGCGCAGGGGTCCAGGAATCCGTTCCATACAAATTCGGATGCACGCATGAGGCAAGAAAGATGGCCCCAATATGATTTGCGGTTGTCCATCCATGCCGGGTGGTTTCCCACTCTGTTTTCAACCCTTTCGTATAGGCTCCAAACCCGATGTAGCCGCAATTTAATATAGGATTGTGGATGTTTTCTTCTTTTAGCAAGCCATTGCGACGGCTGATAAACGTTTCATAAAGAGCCCGCCAGTGATGCAAAGTATGGTTGGGGTCGAGTAAAGGCCCAATTTGCACTTCCATTAATACACCGCAGTGTGAATCATCCAATGCTGCTATGTTCCGTTTTCGTTTGTGGGGTACGGTTGGATCAACGCCATTATACCATAGCACAACATCCGGACAGCTTTGGCGAATAATCTCACGGACACGTCTCGTCGATCTGGCCGACATTTCGTCAGGATCATTGCCGCGATGATGCGGGAGGCCATCCCAGGTAAACAATTTAACATTGTCCTTAATACCATAATGGCCCATACCGTAGGGGTTACTGTCAAAAAACATTGCTTTAAATCCCAATACTTTGATGGCGCGAATAATCTCTTCAGCGCCATACTTAACAGTTTCGGGATTGCCAAAATCAATAGGTAAGGCGTAGTAGCTTCCGACTGCACCTCCTTTCCCTTTTAGTGGCTCGTCATATGGACCACTAACCGCCATTGGTGAGAGGGGTGCCACCGAAGCACGAAATGCACCGCGTTCATCGCGCAGAATCCAGTCTGGATGTTTTCGGGCAAACTCATATCCTGCTGGTCCGCATACGAGTGTCTGGGTATAACCGCCTTCCATTATCCCCCTTTGGTAATTAGCCTGGATGCGGTGAATCAGTTTCTTATTGTTGATAAAATAACCAACTTGGCCGGAATAGTATTCATCTGTGGCCGGGGCCAGATTGCAGAAATCAGAGAGAGCATAGGCAAAATTATTATGAAAGTTGCAGTATTCATCTGGGCTCAGAATATTCATGCGCCACCAATCATTTTTCCTGGCCACCTGATAAAATCCGTGACCGGTTATTGGCGGATGATTCTTAACTGAAAACGTGGCCTGCAGGGCATGTCCATAAAGTTGTTCACCTAAATCCCAATCAATTGACCATGTAACTTGCTGGTGTGGCAGCAGTGTAATGTTTCTGCTGTTATGATATATTTTGCTCCAATGTGTCGATAATACTCTGGATTCATCGACGCCCCACTCTTCTTTTACCATCAAAGTCCCGGTCACCGTTGTCGAACCAGAATTGTACAGAACTATGTCAGCACGACCAACATCCCCCACAAAATAGAGTTTTTTTGATGGTTGCACCTTAATAATGTTTACCGGCTTCTCCGGCTGTGCATGCAAAGCAGTCGTCGCAACTGCTAAGAATAACATGCTGACAATCGCTACTCTATTTATCATGGATATGTACTCCTTTCAATCTGCTGAATCAAGGTTGGCCAACCAGACCATTTCCAAAACGGTAGATCACCTTTGTTCGGTATGCCCATGGGGGTACCAGTAAAGACGATAACGGTACCTTTGCCATAAGTTCCAGTAATCAGCAGCGGGTACTTTCCTGCCTTCAGAAGAACTTTGGATTTTTCTACCGGTTCTACCTGATGAATCCAGTAGACCATAGGTTTGTCTTTAAAATCCAGTCCTGCCGTCATCGGGTTGTCACTTACTTTCTTAAACGTCACCCCTTCCTTCTCCCATTTCAAGTCAAATGGCTGCAGGGTAACCGGAATCATATCCTTGAATCCGCATTCAGAAAACCTGCCCACGCCGAAAGTCATCGGCCCACCTAGAATAAGTATTTTACCACCTTGTTTTACATAGGTTGTAATCTGTTCAATCTCTTCCGGTGTAAACTCCGTTCCACTGACATCGCTAAGAATAACAAGCTTACAGGTTTCCAGAGTCTTTGAAGACGGAAAGTTCTTGAATCCTTTAGCGTGAGCGTCCAAAGTGGTGAATGTACAATTACTCAACGCTTGTTCCAACCCGTAGTGCTGCGTATAAACCCCAAAACACAGGAAAACATCAGTAGCCTTCTCTCCTGCGATTCCGGTTAAACAACAGACTAGAGTCAATATTACCACTACAGCATAATTGATTGTTCTCATTACACTTCTTCCTTATATATTTTCACTATCATCCGATAGAGAACCGTTTTAGGCCGTGACGGCCTGTATTGTTGTTTCGTTCATTGGGTCGCTGTCATTTTCTATTTCCGGTTAAGGGCTCATGATGTCTGTTGGTTCTGAACATGTGCCCCTCCCTGCGACTCAAAGCGAGATGTACGCGTTCGTGTGGCAATACGGGGCGAAAACCTCCGCACATCGAACTTGTCATCTTACTCCTTGTCGACTTCATAGGCGCAGAGCATGCCGCTACCCAAGTGGGAACTATTGCACTACTATTACCGTTCCGGCCGGAGAACTCGCAAGCAACTGATTCTTTTCCAGTACTATTCCGGACCACCGCACCTCATCAATCACGCCTCGCCAAAGCCCGCTGCCGCTGGCAATGTTGCCAATGCGGAAATCATCATCACTATTGTACAGGGAGGTGATAGTGTGATTCTTCGTGGCCTCTTGCCATTCCCCAGTGGAAAGGGTTTTGCGGTAGAACTTCAGGCCACCGGTTTGCTGTGACTGATCAAACGACATGGCTATATAGTAATCTGTTTCTGTTGAAATCGATAATCCCGACGCGATGGTAATGGTGGTGGTCCCGTTTTCGGATAGCCTTACCTGCAATTGTCCAGACTCGACATATAGTCTCCAACTGTAACTGTTCACATCGTATTGTGAAGCAATGGCCTGCCAGACAGTGCTGGTTGTGCAGATGTATGCCTCGAGGGTGAAGTCGCTGACGACAAATTCAGGAACATTCAAATGTCTGAAGTAATCGCCCCCATCAAAGCTTGCAGCCTTGGCGTTCGCCTCGCCTGTTTGCCGGATAGGATCATCAAAGTTCGCCCCGTTGCCGCTGCCCGGCAGTGTGTAATGCGTCGGTCCTTCGGCAACTAAAGTAAAATTGTTGTCGCTGGAATCACTCAAGAATCCTGGTGAATCCTCGAACCGCCAGTAGCCGATGGGCATCCTATGAGGACTGTAGACCAACAGTTCATCCCGCGCCAGCACCTTGTCCGACCACCGCACCTCATCAATCACGCCTTGCCAAAGCCCGCTGCCAGCAGCGATGTTGCCAATGCGAAAATGCGGGGTGCCATCGTGCAGGGAGGTAATAGTATGATCCTTCGTTGCCACCCGCCATGCCCCAGTGGAAAGGGTTTTGCGGTAGAACTTCAGGCCACCGGTTTGCTGTGACTGATCAAACGACATGGCTATATAGTAATCTGTTGCTTGTGCGAGCGATAATCCGGACGAGATGATAATGTTGTCGTTCCCGTTTTCGGATAGCTTTACGCGCAAATATCCACCCTCGACATATAGCACCCAACTGCGATTAGCACCATAATCGAATTGTGAAGCAATGGCCTGCCAGGAAGTGCCGGTTGTGCAGATATATGCCTCGACGGTGAAGTTGCTGACGGCGAATTCAGGGGCATCCGCGTGATCGAAGTAATCGCCCCCATCAAAGCTTGCAGCCTTGGCGTTCGCCTCGCCGGTTCGCCGGATAGGGTCGTCGAAGTTCGCCCCGTTGCCGCTGCCCGGCAGTGTGTAATGCGTCGGTCCTTCGGCAACTAAAGTAAAATGGTTGTCGCTGGAATCACTCAAGAATCCTGGCGAATCCTCGAACCGCCAGTAACCGATGGTTCCCCCGTCGCATGGTAATACACCGGACATCAGGACGAATGCCCCGATAATCGACATCATGAGCATAACTATGCCAGAATTGTTTCTTGTCACTTTTTTCATTAGCTCTTTCCTCTCTTAGGCCTTTTGGCCTATGTTGTTTTACCCTTCCTATTGGGCACATCTATTTTCTTCTTTTCCAAGCAGGTGTCCATATTAACACTATCCAAAAATAATTTTCTTTACACTTTCATATCCTATTTTACGTCATCTTTTATTGCATAAGTTTCTCTGATTCAACATAACAAAATTATTCATCAACTAAAACTTATTTAACTATACCGGTTTAGAATAAATTCGTCAACACTTTTATTATTATTATCTGATTATCTGATTTTCCTTGATTTTGCGGTTGAGTATTGTTTCCCGACGGTCGAGCTGTAACACCAAACACTTCTAGTGCTTTGAATATAGTATAACATCTTGTCAAAACACAGATTATGAATTGAACAGGACTTGGATTCAACCTTGAAGTGCAAGTTAATTTAATAAGGAATACCCCCATATTCCTACTAAATTGTAAATGTTCATATTCTGATAACCCCATGTTTTGGAAACATATGTTTTTCCACGGTTTCTGTCCATGGCAATTTCAGTGTCACTGACGATTGTCGGCAGTTTGCACCCTTCTCCAATCGAACAAAAGTTACCCGTCCGTTTTTTATTTCGGACGACACCTTAACATCACCTTCCGCAACCAGATTCTCAAAACTTGCATCTTTGTTCTTCGGCCATGCAGGGAAAACACGAATGATGCCGTTATGACTCTGTAAAAGAGTTTCGGCAATCATGGTCAGAAAATCGGCACTTGCCTCAATCAACGGAACGACGTAACGTTTGGCATTCACGTTAGGAGTTGAAGTGCCACTGTGCCCACACCACGCTTCGAATTTTGACATCTTTTCATCCACATCCATCAAATATTCGTCCGGTATTGTTTCGAGATGTTTCTCGCTGACATCAGAATCCACAATGATGCAAGCATCATGACTGCACAAACCATTGGGTTTTACATAGGCTTTGAGGAACATCGGGAGATAAAGCGACCAGAAATCGTCGGATTGACCTAGCCTTAAAGCAGTCATTGCCCGAAAAAAACATTGCCAGACACATTGAAAATACAATGTTCCATCATCGGCATAACTGGTCTGCGCGGTTTTTTCCACAACAGATTCCAGAGTCAGGCGGTAAAGTTCAAGTTCCTCATTACTGGAGAATTCGTCGATCTCGCCGCATGGATAAATCGGATGAATACAGCCAGCCTGTCCCACATGATGGTCAGGGTGAATGCCTTCGCCATCAAGAACCACTTTTCTACCCTTATGATCAAGCCCTTTAGGATATTCGGGAAGCTTATCAAGCATATCTACCCAACAGTCTTTCAGTTCGGTGTCCGTATGTAATATATCCGTCGCCTCAATTGCTGTCTTCAGACAGATTTTCAGCATACTCACTATCTGAACAGGGTTGGCACAATCCATCACATCCAGTTCAACAGCATGAGCAGGCCACAACCGATAACAACCACTATCGTCCTTGCGCATTATCGACTGATAAAATGCCAGAATTTCCTTGAGGAACGGATAAATACGTTTCCGCAGTTCCTCAATATCCTGTTTGTATTTCCAGGCAATGCAATGAATAAGTGCGACGTAGGAGCCCATAAGGGCATAGCGGTATGTTCCCACTCCCTGGTGCATTGACCTACCTAAAGCATTAAATGACATATCAAAATGCGCACCATCAGCTTGGAATATATCCTTCGCAAGTCTTTTGGCTTCTGGCAAGAAATTGTGATATGTTTCACGGTAAGCGTCAAAAAGTTCACCGTGATTAAGTGCGAAAATCGGAAAGAACGGACATTGTATATTTAAATCATGATGCAAATCGCCGTTCCACGGGGCATATTGAATAGGACCTGGAGTCGGACCGTAATAGAGTCCGACTAGACCGGACATCGGGGCTTTGCGATAAGATGAACCGAGAGCATATAGCGAACGGTAAAACAGTTCATTCAAAGTTTTATCTCCCAGTTCAGCTTTAGATTTGCTCCAGTATTCACTCCACCATTGAGCATGTTCGGAATAAATACTGTCCACGCCACGCTTTAAGGCCGTATCAAGATTTCTATTTACTTGTTCCAGTGGATTTTCCGAGTCATTATCTGTTACCACACTCAGAAACAATTCAAAATTTCCCTGTACGTTTATAATTCCGTGATTGCCCAAAGTTTTAATCGTCATTCCAGCTTCAGGTTTTTGATGTTTCTTTCTTATTTTTTTAATCAATTCACTATAAGCACTTATTTTACGTGGAACAATTTGAAGACCGACAATGTAATAACCGGATTCAGGTATTGTCATTTTCATATAAAGGCGATTATTTTCAGTCCATAATTCCGGTTCGCCGATCTCAATGTCAGCGGGACGAGAAAAGAATATTCGGTTATTAAATGAGACCATCGGGGAAATATCATTTGCTTTTAACACAAAAGTATTTGAGTTGGCGTCGACAAATGAAGTCAAACGCGGATGGCATAGGTGTTTATCAAGTTTGATATTGACCGTTGCGTCAGAGAGCGAAAGCCGGGAATTATTTGCGGGCAACGCACTTCTGGTGCCAGCTCCTGCGGTCATCCCCATATCTATACGGAGCATGCAGCAGTTTTTCGGCCCTGAACCTTCAGGACCATTGTCTAATATTTCCTCAGCCATAAAGTCATGAGCAGTGGCACCGTTACGAATCATTTCTTCAGCCTCAGCTGGAGGGATGATACATTTTATCTTCTTCGTCCTGCCATCAATAACATCTGTTTTATTAATGAGAAATTCCAAGGCCTCCGGCGCGTAGTAAACAGCTCCCAGGCTCCCATTACCCATAATAAAACCATCCTGCCAGCAAGCAGGCGGTTTGTCATAGATTATATCGTATTGTAATAATTTATTTTTCATTTTTCAACGTCTACGTTCTTTTTTTAAGTGTTTTATTTGGAATTGCCAAAATAGACAGGATTTATCCAGGCTATTTCACCATCATTCTGTAAAATACGGATATAACAGTTGTCATTGTCAATAAACGATTCATCATACCAGCAGAAATTTTGTATTTTTTCTCTAGTAAATTAAACATTTTAATTACCTTTTAAATTTTTTCTTAACAGTCCTGTCTGGTTATGTGCCAGCCAATGTGCTCCGTTATCTTTGAACCAGTCGGCAAGCTTATGGTTCAAGCTTTCACATTCTTTGGGATTTTGTTGGGATAAATCATTGACTTCCAGAGAATCAGCTTCCATATCGAAGAGTTTTTCTTGTCCGCCGTTAAACTGATACATGTATTTCCATTTACCGGAACGGATAAAGCAGTGTGCATGGTGATGTTCAAAATGATAGCTTCCAGCCATAATTCCGCAAACAGCATCTTTACCCGCCAAAAACGTATCTGTAAGCAGCGGCATTATGCTTTCTCCTATAATGTCGTCAGGTATTTCACCACCAGCGATGTCCACAAAGGTTGGGCAGAGGTCCTCAAGGACGACCGGTCGAGAATCGACTCTTCCGGGATTTGTTACCATCGGTCCTGAAACAATCATCGGCACTTTAGTTGATTCATCATAGAAGTTTGCCTTCCCGAGAATATGATGTTCACCCAGATTTTCTCCGTGGTCGGCGGAAAACACAATCAATGTGTTTTCACGCAAGCCGAGTTCATCAAGTTTATCTAGAATATGGCCTATCTGTATATCCACCAGAGTAATATTGCCGTAGTAATATGCTGCGAATTCACGAAGCGTCTTCTCCTCGAGCCATCCAGCTTCCAAAGCATTGCCCATAGCAGATTTATCCATACTGAACTTTTCATTCGCCACATCCGGCTTGCCAGTATAGTTTGCCCGCAGAGGAATATCTTCCGGCTTATACGGACAAGGCCAGTCGCTTGGCAGTTCACATGGAAAATGTGGCTTGACGAAACTGCCCCAGATCATAAACGGTTCATCCGCATGTTCCTCAAGCATTTTTATGGTTTCATTTCCGGTCCAAGTTGTATCGAAATGTTCCAGAGGAAGCTCAGAAATCTGTGCATGATATCCTTCAATACCATGATCAGGTGAACGTCTGCCATGAGTATACTTCCCTATATGGCCATAGCCTTTGGAGTCCAGGTATTGCCAGTAATCGTCCTCATATAGCTCATCAAGTTCGGGTACTTCCTCCGACAAAACAAGTTTTTGAAATCCATGCGGTTCACGGATAGAACCGCCACCACCAGCAGGTTTAAAATGCATTTTACCGACCGCGCCGGTAAAATATCCCTGATCGCTAAGGTCATGTGCGAAAGTACGCATAGATGCCGGAACTTTGCCGCTCAGCCCCCACACTCCGCTGTCCCAGCAGGCGCGACCAGTCATAATCTGTGCGCGCGCAGGAGTGCAAAGCGGTGCGGTGGAATAAGCATTTTCAAAACGTACACCTTCTGCCGCTAATCTATCAAGGTTCGGTGTTTTGATTACCGGATTACCAGCCGCACCAAGACAATCACAGCGCATCTGGTCGGCAAATAAGAATAAAATATTCGTCTTTTTATGGGTCATAATTAATTCCCATTTGAGCTTTGTTTAATTGAATTTATATATAATTCCGCATATCGAACACCAAATTCTCTTAAAGATTTTGTATCAAAATGGGTTTTATCATTACGATCATGATCTGTCAAACCACTAGCTGAAACCAAAGCCGTAGCACTCCGTTGTAAAGCACTATTTATCATTTGATAATATGGAAAATCAGAGTTGGATGCTAAAAAAGTGCCTAATTCGCCAGCAATTACAGCTAATTTATCATTATCAAACTTTTTCCTAAAGCCGTTAATTGTGACAATGAAACGCTCAGCGTAACTACTCGCTATCTCTTTGGATTTTGCATCCGCTTCTCCTTGATGCCATAAAATACCGCAAAGTTCTCCATCACATGTCGCCAAAGCTTGTTTGGTTTTGGATATTGCGTTTTCAAACAGCTCTGCCCTAGGTTGCCATTGTTCCAAGCTTGAACCGCTGACCGCACATGGAACAAAGCCTATCTCCCATTCAGGAAATTCTTCAAGCAAGCGCAAGCCAAAGCTCATTGCTAGTCCAGCACCACCATCAGGCCAAACTTTACATGTATAATTATGCAGTGGTTCTTTAGCATTTTGCCACTTTTTATCCTTGAAACTAAATAAGCTTGCATCATTCAAACGTGGATGTGTTCCAAAATTTCCACATCCCTGCATATTTGACTGACCAGCTAAAAGAAATATTTTCATGTGTCCTCTTTTATTATTCAACGAAATTCAATCTCGATAATCATTAAGCGCAGACGGTAAGAAAGTTGTTCATATTCTTTAACTAACATTTCCCCCTGCGGAATTATTTTTTTGCATTTAGCACCTGTATCAGGAGAGGCTGAAGAAACAGCCTCTAAAAATTCTAACCATTTTTTGTCAAGCAGGTTTAGTTCAGGCATAAAACATTTTCCCGCATTTGGATAAAGCATAACCTCTTCAGCTATTTGTTTCATCAAATCGCCTGTACGTACAGTATAATAGTATCTGAGCCAGAGCGAGTAATCTGCAAAGACTAGGCGTCCAAAACGTGTGGGAGTAGCAAATGCTCCTTTGGTATCAGACCAGCAGGTCCATTTGCCGACAGTGCGTCTGTTACTTGATCTATTCAGATTCAACCCCCAGAGAATATTTGGCATCTGGGGTGTTCTGCTTAACAACTCAAAAGGTATTGCCATCTCTACAGTCCATTGGTCTTTATCAAGATGCACAGCCGCAAACCATTTATCATCTATTTCAGGGCAAGGATCCGACCCGGAATAGCTATCTCGCTCCCCTGTGATTCCAACCCGCAGTTGCTTGTAAGTAGAGCGATCATAATTTGTATCAAGGAATACCTCAATGGATTCACCAAAGCCGACGATCTTCCTCTGCTTAATACGCTGTTTAATGAATTCCATTGACGGTTCTTTACAGATAAAGCCGATATAAAGATTTCTATCATCCCAGCAGAGCATTGTTATTGTGGTCACATCAACTGCTTTACCTCCGATTGCAACAAAGGGCTCAGCTTTTTCTGATTCAATCCAGCACTCGTCGTCCAAAACTCCATCTATCTGTGGCGGATTCAAGATACGCAAAGCACTATAAATAGGCAACTCTTCACAAAAAACATTCACTGTTAAAACAAAACATATTAATATTGTCCACAAAATTCTACTTTTCATCATTTGCTTCTACCTCAACAATACATTGTTCTTTAACACCGCTGGCGACATCTTTCACCTGTATGGTATATTTTCCTGGAGCTTCATTCAGCGCCAAATCAATTTGGTATTCCGCGCTACCGTTTTCTGCTACTATATTGTGAGAATACCATGGCAGAGGCTTACCGGAAGAAGCAATTACCTCCACACGAAGAACATGTCTGATCGGCTTTACTTTTCCTTCCGGATTGACTTTTAGAACAACTGCAATATTTCCTCCTGCCTCAACTATGTCAGGAGCAGAGATACTTATCGACGCAACCTTGTATGGCAACAAAGCATACAGGTGCGATTTATTAGAAATATTTACGTCTATAGTATCTTTAAATCCGAGATATCTTCCTGTAAGTATATCATAAACATGGCTTTTGCGGGGAAACTTCACCATTGCGGGATATGCACTGTTGTCATACATAAAGTATTCCCGCATTAATCCCACATATTCCGCGTCATCTGTTTTGTTACGGAATCGGAATATCTCGGTCGGCGGCATCGGGCCGGTTTCTTTATGTGAAATCATCACCTGCGACGTCAGCCCTGCCTCGTTTTTTAGTAAATGGGCTAGTATTTCATGCCTGCCTTTAAGGTTTTTCCACCCCGCCATATTTTTGTAGGCGGCAAAACCATAGCCACTAAGTTTATCCCCTAGAAACACGGTCTTTCCCTTGCCAATACTATTAATTTTCCCGGCTTGCGGAGACGGGAACAGATCCGCCAGCATGCTCTTATCCTGTTTGGTGCCATGACCGTTTTGCATCCCAGGCAGAATATCCGCGATGAGTAAACCACCGTTATGCACAAACTTGCGAATGGCTTTTGCTTCCGCGGCTGTTACAACACGGCTGTGGGGCATGATAAAAACCTTGTATTTCCGGTTCAGCAAAGCATTTTGCTCAATCTCGGCGTATGCAATATATTTATACTGCAATCCGCAGTGCTCAAGCGCCTTATTAAAATCAGTTAATGAATCCTTCCAGGCAGTTGCAATAGGTCTTTTCCCAAGTTCAACCCCAGCTTGTTTAATTTCGACGATACCTGAATAAATACTATCTGCTATTTTAGAGCTGTCGGAATAGTGTATGGCAATATCATCATCCTGCAATTTACACGAGAGCAACAGTGTTGATATTCCTGTTTTGATCTCCTTCAGTGCGTCCCTGCTTGCCTGCATAAATGGTTTGTTGGTAAAGTCGGGGGCATAACCGTTACTTGGTCCCGGCTGCCCCATAGTCCAGAACCAAGTACTGTTCAAACCATGAAAAATAGTGTACCATGGAAAAAAATGATGGTATTCAACCGTGTTTGGTCCTATCTGCCATGTAAGACCATAGGTGCCATACCACATACCTGTAATGTGTTTGGGAGTAGCAAAAGATCGAAATATCTCCATCTCTTCTGAATTACGGATATACGAATGCATTGCTCCGACATAGTCTTTCAGCAGCCACCAGTTTATCCCGCTGTTGGGCATGGCAAATCCCATTGGTCCGTCAAACCCGACATGCGCATTCGAGTCATGTGCTGATAAGGCTTTACCGGTATGCTGGTAAAACTTTGCAAAAACCAGTTCCTGTGCCAAACGGTGTTCTATCCACGGCGCGTAGTTACCCGTCTTGACGGCAGTTTCATAGGTTGAAGGCATCACCTCGTCCCATGTTTTATATTTAGTATTCCATTCTTTATTCAATGCCGCAAGTTTGGTATAGACACCTCGCAAATAAGTACGAAACGCTTCTAAACAGGTATCAGACCAGCATACATTAGGTTCAGCAGAATAATTGCTTTCATCTCCATGCGTCCATGATAACGGTCCATACGGACCGTATATATTGCTCTTGCTTTCTCCCCACTTATCAATGGCTTTCAATGTCTCAGGATTACTCATGCAACCCCTACCTTTGCTTTTAACTGGTACAACATTCGCATTCCCGCCTAAACGACCGTAACGTGCAGTATAGGGAACGGTGGCAAGGTTGGCGGTGGCAACATTGCGGGCGTCTGTCGCTCCTGCAAATCCTATATCTATAGCATCCGCCTGGTCCTGCTGTGAGAGTTTCCGCAGCATCAGATGCGAGAGAAACTGATTTTTTGTGCCACTCCAGATAATTTCGTTAAATTTATGTTTTGTTAAATGCGCGCGTACAGGGAATTCTATTTGACTGATACATACAACATCCTTCTGACGCACTACCTTGACAACTACTTTATGCATTATTACCAAAGGTCGTGCATTTACAAAAGAAAATGAATGTTTTTTTCCTTTGCCTGCAAGTTGCTTCTCGGATATCTTACGACCATAATTATCCCACAGTTCCGCTATAACAAACTCTTCTGAAGATAACATCTGGGATAGAGCTACTTCTCCATTTATCTTGTCACCCTTATCGAAGTTTCTGTCACTGAGAACTATCTCGGTTATATTTATATCCGCCTTAACGGTAAAACCTTTACTTGACCAGTCAATGGTATTTCCTTTTGAATCAACCAGCCATACATCCATAATATAAACTCCGGCAGGAATGGCAGGCAAACTCAGCTGTTTACTGCCTGCTGGTTGAACTGGGAGATCATATACACGGCCATATTCATAACGGCTCCGTACTTTCGCGATTAACCTAGACTGTTCCGATATAGAGTCAGCATTGACCTTTACTTTGTATCCGGATGCGGGATAATCAATTGTTGCAGGAATTGTTATTTTTAGGTTATTTTCAGGGGCTTTTCCACTTGCCCATATTACCGCGCGCGCAACCAATGCCTGATAATATTCATAAGGAATAAATTCTGCCTCCGGGCAGTCATCAGGCGCCACATAACCATCCTTATTATCTGACGTATCCCACTGCGGAGTAAGGGCAGGGTATCCTGCTGCTACACTTATAAAACCTTTATTGTTCTTTTTTTCTACAGGCTTTGGCTGGCCATAATCAAGCGCAACAACTCTGCCCTTCCCGAAGAATCCAGCCTTTACAATGTCCGCCACCTTGAGATCTTTAAACTGCGGGAGAAAAGCAAACGGTATTCCTTTTATTATAAACTTATCACCCTGCGGTGCGGCTTTACGCGAAAACACCAAGTCGATCTCTTTATTATCTTTTGGCGGGTTGATATAGACCAATCCTGTTCCCTTGGAGATGTTTTTCAGTAATTCAAACCGATGAAGAGCAGGCAGCGCCGCCCATTCAAGCTTACCAATTACTATAACATCATAATCAGTAGACAAATATTTTTTCAAAAGCCTATCAATCAATCCCGCTGGTGTCTTCAACTGAAACCATTGATCAGGGGTTATTACCTCGCTGAACGCTGAAGTCATCCATGGGGTATAATCCAATGAAAGCCGTTGCGCCAGCTCAACTGTCTCACGCTGGCTCCAGATAGGAGCCATTACCAATGTTTTTATATCTCCTCCAGCATACGGCTTAGCCCATTTTACATGCGGACTCTCGTACTCACTAGTCAGTATTCCATAAGGATGATTCTTATTTAAACCAAATGGATGTTCTGTTCCAGCAAATCCGCTGAGACTTCCGCCAATAAAAATTAGTATTATTGCTAACGAGCAGAAAACACTCTTCAATAATGTCTCATTTTTTCTTCTTAATTTTATTCTCACGCTTGTTGACTCCTTGTTAATTTAATAAATTATTTTTTCAACCGAAGTTGTAATGTTTTCAAAACTTTACGTTCCTGCTCCAGGTTTTTAAGAAACATACTTCTGGCGGATTGATTCTCAAGATTAAATGCGTAAAATGCTAATCTGATTTGCCTTGTCTGAACAGGATAGTTAAGTTCCGTTCTTTGGCCATAATAACTCATAAATATTTTTCCACTGGGGTTGTCCTGATTGTTAATCAGTAAACCAAGCGAGCCGGCGCTTTGCAGTTTATCGGCATAAAACACCCAATCCTGTCCACTCTTCAACTCAATGACTGGAGTAGTTTTTTTCATCTCTACCGGAACGTCCTTTTCATCGAATTCCGTAACAACCCAACGATGTGACGGCTGTTTATAAGCTGGCTTATACCCACCCGGATAACAATTCAGTTTTATCTGTAAAGACCTCACCTCTATTTCCGGCAGTGACAACGCAATGTCCATATAGATGGCATGTCCGTCCTGCGGAACAACGATGGTCATAGTCACTGAGCTATTTTGCTTAAGTTTCCAGGTAAATCGCAGCTGTCCGTTCTCTTCTCCTTCCATAACTTCAACCGTATCCGCCATCCGCTGAGCAAAAATGTCTTCACCGTTTATGATAAGCCGGATTGCGTTACCGCGATACCAGTTGCCAAAATAACCCCCATCAAATCCAATTCCCATATCGGCAGAAAGTGATGAATGACGGCCTTCAAAATATGGAGGGATGTTCATATAACGAGAATATCTGACCTGGACTTTTCTCATCCCTGCCATGAATGTCCAAGTTTCGGACTTCCTGGGAGGAATTTTAGCGCTTCCTTTTTTTATCGATGCTTTGACCTCAATTTCACTTTTTATATTTCCCATAATTCTTCTTAAATCCGTCATGACATCTTCATCAGCGGATAACATCAAACCCCATGAGCAGATAATTGTAATGATGACACTACGTTTTACTGACATCGGTGATATAATCATAATATTATTCCTTAGGCGTTTTAGGTTCTGTCAAAAGTTGCAGGCTGAGCCTGCACCCATATAAATTCGATTCACTCACCTGCCTGCCGAGCCGTAGTCTCGAAGAGCGGAGGCTGGTGATCGGAAAAATGTTTTTCATAGAATTTTGACAGAATCATTGTCGGCAGAATCATAATAAATTTAATGTTAATTTAAAAAAGAATAAAACACCTGACTAAATCTTCCCGCTTGAGAACATTAAATTTCTTTCTTAAAAAATGATTCTGTCATTAAATGATTCTGTCGAAAATTTTATACTTTTTAAGATTCCGCAACGCGGGACTAGCAAAGCTAGACCTTTTTTTTCTTCCTATTTCCTTACCTTCCTTATCCTTCCTTCTTTCTTGGATATTCTCAGGGACGGGTTCCGCGGGGAGTATCTTGAATAATTAAAATTCCCGCACACAAGATTTCTGCTTGTGTCCGGGAACTACGAAGTGGATAACGTGCATCTCTATTGAATAATTATTACCGTGCCCTCAGCAGGTAGCACATGCATTATGTAAAGTCCCTTATATGCATCACCCTTTTTCTGAAGCCCGAGCGCCACAAACGGTCGACCGACCTCGTCGAATTCAAGTGCTGCGCAGACAAGCCCAGCATCTTCGGTTGCCACAGTGGCAATATTCTCGACAGTCCAATCGCTTCCATCCCATTCACACCAGTCAACCCAAACATTTGTCCGGTTCCCAACCCCGTCGCTATCATCAAACCATGCCACAACCATGACCGGATCACCATCTCCGTCCAGTTCCAGATCATACGTAAATCCGTCTCTAGGATAGTCTCTCCAGCTATTGCCGTGAGCAGCGGTATCCGTCCAGACGCTACCATCATACATTGTTACCGCTACGCCACCACCGGGTGCTTCATTACCCATATGCGCGATCATCGGGCGGTCATTGACATCCATCTCAATATCATGATAGCGCATGGGGTTACTTATTCCAGAAGGAGCATCCGGATTCTCGTCATGCACACCACCAACGTTCTCCCAAGCATACCCAACGCAAGGTGGATAGTTCGTGTTTACACCGAACGACACATGCGGATAGCCGCTTGCATCAAGTGCAAGGTCAGGCATCGCATTTTGCTCATCACTGCTGAATGTCGACAACACTGTATTTGACCAGACTCCACCACTTTTTGCGCCATGAAAAAGCTGCTTACTGCCGGAAGCCTCACTGACCCAGGCAAACTGCGGCTCGTCAGACGCGTTCAGCGTAAACGCCTCATGAAACGCACGGTGATTCCACGTAACATTGTTCGTTGCAATATCTTTTGTCCAGGTTTCTGTTCCCGTACGGGTAAAAACCCGTGCAGAGCTCGTATTACCAGCAGCATATGGCATGCATCCAACCATCGGCACGCCGCTACTGGTGAATTCCATCCCCGTCAAATACATTCCATACGCACCATACGAACTTTCCACAATTTCATTCGTAACGGTCTGTCTAACCGTTGCCCCGAGATCTCCCCCTTGCGCACTATATGTAAATTCGTTGTAGTAGGGTTTCTTTGCCCATGTGCTCTTCGCCGGGATTTGTCTATCGACCAAAATACCAATTTTGTTTCCACGAACCCCCATAGACACCTGATTAACATTACCCGTGGCAGTATCACCTGTCTCATGGGTAATAAGTTGGAGATCTGTCCACTTCGTGGGAGCGGCCGCCGATACCGACCCAACCGTCATCCCCAATGCAACTGCCATCAACACGTATATTACATACATCCTCATATTACTACTCCTTCGTTAATTCGGGACACTTAGCTTTTTTATCACTGCACGTGTGTCCCAGATTGCCCGTGCATTGAAAATTGTTACAATTTCCTGAATACTGATTATTTCCTTAATGTCGTATTTACTTTATTATTTTGGTATATTTATTTTCTTCTTTTCCAAACGGGCGTCCCAATTTGTCCCATGCGGAAGCATTCCATCTACGTTGTTTTGCCCTTAACCAATACCCCCTTCAACACTACTTTCTTCTGCTCTGGCTCATCGCCGCGCTGCAGTGTTTCCATCATTTCCACTACACATCGCGCCTGGGCCTCTACATCATATTCCACCCGTGTCACCGGATCGTGATAAGGCAATGCCAAACCCTTAGTTGTCTGGGTGATCAGGCGCAGGTCATCCGGCAGGCTCAGCCCCAATCTCTGAATCGCCCGCAACACACCTGCGCACAAAACTTCATCCAAAACAAGCACTCCGTCAGGCCGCGTCGCATGCGGGTGGTCAGATTTTTCCCACATCTGCATGAACAGGTCAAAACCGTGCTGCTCCGTGAAGCCACCCTCCTTATAAGGTATCGATTCATTCCAATGGACAACCCCTTGATCAGAGCAGATTTGCGAGAAAACCGCCGACACATCCACAAAGCTTGATCCGAGATATGTGCCCGTATACTTCGGCAGAAGAAGACATATGCTTCGGCAACCTGTTTCGACAAGATGAGCGACACTTTCACGCACCATCTCTTTTCGGTTGAAATAGACACCATAATGACCGAATTGACAAGAATATACGACCGGCACGTGAGCGGCCTCCAACTTCGACTCAACCTCATACAGAGGATGAAAACTGAAAACACCGCGCAACCGCAACAGAACATGCGGCTCTAGAATATCCAGCGTGCCGGGAAATTCATCTCCGCTCACTACTGAATTCCCAAGATGCAACTTAACCTTGTACGGAGAAGCATACTCCTCAAAAACTGAGGCCAGCGCCGAACAAGTCGCATTATACCCCGGCGACACACTCGGTTCCAGCGAACGGCGCGTCATCACAATCGCCACCTCCCCCGTCGCCATCCGATCCGCTACAAACACACCCTTGCGCGGTTTACGTTCAATCAGCCCTTGGGCTTCTAACGCTACAAAAGCCTTCTCAATAACACCCTGACTAACCTGAAACTCATCTCGCAGTTCCAACATACTCGGCAACGGAATCCCCGTAGCCAGAAACCGTATGCGTTCCTTCAAAACCTCATATACTTCTTTTGCACGTGGTGCAACTCCAACTGCATGACTCAACATAAAAAAATCCTTTCTAAATTTGAAACCGGTTTAACTATACCGGTTTAGTTCAAATCCGTCAATACTTTTTTTTGTTTTATTTTTCTGACAAGAATTTTCTGTAACAATCTCCTGTCTTTCATCAAACAGATTGCTAGTTTCACCAACATCATCTCTACAATTATAAAAATCATGAAGGATATCATTACATGAAGTATTTAGGGCATCCTCCTGAATTCAATTTGCAAGTGCAACAACCATTTCCTCATCATTAACTTCTTTTGGGGTTTTAAAGCCTAGACATTTTCTAGGCTAAACAGAATAGAAGTGCAAGGTTTTTGGTGTGTTTTGCCCAAAAAGCTTGCAGACGAACTTTAATATAAAGGTCATACAATTTATGAACTTGTAATGCGAGACAGAACGCTTCGCTACTGCCGACACACAACCAAAGGGAAGTGAGGCTGGAACCTGCGACAGGACCTTAACCATTAAACATGAACAATAATGGAGCTAGCTTTGCTATTATGATATATAAAGCCGGTTATAACTGCTCCATTAGGTTCTTCACCTATTGGCGCGGCATAACCACTAAGATTTACCAATATTTATAGACATTTAATGCATCTGGATGAGTTCAGCTACCGCTTTTTGTTTAGGGGCGTTCTGCTCTAATCCGATAAAATCCAGCATTATTCGTGACATCAATATGCAACCATTGTTCCTCTGGTGCAATAGGAGGATTATTACTTACAATGGGTTGCCATGCCTTTACTGTTTTCATAAGATTAGTAGTATAATCAATAAACTGCTTAGCCTGGACACCACCCTGCCAATACAACCGTAGACCGCCAGATTCATAAGTTAGATTTGTAATAGCCAAAAATGAATTACTTGAAGCTGGATCTGTGTCAGCAACATATTCAGAAATATTATTTACGCCATCGACATCAAGATCATTATCAGGATCTCCATCTGGAGCATTTGTAGCACCGAAATGCTCAATTTCCCACATATCCCACATTCCGTCACCATCACTGTCTCCACCGGCTGCACCATCTCCTTCAGCAATAACCAAATCATCAATAAACGATTGATGCTTAAACATAACATTGTTCATTCCATAGGCAGAAATGTGGGTGTTTGCAAACCAAAATCCACCGTTAGTGCCTGTACCATCATTATTGCTGTAAGCATTTTTACTTATTAACCATGGTTCCCCATCTATCCCTACTCTGAAATATTTATACCCTAACCCTGTTGTTTGATAGTCCATTTCGACTGTCACAGTATGCCATTGCTCGGTGGAAACAATTACATTTGTCAAGGTAGTCCAAACAACCTCATCCGTTTCCAGGTTTGCATGATAAATCATAAACTCATTTTTATGCGAAACACTTAGTGCATACTGCGGCAGTTCGCCTGTAACACTTGGCACAGCACCTCTGCTGGGCGGCACAAACTGTACAAGCATCTTCATAACAATCGTGGAGTTAGATGCGTTAGTAAATTGCACCTTCACATCCTCAAGAGCAGCAACTTTATCATGTGTAGTGTTGATTGGATAACTGTACGTTACTCCATAATCAGCAATAGAGCTAATCAATTCCTGATTGGTTGTAATTAACATGTCATCAAATCTATCAGCATACCAGCCATTAGTCCCCTCTAGAGACGTACCATGCTGATATGATTCAAATGACTCAAAATATGGAAGTATATTATACGGATTCGGGCCTGGTCCAAAATTGGCCATGACACCCTTAGGCTCATCAGTTGTCAGCAGAAGCGGGTTGTCATTTTCATGTCCTGACAAAACCCCTAATCCACTCCAATGACTGAATACGTACGAATGCCTTGTAACTATTGCTTGAATAGAAAGATTGCTTCCCGCCTCCTTCCACCCACTGACATGATTGACCGTACCGTTTGTATCTGAACTTATATCCAACCAGTAATTGGTGCCCCACTTCCATTCAATTGAAGAATTTTGTTTAATATCTATAAGCGGAGTTTCATTTCCACTGCCTAAACCAGGTATATCTCCTGTGCCAATCCAACCCTTTACTATATATTGAGTTGTACCTGTTATAATTTCTGAATCAATCATTTCTGCTATAACAGAAGAATCATACAAAGAATATGTATTAGTTCCAAGTAACGGTGATGCAATGCTTCCCATTGGACTTGAGACAAAAAGTTCTACTTCTTGTGATGGGCTAGTACCATAAGTACCTTGACTGAGATTAAGATAAGTTCCGCTTGCTACAGTCTCAAGTTTTTGAGCCCTAACCATATAGTAATTAGTACCACCAAGCGGCGTTATATCAGTAAAATCAACAGAAGTTACAAGCGCACCATTCAAGCGTAAATATGGACCACTAATATTAGAAGCTCTATAGACATGGTATCCCTCAATTATATCCGCAGAAACTCCCCAATTAAGTTCAACCTCTCCAGATGTATTCATCATAGTTAATAACGATAAAGGTGGAGCTACAGAATGAAGCCGCAACGATGGATCCCCCATTAATGCTACATGCACCCCTCCTCTACTACTATTACTTGAAAGTGCATAAGTGTATTCTGTCGAGGTATTGTTCTGAGTAGCACGCGTACTATAGCCGACTGGAAGTCCCAGTCCCATGTGATGCATAAACCAATGAGGACGTCCAGCCCACCCACAGGTCAAAGCCCATGGGTCAGACGCCAATGGTGCACGTAAAAAGTTATTCGCGCTATCCCAGTCGCCAAACCAGCTACCAAAAAGAAGTGTAAATACTGTATGCACCTGATTTGCGACAAAATCTGCAGTATTTCCTATACCATTTGCGCTAGTATAAGATCCACCACCGCAACCATAACTGAACAGATATGGATCAGTATCAAGCGTAGAAAACCAGTCGGTCGCCAAAACATTGTCTGCACCAAAGAAGGCCGCGGCACTACGCCAACCGGAAGCCGCAAATGCTTCGCCATAAAAATATCCAAAACCATCATCGACCAGTCCCCGCCGAGTAACATCAAACATCTTATGCCGGAATTTGTAATCCTTGGCTAAATAACGTTTCAACAATTCTTCCTCACTTTCAGGAAAATATGTAAGCCCCGAAAGATCCACACGCCCTACCTGTAATTCTAATTCAAGTGATGATGAAATATACGATTGATCAAATTTTCCATCACCGGGAATGTTTTGGCTACGCAAGCTATTCGCTGTATTAGACACAATCGCATCTGTCCATTCTCCATCCATATCGCCATAATATACATCCGCCGGCCATGCACCAACGTGCGCACTATGCCCATCTGGTGCAATATTTCCAGAATATGGAACAGGCACATGCCCGAAAATAAATAACGACTTTAATGTAGGATTAGCACTGTATTCGGCCTGAATAATCGCTTTTATATTGGTTACAGAGTCATTGCGGGAAACATCCTTCCGTAATAATGTCCAGCCATCGCCAACCAAATCACGCTCAAGACGTGCCAATTCATTAGAAAGCGTTACCGTAAAACTATCATCTACCAATAACAGCAGTTTACCTCGATTTTCGACAACAGGAACCTCTATCCCGGCATACAGATAACCGTAAGCGGCTGGTGCTAACGCACCTGCCGTTTGATAAATCTTATACTCATAAGCCACTCCAACAACAATATTAGTATCCAGATATATAACTGAATCTGATGGAACTGAACTAGACAACAAAGTCCATGTTGTATCATTCAAAAGTTTACGAGAAACTTGGTAAGGTGTTGTTGCATTAGATCTCAACGGCCAGGTAAGAGTAATTGATGCAGGTGATGTTGAGACATCTGCACTAACCAATATTGCCGTATCTTTGCTCACATATGCTTCTGCCTGCATCGAAACAAATATCAGTAAAATTACCAGTATATAAACAACATCCCGAAATACATTTCTTATCATAGTATATTATTCCCAAATTATTTATAAAAAAATTAATTAATATGGCTCTTCGTAAATTATTGTGGATATCTTTTTTTATTCGACCCCTCCAGGGTCGTATTGTTTTATTATAACTAACCCCGTATTAAATACGGGGCTACTAAAATTTGACTACTTCGTAGTCTTAGAACGGCGAAGCTGTTCAATATTAATAACCATGTATGAAATGCATGGTTAATCAATCATTATTAATGCAACGACTGCAACGCAGTCGAATAAAACAAACAAATTCCCTCAAAATATGACGAAGAACCATTAATATTTTAAAATTAGTAGCATATATAAGAACTAGTAAACTGTCATTTTTGCTGTATATCAACTATTTAAAACAGTTAATGCTCTTAAATTATTGAAGGTGTAGTTTCACGTACTACCAATTTTGACGGTAATACAATATTCTCCGGCACTGGCGCCCCAGGAAGCCAGTTCAGCAATAAATCTGCTGCTGAATAACCAACTTCTTGACGCGGAGTATGAACCGTTGTCAATGCCGGAACTGAACTTGCTGCATCAGCAATATCATCAAAGCCACAGATTGCCACTTGTTCAGGAACATTCACGCCATGGGCATGCAACACATGCATAACCTCGATAGCTTTATAATCAGTATCAACAAAAAATGCCTGCGGTAACTGACCACCATTAACCAAAAATTCATGCATAGCTTTATATGCACTACCAATATTAGTCTTTGCCGTCAGCATACACTGCTCTTGGAGCGGTAATTTATGCTTTCGCATTATAGCAATAAAAGTTTCTATTTTAATAGAATTGGATGAGCTCTGACCATTACCTACAAAACCAATGTTCCGATATCCATTGGAAATTAAATGCTCAATTCCTAACTGAACGGCACCTTCTCTATCATAGCTAACAACGGGAATACCTTTAGGATAATTATTTTTAGATAAATTTGGCCAAAGCAACACGCAGGGCCTGTTTTCTTCCTGAGCAAGTTTAATTAGCCGTTGATTTATTACTGCATAATCGATAATAATAAATGCATCAAACCGCGTAACTAACTCTCGGTGCACCTGATTTGGATTGTCTAGAGAAACATGGCATACATGAGTGGCCAAATCTGCAAATCTACGACTAACGCCGAAAATCATGTCAAGAAGAGCTGACTGCCCGTGTGCCGGTACATCTGCCAGATTTTTCGATTGCATCACGATTGCTATATTGCGTAACCTACGTCGGGGCGGCAGCCCTAGTAACTTACCGGCATCCGATGATACAAAGCTACCATGACCTCGACGTTGCGTAATAATCCCACGCTGACACAATAAGCTATACCCTCGACTCACAGTAAGGCGATTAACTCCAAGCTGCCTAGCAAGTTCAGTTTCTGTTAGCAACTTATCAAGTGCAGAATATTCACCACTGATAATTAATTCACAAATAT
>Ga0307987_1000167_pt1 | contig 41250 bp, 34 predicted proteins | sample EllFjometagen181_FD_203157 | JGI IMG/M metagenome (GOLD analysis project Ga0307987, IMG submission 203157) | Marine microbial communities from Ellis Fjord, Antarctic Ocean - #181 | ecosystem: Environmental > Aquatic > Marine > Unclassified | place: Southern Ocean | collected 2014-10-08 | reverse complement strand
TAATTTTCCACAAGCGCGCGCAACGCCGCCGCATACCCACAGGCGCCCAGCCCCGCGATGTGGCCGTTGACGATGTCCGATAGCAGGGATTTATGGCGAAACGTCTCCCGCGCGTAAATATTGCTCAAATGGACCTCAATGACCGGAATATCCAGAAGCGCCACGGCGTCCCGGATGGCCACGCTGGTGTGGGTGTAGGCCGCGGGATTGATGATCAGGCCGTGGCATTTCCCCGCGCCGGTCTCCCCGCCGGTTGTGGCGACACTTTGAATCTTTTCCACAATGGCGCCTTCATGATTGGATTGAAACGTCTCCACCTCAATGCCGTTTTCCCTTCCCAGGGCCGTCAGGGTCTCGTTGATTTCCGCCAGCGTGGTCGTCCCATAAACCAAAGGCTCCCGTTTCCCCAGCATGTTCAGATTCGGCCCGTGAATCACCAGCGCTTTTTTTTCAACCATTCTCATCCCGCTCCTTTTACCGTTTTTTTTTGCGGGCCGCCCACGCCCAAAACACCTACGCGCGACCGGCCGTTTCGCCCAGCCGTTTCAAATGGCCGTTTCAACCGGTCTTTTCACCCGGCTGTTTCACATGGCCTTTTCAACCTCTCTTTTCAAATGACCCCGCCAGTTTCGCGATGGCCTCCGCCACTTGGTCGGGGCCCATCTCATCCGTCTCCACCCGATAATTCATGGCCCCTTGATACAAGGCCCGGCGCCGCTCAATCAGCGTGGCGATCTCCTCAACGGCTCCCCGGCCCGTTATGGACGGCCGAAGGGTCGCGGTTCTGGCGTCGTTTCGCATTCTTTTTTCAGATGTCTCAACGGAGGCGTCCAGCCAGACCACGACCCCGGTTCGTTTCATGTCCGCCACGTTTTCCGGGTCCATGACCGCGCCCCCGCCCGTGGCCGCCACCATTGCTTTGTTTCCGGTTTTTTTGGACATCTCCTGGATCAGATCCCGCTCCATGCGCCGAAACGCCTCCCACCCTTTTTTTTCGATGATGTGGGCCACGCTCATCCCCTGGCGTTGCTCCATGAGCTCGTCCATATCCACAAACGGGCGGCCCAATTTTTGGGCGAGGATTTTTCCCGCAGATGTTTTTCCCGAGCATCGCCCCCCGATCAGGTAAATATTCAGCGGTTTTTTATCACACTCCCCGGCATTTGCCAACGCCTTTAAGACGGCCCGCTTCATGACGTCCACCGGCGCGGGACGACCGGTCCACAACTCAAACTGGGCCGCGCCCTGAAAGACAAACATGGCCGCGCCGTCCACTGTGGCGCATCCCGCCTTTTCGGCGGCGCGGATCAGAGCGGTTTTCCGGGGATTGTACACCGCGTCCATGACGGTCATTCGCCGGGTCAACATGGAGACGGGAATGGGCGTGGCCTCGGTGTCCGGGGTCATGCCCACGGGCGTGGCGTTGGCGATGATGTCAAATGTTTGGGTTTCGATCTCTTGAAGGGGCAAAAAATCGGCGCCCAGACGCCGGGCCGCCTCCTCGCCTTTTTTTTCGGATCGGTTGACAATGGCGACCCGGCCCCCTTTGGCGATGATTCCCCACGCCATGGCTATGGCCGCGCCCCCGGCGCCGATGATGGCCGCCGATTTTCCGTGGATGGAGATTTTCTCGGACAGCGCGGCCACGGCGCCAGGGGCGTCGGTGTTGAAGCCGACCAGCCGGCCGTCTTTGTTTGCGATGGTGTTCACGGCGCCGATTTTTCGGGCCGATTCATCCACGTCATCCAGCCATTCCATCACGGTCTCCTTGTGGGGCATGGTGACGCTGGCGCCCGTGACGCCGAGGGTTCGAATGGCGTCAATGGCGGCTTTGATGTCCGTCACGTCAAAAGGGAGATAGACGCCGTTGTAGCCGGAGTGGGCAAAGGCGCTGTTTTGCATGACCGGGCTTAGGCTGTGGGCCGCCGGATGCCCGAGCAGACCGAACAGTTTGGGGGGATGAGGGATTGGGGGGGCGGGAGTGGATGGGGGATTTTTGGGGGGGTGGCTTTGCCATGGGCGCTGTGTTGATATTTTGGCGCGCGATATTTTCTCGTGCGATGTTTTCTCGTGTGATGTTTTATGATTCATTTTAGCGCGTTGACCTTAAATGGTGTTGACCTTAAATTGTGTTGACTGTTGCCTGTGGTTTTGGACGACTGTTTGATCGAGGGTCGGCTAAGTTTTTTGGGCGATGTTCCTTTTTTTTAGACGCACGCCGTGCGTCTCTACCGGATGCATGAATTTCCGGGGCGCCCCGTGTTGTGGGATTCGGTCCACACATCGGTTCACGCAAATTCAAACGATCCGCGCCATCCGTTTCATAGGGGTTTCGGGTTGATTTTGAAAAATCGTATTCTTTTTTCATGATAAAAACCTCGCGTATGGCTTCTGGTCTTTTTTGTTTGTTTTCTGGTTTGCTTGCTTTCTGGTTTGCTGGCCTTTCTATTTTGCTGCCTTTCTGGCTGAAATTATTCTTATCACCCGCGAAAGCTAAAAAAAACCCCGACCCGCGAATCAGGAGGAATACCGCCATCCAAACATATCCGCAACGGATTGGGTGGCAAACGTTTGCGCCGTCCCGTGACCATGCTAAGGATATCCCACAAACAATCCGTCTTCTTTCATACAGGAATGCGAAGTGAAAATCAACCGGATCAATAATCCCCATCAATAGCGGAGACACATATGTTGCGGGTAGATTGAGTTAAAACACACAACATACGGGGCAAAATATAGTCCTTGACAGATGTCTTTTTGCGGTTTATTTTGGATAAATGGTTTTAACTTTTTTTGAACATTTTTATTCTTTCAGACCTCGTTAAATTTGACTAAATTACAGCTGATTTTTGAGTGCTTTTTGGATAAAATTATGCGATTCTCGGATGCAACCCCTTGATATTACATACCACGCTCAAGGCCAAATGTCCAAAATTCTACAAGATCGTTGTTATTAGGGGGTTTACAGTATAAACGCCCATATGTGTTTACGAGGTCTGTCTTTATTTTAATACAGGTAAAAATATGGCTAAGAAAAAAAAGATAGCAGTCCCAGAAGAAAGCAGGCTTCCCATAGAATGGACTTCGATGGGGGATGTTGATAGCCGGTATTCTAACAATATGATTATTCAGCATACAGACAATGAGTTTATTATTTCTTTTTTTGAGGTTATGCCCCCATTGATAGTGCGCGACCCGGATATGAAAGGAAAAAAGGTCGATGAACCAAGCCATGCCACGGCTTCATGCGTTGCGCGCATTATTGTGAACCCTGATAAAGTTAAATCCCTTATTGACGCATTGCAAACAAATTACGAAACGTATAAGCAACGTGTTACAGCAGGGGGTTCTAAAAAGGAGGGGGAATGAATTTAAAATCAGTGGCCATTGACAATACCAGCATTGTTTCGGATAGATTTTTATCCTGTTATCCGGGGAGTGTCTCAATGCAAAAAGATGATGAATTAATGTTCAGTGGTAAAAATTTTGGCGTCGCAACGGATAGTGATCTCTATGTCAATCGTGATGGAGGGGCGGGCGTTGTCGATTTGGTTGTGTTTTTTCTTGAGCATTGCCAGGGGGGCGCAAAGAATCTTTATTCCCGATTCTTTTCAGATTTCTTTTCTAAAGAGGACTGGATGGATATTGAAGAAACTCTTTTTATCAAGTCTATGCCTGGACTCGTTGACGATATTAAGGCTGGATTGGCCCAAGATATCAACGAGTGCAGCGATGAGTTAGACTGGTAATGTTTTCCCTTAAATATACGCCCCAAGCTCAAAAACATGCTGTAAAAATTGCCGAAGCCGGTTTTAAAAAAAAAGTGGAGGAGTTGCTTGGTGTTCTTAAAATAAACCCTTTTCAGAATCCGCCCCCCTATAAAAAGTTGCTTCATGATTTAAGGGGGTGTTATTCTCGGCGTATAAATAAAAACCACCGTTTGGTGTATTCTGTTGATAAAGAAAAACAGATTGTAAAAATTTTGACATTATGGGGCCATTATTAGTCGCATCAGTTGGCTGGAAGCATAAACCCCATCAAATAAAAGGCCCCAAGGTTCCCCTCTGGGGTCTTTCTTATTTTGTCCACTGCACGTTTTCTATTTTTGCCGCTTTTTTCGTTTTCCCTGCCCATCTAAGCCTGCCCATCTAAGAAAGCGAACGGGGTCACACCTTGTCGAGTATATCTATTTCTTCAAGTAAATAGGTCGCGAAGCGTCTTAAACTAGGCCTTGCCGCACGCGGCTACTACATATTGTAGAATCCCAATCAATTAACCAGTTGCTTATTAATCATAATCCGTGTATAAAGCGATTTGCGGAGACAATGCGTGAATGGATTTGCGCGACAAATTTTTATTCTTTATTTTGCTTTATTCTTATTACGCGTTATTCTTATTTTGAGTTGGATTTGCTTTGAATGCGCGAAATGCCCAAAATTAAGGGTTCGCTCAATAATGATCCCAATAATAATCAAAGACCATTTCAGAGGGATTCGACAGTGGTACGCCTGGCAGGATTCGAACCTGCGACCTACGGATTAGAAGTCCGTTGCTCTATCCAGCTGAGCTACAGGCGCAAATAGATTGGACAGGATGTCAATGATTTGACAAAATGTTCCTTCCGAGTAACACAAGTCTTTTAAGTTGTCCATAAAAAAGATCACAGGCTATAGATAATAAAATGAAAAAAACAACGACTCCGGAAAAAACGCCGACCGCCAAGCCCAAACCGACCCAAGCGGCGATGCCAAAGACGTTGAAAAAAACGGCCGCAAAAAAGCCCGCCGCAAAAAAACGGGCCGTCAAAAAAACAAGGGCGACCAAAAAACCAAAGGCGCCAAAAAAATCAGCGGCGGCCAAAAAACCAAGGGCCAAAAAAACGCCCGCCAAAAAACCCGCCTCCACCGGAAAAGCCCTGGTCAAGTTTGATCCCCTCCAGCGCTATCTCAATGAAATCAGCAAGTACGGTCTGATCACACGGGAAAAGGAGAGGGAGCTGGGAATTTTGATCCAGGAGGATGGCGACCGGGAGGCGGCCTATGTTCTGGCCACGTCCAATTTGCGTCTGGTGGTGAAGATCGCGCTTGAATTTCAAAAAATATGGATGCAGAACCTGCTGGATTTGATCCAGGAAGGGAATATCGGCCTGATGCACGCCGTTAAAAAATTCGACCCATACAAAAACGTCAAATTTTCCTACTATTCCTCGTTCTGGATCAAGGCCTACATCCTTAAATTCATCATGGACAACTGGCGCCTGGTGAAAATAGGGACCACCCAGGGCCAGCGGAAACTCTTTTTCAAATTAAAAAAAGAGAAACAGCGCTTGATTGACGAAGGTTTCGATCCCAAGCCGAAACTGCTTTCAGAACGGCTCGGGGTTTCGGAACGGGAAATTGTGGACATGGATCAACGCTTGGACGGCTGGGATCTCTCCTTGGACGCACCGGTCAAGGAAGATTCCAACACCAACCGGATGGAGCTTTTGGAAACAGAGGGCGAATCCGTGGAAGAACAGATGGCGAAAAAGGAAATGAAGGCGCTGTTGCATGAAAAGATCAAGGAATTCAGCCAACAGATGACGCCCCGTGAATCTGAAATATTCACCACGCGCATTTTTTCCGACACGCCGGCCACACTCCAGGAGATCGGGGACAAATATCAAATCTCCCGGGAGCGGGTTCGCCAGGTCGAAAAAAATATCATTAAAAAGATGAGGGACTATTTCAGGAATGAAATATCCGACTTTGACGATTACACCACAGACGATTAAAATCGCGGAGGTTTGACAGAATGTCGCGAATTTTTTTTAAAACAGACAGACACCCCGGCGACTCGCTGGGAATATCCACATTCATGGCGGTGGCTTTTTTCATCGTGATTCTGGCGTTCATATCCGGATGCGCGTCTCCCCCCCCGGCCATCGACCGACCGGCCGCGCCAAGGGAAACCCTGACGAAAAACCCGGCCGCGCCAGCCGATGAATCCAAGAGAACGGCCGCCCGGATCGAGGCTCCGTATTCCGAATACGCCGAAGCCCTCATGGAAAAAAACAGCGGGAACATCCAGGAGGCGAGCCGATTGATCTCTCTGGCGCTTGAAAAAGACCCGGAGTCGATTTATCTTCAAATCGAGGCGGCCCAACTCTGGATAATGCAAAAAGAGGTCGAAAAAAGTTTTGAACTCATTCAAAAAATATTGGCCAAAGATCCTCTCCATATCGACGCGCTGTCCATGTTCGCCGAGATACAACGGAGGAAAAAAGAGTTTGAATCCGCGAAAAACGCCTGCCTGAAAATCATTGAGCTGGACCCGGAGCAAGAAAACATCCATCTGCTTTTAAGCCAGATTTTTGTGGAGGAAAAAAATTTGCCAGCCGCGCTGAAAACCCTTGAAGCCATGGCCAAAATTCTGCCGGAATCCTACTCCGCCCATTATCTGATGGGCGCCCTTTATATTGAAAGCAAAAAGGCGGCTCCGGCCGAGCGCGCCTTTAAGCGGGCGCTGGAATTGGAGCCGAACAGCCCGGGCCCCATGCTCGAACTCCTGAAGATTTATGAAACCCAGAAAAGAGATGACGAAGCCTTAGCCATCTATCAGCGGATGCTGGAAAAAGATCCAGACGATCTCATCACCCTGATCAAACTCGGGCTGAATCTCCATAAAAAAGGGAAAACAGACGAATCCGAGAAAATATTTCAAGAGATGGGGGAAAACAGCGACGAGAACCCTCAGATCGTTGGAATCGTGTTGCAAGTCTATGTTCACACTAAAAAGTTCGACGACGCCCTGATTATATTGAAAGCAATGGAGGCCACGGCTCCGGACAACGGGGATATTCATCATGCGCTGGGGCTGGTGTATGATGCCAAGGGAGATCTCGAGGCGGCGGCGGCGCGCTTTAAGCGGGTCAAAAAAGGGGATGGGTTTTACAAAGGCGCGGTGGCCAATGTCGCCTTTTTATATCAGGAAATGGGGAAACTGGATCAAGGCATCGAATACCTGGAGCAGGCGCTCTCCGAAACAACGGACGACCCTGATTTTTTTCTTTATCTGGCCTCTTTTTATGAACAGTCCAAAAAATTCGAAAAAGCCAAAAAGGCGCTGTTGCGCGGGCTTGAGGCCGGGCCTGAAAATATGGACCTTTATTTCAGGCTGGGCGTGGTCCATGACAAAACCGGACAAAAAGAAAAATCCATCGCCGCCATGAAAGAGGCCGTGCGCCTGGCCCCAAAAAACCCGAGCGTTCTGAATTACCTGGGCTACACCTATGTGGAGCTTGGAACACATCTGGACGAAGCCGAAGATTTGATCCGGCGAGCCTTGAAAGAAAAACCGTACGATGGGCATATCACCGACAGCCTGGGATGGCTCTATTTCAAGAAGGGGCTCTTTGAACAGGCGCTTAAGACCCTGAAAAAGGCCAATGATCTCTCCGCCAATGAGCCGGTGATTCTGGAACATATCGGGGACGCGCACCTGAAACTGAACGACAAAAAAAACGCCCTTGAATTCTACAAACGCTCCCTGAAGAATCACGGGCCTGAAAAAGACATGACGACCATTGAAAAAAAAATCAACGACCTGCTCTGAGACCGGCCGCCACCCAAACGGCCACACACAAAAAGGCGCCCCCCATGTTTCGGCGGTATCCATTTCCGCCTTGGCCATTTCCGCTCTGAATGGCGCGTGGCGGGGGATGGCTTTTTTCGCGGCCACCGCCTTTTTTTTCGGGGCGATCCTTTTTGGTTGCTCCACACCCGGCCATTATCTCCCGGATGGGGCCTTTTCTTTTCAGGATCCGCAATCCCGTCCTGAAATCAACGCCCTGATTTCAGAGATCAGAAAAAAAAATGCGGGCCTGAAAACATTCAAGGGAATCGGCAAAATCCGATTTCAGAGAACCGGCGCCTCCCAAGTCGCCCGGGCCGCCTGGATGGCCGATGTCCCCGGAAAATTTTATATCTCCATCCTGGCCCCGGTCGGACCTCCTCTGGCCCGGTTTGCCGGGGACGGCTCGTCGTTGTATATCGCCGTTCAAAACGGATCGAAAATATATAAAAGAAGATACAGGAGCGGAATACAGACCGCCGCCATCAAGCGTTTTATTCCCATTCCCGTCAATTTTAACGATCTGGTCCTGTTTCTGGCGGGCCAGATTCCCCTTCCAAAACGGCTTCGGGCGGATTTTTGCAAAAATAAAAAAGAGTCTGGTCGTTGTCTGATCATTGAAGACACAGAGAGCCGGGATATTCAGAGACTCTATTTTGACGAAGACAAAAAAACAGTCAAAAAAATCGAATCCTACTCCAAAAACGGCGCTCTGAAATACTGGGCCAGATTTGGAAAAATAAAAGAGACCGGGGGATTTCTGGTTCCCATGAGCCTCTTTTTTTCAGACGACATGGGTACCGATTTTTCCCTTCGCATCTCCCGATACTGGCCCAATGCGCCGGTCTTGAGCGAAAGCTTTGTATTAACCCAATAAACCATAAAACCAATAAAACCCGCAGCCGGACCCTATTTTTTAAAAATGAAACGCCGAAAAGTCATCGCGCTGGAATCGCGCTTAACACAATGCAAAAATGTCATCACATTGGGCGCGCGCCCCAACTTTTCCGATTATTCGCCGGAAGAGGCCGATATGTTGCGCCGGGCGGAAAAAATCTACTACCCCACCACCTTTTACGCGGATCTGTTCAACGCGGCCGGGATAGAGACATTCCCCAGCTACCACACCTATAAATGCGTGCAGGACAAAATCAAACAGACCGCTCTGTTTGATTTTTTGGAAATTCCCCACCCCCGCACCCATGTTTTTTACGGTGGCGCCCGCAAAAAAAAAAGCATCCTCACACGCTTTGATTTTCCCTTCATCGCAAAAATTCCCCGTGGCTCGGCCATGGGCAGGGGGGTCTATCTGATCCAAAACAGAGAGGATCTAGACGCTTACTTTGAGGAGTCCAACGTCTATTACATCCAGGAATACCTTCCGACGGACCGGGACATCCGGGTGGTGATCATCGGAAAAAAAGCCGTTTTGGCCTACTGGAGGATCGCCGCTTCCGGTGAATTCAGAAGCAATATCGCCCTGGGCGGGACCGTCTCTTTTGACGACGTTCCCCCCCAGGCGGTTGATCTGGCTCTGATGGCGGCAAAAAAATGCGGCTGGGATGACGTGGGCATGGATGTCATACAGTCCGGCGGAAAACATTACATTCTGGAGGCCAACATGAAATACGGCCGGGAAGGATTTCGGAGCGCGGGAATCGATTATTCCCGACTCATGGAATCGTTGATCGAAAAGGGGGACATATAACCGCATGGAACCTGGGGCCACGCTGAAAACATTAAAAGAGGAGCTGTCGCAAAGGGAAGAAAAGACGCTGTCTCCCGTTGCCACGTTAAGCCGATCCGGGGCGCGCCGAAAAAAAGACGCCCAGGATCAGACGGATTACCGACTGGCCTTTTCCATCGACGCCGACCGGATACTCCATTCCCTGGCATACACCCGGTACATCGACAAAACCCAGGTTTTTTATCTGATCAAAAACGACCACATCACCCACAGGGTTCTCCATGTTCAGCTGGTCTCCAAAATCGCCCGAACCATCGGACGTTTTCTCAGACTGAACGAAGATCTGCTGGAGGCCATCGCTCTGGGGCACGACATCGGCCACCCCCCCTTTGGCCACGACGGAGAGCTGTTTTTGTCTGAGCTTTGCCAGGAAAACAGCGTCGGCGCCTTTCATCACAATCTTCAAAGCTTTCAATTTCTGGAGCGCCTTGAAAACAAGGGAAAGGGGTGGCGCCTTTGTCTCCAGACTCTGGATGGCATCGTCTGCCATGACGGAGAGACTCACAACCGCCGCCTGACGCCTGAGACAGATAAAACGTTTCAGCGCCTGGATCGGGACATACAGATGAAAAAAAATAATCCCGCGTCCGCCGCCGCGTCTGGGAATCGACGCCCGACCCAAGGCGTTTTGATCCCCATGACCATGGAAGGCTGCGTGGCCAGGATGGCCGACGTCATCGCTTATGTGGGACGGGACATGGAAGACGCCATTCGCTTAAAGATGATCCAGCGGAGCGATCTTCCCGAAAAATCGGTTCGCGCCCTGGGCAACACCAACGGAACCATCGTCTTTAACCTGGTCACAGACATCATCACAACCAGTCGCCAAAAAGATTATATCGCCTTTGGCCCTGAATGCTCCGACGCCTTGAATCTCTTAAAGAAATTCAGCAAAGAACGGATTTACTTTAATAAAGAGGCGAAAAAACATTACGGCGCCATCAAACGGCTTTATCGGATTCTTTTTGAGCGCCTGATGAACGACATTGAAAAAAAGAACCGGCGCGCCCCCATCTACGCTGAATTTTTGGACGGCCTTTCCCGGGGCTACATCGACGGCCACGCCAACGCCGAGATCGTTCGGGACTTTATCGCGGGCATGACCGATCAGTATTTTTTAAGGCAGTTTCCCGAAAACATGCGGCCATCGCCCATTGTGAAATAAGGGGGACGGACATGTCGCGCAAAAAAAAAGAGGAGCGTCTCTATCGGCTCCAGACGCAAACCAACGGGCTGTATACATTCCGGGTGGCCGTGGAAGAGACCGACCTTTTTATTTCAGCGGAAAAAAATCTGGCGCATGAGGCCAGGGAGCTTGTGCTTGAACACCGGGGATACATCCAAAGCCGAATCGCCGTTGATCCCGAATTCGCCGCCGGATGGTCTCCCATCTCCCTGGCTGGACCGGTCCCCGGGATTATACGGGACATGGTTTCAGGATCTAAAAAAGCCGGGGTCGGACCCATGGCGGCTGTGGCCGGAGCCATTGCCGAGCGGGTGGGAAACGGCCTTTTAGCCCGGACAAAACAGGTCATCGTGGAAAACGGCGGCGATATATTCATAAAAACAGATGTTCCGGCCATGGTCGGCGTTTTGGCGGGAACATCTGTTTTAAGCGGCCGCATCGGCCTTAAGATCGACTCGACGAAACGACCGGCGGCCATCTGCACCTCGTCGGGAACCGTGGGGCATTCCAAAAGCATGGGCAATGCCGACGCGGTCTGCGTACTCTCAGACTCGTGCGCCCTGGCCGACGCCGCGGCCACCTCTGTCGGGAATCGGGTTAAAAAAAAATCAGACATTCAAATGGCGCTGGACGCGGGCCAAACCATAAACGGGGTTTCCGGGATTCTGATCATCATGGGCGACAAGGTGGGGATCTGGGGGAAAATAGATATTGTGGCGCTGGATGGGCCGCGCGGGGCATGACGCGCGAAACCCCGCATAAAAAATCGCCCCATAAAAAATCCCCATAGCAAAAATAAAGTTGAGTTATTATCCATAACAGGTTAAACTTGTAAAAAATGTCACCCCCGTCATCATTGCGGGCGCCCAATATCCATTGACCGGGCGCCGGTTTTTTGCCGGAGACCGAATCTTAAGGGTTCGTTTTAAATTTTAACCAACCACCTAAAAGAGGCATGCGTATGAAAAAAGGAAAATTGGCTTTTTTGATTGTTTTCACAGGATTTTTCGCCACTCTTTTTTTGCAGAACAAAGCATTTTTCATGATGAAGCAAGGGATTGGCATCAATCTCGGAGTGGCGGCTTACCAGGCTCCCCCCACCTTTGTTCTGTTCATTGTTCTGGCTTTTCTTGCCGTCGGCCTTTTGGTCGGGTATTTTATGGCTCTTCCAAAACTGATAAAATACAAGCGGGAGATCAAATCCCTCACCGCAAATTTGCAGACCCATGCCAATAAATTGTCTGAAATCAAAAAAACAATGGCATCCGGCGAACCAGAGCCAGAGACGAAACCAGAGACGAAACCAGAGACGAAACCAGAGACAAAAGCAGCGTCTGGTCAAAAGGCCGCCGCCCCGTCCGGTGAAACCGCGTCAGACGCCTTAGATGCGTCATAAGAATATAAAGAAGCGATAGATAAATGAGTCCGAAAAAAATCACGCCCATGATCCAGCAGTACCTGTCCATAAAGGAGAATCATGCCGATTCCATACTCTTTTACCGCATGGGGGATTTTTATGAAATGTTTTTTGAAGACGCCAAAATCGCTTCAAAAATTCTTGAAATCACCCTGACCGCCAGAAACAAAAAAGAAAAATTTCCGGTTCCCATGTGCGGCGTTCCGGTGAAGGCCGCCAAGGGATATATCGCAAAGCTCATCGCAAGCGGTCAAAAAGTCGCCATATGCGAGCAGATTGAAGACGCGGCCCAGGCCAAAGGGTTGGTGAAACGAGATGTGATCCGGGTCATATCTCCGGGAATGATCATCGAAAACGATCTTCTCAATGAGAACGCAAACAACTACCTTCTGGCCATAGACCGAAAAGAAAAGACCATCGGGATATCGTTTTTAGACATCTCAACGGGTGATTTCCGCATGTTCCAGACCGATGAGCCGAAGACCATCGTAGATGAGTTGCTTCGCATTTCTCCCAGCGAAATTCTGTTCAACGACTCCCTGCGAAACGACCCCCTTTATTTGGAAATCGTCAAACGGATGCCGGATAAATACACCTCCTTTTTAAAAAGCCGGGCATTCGATTACAGTCCATCCCGCCAGCGGCTCCTGGAGCTTTTCAACACCCGCTCTCTGGAAGGATTTGGATGCGAGGATCTAAAGGCCGGGGTGGGCGCGGCCGGAGCCCTGCTCTATTATATCAAAGAGACCCAGAAGCAAGACGTCGCGCATTTCAGCAAAATAACCCCCCATTGGCTAAACTCATACCTTTTGATAGACGACGCCACCAGCCAGAATCTGGAGCTGATCAAAAACACGCGCTCCGGCGCCCGGGCCGGAACCCTGTTGGGGGTCATGGACAAAACCGTGACATCCATGGGCGCCCGGCTCATGAAACGCTGGATTCGATACCCGTTGATCGACGCCAAAAAAATAATCGCCAGACAAGACGCCGTTGGGGAGGCCAAAGAAAATCCCCAGGCCCGAGCCAAAACCAGGGAAGCGCTAAAATCCGTGTATGATTTTGAGCGCCTTGGAAGCAAAATTTCCATGGGCCATGCCAATGCCAGAGACCTTTCGGCGCTGAAACGCTCCATCCAGGCCCTGCCGGATATTTTGTCCCAAATCTCCGCATTCGACTCCCCCCTCTACGCCTTTGGCCATGATCTCTCAGAGCTTTACCGCCTGGGGGATCTCATCGAAAAGGCGATCCGAGACGACGCGCCCCCGGTCACAAACGAAGGAAACATGATCCGTCGGGGATACGATCAACGGCTGGATGAGCTGGACGCCATCAGTCGGGATGGAAAAACATGGCTGATCGCCCTTGAGGCCAGGGAAAAAGCCGCCACGGGCATCACCGCCTTAAAGGTTCGATTCAACCGGGTATTCGGCTACTACATTGAAGTCTCCAAGGCCCAATCCAAATCGGTTCCCCCCAGCTACATTCGGAAACAGACCCTGGTCAACGCCGAACGATACATCACCGACGAATTGAAATCCTTTGAGTCCAAAGCGCTCGGGGCGCAGGAGCAAAAGACGGCGTTGGAGTATGAGATTTTTCAGAGCATCCGCCGAAAAGTGACGGAGCAAAACCGCTGGATATTTGAAATCGCCCGATTTTCAGCCGAGGTGGACGCCCTGATCAACATGGGCGAAATCGCCGCGCAAAACGGCTACAATCGCCCGGAAATAAACCGGGATGGAATCATTGAAATCACCGCCGGACGGCACCCGGTGGTGGAAGAGACCGTCTCCGCGGAGCGCTTTGTCCCCAACAATATCCGCTTGGATGACCAGGACAACCAGATTCTGATACTCACCGGACCCAATATGGCGGGAAAATCGACGGTGTTGAGACAGACCGCCATTTTGACCATCATGGCCCAAATGGGATCATTTGTCCCGGCGGAGGCCGCCTCCATATCGGTCACAGACCGAATATTCAGCCGGGTGGGGGCGCTGGACAACCTTTCGGCCGGGCAGAGCACATTCATGGTGGAAATGGAGGAGACCGCCAACATCATCCATAACGCCACATCAAAAAGCCTGATTATCATGGACGAAATCGGCCGGGGCACCAGCACCTTTGACGGCCTCTCCATCGCCTGGGCCGTGGCCGAACATCTCCACAACATGGGCGGGACGGGCGTCAAAACGCTTTTTGCCACCCACTACCACGAGCTGACCGAGCTGTCGCGACACAACCCGCGGATCAAAAATTTTAATATCGCCGTCAAAGAATGGAATGACGACATTGTTTTTTTGCGAAAGTTGGTTCCCGGGGGAACAAACCGGAGCTACGGAATCCAGGTGGCCAGACTTGCGGGCCTGCCGGATGATGTGATAAAAAAAGCCAAACAGATTCTTTCCGACATTGAAAATGGCCGGAGTCTGATGGAAAGGCCCCCGGCCCCCGACGAAATGGCCGACGCGGATGGAACTCAGGTTGAAAAGACGCCCGGAATCCAGGCGGATCGACCCAACCGGGACATGGTCATCGAGCGGCTGGCCTCTCTGGACATATCCCGATTAACGCCCCTTGACGCGCTGAATTGCCTTGACGAACTAAAAAAAGAACTAATGGCCCAACCCCATTTCATTGAGCCAAAAATCATCGCCCACACACTATGATTAATACGAAAAAAATAGTCCGCATGCTGTTTATCTCCATGACGCTCATCGCTTTTGCGGCGGCCCCGGTTTGCGCGGCCTCCCCAAAACAGACCTACCATGAGGCCGAGCGTTGCCAAAAAAAACTGACCCAAAGCAAAAAAAAGATGAAATACCGGGAAAACTGGCTCCGGTGCATTGATATGTTCATGGCGGTTTACGAGGCCGACCCATCCGGGACATGGGCCGCCGCAGGCCTTTACCGGGCCGGGATTCTTTACGAAAGATTATACGCCCTCTCCCGAAACAAGACCTATAAAAATGAGGCCGGAGATATTTTTAAACGAATACTCAATCGTTTTCCAGACAGCCGGTATCGCGCAAAAGCGCTGACCCGGTTAAAAAAAACCGATCCGTCTTTCCAAAAAAAACGTCTGACGGCCCAAAAAAACAGATCCCGAAAGACCATCCAGACCCAAAAAAATATAAAAAAGAAAAACATAAACCAGAAAAACATCAAAAAGACCCCCGCAAAAACCCCGGCAAAAAAGGCCTATAACGCTGCAAAAGCCTGTTACACCAAGCTTGGGCGCAACGCCAAAAAGATGAAATACCGAGAAAATTGGCTGGCCTGCATCACCCAATTCAAAGACGCCTACCAAAAGGACCCCAACGGCCCATTGGCCCCGGCGTCCCTTTACATGTCCGGGGTTCTTTACAAAGAGCTGTACCGACGCTCAAAAAACAGAGTGTATCAAACCGACTCCTTTGACGCGTTTCGGAGCGTCATCGCCCGATTTCCTAAAAGCGCGTATAAGAAAAAAGCCTACGACGCCCTGGAGCCGTCTTTGACGCGGAGTCAGAAAAACAAAATCGCCCACATGGCAACGCCTGTCGAAAAAAAGCCGGGGCCGGCCAAATCAGCGAAACAACAGACCGGCGGGCATGGGCTGGCCATGAGCGCCGGGCGCCTGTCCGCGTCGGGAAATGCGGAATCAAACGGCAACGCCACCATCACCGGCCTTAAAGTCTGGTCCGACAAGCGCCACACGCGCATTGTGATTTACGCCGATCAGGAGACATTGTACACGCACCAACTGTTGAAAAAAGATCCGTCATTAAAAAAACCGCCCCGTCTTTACGTCGATTTTAAAAAGAGCCGCCTGAAAAAAGATATTAAAAAAAGCATTCATGTCAATGACAACCTCCTGGTCTCCGTTCGCTCAGGACAGTTCAACCATGATACGGCGCGCATCGTTTTTGATATAAAATTTTTTCAAAGCTATTCGATCTTCTCCCTTAAAAATCCGTTTCGAACCATCATTGACGTCCGGGGAGACGCCCCGGCCGTGGCGAAGAAGACCCGAAAACCCAAACCACCGCCTAAAAAAATAGCGACCAGAACCAAAAAAGGCGCCAAAAAAATTCAACGCGGCGCCATCGCCAAACAACTCTCCCTGGGCGTCAAACGAATCGTCATTGATCCGGGTCACGGGGGCCGGGACGGGGGCGCCAAAGGGTATTTCAAAGGCGTGTATGAAAAAAAACTGACACTGGCCATCGCCAAACGACTCGCCAGAAAAATAAGAAAAGAGATGAATTGCGAAGTCATCCTCACCCGGTCCAATGACCGTGCCTTGAGCCTTGAGGAGCGAACCGCCATCGCAAACACCAAAAGCGCGGACCTGTTTATCTCCCTCCACACAAACGCCCACAAAAACCGGCGGGCCTACGGAATCGAGACCTATATACTCAACTTTGCCACCGATGACGACGCCATCACTGTGGCGGCGCGGGAAAATGCCACCACCAAAAAAAACATCAGCGACCTTGAGACCATATTAAACGATCTGATGCACAACACAAAGGTCGATGAGTCGATCCGCCTGGCCGGTTATATTCAAAATTCCATTGTGAAACGACTGAAATCCAAATACAGCAAGATCAAAAACAAGGGCATCAAGCAGGCGCCGTTTTATGTGCTCATGGGCGCCCAGATGCCCGCCATACTCATTGAAACTTCCTTTATCAGCAACAAAAGGGAATGCAAGCGGCTGATGAATCGCGACTACCAGGACCGCTTGTGCGACGGCATCATCAAAGGAATACGCGAGTATATCCGGGAAACCAAACCGAGCGCGCTGATGGGACGGCCTTCCCCCGGTCGTTCATAGATGGTGGGTCGGGGGCAGCGATGGCATGGCTCGGCGGTCTGTGGACCTTGTGCAACTTGGCATTGAAGCGGAAAGCTTTGACAGGTCTATTGACGACATGAATCGCATCCATGAATCACTCCTTTTTATTGAGAAGGGCGCCTGATGGGAAGCTTGAAGGCGTTGCAAGAAATAAAATATAGCGTTGTATGTAAACATATTTATTCTGTGTCATAAATTTTTTTATGATAGACAGGGGTATCTAATTGTTTATTGAAGCCTTTTAATCATTTATTTTTTTAAAAGCATATTGATGAAATTCGGAATGTTTTACACAGACATATTATTTACATGAGCCCAAAATGATAAACTGCGACAAAAATAAAAAAATAGCTGCATTTGACTTCTTCTGTGGTTGTGGCGGGACAAGCAGGGGATTTCAGGATGCTGGCATAGATATAGCCTTTGCGCTGGATATAGACCCAGATGTTAAAAACACCTTTACCTTGAACTTCCCTGAGACCATTTTTTCCCTCAAAAGCATCACAGAACTCAAAACTTCTGATCTACAACCCGCGCTTGATAAACACAAAGATAGTTATACGTTGTTTTGTGGATGCGCTCCCTGCCAGCCGTTTACCAAACAGAATACGGAAAGTCCCAAAAGTGATACACGCAAAGGCTTATTGTCTCGGTTTGGAATTTTCATTGAAAAACTTAAGCCAGACTTTATCTTTATTGAAAATGTTCCGGGCTTACAAAAAGTCCCAAAACACAAAAAAGGGCCATTCCCAGAGTTCAAAGCGAAACTAAAAAAAATGGCTTATCATGTGACCTATGGGGTAGTAGCCGCTCAGGATTATGGCGCGCCACAGTTGCGTCGTCGTTTTATATTGTTGGCAAGCAAACACGCCGAAATAAATATTCCAGACCCGACTCACGGCAAAAATCGTAACAATCCCTACAAAACAGTTCGAAATGCAATCAAAGATCTCCCATCCCTTGGCGCTGGAGAAACATGCACGGATCCTTCTGTGCTAAACCACCGTGCCGCTAAACTATCTAAACTGAACATGCAGCGGATAAAAGCGTCCGCTTCTGACGGGGGAGGGCGTAATAACTGGCCAAAAGAACTCTGGCCCGCATGTTACACCCGGACCAATGAGAGTGGGGAGACATATTCCGGGCATACTGACTGTTATGGACGCCTTTGGTGGGATAAACCAGCGACTGGCCTGACCACTCGATGCATCAGCTATTCCAATGGAAGATTTGGCCATCCAGAACAAGACAGAGCGATAAGCATTCGAGAGGCCGCTCGCCTTCAGGGATTTGACGACGATTTTGAATTCACTGGCAACCTGCACTCTATGGCAAGACAAATAGGAAACGCTGTGCCGGTTAATCTGTCCTTTGCAATGGGAAACCATTTCGTTAAACATATAAAGGCCGTTAATGGCAAAATTTAAGACCAGGGCACGGGCCGTTGACATGTTAGGACGTCAACAAATTGCAGATGTTTCAACCGCCATAAGTGAACTGTTCAAAAATGCTCATGATGCCTATGCCGATCATGTGGAAGTCGATTATTTCCGATCCGATAAGCTGCTTGTCATTCGTGATGATGGCATCGGAATGACGAAGGATGAATTTGAAAACCGCTGGTTAGTGATCGGCACCGAGAGTAAACTTGACTCAGAATCGCACAACCAAACATTTAAACCCCCAAACAAGGCCAAACGAGAGATTATGGGGGAAAAAGGAATCGGGCGTTTGGCCATTGCCCTGCTTGGTTCGCAAGTCCTTGTTCTTACGAGATCAAAAAAAGAAAACTCTTCAAATGATTTAGAAATGTGCTTCATCAATTGGGGGCTTTTTGAAATCCCCGCCTTAAATTTGGATGATCTTGACTTTCCGATTACCTCAATTTCAGGCGGGACTTTGCCAACGGCAAAAGATGTTTGCGGTTTAGTTCAACAAAACCAAAATTTTGTTGAATCTATGCAAAAGAAATATCCGCGATGTGATTTCAAAAGTGTTTTGCGTGAGATGCAGGATGTTCAAATCGACCCTGTTGATCTGGATAACTTTATAGGAGGACTTTCTTTAAAGGGAAATGGCTCTGGAACTCATTTCCTGATTCCCACAGCCAATGACGAGATACAAGCAGAAATTGAGCAGGAACAAAAATCCCAAACAAAAGAGTTTTCAAAATTTCTATTGGGCTTCTGTAACTCTGTTTTTTCCACAGATACTCCGCCACAGATTAAAACAGCATTCCGATATTGGCCTTCAGACGGAACACATGAAGACTTAATTGCTCCACGCGAATTTTTTACAAAACATGATCTCGAATGCGCCGACCAATATTTTAGTGGGGAAATCAACGAATACGGCCAATTTAAAGGAACCGTTCGCGTTTATGAGAAAGAATATGAGAATCACGTAATTTCATGGAATAGAGGCGCAGGGAAAACCACATTGTGCGGCCCCTTAAAAATAGAATTTGGTCATCTACAGGGCAATAAAAGTGAAAGTAATGCTGATCCAGACGACCATAATAGAGTCAACACTAAACTTAGGCAGATCGGAGGCATCTACGTCTATCGTGATGGAATCAGGATACTCCCTTACGGCGCGACTAATTTTGACTGGTTAGATATTGAAACCCGACGAAACAAAGGAATGGGACACTACTTTTTCGCTTACAGACGCATTTACGGCGCGGTCTGTCTTACGCGAGAAAAAAATGGGCGACTGCATGAAAAAGCGGGGCGCGAAGGGTTTCAAAAAGGCAAGGCCTATCGACAGCTCAAGAGTATATTAGAGAACCTCTTCATACAACTTGCCGCAGATTTTTTCAGAAAGGACGCAGATTTTGGCGATTATTTCTCCGAAAGAAAAATGGAGCTGGGTCGTTTGGATAACGCCCGAAAAAACCGCGACAAACAAGTCGGCGCAAAAAGAAAGAAACTGGCCGAAGCCCTGGACTCATTTTTTCACAATACAGCGCAACAGCTTCCAGAAGCAGAAATAGACGCTTTACGTTTGCTAATTCATACACGCATGGAGGCCGCATCAAAAAAACAAAACCCCGATGAAGCCGCCGAAGAGCTACTTGAAGCAGAAAGCGCGGCGAATCGCCGTTTAACCGAAATACGGAACAGCTATCAGATTGCAAAACCACGCGGCATCGGTCTGACAAGACAACTGGATCGAGATTGGTCCGCCTTCCAACAGGAGCAAAAACGACTGGAATCCGAACTTTTTGCCCCTCTTTCCAATGAAGTTTCTGAAAATTTAGGAAAGATGGCACAAGAGGCTCGTATCTATATTGATCAGCGGCGCCGTCTAAAAAAACTGATCAAACAAGTTTCGGAGAGCCGAGAGTCGGATGTTAAATCAGAAGCCGCCATGCTTGAAAAAACAGCGGCTGACACCCGACGTATTGCTATTGATACCGCCAGAAATGCGATCCAGGAATTTAGAACCATTGTAAAAAAGGTGGAGATCGACTTTGCCGAGCAAGACTTTGTTGACATATCGCCTCAACACGCCGAAGAAATTCGGGAAATGTATGAATCCCGAATTAAAGAGGTTGGACAAAGAAACACGGAATCCCTGGGACGGGTTCGCGAAATGCTTACAAGTATTTCTGAAAACCTTGAAAAAACAGCGGATATTGAGCATCTTGACATGGTTGAGGCCATGGACCAAGAGTTGCAAGGTCTCAGAGAGCAGGCCGATACCGATGCGGAGCTTGTCCAACTGGGATTAGCCGTTGCTATAATTAATCATGAATTTGAAGCTGCGATTAAAGGGATTCGGCAAAAACTCCGTGAACTGAGTTCTTGGGCAAGGGCAAATGACGATTTAGCGCTTCTCTACCGTGACATCCGAACTAATTTCGATCATCTTGATGCTCACTTAAATTTATTTACTCCATTGCAACGCAGGTTGCAACGCAAAAAAATAGCAATCAAAGGCGGCGAAATAAATCATTATGTCAGAACACTATTTAATGTTAGATTCAAAAGACATAATATTGAGATTGAAGTTACACAGGATTTCCTTGACTCCGAAGTCCTCGGTTTCCCTTCCACAATATATCCCGTTTTTGTGAATATCATTGATAACGCTGTATTTTGGCTTAAAGACATTCAAGACCAGCGAAGTATAACCTTGGATTTTTCAGACAATGCCTATCGCATTGGCAACAATGGCCCAACTATTCATACTCGGGATGGCGAAGCTATTTTTGAGCAAGGATTCTCACGGAAACCGGGGGGACGTGGACTCGGCTTATTCATCTCTAAAAAAGCTCTGCGAAAAGAAGGCATGGATTTACATATTTCACAGTCTAAAAGTGATAAACAGAGTACAATCTTTGTAATTTCATGTTCTGGGGGAATAAATGAGTGAAATATCCACAATGGATGACTTTTCAAGAAAAGCAGTTGAAGAATTTCTGCAAACCGTTGTCTTTGTTGATGATAAAATTTATGCGCCCTCGTCAAACAGAACTTTTTTGCCTGGGGGAAAAAAAGTGGCCACCCCTATACGTAGAAAACCAGCCACAAAGACTGCGGAAGAAACGGCGACTATCAATTCTGAAGAAAGATATACGGAACATGAGTCTAAACCTCCATTCTTCCCCCACGACATTCAATCCAGCTTTGCTAAAAAACATATCGTCTGCTCCTTACATCAACCCAGAAAAAGTCATTCTGTTGGAATCGGATCAGACACATATAAGCTGTGTTTATGCGCGGATATTATTATTGTTGATTGGGATCTTTACGGAGATGCTGGCGTTAAAGCCAAAACTCTTGTCAAAAATTTGGTTATTCAAAATTTGGAAGCCGATCCACACCAACTGCGACTCGTTTTAATCTATACGGACACACTAGACCTTTTTGATATCTCCAACCAAATATTCGAGGAATTAGATAAAAATATTCCTGATAAAATTGATTATAAAGATAACGATAAAGGGCTTGCTTTTCACACCTTAAACGCACGCGTTGTGGCGCTTGGAAAACCGACGGAAAGGCGAGATGAATTTAAAGAATTTGAAGTAAAGGAATCAGAGTTGGCGGACAGGGCTGTTATTGAATTTTGTAAATTGGCCAATGGTATGCTACAAGGGGCTGTCCTAATGGGACTTGCTGCCATTAGGAAGCAGAGCAGGAGAATTCTGACAAAATTTCATTCGGGATTGGACGCTTCATTTCTGTCCCATCGCGCGCTGGGCCTTCCTCATGAAGAAGCTTTTGAACACATAACGCCCCTTCTGGTTGCAGAAATTGAAGCCGTATTAGAAGACAGCTTGCCAAAGCCATGGGTCAACGACGCTACCATTCGTGACTGGTGCAAAAAATGGACACCCGCCAAACATGCAACCGAATTTGTTGGCCAAGAATATGATACATGCGAGTTTGCTACGGATTTTTGCACAAAAGGGATGGGAATAGCTGATGGAAACGATACTCCTAAAAAAAAATCTGACCTCAAAAAAACCATTACCCGCCTAAAACAAAATTCACCCACATGGCCGTCCACAGACTCATCTGCTTTTAAAACATTAACATCCTATCTAAGTAACGACGCAAATGGCGACGATCTTCGTGAGCTGTCAGTTTTGATGAGCCAACGAACATACTATAAAAATCACCGCCATTTATCTCTGGGCGCTATTATCCGTGAATCCGAAGGAGATAAACGATATCTGATTTGCCTTCAGCCAACGTGTGATTGCGTCCGTTTGAAAGAATCGTCAACTTTTATTTTTTGTTTGCTACAAGAAGCAAAAGAAGGTCAAAAATCGACACATGTAGTTCCTCATACCGACGATGCGGGGCGCCACGTCGATCTGATGTATAAACCTAAGAGTGAAAATTGCGTCACATTGATATTCACACCGACTGAAAGTAAAGGGCTTGTTACCGCAAAAAAAAATAAAACCAGGCCGGGGTTTGCTTTTCAGTCTGGTGACAACAAAAGTTATCAGTGGATCGCTCAGTTGAAGCCCAAACATGCCCAACGGGCGGTGGAACAATTTGCGCGAGAGCTAAGTCGAGTTGGCCTTACTGAATCAGAGTGGCTTCGATTAAAAGCAAAACCATAATGTATGAAAATTGAACAGAGTATAAATTATTGGTTACAATGAATCTATATTTTGGAAACATCGCATCAATCCTCTCCACCAGTCCCCGTGAAGTGGACGAGTTTTAATTTTCAAATTATATAAATCATTCGCTCTGATGCCATGGCGCAAAACAACCGTTTGAAAAAAATGCCGAATCAATCAAAGGCTTGACGAGATATCATCATTGAAACGAACTCATGCCATCCGCGAAACCCGATCACTCTCTCCCGTTGGCATTTCCATTAAATTCGGAAAAATTCCCAAACGCCGGTTTTAAATATTTCCACCCCTGGCAGGATGTGTCAGCGGCGGCGTGAAAGCGACTTTTGCCACACGACCCAAACAAATAAAAAGATAAAACCGGGGCGAGTCCATTTGACTTTTAAATAAAAAATTTTGGAATGCCCCTTTAAAAAAAACAACATTATGGACATAAAAAATATGGTTTTCACACACCGTTCACACACAAAGGGCCGCCGATGAGCCTCGCGTTTGGTTTGGATTTTGGGACGTCAAACTCAGCCCTGTCGGCCAATCATGACGGCCGAGTCGAGATGCTGGACATTGACGCAAACAACCCCATTGCATGGACGTTAAAATCGGTTCTGTTTTTTTGCAAAGAAGAAACAGAAAAAAAAATATACGCGGGCCATGACGCCGTTGAAAAGTATATCGAAACCGAGGGAGAAGGAAGATACATGCAGTCCGTCAAATCGTTTCTTCCGGATGACTCTTTTGATAAAACAGAAATTTTCAATAAAAATTACAGCCTGGCGGAGTTGATCGCCTTTATGCTTAAAACCATCAAGGCCCGGGGTGAAAAGATCGTTCAACAAACGGTGGATGACGTTGTGCTGGGCCGGCCAGTGGTTTTCTCTAAAGACAAGCAAAAAGACGCGCTGGCCGAGCAACGGCTTGTGGAAGCCGCCAAAATGGCGGGCTTTAAAAATATACGCTTCCAACTGGAGCCCATTGCCGCCGCTCTGTCATATGAAAACAGGCTGGGACCAAACGCTGAAAAAAAAATCATTGTGGGTGATTTCGGGGGCGGCACATCCGATTTTACCATATTAAACGCCCGAAAAAAATCACAGAGAAACGCAGACCGTTCAAATGACATTCTTTCAACCGGCGGCGTTTACATCGGGGGAGACAGTTTTGATTCCGTCATGATGTGGGAAAAAGTGTGCCCATACTATGGCAGGCATGTCAAAGTAAAATCGATAATGAGCGATCATGCCCAGGGGTTATCGCCTCTGGTGATGAACAAATTGCGACGGTGGCATCTTATTCCTCTGCTTCGTTCCATGAAAACCATGCGAAACATTAAAGAGATTAAATATCTGAGCACAGGCGCGGACAAAAAAACAATCGAAAATTTGGAAAATCTCATTCATTGCAACTATGGGTATCGCCTTTTCCAATCCATAGAAAAATCGAAATGCGAATTGTCATCCGCGCCTGATTCCCGAATTTATTTTAACGATTACGACATATTCATAAACGAGCCGATCGCCCGGACAGAATTTGAAGGTTATATTAACGGCCATGTGTCGCGGATTAAACAGTGTGTGGATCAATTGCTATCCGACGCCGGTTTATCGCCGGGCGATATTGACGCGGTATTTTTAACCGGAGGGTCGTCATTTATTCCCGCCATAAAAAAAATATTCAAAGAGACGTTCCCCTCAAAAGAGATCATGCAATCTGACGCGTTCACCAGCGTCTCTTTTGGCCTGGGCCTGGATGCCTCGACCCATTTTTAAGCGAACCCTAAGGGACTCGCTTTTCAACAATGCATACGGCGATTTAAGGCGCGCAAAAAAATCGGCTCGCTATTTTCCCGCAAGGCCTTTTACACGCTGGATATAAATTCCCGCAAGTCTGAGTTTAATATGGCGTCCAATTCAGCCTCATTCCCTTTTTGGGTTTCAACGAACATAAACCCGAACACAGGATATTGGGTGTGGTCCACCCGTCGGAGTTCCAGGGGTTTTTCAAAAGAGGCCAGAAGCCGGTCATAGTCGAATGACTCAATCTCGCGGGCCTCAAAGCCGGTGGAATTGTCCAGCACAATCAGGCTAAACAGCGTCCCCTCTTTTCCTTTAAGCAACTCCGCCCAATTGGGTTTCTGGCCCCGATGGTAATACAGGTACGGGTTAAATCCGTATGCGAAAAAGGAGAGTTCGGCGGTGGTGCACCACCCTCCAAAGCGCAGGGGGTTGACCTCAATGGGCAGCAGGGTTCCGTCCGCCTCTCTTCGAAGCTCAATGTGAACCGGGAAATTTTTAAGATCCGCCAATTTTCCGATCTCCCCGGCAAAGGCGGTGAATTCCTCAAGGTTTTCTTCGATAATCTCTTTGGAAGACGTATAGACCCGGTCGCTGACATCCTTCTCCGACGAAAAGGAATGTTTTAAAATTCCCAGAATGACGGGCTCCCCCGCCGCATTATAATAGGCGTCCACGGCAAACTCTTCTCCAGAGATGCGCCGCTCAATGATAAACGAGCTGGCATCGAAAACCTGGGCGGGGTACAGATCCTTGATCTCCATGATTTCCCCAAGGATGGATGCGACGACGCCCGGCCACTCATCCGCATGCGAGACATTATAAACGCCCATGCTAAAAAAGCCAAGGGCGGGTTTGATGACGCATGGCAACGGAATATCGTCAAACGAAAATGTCGCCAAATCCTCGGCCCGAACCTCGGTGAAATAGAAATCGGGAAAAAGGGGACGCGTCAATTCTCGAAATTTAATTTTATTTTTAAACAGGTCGGCTTTTTCAGCGAGATAATCAAATTCCGGTTGATTCGACAACCAGGCCAGGGCGTTTTCCGATGTGGTATAGACCGACAGGGGCGTTTTGCCGCGAACCATTTCACGGGCCTCTTCCTCGCTTAAAATGTGCGTTCCTGGGTGCAAATCCATCTGTTTGGCCATGGGTGTTCCAACAACGGGGATGGAATGATATCTGACCGTCTTTTTAAATAAATCTGAAACGTAGGGTTGATCGACAAAAAACATGATTTCCGTTCCTTTGTGATGCGTTTAATCATTTCGCCCAACCGCGCGGGGGCCTGTCGCGCATATCGGGCGGTTCAAATCGTTTGGGTTGGCTTTTGGTTTAAACCATAAATATAAAACCGATAAATAAATATGCAACCCCGACGCGGCGTTAACGGGCTGTAAACAAAAAGCCGTTTTCGGGCCGCGCGCCGTCGATTTTTTATTTTATGATTTTTGTGTTTTATGATTTTTGTGTTTTATCTTAAGTGTTCGCTGAAAAATAAACGGCCCATTTTCAGCGAGCCCGAAGTCGCCGGCCGGAGCCGTCATGTATGGATGGGTGATAAAAACTCGGTGTATTTAACCCGCGTTGATCTGAAAATGGCGTTCCAAAAAAGATCGCCAAGATCGGCCTTGACTCCAATAAAAATGTTTCAAAACAAATCTCTTGAATTTCTCGGCGCAATTGAATAATGTCATCCTTTCGGTTCGCTGAAAAATAAAGCGCCCATTTTCAGAGAGCCCTAAGTCAGCCTTCGCCCATCCATTGATGGATGGTCCCGGGGCCAACACACCCAGATGGAGTGACAAGATGTCAGTATTTTCAGCGGCGGCCCTTTTTTTCATTGTATTTGATCCCCTGGGGAACATGCCCCTTTTCATGTGCGTGCTCAAGTCTGTGGATCGCCGCCTTCATTTCAAAATTATCGCCCGTGAACTGATCATGGCCCTGATCATTCTGATCATTTTCCTTTTTGCCGGTCGCCATATTCTAACGCTTCTGGGAATATCCCAGTCGTCTTTGGGCATTGCCGGGGGGATTATTCTCTTTATGATCGCCATAAAAATGGTCTTCTCCGGCTCAGACAAAATATTTACGAATATGGCCGATGGCATCCCCTTTCTCGTTCCCCTGGCCATTCCCATGATCGCGGGGCCGTCGGCCATCGCCACCGCCATACTTCTCATGGCCAAGGAGCCTGAGCGATGGGCCGAATGGCTATTGGCTCTGGTCCTGGGATGGCTGGGATGCGGTGTTATTCTAATCTTTTCCGGACGGTTGGGCGAATGGATCGGCGAGAAACTGCTCAAGGCGGCGGAGCGGTTAATGGGCATGATCCTCACCGCCGTGGCCGTTGAGATGTTCGTGGTCGGAATACGCGACGCGTTTTTCAGATAACCCGGCCCTTTTTTGATGGGCTGTTTTTTTATGGGCTGTTTTTTGACCGGGCGGTTCTCGGACGCCGCCGGTCTTTTTATGAGCCGTCGCCTTTTTTAAGCCAACGCTGTTTTTTAATGAGAAATCTTCGAGCGGCGGCCATGGGACCGGGACGCCGGGCGCCGCCGTAGGGGTCTGGATTCATGATTGGCGGCCAAAATGCCTGAAATAATCAGCGCCATGCTGAAAAAATGGACCATTCCCATCTCTTCTTTTAAAAAAAGATGGGCCAGAAACCCGCTGAAAAGAGGCAATGTGTAATAAATCATCCCTGATTTTGACGGACCCACTGTGGCGATGGCTTTATTCCATAACACAAACGCTGAAAGCGAGGCGAAAAGCCCCAGATAAAGAATGGACAAAACGGTTGTTTTATCAAATTCCACGGAAGGGGCCGTGGTATATTCCCATATGAAAAAGGGAAATAGAAAAAAAAGTCCCATCATAAACGTGCTTAATTGAAGCGACCAGACGCTTAGCTGTTTCGGCTTTTTTCTCAACAAAATGCTGTAAACGGCAAAAATAATCGCGGCGGCCAGCGCCCAGACATCCCCTGTGGCAAATGATATGTCCAAAAGGCTGGACACCACCCCTTTGGCCATCAAAAAAAGAACGCCCCCCGCCACAAGCATGATGCCAACCCCTTTATTGATGGTGATTCGCTCCTGAAAAAAAAATCGGGATAACACCGCCATGAATATGGGAAACGTAAGGCATATCAATGAAATATTGATGGCGGTGGTGGTGTGCCCGGCCACATAAATGAACGTATTGAACAGGGTGACACCCAAAAGCGACGTGACGGCCAAATACGGGATGTTCTCTTTGACGACGCCCCATTCATCAATCAGCGTCTTCAAGGCAAAGGGCAAAAAAGCGACCACCGCCACCACCCACCTCCAGAAGGCCAGGCTGATGGGGGGAATGCTTTCATTGAGGCCCCGGGCAATGATGAAATTTCCCGACCAGATGGCCGTGGCCCCCAGGGCAAAGAGGTAGCCCGTCATCATTCGTTGATTTTGATCTTTGTGTGTCACTGTCTATCCATCCTGTTTGGGTTATCTAAAAAAGCCCCATGCCCGGATTGTAAAAAATCCCATGGGCGCCGGTCATGTCAGCATTTTTCGATACGCGCTGAACTCCTCGTCCGAATAGTTGAAATAATGATTGTGAGCGTTATCGGAAAAGGCTTCAAACTCCTTGTAGGCCTCTTTGTCCAGGGAGGCGGAGTAGAGGTTGACAATCAGGTCGTGGGCGATGTGATCCTCGCTGATTTCAATGAATCCTTCATCCTGAGTCCAGGTGACCCGGCTCTGTTCCCCCCGTGAGAGTATCCCGGAAATGGCATGGCGCCGGTCGATGATGATGGAGATGAATCTCTCTTTCTTTTCAGCCATGTACCGTTTGACCCTTCGATGGGAAATCAGGGGGGGAACCAGGGGGTGGGGCGGGTCTTTTCGGGAAGGGTTTTCCCCGAAAAAAATTCCCCTTAAAAAAACGCCCCTCTCAACGGCCCGATTGATTTCATCGGCGAGTTCGTTAAGCTCCTCTTCCCAAATGGAGACGGCGATTCTTTTTTCCGCGCCTTTGATCAAAAGGTTTAAAAAGCTGACAATGTTTTTCCGGCCCTTGATCATCACCAGCTTGTCATCTTTTTTCTTTTCCGTGTACAAATCCCCGGCAAACTCGGATATATTTTTAAAGACCTGGTCATAGTCTGTCTTGATTTTTTTGATAAATATTTGGGGATCCACCGGATAATAGAGCCTGTTTTTTTCCTCAATCTGCTCAAAGACCATCTGTTTGTCGATGAGATTTTTCAAGACCTCATAAATTCTGGAACGGGGAACCCCCGAGTTTTTGCTCAAGGCATACCCGTTTAAGGGGAACTCTTCCAAAAGATTCAAATAGGCTTTGCATTCATACTCTGAAAACCCCAGGGTTTTCATATTGTTCATGATCTGAGTCTCTTTGCTCACAAGCCGATACTCCTTTTTAAGGGTTCGTGCGCGGGCTACGACGCCAGGGCCAGGGTCAGGCCAGGCGATGCCCACCGATCCCAATACCGGGACGATGATTCCCCCCCGGATCAGCCCATAAACGGCGGTGAAGGCCACGCCTAAAAACGCGGCCACCGGAAATTCCGGGGTGGCCGTAAACACGCCCGGAACAATCAACGCGCCCAAAGCCACCGGGGGAATGCATCTTAAAAAGGCGTCGCATCGCTTTGGAATCTGTCTGTTTGTCAGAAATAAAAATGGCAAAAGCCTTGGAATGTATGTGACCATGGCCATTCCGAAAATGACGATCATTTCTTTGCTCATGCCTCTTCCCCCGCGCCTTGGGTTTCACTGATCAATGATCCGGCCAGAGCCACGATGACAATGCACGCGATAATGGTCCACCCGTCGGGAAATATCTGAAAGCGGATCAGCGTCGCATTGAGCGCTCCAGAGGAAAGCGCCAGAAAAAGCGCCCGTCGCGACTTTTTCACTTCCGGCAGAAGAATCGCCACAAACAGGGCGTACAGGGCCACCCCCATACTCTGGTTTAATATTTCAGGAAGAAATCCCCCTAAAAAAAAACCGGCCAGCGTTCCCGTCACCCATGCGCTGTACGCGCACAACTGAATGGAAAAAACAGTGGTCTTTGAAAGACGCCCCCCTTGAAATGACAACACGCTAAAGACTTCATCGGTCACGCCAAAGGCGATGAGGGGAACGACTTTTTTCGCCTGATGATCCAGTCTCGTGGACAAATAGGCGCTCATCAAAAAATGCCTGAAATTAACCAGAAAGGTGGCCAGGATAATTCCCCCGGCGCTCATCCCGGCCATCAGAAGGTTCAAGGCCATAAACTGGCTGGCGCCCGCAAAGACCAGCGCGGAAAAAAGAAAGGTCTCCAGCATGCCCAGACCGCACCCTTTGGCCAAAACCCCAAATGCGGCGGCCGCCGGCATGTAACCCACAAAAATGGGAATCCCGGCCTTTACGCTCTCTTTCAATTTCGGTTTGATCATTATTTTTTTGTCCTTGGAACGGTGTCACGTTGAATCACTATTTAGTGACTATTAGAGTAACTACTAAATTTTGTCAAGACAATTTTGCGCCCCGACTCCCGCCAGACACATCCCCACGGCCACGGATCGCCATATGCCACCCGCCGCTGCCACCCGACACTGCCACCCGCCACTGATAGCCCCGCATGCTCCGGCCTGTTTTTCGTTGGAAACACTTAGGACCCAGAGAGAAATAACGGATGTTGATCTTTTAATGCTTTTCTTTGGGAATTTCTTGTGATATTTATCGGTCCGTTTATAAAAGATGGGTTTCGATAAATCGGATGATCACAGACGCAGAGCAGGGAGACGATGTTGTTTTTTGATATATATTTATTTGGCGCGTTTTTTCCCATGGCCACGGGTTCTCTTTTGGCGTTGGGCCTTTGGGTGGCATTCGGCCTTTGGGTGGCTTTGGATTCTTGGGTGGCTTTGGGCCCTTGGGGGGTCGGCTCATGTTGATCGGGCACGGCGGAAATATTTATGCCATGGCCAAAAAACTCGGTTGCGACCCGTCGGACATCATCGACATGAGCAGCAATGTGAATCCCATGGGGCCTCCGTCGGGACTCATTGATTTTTTAAAGGAAAAGATGGATACGGTGACCGCCCTTCCGGAGGCGGACAGCCAACGCGCGGCAACGCGCTTTGCGGCCTATGCGGGCATTGCCCCTGAACGCGTCCTGGCCGGCAACGGAAGCAGCCAGTTTATCTATTCGGCCCCGCTTTGTTTGAAAGCGAAAAACGCCTTGATTGCAGGCCCCACGTATTCCGATTATGAAGACGCCTGCCGATTGCATGGCGCCAACGTCATGTTCGCCCATTCCAGAGCGTCTGAACAGTTTATCCCGGATTTTGACCGGTTGAGCCGAAAAGCCGAGTCGGCGGACATCGTTTTTATCTGCAACCCGAATAATCCCACCGGCGTCTTGATCCCCAGGGACCGATTGCTGGCCTTTTGCAAAAGCCGCCCCAACAACCTATTTATCATCGACGAATCCTACATGTCCTTTGCCGATGACGGCGAAAATCAGAGTCTGGCCGATGCGAATCTGGAGAATGTCGTGGTCTTGGTCTCCATTTCAAAAATTTTCAAAATGCCGGGATTGCGAGTGGGGTTCGTCATATCGACCCCTGGGACCATCGAAAAATTCAAGAATCACATCCCTCCCTGGAACATGAACACCCTGGCCCAGGCCGCCGTGATTCACATCGCGGATCAAAAAGAAGCGATGGATCGTTTTACCCGGAACACGCGCCTGTTTTTAAGCCGGCAAAAAAAAATGTTTTTAAACGCGCTTAAAACAGACGCGTCTTTGACCCTTTACCCCGGCGTGGCCTCGTTTATGTTGATTCGGCTTCCTTTGTGGATATCGGCGGGGGAACTGTGCGCCAAACTGGCCAAAGAAAGAATCCTCATACGAAACTGCGAAAATTTTTCAGGCTTGGACGCCTCTTTTGTCCGGATCTCTTTTAAAGAGGAAACGTCGAATCTCATGCTGGCGGACCGGTTCAACCGGCTGATCCAACCGCCGGGCTGACGCGGCTCTCGCAACAGCCGTTGCCGCTCATGGCGGCGTTAACTATTATTTTTCAATGGCGTTCACTCGCCTCTTCATGGAGTCTTTTTTGTCACTTATCGCCATTCCCATCGCCTTTCTTTTGGATATTTGCTTAGCCGACCCAAAATGGTTGCCCCACCCGATTCGCTGGATGGGCGCCGCCATCCTTTTTTGGGAACCCCGTTTTAGGAAATTGCCTCTGGCCACGGCGCGTTCAGGCGCGCTGTTCACCGGATGTCTTGTGTTGTCCACCGGCTTGATCTCCATGTCGATTCTTGGCCTGGCCGGGCTTGTCCATCCCCATGTGAAAACAGGCCTGGAAATCATTATGATCTACTATTGTCTCTCATCGAGTGGCCTGGCGGCCGCCGCGCTTGAGATCAAGGCGCTTTTGGATCATGGGAATGTTGACGAGGCAAGAAAAAAAGTCGCCATGGTGGTGGGGCGGGATGTGACGACGTATGGCCGGGATGACATTTCCAGGGCCACGGTGGAGACCGTGGGGGAAAATCTGGCGGACGGCTTTGTGGCGCCCCTGTTTTTTGCCGTCATTGGGGGCGCGCCGGCGGCCCTGGCATACAAAATGACAAACACCCTGGATTCCATGACCGGCTATAAAAACGAGCGCTACATTCAATTTGGAAAAGCGTCGGCGCGCCTGGACGATCTGCTGAATTTTTTGCCCGCCCGGCTTTCAATTCCCGTGATCGCCCTGTCCGTTGAAATTTTAAAGAGAAAAAATGGGCTCCAATCATTTAAAACCGCGCTTCGGGAAGGGGGACATCACGCCAGCCCCAATGCGGGATATCCCGAGGCGGCCTTTGCCGGAGGCCTTGAAGTCAAAATGGGGGGCCCCAACTATTATCATGGCCAGCGTCTGGACAAACCCTGGATCGGGATTAATTTTGGAGACGCCAACCCGTCTCACATCGGCCAGGCCTGCGACATAATGTGGCTTTCATCTTTTCTATGGACCCTGATCGCATGGGCCGGCCATGCGTTCTTTTTTATTTGATCGCCGGCCATCACTTTTTTAAAAGGTCATTTTTTTATTTCCTATGCTTCCGACACTGCCTCGCTCATATAAAAACAGGTTCCCCTTTCGGCTGGCGGCGCCCTCGTATATCTATCCGGGGGACTATCTGTTCAACATCGAAAAGCTGGGTCCATTTGTCGATGAAATCGAGCTTCTGTTTTTTCAATGCCTGCCGGAAAATTCACCCCCATCCAACGACGAGATTCAAGGAATGAAACGCCTTTCAAAAAAACTTGACCTCTCATACAATGTGCATCTTCCCACGGATATCTCCATCGCCGATCCCGACTTAAACCGGCGCCGGCTGGCCACGAAAAAAATAACGCGCCTCATGGATTCGGTCTCTGTCCTGGCGCCCTCTTCCATGACCCTGCACATCGACTATCACGAAAAAACATTTTTAAAAAAACAGGTCAAAGAATGGAGAGGCCGGGTTGAAAAAAGCCTTGAATATCTTCTCTCAACCGGGACGCCTGGAAGAGGGATTTCCATTGAAACCCTTGATTATCCATTTGAAATCATCGAAGGCGTCATCCGGGATTATGACCTGTCCATATGCCTGGATCTGGGGCATCTTGTCTTTCACGGGCGGGATGTCGAACAGGCGTTTGACCGATACATGGACCGGGTCTCCATCATCCACCTGCATGGCGCGGCAAACGGGAGGGATCATTTGAAACTGGGCGCCATGGAAAAAAAGACCCTGACAAAAATCATCGGGATATTGAAACGGTTTTCCGGATCGGTCTGCCTGGAAACGTTTTCATATGAGAAACTCCGAGACTCCCTCGACACACTGGAAGACGCCTGGGGATGATGGATGGGGATGGATGGGATGGGGAGAATGTCGCCCATAAAAAAAGCATAAAAAAAAGGCGTTTTTTTAAACATCAAAAAAACGCCTTTTTTTATATTTCTTTTTTGCCAAACAGCCAGATGATTAATGAGCGGCTGAAAAGAGGCCTGCGATGCTGGCGGCCTGCGGATGGGCAAAAATAAGAATCAGAGCCACAACCAGCGCATAAATACAAAGTGATTCGATCAGCGCCAGACCAATGATCATGGTTACTGTGACCTTGCCTGAAGATTCAGGATTTCTTGCGACTCCCTCAACTGCGGCTTTGAGTCCAAGACCCTGAGCAATTCCACAACCAAATGCGGCGATGGCGATTCCAAAACCAGCGGCGGTGACGCAAGCGATAAAAAATTCTAATGCTTTTTCTTCCATAACTAAATACCCTCCTGTTAAAATAAAGTTTTATAATGACGGGCTATTCCAACAATCCCATTAAACGCTAAACCAATACCAATGGCGAGGGTCTTTCCCCCTCATTGATTATTTTTTATTACTTTGTATAATGATGATAATACAATAATGATGCTTTTTTTATTGTGTCACACAGGCTCGGCTGTGTGGCTTAATTAATGAGCATGTTCCATGGCGCCGGTGAAATACATGACGGAGAGCAGGAAGAACACAAACGCCTGCACAACCGAGACAAATATTCCCATGGCCATAATCGGCAACGGGGCGAAAAACGCGCCGGCCAACATGAACAGAATCGCCAGCACAAGCTCATGGCCCATTATATTTCCGAACAGACGAAATGTCAGGGAGAGTATGCGCGCCATATGCCCGATGAGCTCAATGGGCAAGATAATGGGAACCATCCACCATATCGGCCCCATAAAGTGTTTGATGTATTTCACGCCGTGATATTTGATGCCGATGCAGTGCGTAAAAAAGACAACCACAATCGCGCATGAAAGGGTTGTGTTCAGACTGGCTGTGGGGGGATAAAATCCGGGGATCAATCCCGCGAGATTACAGCAGAGGACATAAATAAAGACCGTGGCGATCAGCGGAAAAAACCATCGCCCTTCCTCCCCTGTGATATCGACCATGAAGTCTTCCAGACCCGAGATGAGAATTTCAAAAAAATTCTGCCCCCCGGAAGGAATCATGGAGACGCCTTTGGCCGCCAGCGAGCCCACAATAATCAACAGGATCATAATCACCCATGAATAAATGACCCAGGGGTATGCATGGGAAAAATGCCCCAAACCGATCCATTCAAACAACTTGACAAAAATGAGATAGGGATGTTCCACCTTAAATCGCCTCCTTGAAAATAATTTTTTTCACTTCGCATACCGTGGCTGTCATTATGCTGGCCACGACTACGGAAAGACCGATGATCAAACCCAACGGGTTGACCAACTGTCCGAATATCAAAATAAATATAATCACCGCGCTGATCAGCAGGCGGATATAGTATTTCACAAGAATCACATGCCATGAAGTGAACTGGCTTGTGGCAAACGCTTTTTTCAGAGTTTTGGCCATCATCTGAAAATTCAGAGTGACAATCAGTCCCCCGGCCAGAACCCCAAACGTGAATTCCGTCGAAAACAGAATATAACTGGCGCAAACGCCGACGATCAAAAAGACCCAGTTTGCTTTTTCAACAAAACCAATGATTCGCCGCTGTATTTCCATCATTTTAGTATTTTCTGACCTTCTTCAGGGCATGCCCTATGTTTCTGAACGCCGCCGCAATGCCCATTCCCAAAAAAATCAAGGTCATCCAAGGGGATGTGTCAAATACGTTGCGATCCAGATATACCCCGATCCCAAGCCCGATGGCAATGGAAAGAGACACAGATAGACCCAGACTGCTGAAATATGCCAGCGTCTTCAGTTGTCGCCTGTCTTTTTTATTCATAGCGCCTGACTCATAATGCTTGGTTTATGGCGCATGGTTCACAACGCGTCGCGCATAAAACCGGGCTTATAAAACATCATTGTCTAAGTTTGTTTATCAAAAAGCCCATGCAAAAAAGACGAATGATATATCAGAGCTTTAATTTTTAGAGATTAGACCATAAAATTTCATTTAAGTCAATGCAAAACTTGATGGCGTCGCAACAAAAATACGCCGCCTCTGATTCGACGCCTTCGCCCATGCCGCGGACATGGCCCAGGCCGTGTCACATCTTTAAAACAGACGGGTCAAAAACCGGCCCGTCCAGGCACATATGCCAATATCTATCCTCTGTTTTATGGCTCGCGGCGCACCCCATGCAGGCTCCCATCCCGCAGGCCATCATGGTCTCCATGGAAACCTGGCAGGGCGCCGCGTATTTTTCAGAAATTTCCGAAACACGGGAAAGCATTCCCGGCGGGCCGCACGCATAAATGATGGCCGGGGGATTTTTTAAAATCGCCGCCTCCAGAGCGTCGGTGACAAATCCTTTGTGACCGCGACTCCCGTCATCGGTGGAGATTCGGAGATCCATCCCCAGACGCTTAAACTCGTCCCCAAGCAAAATATCCTCCGCCGATTGGCCGCCCAGGAAAACCAGGCCATCCGCCGGATTTATTTTTTTCTCCAAAAGAAACTCGGCCAAAAAAAGCATGGGGGCCACGCCGATCCCCCCCCCGACGATAAACACCGGCCGGCCCGACGTCTCCACAAGCGAAAAACCCTTTCCCAGAGGACCCAGAATATCCATCCGGTCCCCTTTTTGAAACTTTGAAAAACGCCGGGTGACGTTCCCCACCACTTTATACAAAATTTCAACGCCCGTTGTTTTCCCTTGATCCTTAATCAAACGGTGTATGGAAAACGGGCGGCGCAAAACAAACGCAGACGGGTCAAACAGCCCCAGCATGACGAATTGGCCCGGAACCGCCTCCTGGTATTCAGGGCGACACGAGATCCCCATCCGCCGGCAACCGCCGCCCGCGTTGATGTTCCACAAAACCGATTCTTTGGCATTCAGCATCCATCCATCCTTCCCAAATGGTTTATATCAGGCCAATGGCCGACGCAAACCGCCCTGTGACCTTCTCCTTCCGGTAGGAAAAAAAAAGATCGGGGTTGCATTTTGAGCAGATTCCGCTCGCCCGGATATTGGCGTCTGGAATCCCGGCGTCCCGCAACTGATCCCGGGTCATGGCCCAGAAATCAAAATAAGCGCGCGAATCTGAGTACTTAAACAGATTTTCGGGAAACTCTTCTTTGAAATTGGAAAATTCCGCGCAACACGGCCCGAGAGACGGGCCAATCCCGGCGAACATATTTTCCGGCCGGGAATCAAAGCGCCGTTTCATTTTCTCAACCGTTTTTCCCGCCACATTGGCCACGCTTCCCCGCCACCCCGAATGAACGTTGGCCACCGCCCTTGCCACGGGATCGGCGATCAGAATCGCCTGGCAATCCGCGGTCTGCATGAATAAAAAAACCCCAGGGATATCCGTGATGACCGCGTCCCCTTCCGGGGGCGGACTCGCCAAGCCGACCGGGCCGGGGGTCTGTTCGCCTCCCTTTAAAACAATCACGCCGTCCCCGTGGGTCTGCGTGAGCCAGACCCCGCTTTTCGCCTCCATGACCGACTCGACCAGACGCCGGTTTGCGACCGCGTTTTTTTCATCATCCCCGACCTGGACGCCGACGTTCAAGCCGGTAAACGGCCCCTGGCCGACCCCGCCCTTTCGCGTGAATATTCCATGGCCGACGCCCGGCGAATTCGCCAGATGAGGAAACTGAAAATAGATCGCGCCGTGTTTGTTTTTTAAAATCATATTGGTTTTTTACCATATAAAAAAAAATAATTTTTGTAAACAGCCATTTGGGGGTTTTGACGTTATGGCCGGACATGGGGCGGATATCCAAAATTCACGCTATACTTTTTCAATATTTTCGTGTAACTGTACAAGCAACCGTCATTGATCCGCATTTAAATGGCGTCATGGTGTGTCTGCTGGCGAATCCGATTTTTTACGCGCGCATCATTTGTGTGACAAACTCATAAAAAAAAACAGGTGGATCCAGCGAATTCATTATAAATGGAGGAAACATATGACACCGATTAAACTAATGATCAACGGGCTTCCGGGAAATGTGGCGGCCATTGTGGCGCGCCATGCCCTGGAAGACAAACGCTTCGAGCTGTTGCAAAAATCCCTCACCGGCCCGGACATATCGGAAAAATTCTGTGAAATCAGCGATGTGAAAATAGAGCTGATCTCCCCGGACCAGCGGGAAACCGCGATTTCAGAATTAATCAAGACCCAAGGCCCCTTCATCTCCATCGACTACACCCATCCCTCGGCGATCATTGAAAACGCCCGGTTTTACTGCCGGCGCCAGCTCCCCTTTGTGATGGGAACCACCGGCGGGGACCGGGCCGCGCTGAACGATATCGTCGTCGCGTCTTCCATCCAAGCGGTCATCGCCCCCAACATGGCCAAACAGATCGTGGGATTTCAGGCCATGATGGAATACGCGGCCCAGACGTTCCCCGGTCTGTTTGAGGGTTATTCCCTTGAAATCAAGGAAAGCCATCAAAAAGGAAAGGCCGACACCAGCGGAACCGCAAAGGCCATGGTCGGTTATTTCAACCGACTGGGCGTCCCGTTTCAAGAAGATCAGATTATACAAATTCGGGAGCCGGAGGTTCAAAAAAAAGAGTTAAACGTCCCTGAAGACTATCTCAAAGGGCATGGATGGCACACCTATTCCCTGGATTCAAAAGACAAAACCGCCCATTTTGAATTTTCCCACAATATCAATGGCCGGGATATTTACGCCGAGGGAACCTTTGACGCCGCGATCTTTCTGGCGGGCATGCTGGACGACTCTGAAACCGGGCGGGTCTTTTCCATGATTGATGTGTTGAAAAAAAGAGCGGGCGATTCATGACTATAAATGGTGTCAAAAAACGGGTCCGTTTCGCATGCGCCCTGATGACGGCGGCCTGGCTGGCGGTGTGGCTGGCCGCCGGACCGGCGGTCTCAGCGGAGATGTTCCCAGGCAAAAACTGGGCCGACCGACCCGATCCGGTGGCCGGCGCCCTGGCGGTGGGAGGGGGGCAAATCTCCATATTTGCGGGCCAGTTTCCAAAAAGCCTCAACTATTACCTGGACGCCAATGTGCTGTCCGGGGAAATCTTCGGGGCCATGTACCAGACGCTTTTGTCCACCCACAGCCTCACGTTGGACTATGAGCCATCCATTGCCAGGCGATGGTCCATCTCCGACGATAAAAAGACGTTCACCTTTTATATTGACCCAAACGCCCGGTGGAGCGATCAAAAACCGATCACGGCGTTTGACGTCAAATGGACATACGACGCGGTGGTCGATCCAAAAAACCTCACCGGGTCCCATAAAATAGACATGGAGCGTTTTCATTCCCCCACCGTCATCGATTCCCACACCATCCGTTTCACCGCCAAAGATGTCCACTGGAAAAATCTTTCAGCGGCCGGGAGCTTTTATATCCTTCCCAAACATGCCTTTAAAAACGTCGATTTCAACAAAATCAATTTTGAATTCCCCGTGGTCTCCGGAGCCTACAGACTGGGAACCATCAATGAGGGGATATTTTTGACCCTTGAAAAACAGCCGGACGGATGGAACGCCAACGACCGGCGAGTTCAGGGAACCGGAAATTTTCAGACCCTTAAATTCAGATTTTACGCGGAACGGGAAAACGCCTTTGAGGCCTTTAAAAAAGGGCTGATCGATCTTTTCCCCATCTACACGTCCAGAATATGGATCAAGGACGCCGACGGGAAAAAATTCGAAAAGAGCCAGATCATCAAGCAGAATATTTACAACCATCGGCCCGTGGGGTTTCAGGGGTTTGCCATGAATATGCGGCGCCCCCCCTTTGACGATGTCCGGGTCCGAAAGGCCATGTCCTTTTTGCTGAACCGGCGAAAGATGAACCAAACCCTCATGTACGGCCAGTATTTTCTCCATCGGTCCTATTCTGAAGATCTGTATTCCAAATCGAATCCATGCCCCAACCCGCTCATTGAATTTCAAAAAGAAAAAGCCGGCGCGCTTTTAAAAGAGGCCGGGTGGAGGGCCAACCCCGACACCGGGTTTCTGGAAAAAAACGGGGTCCGGTTTTCATTCAAGTTTTTGACCCGAAGCGCGTCTTCTGAAAAATTTCTGGCCATCTATGCCGAGGATCTCAAGGACGCGGGCATTGAGATGATCCTGGACAAAAAAGACTGGGCCGCCTGGGCCAAGGACATGGATGAATTCAATTACCAGATGACATGGGCCGCCTGGAGTTCCGGAATATTCAAAGACCCCGAAAGCATGTGGCGCTCCGGGGAAGCCGACCGAAAAGGCGGAAACAACATCACCGGCTTTAAAAACGAAAAAGTGGATGGACTGATTGACGCCCAGCGGGGCATTTTTGACGTTGAAAAACGGAATGAGATCAACCGAGAAATCGACCAGATCGTTTACAACGCCCACCCGTACGTTCTTCTCTGGAACATCCGGCACACCCGGCTGTTGTACTGGAATAAATTCGGAACCCCGGAAGCCGTGCTGTCAAAATATGGAGACGAACGAAGCGCCTATTGGCTCTGGTGGCTGGATGAAGACTCCCTGGCCGATTTAAACGACTCCCTGAAACATCAGACCGGATTGCTTGAGAGACCGTCGTCTATTTTTTTCGACGACCATTTCTAATGCGCTCGTAAAAAATTGAAAGTCAGGTATCTAAACTTTCTAACCGCCTGAAATTATTGAGTCTGAATTTTTAAAATAGGCCTAAATTGGACTTTTTACGAACTTATCATTTTTGATGCGCTCGTAAAAAATCGAATTTGCAATCGAGCGCCCCATTGAATAATTTGGGCGCTGATTAATGACGGTGACTTGCAGGTTGGTTAAAGAAACGAAACCCAACCTGTCTTTACTTTTTACGAACGTATCCCTTTTGATGCCGCCGCAAAAAATTTCATTCATTATTTAGGGCGTCATGCAGAGCGTTTTTTTTTACTTGACACAGCCGTTTATCAGGGTCTATTTTTCAATTTTTCTTTTTGTGGAAAAAGAGATCAGTTTGTTTGCCTTTGGGTTTGCCTTTGCCCCGAGCAAGGACATGCATCCCATTCAAACGCCGCTATTCGGATTGTTTTTTCCCCCTCCGGGAAAATGGATAAACGGTTTATTTTTCCATAAAAAAATGATGTCGCATGACATTTTTTTTGACGAATGAAAGGCCCCTGTGGCACAGCGATGTTTGACTCTTTTCCAAATGCCTGGCGCCCGACTTTTTTTTCAAAAACCATGACCGACTTGCGGCGAATGTTCAATCATCCTCTATCAAAGCGCAACGCAATGGCCGCGCGAAAGGAAAATAGATGAAACGACTTATTTTTTTCACACAGATTCTGCTGGTTCTTTTGGTCTTGCCGGGGTTGAGCCTCGGCGCCGATAAAAAAAGCGTTCTGAAAATCTCCACCACCACCAGCACACAGGCCTCCGGCCTTTTGGACCAACTTCTTCCGGCGTTTGAAGCCGCCTCCAACATCCGCGTAAAGGTCATCGCCAAAGGAACCGGCGCCGCCATACGGGATGGAATGGATGGAAACGTCGATCTGATTTTTGTCCATGACATGAGCCGGGAAAAAAAAT
>Ga0307987_1000166_pt1 | contig 41290 bp, 39 predicted proteins | sample EllFjometagen181_FD_203157 | JGI IMG/M metagenome (GOLD analysis project Ga0307987, IMG submission 203157) | Marine microbial communities from Ellis Fjord, Antarctic Ocean - #181 | ecosystem: Environmental > Aquatic > Marine > Unclassified | place: Southern Ocean | collected 2014-10-08 | reverse complement strand
TGCAACCACGGCAGCCTCGTGGACGTCCTCAGACCCCCGCACAGGCCGAAAGGCTGGGTTCTGTTGCACGAACGGAAGGTGCCAGCGGCCAGGTTGCACCGTGGAGTCGCGTGGACCGACTGGCTACGGGAGAACCTGGGATGTCAGGCGGCGTGAAGGGGATCCCTGGCGATGAGCGGGGGGGATCCTGAGGGATGGGCGGTGAAGGATACTCCTCGGCTGGGCGCGAAGTAGGGTGGGGGAAGAGAGCCCCTCACTCGCTCGTCCAGCTCGCGTGGGATACCATCTGCCCATGCCACGAAGCTACGAGTCCTATCCAGAGAAGCATAAGTACCCGAAGGGATTCGGCTCACTGTGTCCGAGGAACATGCCCATATCGGTGCCAACGGAGCTGCTCCAGGCGGCTGTGTCCGTCGAAGGAGTCGGTGCCAACAAGCTATGGGTCGCGTCGGGTCGGTGGTGCTTCTGCGCCCATCCATCTCCCGGTGCCGGTGAAGATGCATGGCATGGCTTCCCAGTGGTTGGTGGGGACGTGGATGAGCGGGTGTGGACTGCGCTGGTGACCCAGAGTGTTTTGACTCGTCAACAGGCCAAGCGGCTTCGCAAGCAACGCGAGCTGCCCAGCGTGTGGCCATGAGCGACCGGTATGTCAGGCAGTTCGGTGACAGAGGGCACTTCGCCCTGTCTTTCGCGCTGGGCCACGACCCCCATCCAGGTGTTCCTGACCCTGAAACATCCATCTGGGGTGGCTTCGCGCTGTGGGCCCGAGGCAAGTGCCTGACGCGCTCGATCTCCGATGACGGAGGGGTCGCGGACGAGATCCGTTGGAACTTGCTGCCGCTGCTCGAGTGGTTCGTCGAGGTCGGCATCCGTTTGGTCAACGAGGAACCATTTCCGGCTCTGTCATCATCCGATCAGGTGAGGGATGCGACGGACTGGTTCAACGAATCGGAGGATCCGCCCATCACTCTGACGGAGTCTGAGGAAGACCAGTGGTTCCTCCGCCGCTCCGACTGGAGGCGACACCACGCGGTGCGCACAGCCGCACTCGACGTCGCCCTGCCCAACATCCACTTGCGACGTCTGGGAAGTTTCGTGGAGGTCTCCTGGGACAATGAGACCTGGAGCCCACCACGCCCCGACGTCTCCTTCGTGGAGAAACGGGGCACTGTGCTGGTCTCGGCGCGCGAAGCGGCGAAGGTGATCCAGCAAGCGCTGATGGATGTCATCAGGGTGTTGGGCGAAGAGGGAGCCACGCCGGCTGTGTCCAAGCTCTGCTCCATGGTTGAGGACTGGGAGGTTCGCGACTCGGACTGGCGGTGGTTGGTGCATGCGAGGTCAGCGGACGAACTCACCCAGTCCCTGCCCAGACTGGCCGAGCGACTGGCTGAACATGCTCACGCCGAGGGCTGTGGCATCTTCATCCCGCACTCGGTCGAGACGCTAGTGTTGCGGCAGGCTCGCCTTGGAACGGCTCCAGAGATCCTTTCGCTGCTGGGTGTGCTGGACCAGATACCCGATACGAAGGCCAGCGGTCTGCTGACATCGCGACGCCGGCCCTCTTCCGCACCGACGATTCGGCCCTGGACTTCCGGCTACGACCGAGCCTTGGACCTACGGGAGGATCTGGGGTGGGGAGACCGACCACTACCAAACCTCGCTGATTGGCTGGCCCAGCAGCAGGTCGCGGTTCGAAGCCGGCCGTTCCCAGGGTGGGTGTATCTGCTGACAGCATGGGAGTCCGGGAGAGCCCTGACGAACGTGAACCCCCAAGGCAGCTCACTAGCTCGTCGTGAAGCTGGCCTGGCCACAGCACTCGGGCACCTGCTTATGGACGACGGCCCCGTGTGCATCGACGGTGTCTGGGAGCATTGGCCCACCGCGGCGCGGGCCAGGGCCTTCGGTGTGATGCTGATGCTACCTGACGATGGTGTGAAGGATGTGCTGGCAGGCCGCGGTGCCATCGACTCGGATGACGTGCAGCGGCTGATGGACCACTTCGGCACCGGCCCCAGCGCGACGACCTACCACCTGCGCAACCGTGGGTTCATCGATGAGGAACGGCGCGCGGGGTTGGTGCAGGAGTTGGTGGGGTAGGGGTGCGGGGATAAGAAAGATCAGCATCCCGGGAGCAGTACAGGTGTGGTCCTGCGTGTACAGGGAGCTCGCCCTCAGTGGCAGTTTGAGCTTGAGGAGCGTCGGGGCAGGCGTTGTCCGCGCCGAGCGGCTCGAAGCGCAGTTCCCCCAACCGCTACGTCGGCGGATCCCTCTGGGCTCGGTGATGGTCCGTGCCGCCGCTTCCTTCTTCAGCCATTCCTGATGGGTGTGATGCCGGTCATCGCCTTCGATGACGTGCCGAACACTCCACAGCAGGCTTCCTGCACGCTGCATTCCGCGCAGGCCTTGAGGTAGTTCTTCTTCCAATCGGAGATGGAGTCTCTCGCAAAAGGCCAGAGCTCCGTCGGCAGGAGGCACAACGGCAGGTTGTAGATCGAGGTCGGGATCCCTCGACGGTGCAGGTGCCGTACAGCGCGAAGTAGTGCTGGATTGAGCTCGTGGGCCTCGGCCCAGACATGATCGAGGTTCTCACGAGCTGCTCCGATGACCTCGAGGCCCATCCAGGCCACATGACCGACGAAGGGCAGGTTGCGGTAGATGTACTCCGCCAGGCCGGGGAGGCGCTCGATGTTCTGTTTCTGCAGGACGATGCGGACAGCTGTTCTTTGCCGAAGACGCGCCAGATGATGCAATCCGCTCACCGCCTCTGCGAGGGCGCCCTTGGAGCCCATGATGTGGTCGTGGAGCCGCGGGATGTCCGCCTGGAGGGAGACTTCGAAGAGAAGGTCTGGGTGGCCCAGGAGAGCGAGCCGTTTGGCCACCGAGAAGTCGGAGAGTGAGCGGGCATTCGTGAGCACCACAGCGCGTGTCTCTGGTAGGTGTCTTCGCGCCAGCTCGATCAGCTCGCAGAGGTGGTCGAGTAGAAGTGTGGGTTCCCCGCCCGTGAAAGCCACTTCTGGGACGGTATCTCCAGCGGCGAGGTGGATGATTCGCCGGTTGTCATCCTCGTGGCCAATCGGGTCTCGAGCGGGCGGCTGTGGGCACATGATGCAGCGGCAGTTGCAGCGGTTCGTGACCATCAAGACGTTGTGCCTGGAACCAGCCGTCCAGACCCTGCTCACGGCACCGGATGGCTCCACGGCAACCACATCCCCGGTCGATAGTCGGTCGAGTTCGCCGGACGGGAGCCCTGATACCTGCGGCAACCTCGCAGGGCTGGCTGCATTGGTGCTGGAGCTCAAGACGACCGAGTAGCCTCGACGAGACCTCCCTTCCGCATCGGTGATGAGGGCCAGGTTTCCCTTTCGCCGCCAGGCCGCTTCTCGAGTGATCCGTGCGATGATTGTTCGCTTGAACCCGGATGCTCGCCCGTACACGGTCTTCACAGCGCCACCTCGTGAAGCGGGCGGTTCGTGATCCAGCTCCAGAAGATGTCGAGCGTGGAGGGATCGTTCTCGCGAAGGAGAGCGAACAGGTGGTCCAGCATCCCCATGTGGCGACGGCAGAAGTCGCTTGTGGGCTGGTGCCCCTCGATTCGGCCAGACTCGACGTAATTCCTGATGGGATCAGAGCCACAGAACTGCTGGTAGGCGCACCACGCGCAGCCAGGCAAGGCCTCTACGCAGGAGGCGGCGATCAGTGTTCGGAGCTTCGACCCGAGGAAGATCTGGTCGAAGCTGTGGTCGTGGACGTTGCCGAGTAGAAACCGAGTGTCGCCCATTCGGGCGATCATCCGAGCCTCATCGGAAGGGTAAACCGCACCGTCGTAGTCGTAGATGACACCGCTGATCCCTGCGCCCGCTGGCGATTGGAGGTCCATGAACCCGGTGGAGAAGGGAGTGAGGATCCGGGTCAGGAGCAGCGTGGTGTAGAACTCCGGGAAGAAGATCCCCGACCTGTTGAGGTCGATGATGTACGCTAGTCCGCGTTTGTAGGCATTGAGGAACCATCCCGCCGGGAAGGAGAGATCCTCCCAGCTCTGCCGTGCAATGCCGTATGGGTTGACTGGTCTGAGAAAGATGCCCTGGAAGCCGAGGCGGACGTATTCGTCCACCACCTCCTCGAGTCTCGGGAGATGCGCTGAGGTCAGGGTGACGAGGGGCGAGCAGTGGCCTTCTCCCAGCGTGGCGTTTACGCGGGCGAGGTTCTCCGTGAACGCAGCGTGAGTGCTCTTGGTCGAAGGGCTCACGCGATGGAGATCATGGAGGTCCGCTGGCCCGTCGAGGGACGTGGAGACTCCGATGTGGTGCTCCGCCAAGAAGGCGAGCATGGAGTCGGTCAGGTGGAGCATGTTCGTGCAGAGCACCAGTTCGAGCCGCTTCTCGGTTTCGCTTGACCTGCGCCTGGCGTGTCGCACGATGGTCTCGAGCACGGTCCAGTTCAGCGTAGGCTCACCTCCCTGAAACTCGATCTTCACGACGGGCGAAGGCGATTGGAAGATCAGTTCAACAACCCTGGAGGCAGTCGAGACGTTCATGTGCTTGGTGCCGGGCTCCGATGTGCTCGACACCTGACAGTACGAACATCTGCAGTTGCAGTGAGCGGTGAGCACGACCATATGGAGGGACGTGAACTTCGTCAGAAAGGACTTTCTGGTTCGTAGCTTCGTGGCGAGTAGGTCCATGGCGGGCTCGACATCACCCACCGCAATGAAGTGCCTGGACTCGAGATCCGCGGCAGCCATGGTATTGAGGGGGAGTTCGTTCCTGACAAGCGCATCGAAGACCGAGGAGGGCACGAAATGATGCTCTCCCGCCTGGTTGACGAGCAGGGTCGCATCGCCGACTACCTTCCTGAAAGTGAAGGGAAGCAGCGTGTAGGCACGCTCGCTCACTTCTTGCTCTTCCCCAAAGCAGCGATGGCCGGAGCGAATGCCATCTCGACGATTCGCTGGCGCAACGGGTCGGTTCGCTTGGCGAGATCAAGCCGCACTTGCTGATCGAGCACTTCGTTCTCGAAGGGTCGCTCGGGGCAGGCCTTGTCGTCGAGTCCGCTGTCCTGCAGTGGAGTCAAGTGAACCACCCAGGCCGAGGGCTTCGAGGTGTCGATCTCGATCCTGAAGTGTCTTGAGAAGGTGTGCGCAGCGGCAGTCACGGATTCGCGCTCGAAGATCTCCCGATCCAAGAGAACCGTTCGCTGGCCCATTGCCTTCTCTTCGGAGATCCTATCCATGGCCTGGAATCTGTTGAGCGTGCCCTCGCAGAAAGCGCATCACTCGGCTACCACGATGATGCTTACGGAGGCGACATTCGAGCGTGCTCTGCCGTCGTTGGCGACAAAGGTGAAGCGATCAGTTCCGGTGTAGCCTTGGTCAGGCTCGTACACCATGGTGGGGCCATCTCCGTAGAGGGTGCCATGACTGGGCCTCTCGATGACGGCCCAGGTGAGCGCATCACCATCAAGGTCCGACGACAGAAGAGTGATCGGATGGTTTCTATCCTTGCCGACCGTCACGGTCTGGTCACGCGCCACCGGGGCGTGGTTGGAGGGGAGGATGACGATGCTTACCGTCGCCACTGTCGAGGAACTGGTGCTATCCGAGGCCTGGTAGCTGAAGTAGTCGCGGCCGTAGTACCCAGGCGTGGGGGTGTAGGTTCTCTCGGCGCCTGATCCAGAGAGCGTCCCGTGCGAGGGCGAACGGACCACACGGTAGGTGATCGAATGGCCATCGCTGTCGTAGCCAGAGAGAGGGAGCCTCCAGGAGCTATCTGACTGAATCTCGTAGCTAAGATCCTGAGCCACCGGCGGTGAGTTCGCGGGGGGCGTGTAGGTGTAGGTCGGGGCTGTTGATGAGTAGTGGGAGGCGTGCGAGCTGTGCGAAGAGGAGCGGTGCGAGGCGTGGGACTGGTGCGATGAGTGAGAGCGGTGCGATGAGTGGGAGCGGTGCTGTCCTGCGACCTGGGAGCTCTCCGCACTGGAGATGGCAGCCTCGTAGTCGCTGGAGTGCTCCAAGTAGAGCGGAGCGTCGGCGCCGATGTCCTCGAGGGCGGTGAGCTGCCGGGCCATCTCTCGCCCGTGGGCGGGCGCGAACGAGAGACCGAGCGTCGCGGCCATGCTCGCCAGTAGCCCTACAAGTGCTCGGCCGATCCGCACGGAAGTGCTCCTCCCTTGATGTCGATGCTCTGAACCTATCACTTTGCTTGGAGAGGGTCATTGCGGCTGTCTGCTCGGGCGCCTTTTGATGACGACGTAGACGTGATCACTATCAGCGCTGGCGGTTCATTCTGGCACTACACGACTTCTCTGTTGGACTAGTACCAGGCCTGAGGCGTCAACCGTCCCAGCAACCCCGGCTCCCTTAGGACCGGTGACCACCACGCAGCCCGCCCCACCACGGTTTCCGGGCGCGGAAGGTATCGGCGGTGCCGTCCATGGCTGCCAAAGGTCAGAGGACCTGGAGACTTGTTCACCGCACTGTAGGGGGCAGGGTGCAGTATCGAGCATGTACACTCCAGTGCCCGCCCCTCAAGCTGTCGCTGTCGGTTAGTGGTCATCCTGCGTTGTGCATTTTCAGGGGTCTTTGATGCCGATAACCGAAGTTGGCGGTCCGACCACCACCGGAGGCGTGTCGTACCAGGCGTGGGTGGCGGCGCTCTGGCTCGCCCGTTTGCTGGGCTCGTGGAATGCCTCGCCAGACGCCGTGGTGGAGGTGCGCGTCGAGGGCCGCAGCGAGGTCGACGATGTCGAGGTGGCGTTCGCAAGCGGGCGCCAATGGCACGTCCAGGCCAAGCGCCGACTCGAGGAAGGCACCAAGGCGTGGAAGCACTTCTGGAAGGCGGCTGCGAACTTCACCCGACAGGCCGACGCCGAAGCGCTCCTGACCGTCAGGGAGGGCGACGCGCGGTGGGACGTGCTCGACACGGCGCTGGAGCGTGCCCGAGAGTCGAAGGACGCCGCCGACTTCCGCGCTGGGTGCAAGGCTGCCGTCGCTGAAGTGGTCCGCGGCATCACCGTCGCACTTGGCAGCGACGACGATGATGAACTCCGGCGCGTATTGGGGCGCACGCGCCTTGTGCGACTCTCAGATGAACGGATCCAGAGGGAAATCGTCGACGCGCTTCCGGAGGTGAACGTCACGCCGGTACAACTTGCGACGATGCTGGCAGAATTCGCTGCCGCTGGAGGAGAAGTTCGCCGGGTCTTCACCACCAGCAGCCTCCGAAATCGGCTCGCGACCCGGGGCGTAGACATTGCGCCATCGGGTGCCACTGTCGCCGCGTACCTGTCCGCACTCCAATTATCGCTCGGGACCGTCGGGCTCGACGGCTATGCGTCCACCTCTGCCGAAACTGGATTCCTTTGGCCCCGCCTTTCGCACGCCAACGGAGAAGAACGGGCGGATCCGTTTGCCGAGCACCTGGAAAACAATGAGGTGTTGGCGGAGGACGCCCGCACCCTGCTCGCCACCGAGGGCCGACGCACGTTGCTGGTGGCGGGCGCCGGATTCGGGAAGACGGCGCTCGTCGAAGCGCTCGCGCGACATGCAATAGCCGAAGGGAGGATTCCCGTGATCGTCCGCCTTCCAGTCTACGCAGCATCTGCCGAGGCGCAGCTCCCAAGCTTGCTGGACTGGATCGGCAGTGACCTCCAGAGACGGTGGGGCGTGACGGGGCCATGGGAAACGCTAGCCGTTCGGGGCGAACTCGCCATGCTCTTCGACGGGCTCGACGAGGTGTCGAGAGGCATGCGCCCAACGGTTGTCGCCCGTATACGAGAGTTCACCTCCCGGTTTGTCCGCGTCCCGTGGGTGACCGCGTGTCGCGACCGCGCGGCCGTAGCCGTTGGGCTCGCTGAGGCTGAGCGTAGCCTTGGCCGGCTTGACGAGAAGGCCCTCAGCCAGATGCTATCGGCATACGCCTCAGAGGAGGTCGCGTCGAAGGTGCAGCGTGAGCTGATACCGCGCCCTGAGCTGGCTCGACTTGTCGAGGTGCCGTTGTTCTGCGTCATGCTCGCGGGGCACGTCCGCAAGCACGGCGTCGAACAACTACCAACTGGCCCCGGGGGACTACTCGACGCCTATGTCGAGCACCTCCTGACCCCGAGCGCGACGCGCGAGGCGGTGGAGCTGGCGCACGACGCCGAGGCACTGCGGACCGCGGCATCCCGCCTCGCGTACATGGCCGTCGAGCAGGATCGGCAAATCTGGACGCCATCCGAGGTCCGCCTCGCGTTCGGCCCCGATGCGGGGGGGGCGACCATTCTGGATGACCTCGTCCGGTCTGGGTTGCTGCGGCAGGAGGGGAACGAGGTGCGGTTCGTGCTGCCCACCGTACAGGAGTTTCTCGCCGGCACGTACCTCGGCCTCGAGCGCCCAGACTTCGTGGCGCGCGCGGTTATCGATCAGGCAAGTCGGCCGTGGGCACAAGTGGCGCAGTTCGCGCTGACACAGATGCGGGACGCGGAGACCGCCGTCACGGCGGTGCTCGACGATCCTGACGACCTGTTCCATACAAATCTGCTCGTCGTAGGGCGTGCGATTGCGTGGGGGGCACGGGTATCGAGGACGCTGAGGCGGCGGGTCGGGGAGGAGCTGGGGACGCTGGTCCAGGAGTGGGAAACGCCCACATACTCCGAAGTCGAGGACCTGCTGGCGGTTGCATTTTTGGACCCGGTGCCCATCGCAGTTCAAGAGGCACTGCGTGATCACGGCCTCTTCGGCGGCCTGTCCATGCAACGTCTTGCAGCTCGTGTGAGCGACGACGTGCTCTTGGCGGCGGTGGTGCAGACGGTCGAGCATGGCTACGGGTTCTGGCTCCTTGACGACTCGCTGCCAAGAAGGATTGTAGCTCTCGGTCTACCAGCCCTCGATGTGCTTGAACCGGCCGCCCGCACCATGGAGGCACGATGGGGTCTCCCGAAGCTGTTTGAGGCTTTCGCGTCGGATCCCGTTTGCGGGCCCGAGTTGGCGCGCCGTCACGCAGCCAGACCGCTGCCCCCGCACGTCGGCTATCCAATCCGCTGGGGCTGTGGCTCTGAGGAAGGGCTCTTGGAGGACTTCATTTCGGCGTGTCAAGAGCTCGGGAAGCACTGCCAAGTGCTCTTGCCCTACCTCTGGCGACTTCCAGATCCAAATGAAGCTTGGAAACGCTTGTTCTCGTCCCCCGACACGCCAGACGAGGTGAAGGACCTACTCGTTTGGGACGCGGTCGAGGAGCACGAGGCCACCGTATCGCCCGCGTTAGCGGAGCTGGAAACGAGCGCCGCCCATTTGGAGTCGCGTGCTCGCTTACTGGGTGCGCGGGCGTGCCTTCTGCACGACGCCAACGCGTTCGAGGAGCTCTGTCGGATCTCAAGTCCCGACGAACCTCGCGTGCTGCGTATCCTTGCCACCGCGCTAGGCGTGCATGAAGCGCCATGCGGCATCGAGGTGCTCCGTCGTCTTTCCGAGGCGAATTGGACATTGGCGGTGCGTCGTGACTTCGTCTCCTCGCTGGTGTTCCCGATGACCCACGAGACGGAACCCATGGGGTTCAGCGGATCCGGTATGGGCGTACGAACTCGGCAGCACCCGGGGATCGAGCACGCCCGCCAGATTGCTGCTCCGCTACTGCGAACCTCAAGCACGCCGCAGCAAGAGATCCGTGACCGGACGATTGCGGCTGGACTCGGGGTGCCAGGTGCCGACGGGACGCTCGAGCCGCTAGTCCGACAGCTATGGCAGGACGACTTTGCCAATAACGATTTGTCACTGACCATCGCAGAGGCGGTCCGATTAGCTGCGTTCGATGCGACCTCAGAGGCACTTTGGAGCTCGATCCTGCGAAGTTGTCCAGACTGGAATGTCAGCCACGCGGCGTTCGCACGGCTGGTGATCCTGCGAGAGCCCACAGCGAACGATTTGCTGACATGGCGCGCCGAGCGAATCTCGGACGCTGGAGACGATGGCCTCCTGCAACACCAACTTCAGCGCGCGGCGATCCGCGAGAAGCTCCGGGTCCATGAGCGCGACGGCATTCTCGTCGCCGAGCCATGGGACGTCCAAGAGAGGATAGGCACCATGAATGGGTCGTGATCCGTACAGGTGGGGGCCTGCGTGCACAGGGAGCCCGCCCTCGGTGGCCGTTCGCGCTGGAGGGCCGCGTGGTGCGTGGCGCTTCAGGCCCCCGTGGCCGTTCCAGACAGAAGTGTCAACGATGTACCCGGTCTGATCTGTCAACCATGTTCTCGGCTTGACACGGGCTCGGGCTCGGGCTCGCCGGGGACGGCGCTGCGGGTCTCTTGGGTGGCGACGGGACCGGGTTCCGAGCAGGGTTCAAATACCGCACTCCCGGGTGATGTGCGGAATTTCCTATGTTGGCGGATCGGCGAGGAGTGGGCCGCCAGGGCGCAGGGAGGCGGGATCCGGGGCGTAAGGGCGTAGCCGGAGCTCATCAGCGGGGTTGCCGGATGGTGGAAGGGCTCCGTTCGCAGAGCCCAGCCGCTTGAAACGCATTTTTTCTCCCCCTTTTTCCCCCTTTCTTCCTCTGGTTTGCGGCTTTTAGCCGCACAGTGTGGTGCAATGTCTACTTTTATCTTGGTTCATTTATACACGCGCGCTATGCTTTAGAACATGAGGCCTTCCCCCCACCCCACCACCCTTGAGCAGAACGCCCCCGCGGGCGAGCCCCTTAGGGGCGCGGTGCCGGAGGAGGGGAAGCTGGTACAGGGACCGCGACTTGGTCTTCGCCGTGCCCTGCTGACGTCTTCGTGCCCGCTGCCCGCACCAGCAGCGACGAGCTCGGGGTCGTGCGCCGCGAAAACCCGGAGGTGCTCCCCGTGGAGCGCTTCATCGCGGAGGCGGGGCCGTGCGTGCTGCTCCAGGGCGCCAGCCACCCCCTGTCCTACACCGCCGAGCACCTGATGGACGAAGCCGGCACCATCGTGCTCCCGGACTTCACCGTCAACCTCGGCGGCCTGGGGGGCTGCTGGGTGGAGTCGGCCTGGCGCGAGGAGCTGCGCGGGAGCTCGGAGCTGAGCCGCGTGCGCCTGGGCGCCGTCAGCGAGGACTGGTTCAGCGGCGCCGTGCGCGCCAACGTCCGGGCGCTGCTGGCCTGGGAGGGGCACCCCCGCGAGGCCGCCCGACGGCTCGTCCGCGACGCCAGCGCGCGCCTCGCCCGATACGCTGGTTCACTGGTCACTTCCTTCTATGCCCACGCGCTGGTGAGGGCCTTGTTTACGGCCGGCCTGGCGGCATGAAACTCAAGGCGGGCTCGTTAACTCAGTCTTTCGTGCCATGTACTAGTTTCGTGCTATGTACTAAAGGCATTGCCGCTCTGATCCGATGTGGGTAAATGGTGGCGCTCACGGGACGGACGGGGATTTCCATTCTCGCAGACTTGTCTCGAGGTTGATTCGAATGCTGACGTTGAAGAGGTATGTGGAGCTGGCCCTTGAGGGAAGCTCCTTCGGGAAGCTTGCTGTGTTAACCGGCTTTTCCTCCAGACAGCTCTGGCTGATGGCCCAGGGGGGGCCCGCCGCAGCGCGGCGCAGCGAGGGCAAGACCCTCGCGCCCGGGATGGACGACCGCTACCTCAAACTGGGTAAGGCCATCGACAATCACCACGGGGTGGACCCCGAGGATGTGCGTCGCGCAGCGCAGCGCTCCTACGAGCAGCGCCGCGACACCCGCAAGCGCCGCAAGCCGGCCACCCTGCTCGATGACGCAAAGCGCATCCTCGAGCAGCTGCAGCAGGCCGCGGACGAGAAGAAGCTAGACGAGGAGTTCCTCTTCCTCCACCCCGCCATCCTCCTGCTCGCCGCGCAGCTCGTGCCCGATCTGCAGGAGCTGCGGGACGCCCGATCCGCCGTCGAGGCCGTAGGCTACTTCACGCCCGTCAACGCCGCCGACAGCAGCCTGGACGGGGTGAAGGAGCTGGCGATGTTGATCTCCAAGCAGGAGGGCTTCGACTACACCCAGCGGGTGCAGTTGGCCCGGATGCTCTACCAGGTGGCGGGGCAGGGGCGCCCGGCAGTCGACACGCTGATCGCCGACGCCGAGCAGCTCATCCGTCGATCAGGGCTCTGATGGCCTCGGCGCGGCGTACGCGCTCGAGATCCGCGAGGTAGCCGAGGACCCCGACGAGGCTCTGCTGGTACTTCTGGCGAGCATCGGGGCTACCGAAGCCGATCCCGCCCCGAGGGTAGAAGAACATGTCGGCCGGGGTGTCCGCCGCGGCCGGATTGGCGTCGGCGAAGGGCAGCCAGCTCGCGGGGCCTCCCTCGATGGCGAAGAACTCGCCGAGGTGGGCGAGAAGCGGCATGGGAAGCACAGCTGTTCGCTCCTGCAGGAAGCGTTCGATCCGATCGAAGCTGCCCGACACCGGGCCGAACAAGCCTTCGGAGATACGCACTGGGAACTCCCAGTGCAGGTCGCGGCCGATCCGCTCGATCATCGAGACCACGGCGCGGGCCAGGGGGCGAACCTCCTCGGGCTCCACACGGGCCAGACACCACAGATCCACCGCATCCCACTCGTAGTAGAGCGCCGATGCACCATCGATCCATGCCAGGACGAGAAATAGCCGGCGCAGAGTGTGCCAGAACAGCTCGTGGTTCTCGTCGAAGCGCCGATCCTGCTTGTACAGTTCGGTGACCAGGGCGGGGCCGTAGACCCCGAGGAAGCGGTTGCGGGAGCGCTTCGCATCGCCATCCACCACCATCCCCTTGTAGACCACCAGATCCTGGAGCGCCTCGAACTCGGCATCGGACCAGTCGTGCTGACGGAACACCACGGGCCGGTCCCGCGCGGCCTCGGAGGCCTCGTGCAGGCTGGCCACCCAGTGGAAGGGGTGGCGGACCGTGATGGAGGAGACGTGCAGGATGGCCACGCCGGCGCGGCGCAGGTTGCGATGGAACCCCGCGGGGGCGTCGAGCACCAGCAGGGGCTCGCTGCACGCAGAGGCGTTGTCCCGGTGGAAGGCGCCGACCACATGCTCGAAGGCGTCCAGCGCCATCTGGTAGCCCACCCCCTCGAGGGGCGGCGCGATGAGGGGGGAGCGGTAGGGATGCGCGCGCCGCGCGAGGCTGGCGAACTTGTCCCGGATGCACTGGTAGAGCACCGCCAACGCGCTCGGGTTGCCCTTGGTCTCCAGGAAGACCTCCACGGGGCCCTGGATGCTGGCGAAGCCCTCGGGATCGTCCTCGAGCAGCTGGGCGACCTGGCGCAGGATCTCGGGGGTCTCCTGCACCATGGACCAGGGCAGGCGCAAGTCGGGAGGGCGAGCGTCCCAGCGCGCGAGCCAGGCCAACTCCATGACCTCCCTGGCCGTCGAGAGCCCTTCCTGGGTCTCGGAGGGCACTAGTGCTTTGGGAGCATCCGTTCGGACGATGATCTCGGTGGTGGAGGCTACCCCCGGGGCTTGCTCCCCGAGGTGAAGCATGGCCAGCTTCAGCTGGCCCCAGGTCACCGTATCCAGGGCGAGGCAGCTCGGATCGGGCATCACGATGGCGTCGTCGGCCCCGAAGAGCTGCACGAAGCGGGTCTCCTTGCCTGAACAAGCCTTCATGACCTCATCGGCCTTGGACCGCCGGGTCGGCGAGAAGCGCAGCCGGGTGAGGAGCATCGCCTCGTCCGCCACCACCACCTCATCGTCGACCTCGATCAGCTCGGGCCCGTCGGCGCCATCGATGACGGGCACGCCGATGACGGTGTGGGTGCTGCGGAACAGGGCCGGGGTGCCCTTCAAGCCCTCGAGCTCGGTGACGTCCTTGGCGTGGATGGAGCGTAGGCGCTGCACGCACTCACCGATATCGTCCAGACGGTCGGCGCGGATGAGGACCACCGCGTCCACTGTGTCGAGCCCGCTGAAGGCCATGGCGCGCACACGCTTGTGGACGAATGGCTCGGCGAGAATCCTGTTGACATGGGAGAGCAACCGGGCGGGGAGATAGGCCTCTGTCTTGGCGTTGATGCGCACCGAGTGGGCCAGCCTGGCGTAGGTGATGGCTACGAAGTGGCCGCTTGTGGGCTGCAAGAGCGGGTCTGCCGACGCTGGCCAGCGCTGGGTGAAGGCCGCCACCGAGCGCCGCCCCCGGGCCGCCTGTACCCCGCGACCGTCGAGCCGCAGGGTGTTGGCGCTTCGCACGATCCCGATGAGATCCGAGTGCCCGAAGAGAACGGCGCAGAGCCCTAGGTCCCCAGGGTGCTGCCCGTGCTTCTCGAGGAGCTTCGCCGCGATCTTCAGCACTCCGGCGTTGGCCGTGGAGTACTCGTCGATCTTGAGGAACTGCAACTCCTGGGAGTCGTCCGCGGAGCCCTCTTGCTGCTTGAGGTCCCGCGTCTCACGGGCAGCGGTGTTGGCCCCCTCATCGTACTTGGGGTCCTGCACACCCCGAGCGCCGGCCCTGGGGCTCCCGTCGTTCTCGAGTTCTTGCATTCACCCTCCGGCACCCGAAGTACCACCCAGCTCCCAGCCGCGTTCCACCCGGACCGCTGGCGACGGCCGTGGGGGCGGAGGACACGCAGCGACAACCAAATACAAAGAGACACAATCTATAACAATACCTGACCGCCTGACCAGCGGCCCCCGCCCCCGTACTGACCCTCCTCAGCCCCCCGTCCTCGCGACCTCAGGGCTGGACCTGCGAACAGCTGCTCCCCAAGGTGAAGGTGGAAACCAGCTTGAGGCCGAAAGCCTGGGTGACCACCGCGAAGTGCCCGGGGATGCTGTCGGGTAAGCACTGGGGCGCCTGCAGCCGCCCCACCAGCTTGCTGCCTTGGGGGGGGGGGGCAGCCAGCCGACGGTAGTGACGGCCTTCCGCTTCCGCACCCGGCGGCAGTTCTGGTCCTACTGCGGGCTGGGCATCGTGATGCGCTCGTCGTCGGACTGGGTGCAGACCCAGGACGGCTGCCAGCGCGCGCTGCTGTCGGTCCCAAGGGGGCAGAACAAGCGCAGCAACCGGGCCCTGAAGGGCATCTTCAAAGGTGCTGCGACGACGGTGCTGCAAGCCTGGCCGGAGGATCCCCTGTACGCCCACTACCGGCGCCTGCTGGGCCGGGGCACCCGGCCACACCTGGCTATGCTGACCCTCGCGCGACGGCTGGCAGCCATCGCGCTCCGCCTGTGGAAGAACGAGGAGGTGTACGACCCGGCGAAGCTGACCACCACCAGCACCGCGTAGGGTGGTCCCGTGGTGCCTGGTCCCTCGACCGGGCCCGGACCGGCAACCGGCGACAGGTTCACGAGGGTGAGCATCCATTGTACGAGTGGCTCGGATCGAGCTCCTAAGTCCCAGGGATAGGCTATGCCCCCTCCGAACGCCGCACAAAGAAATGACCAAGAGAGGTCCTGATAAACGGTTGGTTTTCGCCGAGCGCGACGACACCGATACGCTATCGAGCTCCAGCACGGTCCCTGTCCCACACCACCCGAGAGACCCGAGAATCACCACCCTGGACCGCCCTGCAGAGGCGACCCCCGTGCGCACTTTGCAGAACCTGTGTCGGTCGGCTCATGGAGAGGTCCGTCCTTGACATCCATCTTCATAAAAGCTCGTACAAGCGAGTGCCCTCATGTACTGGCAAGCTGCCCGCCAAGCCGTTTGATCTCGATGAGCGCGCCGAGAGCAGTGAGATAGCCTCCGGGGAGGCCCCCGAGGACGTCGACTGGCTCGCGGCGCAGGCCCGCCGACCTGCTGTTCGAGGTCGTCACCTGCCGCTACAGCGAGGGCGACAAGCCCATCATGGTCACCACCAACAAGCCCTTCGGAGAGTGGGGCGAGGTCTTCCCCAACGCATCCTGCGTCGTCACCTTGGCCGACCGCCTCGTCCACAGGTCCGAGATCGTCAAGGTCGCCGGCGAGTCCTACCGCCTGAAGGAGGCCAGGGACCGCGCCGCCAGCAAGGCCGAGAAGCGAGGCGCCAAGCCGGGGAGCGCAGAACGCTGACACTGCGCGTGTTTCACTGCTGACCTTCTTCCGCGGCCTTCACCATCGGTGAAGGCCGCATCTGTTGATCGGGTGATCACCTCGCGCGGATTGCATCGGATTCACGCGGGTTCGGAGGGGCGTCTACAGTACGCGCTACGAGGATCTGATCCCCGTCGAGGACGGTGGCGTAGAGGTCGATGTCCAGGTGGGGTACCGCAACACCACCACCGACCGCCTCTCCATCCAACTCGCCGACCTCTCCGTGATGACCCTCGGGGTGGAACCCAGATCCATGTACCTCTGAGCACGGCGGTGGGGCCCAGGCCTCGCTCTCGGTGCTCGAGGACGCGGAGAGCACCGTCTACACCACCGCGTGGCGCTTCGAGGGCCTCGAGGAATCCATCTACATCCTGCGCGACCAGATCGCGCTCCAGCAGGACTGAGCGCAGGCGGCGTCAAGCGCTCGCCACGCTCGATGAGAGACCATGGCTCGAACGATCGTTTTCGACACGCTCACCCTGGCGACCAACGTCGGCCTCACCTTGTCAATCGACACCGGCTGCGGCGAGGTGGAGCTGTCCACCACCAGCGGGGGCATGGCGGTGATCCCGGACAGCGACAGCTGCGAGGGCTGGGCCACGGGGCCCGAGAACCTGCAGGAAGGCCTGGAGGTCATCGACAGGCCGACGGGGGGGCGCTGCCTGCTCAGGAGGCGGTGCTGGCCATCCGAGCCCTCACCCTGCGCTCGTCCTCCGAGGTCGTGGGGGACGACCGGCGGGCCGGGCTGCAGGAGTCCTTTGAGGTGCTCGCGGACACCGTCCAGCTCATCGCCACGGGCAGCAGCTGCGACGGGGTGGTCCTCACCGGTGGGAGCCTGTCGGGCTGGGAGGTCGCGGTGGATGAGAGCGGTGCGGATCTCCATGCCGTCGCTTGCTTGACATCACCCCCCCCTGGCTCTGGGTGTACACGGACTGCGCCGATCTCGGCAACGCGAGTGGGGCTCAGGCGGCCGTGGACACGACGACCCGGCTTTGGAACCGAGCTAGGGCCGTGGCGTTCCAGCTCGAGGTGGACCGTCAGGTGCTGCTCGCGCGACAGGCGCAGCTCCAGGCCCTCGCCTCGAGCTGCGAGGGCTCGAATCTGTCAGGCGAAGATCAGGACTGTCTGGGGTCTGTGGGCCAGACGCCGGACGAGTCCGGGTCCTGGCTGGCGCTGCTTGACAACCACAACGAGGCCCTCGAGCTGCTCGCGCTCGAGGCCAGCGCCGATGAGAACGGCATCGGCCTGCTCGAGCAGCTGTGCGTCCTGGCCGAGGCCAACAGCGACGTGGGCTTGGACGCCACCAGCCGAGTGGCCAACCAGGATAGCTTCGAGAATCTGCTGGGGGATTTCGACGTTTTGTGCGACGCCACGGTCTACGACGAGACCTCGCTGATGCTGGGGTACACCTACGCCCTAGATGGCCAGGTGGGGATGCACAACACCGCCTCGGATCGCATCTCCCTGGTCCTGTCGGAGCCGACCCCCGCCTCGTTGGGGCTGGACTCGGCCAGCGTGGACCTGGAGATCGCCAGCACGGCGGCGGCGGCCCTGGACGTGGTGGAGGACGCCACGTCCACCCTGGAGGAGCAGCGCCTGTGCGTCGAGGGCAAGGCCCTGGCCCTCGGGCTGTCGCGCCAGCATGTCCAGCGTCAGTAGGATTGATCTCGGCTAGGGGTGGGGGGCCGGGAGCTGCAGGGAACGCATGGCATCGGGTACACCCTCCCGGCACGACTCGAGAGCTTCGCGCCGCTGAGACGTATCAGCGGTGTCGGCGAGCAGGGGCATCAACACGAAGAACCGGGGGACGGTCCCCGTCTCGGAGCTGGCGAGCAGGCTCCCGGGCGGTGGGGGGTGGAGCTGTAGCAGGACGCAGGTCACCTCGGGGGCCGGCGTGAGGGCAGGATGGCGGTGGGCCTCTACGACGGCCTCGAGGGTCGCGGAGTCCGCCTCCTCGTCGACCTGCAGGGCCTTGGATGCCTGTGCGGGGGCCGCATCATCCCGGGCTCGGACCCAATCGGTTCGAAGGATGTCGGGCTCGGTGACGATGATGCCGAAGAGCGCGACGAGGACACCCAGGGCGGTGACCCAGAAGGTGGCCCACCCGATCCAGTGGGACTCTCGAAGACCAGACTTACCCATGCTTGTTCTCCCTGTTGCGGGACCGGAGCGCTACCGGGTCCGCGGCTGGACCGTGTATTCATTTACAAAAATAGCACTTCCTCGCAACATGGCAACATGGTTCCGGGCCGGCACCTCACCCCCGGCTGAGGGCATGATCGCGATCAGCTAAGCTCGCCCCACTCGCCGGGGTGCTTCGGTGCCCTGGCGTCCCCTCAGCCGTCCAGCGCCGCCAATGACTCGGCATCGAGCAGGCTGTGCTCCAGCCACTCGTAGGTGGCGTGGGCCAGGCCCTCGTTGCCCCGGCGCTCGGACCAGTAGTTCGTCTAGATGACGCAGCCGCCACCCTGGACCTCCGCGTCGTTGTCGTAGCCCACCACCAGCGCCGCGTGGCCACAGAGGCCGTCGATGCAGATGTCGTCCTCAAACACCTTGGACACCACCCCCTGCTTCCAGCTGGCCACCGCGAAGTTGGCGTTGGCGTTGAAGCCGACGTTCACCGGGTGGCCCTGCCACAGGGCCTCCTTGATGCGCATGAGGGAAGCGTACAAGCGGTGCGCCTCTAGGGATGGGAAACATGAAAGGCCCGACGGGCCGTACGGGCGGGGGCGCTCCTGTACAGCGAATCGGTAGGATCAACCACGCTAAAGGCAGGTGGATTCAGATCACCCGTGAACCGGGGGTAGAGGACAGTCGATTCCTGAGGTTCTCGGCCGGTCAGGAGTTGCCCCTTGCGGACTGCCACAGGGTGTTCAGTTCGATTGGCGACCCTGAGGAACCTGGTGGAGAGAGCCGGCTCACCACTCAGCGCCTCGCCGTCCCCTTCACCCCCACCGCACGCCGCCCCACCTTTCGCTCCCCCCCCCCCCAGGCGGACCAAGGAGCACAAGTGCAGGGTCGAACTTGCCACGGGACGGATGTAGCGCGTTGGTGCGAGCGGGCTGCGGAGGCACTGAGAAATGGGCCTCGAGGTTGAGGGCTTGAGCAGGGAATCATGCTCCTGTGGCGTTGGTAACCACCAGTTCCACCACCTCCCCAGCCTTCTCCCCCGGCACCGCATCATCCAGCAACCCCCAGTCCTCCTTGAACGCCTCGGGCGCCAGGTGCGCATACCGCATCGTCATCTGCGGCGACTTGTGCCCCAGGATCTTCTGCAGCCGGTACAGATCCCCGCCCTTCATCACCCAGTGGCTGGCGAAGGTGTGCCGCAGGTCGTGGAAGGTGATCTGCTGGTGGGGCTTCTTGAACTTCGCCACCCTGCGGCAGCGGTGCAAAAATTCCTGCAGCACCCGCGCTGACGGCCCCTGCCTGGTGCCGGTCTGGCCTGGGAACACCCACTCCAGCGGATTCCGTAGCCTCCACTCCTTCAACACCGGCTCCAGCGGGGTCAGGATCGGCACGTGGCGGATCGCCCCCGTCTTGGTGGGCTTGCCGTAGCTGCGCCTGACCGTGATGAGGCGGCGTTCGAAGTCGACGTCCTCCCACCGCAGCCCGAGCAATTCGCCCGCGCGCATCCCGGTGTAGACCGCGGCGGCGTACAGCTCCATCACTCCAGGCACCTCCTTCTGCGCGGCCTCGAGCAGCGCGGTGATCTCCTTCGTGGTCTGCAGCCAGCGGTAGTCATTCTGCACCAGCTTCGGCTTGCGGACTCGAGGGGTCTCACGCAGCCAGCCCAGCTCCACCGCCTTGTTGAGCAGGGCAACGAGCAGGGTCAGGTGGTTGTGGACGGTCTTGTCCGACAGGCCATCGTTCTTCATGCGGCCCGTCTTCTTCATTTTCCGACAGCGCCGCCGGTAGGCATCGACGTGCTGGGTGCCCAGCAGGGTCAGCTCGATGTGGCCGAAGAAGGGTTTCAGGTGCGCGTTGATGATGCTGTTGTCGTCCTTGGGGCTGCGCTTGCGCGGGGTCTCGTGCTTCAGCCAGTAGTCGCAGAGGTCGTCGAAGGACCTGGGGTCAGGTAGCGGGGCCTCGAGCCCGGCTCTGACGCGCTCGGCCGACACCTGCTGCTGGCGCAGGAAGCGCTCGGCGTCATCGTACTTCTTGAACATCCGGCTCTTGCGCCGGCCGGTCGCATCCAGCCATCGGACGCGCCAGCCATTGCGGCAGCGTTGAGGGCGAGCAGCCTTGGACATCGGGGCCTCCAGGGTGGGGGAGGGGAGGTCCCGGTGGTCTGTGGCCACGCTGTGGCCACGCAAAAAGAAACCGGGACTCTGGAATAGTACCAAAGTCCCGGTTCTAAGATGGTTGCGGGGGCCAGATTTGAACTGACGACCTTCGGGTTATGAGCCCGACGAGCTACCAGACTGCTCCACCCCGCGACGTTGTCTTTGGCTTCGAAGAGAGGGTGACTCCCGAAGCGCCAGCTTTCTATCGAGAGCCTAGGGGACTGTCAAACATCTCTTCAGCGTTTTCCCTTCGAAACACGTCTGCGCTTGCGAAGCTTGGCCTTGGACAGTGGTTTTCCCTTGTCGCGATCAACCGTGGGGCGCGCCCAACCTTTTTTGCGGCCCTTGGTCTGGACGCGACCGGTGTCTCCCTTCTCCGCGGTGAGCTCCCGCAGGCGCTCGACCTCGGCGTGGGTGAGGGGGCGGGACTCGCCTCGCTCGAGGCCTCGGATGGGCAGGGTGGCGAAGCTGTCGCGCCGCAGCTTGCTGACGGGATGGCCCAGGGCGGCGAAGAGGCGGCGGATGAGGTGATGCCGGCCCTCGTAGACGGTGATCTCAATCCATGCATTGCCGGTATCGGTGGACTCGAGCACCCGGCACAGCGCCGGGACGGTGCGGCCGTCCTCGAGGCGGATGCCCTTGCGGATCTTGTTGAGGGTGACCTCGGTGGGGGTGCGGTAGACCTTGGCCAGGTATCGCCGGGGGATGTGGTACGAGGGGTGTGTCAGTCGGTGGGCGAGGTCGCCGTCGTTGGTGAACAGCAGCGCGCCCTCGGTGTTGAAGTCCAGGCGACCCACCGGCTCCACTCGATCCGAGAGTCGGGGCAGGAGTTCGTGCACGCCTTTGCGACCCTCGGGATCCTCACGGCTGGTGATGGTACCGCGGGGCTTGAACAGCAGCTGGTAGATGAGATTCCTGGAACCTTCCACCGTGCGCCCCTGGAAGCGGATCACATCGGCTCCCGGTTCGATCTCGAAGCCCGGGTCGCGTTCGATGTGGCCGTTGACCGTGGCGGCGCCTTCGCGCACCAAGCGCTCGGCGCTTCGTCGGCTGGCGAGTCCGGATCGCGCGATGAATCTCGCGAGCCGGTCGTGTTGAGTCGTGTCGGGGCTGGTCATGGTCCGTTCCTCGATGACGGGAGCGGCGCCGCTGGTATCCCTGTTTCAGAGCCGACGCCACGGGGGCGGGCCGAGCGCTCACTCCTGATCGTCGAGGGGGGGAGCTTCGCTCAGCACGAGATCGTCTTGTTCGGGCAGGTCCGAGACCAGGCTGGCGTCCGGGTCGTCCTCTTTCAGTTCCCGCAGATCTCTTAGGGTCGGCAGGTCCGAGAGATCGCGAAGGCCGAAGATCTCGAGGAAGCGGGGGCTGGTGCCGTACAAGATCGGACGCCCTGGTGTGTTCTGGTGACCCAGAGTGCGCACCAAGCCGCGCTCCACCAGCATCCGGAGGATGGTTCCCGGGTCCACGCCGCGCAGCTGTTCGACCTCGGCGCGGGTGACGGGCTGCTCATAGGCCACGATGGCGAGGGTCTCGAGGGCGGCTCGGGACAGGCGGATGGGCTTGACCGCTCGGGCGCGGGCGCACCAGCGGGCGTAGCGGGGGTGGGTGCGCAGTTGCCAGCCACCGGCGATCTCTACCAGGCGTAGGCCGTGGCCGGCGCGGGCGTAGCGGGTCTGGATCAGGGTCAAGGCCGCACGTAGGTCGTCCTCCCCAGGGCCGTCCAGGAGATCGCGCAGCCTGGCGAGGGGGATGGGGTCGCCGGAGGTGAACAGCACCGCTTCGGCGGCGGCCGCGAGCACGGCGGACTCTGGCGGCCTGACGAGATCGTCGTCTCGCTCCAGAATGGACAGCTGGGGTTCGAGCTCGCGGTGCCCGGGGCTGTCTGGCTCCTTCGCCGGCTCGCGGTGGAAGCCGGGGAGGGGAATGACGTTGTCGTGGAGCTCAGGGCGTTCGTCGTCCCGCTGGCTCACACAGCCTCCGGAATGTGTTCGAGCTTGGCCTCGGCCAAGCTCACCAAGCCCCGGAGCAGCACTGGCGCCAGGTGTTCGCGCTGGTGAACCGCGACGGCCTTGACCCGACACAGCTCGAGCACCGCCAGGAAGGCCAGGATACGCGCAGCCCGGGAGGGAAGCTCGGCCAGCAGACCCTCGAGGGGATGCTCGCAGCCGTCGTCGAGGGTGTCCAGCACGTGCTCGAGGGTGTCTCGCCAGCGCAGGGGCTCACGCTCGATCTCGTGTACGGGTGGTGGGCGCTCCGAAAGCCGCTTGGCCTGGTGGAACATCTCGCACAGTTCGATGGCATCGATGCCGGGTTCGATGGGACGCTCGCCGGCTTCGAGGCGCTGGGGAGGACGGTCGAACACGTCGCGATACAGCTGGAGGCCGCGCTGCAGCTCGTCGGCGGCTTGCCGATACCGCTGGTAGCGGATGATCCGGCGAATCAGCGCTTCTCGGGGATCGTCCTCTTCGTCGGGCTGCTCCATGGGGGCGGCGCCGGGCAGGAGCTCACGGCTCTTGAGCTCGCACAGGGTGGCGGCCATCACCAGGAACTCGCCGGCGATGTCCAGGTCCACGACCTGCAGCTGTGTGAGGGCGGCCAGGTATTCGCGGGTGATGTGGACCAGAGGCAGCTTGCACAGATCGATGCCATCGCGCTGCACCAAGTGCAGCAGCAGATCGAGAGGCCCGTCGTAGACTTCGGTCTGTACGACCGGGCTTGCGAACGTGGCGATCGACATGGGCAAAAATCGCGGGGGCAGGGGAGAAAAGGTGCCGCGAACGAGCAACCTGTGAAGTTGGCGACAGAATACCGCGAGACAGGCCACCTAGCAAGGTATGCGTATAGCCAGAAGAGTCGATGGGAACGATGCTGTGGGAGTGGCGCGGACGTAGCGACGTGATACATGCCGCCCGGGAAGAGTCGCGATGACCCCAGTAGGGATGAGCGGTTCGGTAGGGGGCGATAACGGCAAGTCAGGAGCTCCCCGAATGTCAAGCCCGACGGAACAGGAATACTGGCCAGAGCTGCTGGAGCGGCTAACGGAAGAACCCGTCTCCACACTGGCAGAACACTACGGCCTGGAAGCCGCAGACATCGACGCCGCCCTCGCGCGCACGTCGGGTGATCGGCCCGTGCAGCAAGAGGCCTGGTGGCCCGAGGTGCTGCGTGGACACGAGCAGGGCTCCCTCCGTCAGCTGGCGAGGCGCTTTGGCACCAACCCCAGGCGGCTGCGTCGAGGACTGGCACGCTGCGCGGTCCGGGTGGGTGGAGAGACCATCTCCGAAGGCGGCATCGCCGACCTCGCCGTGTTCCGCGATCGGCTGGGCCAGGAGCCCGACCGCTCCTTGGCCACCGAAGCCGGCGTCACCGTCGAAGCCATCAAGGGTGAGCGCCGGCGCCTGGGCATCGAGCCCTATCGTATGAAGCCCGATGTGGAAGAGTGGGGCAGCAAGCCCCCCAGCAAGCGTGAGAAGCCCAAGCCACGTCGGCGCTGGCAAGACGCTCCGGAGCCGGTGATCATCCGCCGGGCTGGTCACGGCCGCGACGGCGAGCCCGAGATCGAAGACGCCCCTGCGAGCCCAGAGATCGTTGCAGCACCGGTGGTGGAGCGCAAGGCTCGGCCACAACTCGCTGGATTCCGTTCCGTGGGGCTGGGTGCCGAGCCGAGCGCCGCGGTGGCTCCCTTCGAGACCGGAAGCGACCCGCGCAAGCGTCGTCGCCTGGTGCGACCCGTCGCCTCGGACGAAGAAGAACAGTCCAAGCCGTCCGGCGTGCCCCAAGGTTTTGGGCGTCTACCCAGGCTCGGCGGGCCCCCTCCCGTCCGCATGATCGAACCCGACCAGGCTGCCATCGAGGCCTTGGACCCGACCCCTCCGCCCCTCGTTCGTGCGCGCAAGATGGCCCGCAAGCCCGAAGAGACACCGCGGGCGCTACCCCCCGTGCCCGAACCCACCCCCACGCCGAGGGCCAAGCCTGCGGCCAAGCCGAAGGTCAAAGCAGCGGTGAAGCCTGCGGCCGAGCCGAAGGTCAAAGCAGCGGTGAAGCCAGCAGCCGAGCCGAAGGTCAAGGCAGCGGTGAAGCCGGCGGCTGAGCCGAAGGTCAAGGCAGCGGTGAAGCCAAAGGCCAAGTCGGCGGCCAAGCCGAAGGTCAAAGCAGCGGTGAAGCCGGCGGCTGAGCCGAAGGTCAAGGCAGCGGTGAAGCCAAAGGCCAAGTCGGCGGCCAAGCCGAAGGTCAAAGCAGCGGTGAAGCCGGAACCTGCCGAGATCCGGCCACCACTCCCGCTGGAGCCAGCACCTGCCGTGTCGCCGCAGCCAGCCCCTCCCGTGGCTCCCCCCGTGGACGAACCGACATCGGAGCGTGGAGCCTTCGCCTGGCAGGTGCAGCTTCCGGGCAAGACCGAGCCCATGCTCGTGCTGGCCGATGACATGCAATCGGCCCTTGCGCTGGCCTCTTCCCACCTGGGCGGAGAGCCCCTCGAGGGCGCCAAGGCTTGGCGCCTGGCTGAAGTCCTCCACGAGGATCGAGAAGGCTAGCGCCTATCTTCCTGTGGCGTAGGAACCGCCGGGTTCCTCGACGAAGCGCTCGCCATCCAAGGCCCAGCGCTCGACCTTCGCCAGCGAGCGGTCGAGGACCGTGTAGACATTGAAGTGCGCGGTCTCGTTGCGCTCGGTGGAGTAGCTGCGTCCTCCCGCTCCCGGATCGTGAATGGGGATGGGGCCATGGCCGGTCTCGAGTTGGGTCTGGAAGCCGTGGTGCTCGTGACCATGCACGATGAGATCGATGCCCGGCTTGGATGCGATCACCGCTTCGAGGTCCCGCGCGTTCACGAGGTGTCGCGAGGCTGAGCCGTAGGGTCCGCCATGGCGATTCCGCAGGGGGTAGTGGAGCAGCAGGATGGTGAAGCTCCCGTCGAGCTCTCCGCTGTTCAAGATCCCCTCGAGGCCCTCGAGCTGTGCGGTAGGCAGCACCCCGCTGGCCAGCAGCGGGTGGGGACGGGCGCAGTCGAGCCCTACGACAGTCAGCTGCTCGTGCCGGTGGACCGCAGGGTACCTTCCGCCGCCCGACCACGCGCCGAAGCTGCCCTCGAAGCGCCGCTTGCGCGCAGCACTCCGGGTGTAGACATCGTGGTTGCCGGGCACCATGAAGACGGGAAAACGATCCAGGATCGGTGCGAGGATGGAACGAATTTCCTGGAACTCCAAGGGACTGGCCATGCCAGTGAGATCACCGCTGCATACGCAGACGTCGGGTTCCTGTTCGAGCACCGCGCTCACCAGTGCTTCGATGCTGCGCTGGGAGAAGTGGTCGACGCGTCGTGCCAGGTAGAGGTTCGCGGTCCCCAGCAGGCGCTTGCCCAGGAGGGACGACAGCCCGGGTCGGCGAAACAAGTGTAGATCCGTGAAATGGAGAACGCGCACGATGAGCCTCCGCTGGGCGAGGGCCGGAAAGATACAGCCAGATGGGCAAAGCCGCCATAGCCACTCGAGCCTCGGGCTACCCCTGTCGGTGGTTCCGTGATGGTGCTACGTTCCCAGCGCGGACAGCTGAGTGCTCGATCCGCCCGACAACCCCGGAACTGGAGCCGACATGGAGGACCCGCGCCGAATCCTCGAGCAAGCTGCCGAGCGTCGCGTGGCATGCGAGATCCTGCCCCGAAATGGCGGCTGGAGCCGCGGCCAGGTCGTGCGCGTCGAGCCCGGGGGTGTTGTGGTCCACGCACCGGAGCTCCGGTTGGCCGGGGGCGAGGACGTCCGCTGCTGGTTCAGCCTCGATGGTGTTCCCCGCAGTTTCGAGGCCAGTGTCATCCGAGCCGGCGTATCGGTGCCCGATCGCTCCCAGTTTGGTGTGTTGCTGGGTTTCATCGATGGCTGGACGGTGGGCGAGCAGCCCCCAGCAGGCGACCACGGCCTGGACCTCAGCATTGTGCCCCCCAACGGACCGGGCATCTCCCTGCTCAACGGTCCAGGGAGGCTGGTAGAGCTGAGCGTCGACGGCCTGTCCTTCACGCTGCCGTCGGATCACATCCTGGTGTTTGTCGAAGGGGCGGGCACCCTGCTGGCCTTCGGCACCCCGGGTCAGGCGGTCCAAGAGGTGGAAGCTCGAGTGTCGTCGGTGTTGTCGGGTGAGACCCACATGCTCTACCACCTGGAGATCACGGGGATCGACGACCCGGAGGCCTATCGCCACCTGGTGGATGCGCTGGCGCGCGCTAACGACGGTGAGCCCGGCTAGATCGCTGGGCTGTCGAAGCGGCCCAGATCCTCGAAGCCATCGCGGCCCAGCAGGCGTCGGACGCCCGGTGCGATGAGGACCAGTTCGCGGAAGCGCGCGCCCGCGTCGCCGCTGGCGAGCTGCGGCCCGATGGCCCACATGCCGCCGATACGTCGGGGGTTGAGGAAGTGGATCTGGTAGCGCCGCAGCCAGGTGGCCATGTGGGCACTGCGTGGGTAGCCCGTGGCGAGCTTGCCCTCGGGCGGGAGCACGGCGTGGCCGATGCTGCGGGGATTGGCCAGGCTGAGCTGGTGATTCGCGGCCCAGGTGCGCGCGTAGATGAACAGCTCACCCACGCACTTGAGGCTGGATGCGTAGCCGCAGGTGGCCCGGGTGCAGTCCCTGGCTTTGGAGACGAGATCGTTCTCCGGTGCTCGGAACGAGAGCGTGGTGCAGACGTCGCCGGCAGTGCGGCCGTCGGAGGGGCCCAAGGCCAGCATGACCGTGTCGCCCACCTTCAGGCGCGTACGGGTGCTGGGAGGGCGCCAGATACCTGCGCGGGTGGTGCTGGAGCCGATCTGGACCTCGGGCGGGTAGAACCAGCCGTCGAAGCCGTGATCGGGGAGCATGTCGGCAGCGAACCGGGAGATAGCACGCTCGCTCATGCCAGCCTCGAGGCGTGGGATCAGCGCCGACATCAGCGCGATGCTGCGCCGCTGGGTGTCGTCGAAGCGTGTGATGAGCTGCTCGTCCATGGCGGGCCACTAACACCCGGTGAAGGGATGGGGTATGGGGCCGGCTTGCGGAGGTCACGTACACCATGCCCTGGTTGAAACCCGAGGAACTCCTGAAGGTACAGAAGCCCTCCCGCTACATGGGGGGCGAGTGGAACGTGGTGGTCAAGGACACCGCGGATCTCCAGCTGCGCATCGCGTTGGTCTTCCCTGACCTGTACGATCTCGCGCTGGGCAACCTGGGGCTGCAGATCATCTACAAGGTGCTCAATGACGTGTCCTGGCTGTGGGCCGAGCGGGTCTATGCACCGGCTATGGATCTCGAAGTGCGGCTGCGCGCTACGGGGCGCCTCCTGGGCACCCTGGACAGCGGCCAGCCGCTGTCGGAGTTCGACGGCATCGGCTTCACGCTGCAGTCCGAGCTGACCTACACCAATGTCCTCAACCTCTTGGACCTAGGCGGCGTCGAGCTGCATGCGGATCGACGGGGAGAGGACGACCCCTTGGTCTTCGCGGGCGGGCCCAACACCGTCAACCCCGAGCCCCTCGCACCCTTCATGGACTTCTTCGTGATCGGAGACGGGGAAGAGGTCGTGCTCGAGCTGGCCGAGGCCCTGCGCTCCACCCGAGGCCAGCCTCGTGCTCGGCGCCTCGCGGCCTTGGCTGGGATCGAGGGCATCTATGTGCCGTCACTGACCCCCGTCGCGCTCAGCGACGCGGGCGTATGGGTCGCTGCGGCCGATGCGCCTCGAGTCCAGCGGCGGGTGGTGGAGGATCTCGAGGGCGCCGCCTATCCCCTCGCGCCGGTCCTGCCGTTCACGGGCCTGGTCCACGATCGTGTCGCTGTGGAGGTCTTGCGCGGTTGCACCCGCGGCTGTCGCTTCTGCCAGGCCGGCGCCACGACACGCCCTGTGCGAGAGCGGAGCCCAGATCGGGTGGTGGAGTTGATGCTTGCGGGTCTCGAGAGCACAGGACACGAAGAGGTGTCGCTGCTGTCTCTGTCCACCTGCGATCACTCCCGCGCGCTAGAACTCGTCACCAAGGTCAGCCAGGCGGCTCGGCCCTGGCGCGCCTCCGTGTCGTTGCCGTCCATTCGCCTGGACGGCTTCTCCCTTCAGCTGGCCAAGCTGGTGGGCGAAGTGCGGCGTACCGGACTGACCTTTGCGCCGGAGGCGGCCACCGCCCGCCTGCGAGCCGTGATCAACAAGCCCCTCGAGGACGACCACCTGATCGAGCTCGCCCACCAAGCCTGCTCCGAGGGCTGGGGACACCTCAAGCTGTACTTCATGATCGGCTTGCCTACCGAGACCGACGCCGACGTCGAAGCCATCGCGGAGCTCAGCACGCGGGTGTTGAGGGCTGCCAGGGCCGCCAATCCCCGGGCCAAGATCAACCTTGGCGTCAGCACCTTCGTACCCAAGGCCTGGACCCCATTTCAGTGGGCGGAGCAGATCGGTCGGGAGGAGACCCGGCGAAGACAGCACCTCCTGCGGGATGCGCTGGGCCGCAACAAGGCCATCCGCTTCGGGCGGCACGACGCCGAAGAGAGCTGGATCGAGGGCCTGCTGGCACGCGGTGACCGCCGAGCAGCAGCCCTGGTGGAGCGTGCCTGGTCACTGGGGTGTCGCTTCGATGCCTGGAGTGAGCACCGGCGCACCGATCTGTGGGAGCGGGCCTTGGACGAGCTGGGCTACGAACCGGCACAGTCCCTCCGCGCTCGTCAACCTGGCGAGCCGCTCCCGTGGGACCACATCCAGCCCGGGCTGGACCCCACGTGGCTTCGCGCCGAGTGGGACAGAGCGGCGGCCTCGACGCCGCTGGACGACTGCAGGGCAGGGGGCTGTCACGCCTGCGGAGCCAAGGACGACCACCCCGTCGCATGCGCGACCATGCTCCGTGACGCACGGTCTGCCAGGGACATCCCTCCGCCGCCCGCAATGGACGAGCCGCCGGCCCGGCAAAAACCGCCGGCTGGGAGCGGGCCCGAGCCCGCTATGCGCGTGCTCCTGCGCACGACGAGGGGAGGGGACTGCGCCATCCTCTCCCACCACGAGGTGGTGAGCGCGTGGATCCGCGCTCTGCGGCGGGCCCGGGTGCCCATCGCCTACAGCCAGGGCTTCCACGCCCACCCCCGCCTGGCCTTTGACTCGGCGCTGCCGGTCGGGGAAGCCACGGCGGACAGCTATGTGGATCTGGTGCTCGCTCAGTCCGTTCCCATCGACGAGCTCCGCTCCCGTCTCGGCCAACAGCTTCCCAAGGGCTTTGGCATCCTGGGCGCTGTGGAGATCGAGCTCCGCACCCCATCGTTGATGTCCCTCGCATCCGGCGTGCTCTACGCCGTGCGGGTCCCGCTGCCAGCGGATGTTCTCCAACAGCGGATCGCAGCGCTGCTGGGCAGCGATGGGCTGCAGGTTCAGCGGCGTGGCAAGAAGGGCACCCGAACCCTCGACGTACGGGCTTCCATCGCGGCCCTGCAGGCGCTGGATTCGACGCCCGACCACGAGGGCCGATGCCTGATGGGTGTCGTGATCGTCCAGCCGCGCGAGGGCTCCCGGATCCGACCTGCCGAGCTCATGGGAGAACTGGGGGCCGATCCTCTGTGCTGTCGTGTTCTTCGGGTCCGCACACTCAGTGGCGCTGAGGCTGACATTCTCCCGCTGGGAGAGCACCTGGGCCTCTCCCCGGATGACGACTCTCTTGTTGGCGAACCGGACGGTGTGGCCGCCCTGGGGATACTGTCCGCGCCTCCCTTCGCTGAGGTGGGACAGGATTGAGCTCTCCAGCGCTCGCGCACGGCCTCTAAGCGGATAAGGGATGAGCCTGAGTGTACGGGATTGCCCGGAAAGGTCCGTCTCCGTATACTTGCATGCTTACGTGAGGTCTCAGCGGCACGACCATGAAGATCTGCAGCCTGTGCAAGTCCAAGTACGACGATCGTGTTGATTTCTGCTTCCGCGATGGCACCCCGTTGGTGCCCGCAGAAGACGAAACACCCGCGGACGTTCCTCCCTCCGACGAGCTGTACTCGTCGGCGACCCGGCCCTTCATCGTCCAGCCCGACGGCACCCCCGAGCCGGTGGCTGCCCTGGACGTACCCGAGGTGCCGGACCGTTTCGCTGCTGGCGACGCTCTCGACGTGCCCGAGCCCCGCTTCGGTTTCGATGACGCGTCCGCCGACGCCCCTGATCCCGGCGGTCTCAATGCGCCGGAACCGGGTGCCGCTGCGGCACTGGACGCCACCGACGTTCCGGACACCCCATCCTTCCTCGACGCACCCGAGCCGTCCGCCCAGCTCGACGCGCCCGATCCCACGGCCCTGCCCGAGGACGAGCCGCTCGACGCCCCCCAGGCCGTCCCGATGGACGTCCCGGCGGATCGCGGCCTGTCGCACTCCGAGACCATGGTCCCGGACGATGCCTCGGCCGAAGCGGATGAGCCCGGCACCCCCACGCCCAGTGAGCCTGACGCCGAAGATTCAGATCTTCCGGGCCCCGAGGTGTCGGACAGCTTCGGCATGGCCGAAGAGTTCGACGAATCTTTCGCCCCGCTCGACGACGAACCCGAAGAAGAATCCGACGATGACGTCGCTGGCGCCGCGGTGTTCGGCGCGGACAGCGCCTACGTCCCGCCGCCCGAGAAAGAGTCCGAGTCCAGCAACCGCACCCTCTACATGATCTTCGGTGTTGTCGGCATCATCCTTGTCGCCGCCTTGCTATGGGTGATGTTCTTCATGAACAAGGGCACCCCCGAGGTGGACACGCCGCCCCGGCCCGACCCTGTCACCCAGGTCGCCCCGCCGCCTCAGCCGCCCCCCCAGTCGGTGCAGCCTCCGGTCGAGCCCCCCGTCGAGCCCCCGGTCGAAGACCCGGAAGGCGGCCAAGACGTGGCCGACATCCTCGAGATGCCGACCGACGAACCGGTGGACGAGCCTGTCGTGGGCGAGCCCGACACCCGGCCCACTCCGACCCGACCCACTCCGACCCAGCCCACTCCGACCCGGCCCACTCCGACCCAGCCCACCGAGACCCAGCCCACCGAGACCCAGCCCACCGAGACCCAGCCTACCGAGACCCAGCCCACGGCGGGCTCCGGCGAACAGGGCTCACCCTGGGGCAGCGCCACCGAAGACGGTGCCAGCACCACCGGCACCGACGGCGGCGGGCGTGACATCTGGGGGTCCGGCTCCCAGACCCAGCCCGCGTCCACCGCTGGCAGCCTCACCATCCGCTCGAACCCCATGGGTGCCATGGTGTATGTCGGTAACGAAAAGGTCGGCCGCACGCCGCTGGTGGGCAAGGAACTGGGCGAAGGCAGCCACATGGTGCGCGTCGAACTCGACGGCTACAGCAGCGTGTCGAAGGTGGCCAACATTCAGGCCGGCCAGGCCGCCGATCTGGGCACCGTCCAGCTAGAGTCCCAGGCCCCCGTCTCTGGCTATGTCACCCTCTGGGCCGATGATCTCATCGGGGCCAAGGTCTATATCGACAACCAGTACGTGGGCGAACTGCCGGTCAAGGTCGAGCTGACAGAAGGCAAGCACACCTTCTTCGTCCAGCCTGCCGAAGGCGAAGCTTTTACCCTCAACCGCGACGTCAAGTTCGACGTGCAGGGTATCGGTATCTCCATCGACCTCGGCCGCCGCTAAGCACTGCTCTCGCGGGTCTGGTAACCCTGGACGAAACGCGAGAGGGAAGCTAGGGGGCGGTGTCCAGGAACACCCCTCGTGCAGGGGTGTTGAGAGCATTGTCCAAGCTTGGAGGCAACGTGTCCAACGAACTGCCCGGCGCGCCCATCACCCCTGCGGATCAGGAAGCGGACGTCTTCTTCAAGGTCCAGATGAAGCTCGCTCACTGGGTCTATGGCTATTGGAAGCAAGGACTCGCCGGCATCGGTACTGTGCTGCTGCTAACCCTCATCGTCGGTCAGACCGCCACCTTCTTGCGGGACCAGCAGCGGGATGGCTCGGCGGCCATGGCTGCGGTGGAGCGCTCGATGCCCGAGCCCTCTCCGCTGGCCCAGTACGGGCTGGCGCCGCTGGATGATCTGACCGATCCCGAGCACGTCACGGCCCTCGAGCAGGCCGCGCAATCGTTCGAAGACGTCGCCGCCGCGTCCACTCGCCTGGCCAAGGCGGAGGCCTGGCTTCGGGCTGGCAACACCTGGTCACGCGCGGGCAACACCGAGCGCGCCACGGTGGCCTACCAAGCGGCCTACGACGCGGACCCGGGGGGCATCTACACCTACGCCGCCGGTAATCGCCTGGCCGCCATCCATCGGCAGGCCGAGCGCACCGAACAAGCGACCGAGCTTCTCCGAGAGCTGGCCAGTGACCAGAAGGGCTACCTCGCAGAGCAAGCGCTGCTGGATCTCATGGACGTTCAGCTCGAGTCCGGCGACACCGAGTCGCTGCAGCGGCTTGTGGCCGAGTTCAGGGCTCGCTTTGACACCTCGCCGCGGCTCGAGCAGGTCCAGCTCATCGAAGCCGAGGCCACCAGCACGGGCTCCTGATGCTTCCCTGGTTCACCTGCCTGCTGTTGGGGGCCGCTGCGCCTCAGCTTTCCGATCGCGGTCCTGTGGAGTATGTCGGCTCCGACTATTCCGGCAGCATCGACCGTCATCCAGTCACACAGTGGTTCCGCAAGCTTCCGGGCGCTCCGGTCAGCGCGGCCACAAACTCGGAGCTGGGACGGCCGCTGTTCCACGGAGATGTCCTGTACGTGGGCGCCGCGGGCGCGGAGTTTTTGTACGCGCTGCGGCGTGACGACGGCAGCGTGGCTCGGTCCTTCGCGGCCGGAGCCCCGGTCATGTCCGAGCCTGTGCTCGTGGGTGACAGCTTGGTCTTCGCCGACGGCGCCGGCTACACCTGGCGCTACAATCTCGAGGGTGAGCAGCTGTGGCGTCACTATGCCGGCGCTCCGGTGCTCTCGAGCCCCGTGGTGGTGGACGACACCGTGTTCGTCAGCGCCTTGGACGGCACCCTCCACGCCCTCGGGCTCGAGGACGGCCAGAGCCGCTGGCTCTACAAGCACCCCAGCGAGCTGTCCCGCGTGTCCGAGCTCGAGCTCTACGGATCGCCGGCTCCGGTGGCTGCCGGCGAACTCATCCTGGCGGGTTTCCACGACGGTAGCCTGGTGGCGCTTTCCCGCGACAGCGGTGAGATTGCCTGGAAGGTGGGAGTGGGGGAGGGGCGTTATCCAGATCTCATCGGCTCCCCCCTGGTTGGGCTACAGGATGTCTATGCGGGTGGCTTCTCCGCTCCGTTCCAGGCCATCGACATCGCCACTCAGAACGTGCGTTGGTCCTTGGACTTCGGCATCGCCTCCGCACCGGTGTTGCAGGACCGCTCGCTGTTCGTGCCTGGGTCCGATGGCAAGCTGCGCTCCATAGACGCTGTCACCGGCGCCATCGTGTGGGAGTGGGACAGCGACACCTCCGGTGCGCTCACTCAGCCGCAGATCACCGCAGCCGGGCTGCTGGTGGGTTCCTCCGATGGTGGGCTCTGGTTGGTGGAACAATCCACCGGGCTGACCACGTGGACCTACGACGACGGCATCATGATCAACGGGCTCTCCGTCGCACCGGTGGTCGACGGTCGCCAGATCGCCATGATCACAAACGCTGGAAACATCGTCTCTCTGTTGGTTCCCAGCGAAGATCAGGGTTCGGATGAGCTCCTGGAGCCGCCCTGGACTGCGCCCTTCGCCAGCGGTGATTAGACCGCGCTGGGGCCGTCCCTAGCCGTCTTCGCCGTCGCAGTTCTGATCGATCTTGTCGCCGATGTTGTCGGGCGCGCCTGGATGCACTCGGGGGTCTTCGTCGTTGCAGTCGTCGCCGTCGGGGCGGGTGTGGATGTCGTGCCTGTCGCCGTCCTGATCGTAGTCGCTGGCGTCGTCGCAGTTCTGATCGATCCCGTCGTACCAGGTCTCTTCCACGCCGGGGTTGACCTGGGCGTTGAAGTCGTTGCAGTCGTCACCACTGGGTGCCAGGGTGTGGCGGAAACCGTCGGCGTCGGCGTCGGGGTCGGTGGTGCCCGTAGTGGCGAGCTCGAGCGGAGGGCCACCGGCGTTGTGGGAGATGGATAGCTCGGCCAGTTGATCGTCGATGCCGCTGGGAGCGTAGGACACGGAGAAGCTGACTGATCCCGATGCGGCCACGTTGGTGGTATCGGGAGAGATGGTGAAGTCCGGGTGCTGTGTGAGCACTTCGACAGTCAGGGCCCGCTCGCCGGTGTTGAAGATCTCGAAGTCCACCTGTTCGTCGCGCTCGAAGGGAACGTCGAGGATGAACAGGTCCTCGCAGTCCGCGCTGTCGTCGCAGGGCAGCACCAGCTGGAGCTCGGCGCTGCGAACGGAGTAGACCTCGCCGACGGGGTTGCAGGCAACGAGGGGAAGCAGGGCGATGAAAGCGACTCTCATGGGCACAGTATAGTGCGGTGGGCGGGTGGGTGGCAGTGGGTGAGACCCTCCACTAATGATCCGATAAGGGATATTATGGTAAATAGCGCGATCCAGAAGACCTGCCGCGGCGCTCTCAGGGTTCCCCCGTGGTTCTACATGCCCTGATTGGCTGGGGGGCTGAACCATCAACCGTCCCCGCGTGGGTGGTGATCGTGGTGAATGCGGCGCAGGCGTTCTCGGGCCACGTGGGTGTAGATTTCGGTAGTGGAGATGTCGGCGTGTCCCAGCAAGGCCTGCACCACCCGCAGGTCCGCTCCGTGCTCGAGCAGATGGGTGGCGAAGCTGTGGCGAAGCTTGTGTGGCGAGACCTTGTGGGCGACACCTGCGCTCAGCCCGTGATGGCGCACTCGGTGCCAGAAGGTCTGGCGAGTCATGCCCCGGGCGCGACGGCTGACGAAGACCGTTGCCGCGCGTCCCGTGGGGTCCAGCTGGGGGCGTCCCTGCGCCAGCCATTGACGCAAGAGATCCACGGCGCGTTGCCCCATCGGCACCATGCGCTCTTTGCCGCCCTTGCCGCGTACGCGGAGGAAGCCGGCGCGTAGCTCGAGGTTGGCCAGCGGCAGGGTCACCAGTTCGGACACCCGCAGCCCTGTGCTGTACATCAACTGCAGCATGGCGGCGTCTCGTAGCCCGAGCGCGGTGTTGGTGTCAGGGGCTGCGAGCAAGCGCTCGACCTCGTCCTGGTTGAGCACTTCGGGTAGAGCGCGGCTGGGCAGCGGAGCATCGACCTGGGCTGCGGGGTCTACCGGCAGAAGGCCTTCGAGGTGCAGGAAGCGGAACAGCTGACGGATGGACACCCGATGGCGGGCCAGGCTGCGTCTCGATAGGCCATCATCCAGCAAAGAGCCAAAATAAAGGCTGATATGCTCGTGCTCGACCCCGCCTGGTGCCACGATGCCCTGGTGGTCGTGGAGCCAGCGCCCGAAGCGCGTCAGATCTCGATTGTAGGCTTCGAGTGTGTTGACGCTCAGCCCTCGCTCAACCCGCGCCTGGCCGATGAAGCCCTCGATGGCCAGCTCGAAGGCCTCCGGCAAGGGGGCGTGGTTCCCTGCCCTGCCCTGTGCTCGCGTACCCATGATGCTAGCTGAGGGTCTTGAGGCGGTACAGCGCGTCCATGGCGTCGCGCGGGGTCAGGCGATCAGGCTCGATCACCGCCAGGGCTTCCCGCAGCAGGTCGGGCCCAGCGGGTGCGACCGGGGGTACGTGTGTTGCGTCGGGTTCGGTGTCGGGAACGTCGCCTGTAGCGTCCAGATCGAACAGGGAGAGCTGCTGGTCGTCCCGCGGGCGTCGGCGCTCGAGTTCCTTGAGCACGGCGCGGGCTCGGTCGACCACTGGCTGCGGAATACCCGCCAGGCGGGCGCACTGGATTCCGTAGGAGCGGCTGGTTGCGCCCTCTTGAAGGCGGCGCAGGAAGATGATGCGCTCGCCCATCTCCGAGACCGCCACCCTCATGTTCACCGCCCGGGGGTGCTTGCGCGCGAAGCCCACCAGTTCGTGGTAGTGAGTGGCAAACAGAGTGCGGCAGCGGATGCGATCGTGCAGCGCCTCGGCCACCGACCAGGCGATGGCCAGACCGTCGTAGGTGCTGGTTCCACGCCCGATCTCGTCGAGCAGAACCAGAGAACGCTGGGTGGCGTTGTGGAGGATGTTGGCGGTCTCGGCCATCTCCACCATGAAGGTGGAGCGGCCTCGAGCCAGATCGTCACTGGCGCCGACCCTCACGAAGATGCGGTCGCAGATCCCCACCTTCGAGACCCTGGCCGGCACGAAGGACCCCATCTGAGCCATCAGAGCGCACAGGGCGACCTGACGCATGATGGTGGACTTACCGGACATGTTGGGGCCGGTGAGGATCACCAGGCGGCGTTGTTCGGGCTCGAGGTCGATGTTGTTGGGGACGAAGCGCTCGTCGTCGAGCATGGTCTCGACCACGGGATGGCGAGCGTCCAGGAGTTCGAGGGCCTGCCCCGTGTGAACCTCGGGGCGTCGATAACGATGCAGCACCGCCACCTCGGCCAGGGTCCCCAGCACATCGAGCTCGGCCACCGATGCGGCCAGCGCCTGCAGCCGAGGTAGCTGTTCGGAGACACGCTCGCGGAGCTGGATGAACAGCTCGTATTCCATGGCCTTGCTGCGTGTGTCGGCGGTGAGGACCTTCTCTTCGAACTCTTTTAGCTCGGCCGTGATGTAGCGCTCGACGTTGGTGAGGGTCTGCCAGCGCCGGTAATGCTCGGGCACCAGATGCAGCTTGGACTGACGAACTTCGATGAAGTAGCCCTGGGTCCTGTGGTGTCGGATGCGCAGGCTGGTGATGCCTGTTGATTCTTTTTCTCGCTGCTCCATCCCGGCGATGGCGCCCTTGCCTTCGCGGGCCAGCAGGCGCAGCTCGTCGAGCTCGGGGTCCAGGCCCGGACGGATGAGCTTGCCTTCGGTCAGGGCGAGAGGTGGTTCGTCCTCGAGCACGGCGGCCAGGTCGGCCATGACGTCGTCGCAGCGGTCCTGCGGCACCACGGAGACCATGGCGTCGTCGACCGACAGCGCCTCGAGCACAGCGGGCAGCGCCTCGAGGGAGCGGCGGAGGGCTGACAGATCCCTGGCATGGGCGGTGCCTTGAGCGATCTTGCTGCCGATGCGCTCGAGGTCGGCCACTTCGCGCAGGCCACCCCGGAGGGTGTCGCGCATGGACGCCTTGCGATGCAGCGCGTCGACCCGGTCGAGCCGGGTGCGGATGGCGTCGGGGTCCAGCAGGGGGAACGCCAACCACTCCCTGAGCAAGCGCCCCCCCATGGGGGTGGCGGAGCGGTCCAATAGATGGATGAGGGTGCCCTTGCGGGCGCGACCACCGTGAAGGGGGCGGAACAGCTCGAGGTTGCGCCGCGTGGTCTCGTCCAGGATCATGTGGCCGCCCTGGTGGACGACTCGCAGGCGGTGGACGTGGCTGAGATCGGAGTGGCTGTTGTCCCTGGCGTAGTGCAACACGCCGCCAGCGGCGGCGATGGCGGGACCCAGGCCGGCGGTGCCGAAGCCGCCGAGGTCACGGACGCCTAGCACCTGCTTCAGGGTGCGGCGCGAGCTGGCCATGGAGAAGCGGCCGCGCGGGAGGTGATTGAGCAGGGTGCCGTCGAGCTGAGCATGGATCTGTTCGAGTCCCGGAAGATCGTCGGGCAAGACCGCTTCGCGCACGGGGAGGCGGCCCAGCTCGGCACAGGTGGACTCGAGGCCGGTGGTCTCCGTGACCCGCAGATCGCCGGTGGAGACGTCCAGGAAGGCCAGTCCGTAGCGATCGTCTTTGCCGTCAGCGACGCCGAGCAGGTAGTTGGGCTCGCGGGCCTCGAGGCCGTCGGGGTCGAGCACCACACCAGGGCTGACCACCCGCACCACCTTGCGCTCCACCAAGCCCTTGGCCATGCGGGCGTCTTCGACCTGTTCGGCGATGGCCACCTTGTGGCCGGCATCGACCATGCGACGGATGTAGGTGTCGGCAGCCTTGATGGGGATACCGCACATGGGCACGGGATTCGGATCGTTTCGGTTGCGGCTGGTGAGCACCACCTCGAGCACCGGCGCGGCTTGGACCGCGTCGTCGAAGAACAACTCGTAGAAGTCTCCCATGCGGAAGAACAGAAACGCGTCTTGGTGGTCGGCCTTGAGCGCCAGGTACTGGCGGAACATGGGCGATTCGAGCGCCTTGCTCACGGTTCCTCCGTTGCTCGCTGCGAAGTCCCTACTATCCCCGCAGCAGGCGGGCAGCCCAGAACGCGTCTTCACCGCTGGTGGGTGGGGCGCTGCAGAACACGGCGTCTTGGACGAAGTCGCCATTCTGCGCGAGAAAACGTTGGGCGACACCCTCGCCTTCCTCGGGTTCTGCGGAACAGACGGCGTAGACCAGCACGCCCCCGGGGCGCACCAGCGTGGAACACCGTTTCAGGATTGCGAACTGCCGGTGTGCATTCTGGACGAGATCCTCGGACTTGCGGCGCCAACGGATCTCGGGGTGCCTCCGCAGGGTGCCCAGTCCAGAGCAAGGGGCATCCACCAGCACGGCGTCCATGAGGCCGACAGCCTCCAGTGGGCCCTCGAGCCAGTCGTGTTGCTGGAGTTTGGCCGTCATGCCCAGGCGATCGAGGCCCTGCTGGGTGTGCTCGAGCCGTGTTGCGGAGCGGTCCACCGATAGCAGATCGGCTCCCTGGGAGATCAACCTGAAGGTCTTGCCCCCTGGGGCGGCACAGGCGTCGAGCACCCGCCATCCGGGCTTGCAGCCCACCATGTCGGCGACGGCTGCTGCGGCGGCGTCCTGTACCCACCACCGGCCCTCGGCGGCGCCGGGGAGCGCGCCTACTTGCCCCACCGGCCCGAGGACGCGCAGCATCCCAGGGACGTCCATACCCGCCGCCTGAGCGGCCTCGGGCTCGAGGCCCGCCTGAGCGAGCAGGGCGTCGAGCTCGGCGAGATCACCGGCGGTGGCGATGCACAGCGGGGGCGGTTGGTTGTTGCGTCGAGCCCAGTCTGCGGCCTGTTCGGGGCCGTATCGCGCTTCCCAGCGAGCCAGCAGCCACTCCGGGTGGTTCAGGAGCACCCGAGGGGGGATCTCCCCTGCCCTGCTTCGGTTGCGGAGGACCGCGTTGACGAAGCCAACCACGTGCCGCGAAGCCTCCAGTCGGGTGAGCTCTGCGGCTTGGTGAACCACCGCGCGATCGGGGGCTCGCCCATGGCGGAGCTCGAACAGTGCGACCCGGAGGATCGCCAGTACGGCAGGATCGAGGCGCGCCAGAGGCCGGCTGGAGCAGGCCGAGATGATGTGGTCGAGCTCGGCTCGATGCTGCAGGGCACCGCTGTGCAGATGCCAGGCCAGGGCCCGATCCTTTCCAGCGGGGGGGGCCTCGGCCTCGAGGGCGTGGTCTCCCCGTTCACCACGATTCACGCGCAGCAATGCACGCACCGCGGCACGGCGGCCGGGGTTGACCTTGCTCGCGCTCGAGCCAGGGGTGTGTCGCCCTTTGCTCACTTGGGCTAGCGGTCAGCCAACTCGCGGTCGATGACGTCCACGAAAGCCCCCAGGGGCTTGGCGCCCTTGAGCTTGTAGCCGTTGACGAAGAAGCAGGGGGTGCCGGTGACGCCGACCTTCTTGGCCTGGACCACGTCGATCTTGATCTGGTCTTCCAGGGTGGGGTCGGCGAGATCGCGGTGGAACTGCTCCATGTTCAAGCCGACCTCTTGGGCGATCTGGTCGTAGATGCCTTCGGTCCGCAGATCCTTCTGGTGCTCGAAGAGCGCGTGCTTGTACTCCCAGAACTTGCCCTGGCGCTTGGCGGCGATGCTGGCGAGGGCGGCAGGCTTGGCCTGGGCGTGCTTGGCCAGGGGGTAGTGCTTGAAGACGAAGCTCACCTTGTCGCCGTACTTCTCTTCGAGCTCGTGCATGGTGCTCTGTGCTTTCCTGCAGAAGGGGCACTGGTACTCGGAGTACTCGACGATGACGATGGGAGAGTCGGCGCTGCCCTTACGCGGCGAGCCAGTGAGGTCGACACGGGCCCAGCCCGCGATGTAGGTGACGGCGGTCTCGATGTCGGCGGCGGTCTTGCCTTCGCCAGCCAGGCGCACGGCGCGCTCTACCAGGCCACTCATGTTCTCGCAGATGTTGCCCTTGGCCTTGGCACAGCTGGCCAAAGAGAGCCCAGCATCGACGCAGGGCTCGCAGGGGCCGACCACCTTGTTGAGCACGCCCATGACGACGCTCTGCTTGTCGGCGGCGAGCTGGGCCAGGGCGGGGACGCCGAGCTCGGCGGCTGTAAGCTTGGACACCTTGACGGGAAGCGGCTGGGACCTGCCCTTGCTCTTGGAGCCGGTGGCCTTGGCCTTGGCCACGTTGGCCTTGAGCTGATCGATCTCGCGCTCCTTGGCCATGAGCTGTGCAGCGGCCTCGGCCTCGGCCTGGCCGTGGCCGACCTGGAAGGCGGCATAGGCTGCCAGCGCACCCAGCACGATCGAGATGATCAGGCCGATGGCCAGCACCATGTTGAGCTGGTTGTTGTCGTTGCTCTGCGGATTGGACACGGATTGCTCCTAAAGGGAGTGAAAAATTCTCTTGCTTGGGGTGGACGCGCTGGGGCTAGGCCCAGGCGTCGTCCAGGCCGGAACCGCCCAGGTCGGACCGGCCGCGCCGACCGCGCAGCAGGAACCCGACGATGAGCCCAAGCAGGCCGCCCGACAGGAAGGTGCCGATGATGAGCAGCGGGACGGAGATCGGATCAGCCAGGTGTGTATTGAAGAAGATCAGGTTGAGGGAGAGGTCCGTGGTGCGGTCGTAGTTCTGGATGATGAACATCGAGAGCGCCCCACCGCAGAGCAACAGGACCACGAGCACGGTGATGAGCTTGGCATGCTTCATGTCGAACCTCCCCGAACGCAGCGAAGCCCCGCCGAAGGAGCGATGCATCCGGCGGGACTTCCTTACTGGGCCGACTCGCACGGGGCAAGTCGGCCCGGGTACGTGGGCTCTTTGCCCTGACTACTCGGTCTCTTTGACGGTCTCTTCGGCGGTCTCTTCGACGGTCTCTTCGACGGTCTCTTCGACGGTCTCTTCGACGGTCTCTTCGACGGTCTCTTCGACGGTCTCTTCGACGGTCTCTTCGACGGTCTCTTCGACGGTCTCGACCACTTCGGC
>Ga0307987_1000165_pt1 | contig 41347 bp, 26 predicted proteins | sample EllFjometagen181_FD_203157 | JGI IMG/M metagenome (GOLD analysis project Ga0307987, IMG submission 203157) | Marine microbial communities from Ellis Fjord, Antarctic Ocean - #181 | ecosystem: Environmental > Aquatic > Marine > Unclassified | place: Southern Ocean | collected 2014-10-08 | reverse complement strand
GCAACAAGGTTGGCGTGAAAGTCTCGTCGTGCACGGCGAGGACTTCTGGTGATCCAGTTATTTCAATATCTCCGATATGCGTCGCTAACGGCCCGAAATGCTTGTATTTAGGCAAATCCAGCGAGTTGTTTTCCGCCGCCAGCATCCAATAGATGTGCGGACCGCGTTGTTTCACTTTTACTCCGCACAACTCGGTGAAATCTCCGCCGTTCACAAGCTCGTCCGCAGAATACGCTACAAAATTTCTGGTTTTGTTTTTTGAGAGATGCGGAATACTAACGAATAGTGTGCCACCATTGAATACATACTCTTTCAATATGTCATATTGCTTTTCGGAAGCGGTGTTCCATCCTGTGAACATCAACGCTTTATAGTTTTCGTTTAAGAATTCGGAGGTCACTTCATCTGCGAAGCTAACAATGTCAGTCATACCGTATGGAGTGCCTGAGAAAAACGAGTTTACGTAATCTCCTAAAACGTTTTTCAAAGGATAAAAAATCCTTCTGAAATTCTCCCAGGAGCGTTCCGGCATGCCCTCGTACCATAATGGATTCTTTTCAGCCAACTTATACGCGCCCGCTATTGCCATGTTGGGATTGTAGTTTTGGGAGCATAGATCGTATTTCCCTTTTATCGCCGCCAGATTGATTTCCGGTTGACCTTCCGGTGTGCCATTTTTCTTTACAAAATTATAAAAATCTGAAAGAGATTTTCTGTATTTTTGACATATTCCCGAGTCGTAATTGAGATTCTTATAGTGTTCTCTGGCTGCTGGTACTAAATGTGCGTAATCCGCGGGAGTGTTGTTGTGCGTTCCTCCGAGATCGATTTTTGGGGTATCGTGCATGGGGGTGTCATCCACGTGATCGGTCTGCAACCACCAATTTCCACTTTCTAGAACCGTGATTTTTGATCCGCTCATGTAACTCAATAGAAATGCAGTGTCGAGCATTTTGAATTTGTGTTTTGATGCGTATGGTAAAAATGAGTAATGCTCGTGTGCGAGATAGTTTCCCCACATCGGCAATTCAAACTGTTTGAATAATCCGCGACAAAGCGCCGCTCCGAAATTCAAATTTTTGAATGCGAAACTCTCTACATGTGGGATTATATCGCATCCGGACGCGGCAACCTCTAAATCCATATGGAATGATGCGGAGGTTATGAGAAAATTTCCCCATCCTATTTTTTTCTTGCTGTCTATAAAGTGTTTGACGCTCTTGGCGAAGTCCTCTGATATCCTTTCCAGATCAACCCCGTCGACTATTTGTGTTTTATTTTCTCTAAATTCGGACGGTTCGGTGTCTTGGAGGTCGAAAGAGAATTTCTCTCCGGTATTGTAACCCAAAAATGAACTATTTTTCGATATTTTATCAACCCATTCCGGATTAGCTTCCGAGTAGATTGAATAAGTGTGGAGCCCTAATTTCTCAGCTTCTTCGACCAGTTTCTTGAATCCCGCTCCATATCTTTGTTTTTTCTTATCAAGCTCCTTCCAGTCTGTGGGAATCAGAAACTCGCGTCTTTCCCAATTTGGTTCTGGAACGGTAATACCCAACCCATCCATATCCATCCAGTTCGCCATTGCCTTTAAACAGATTTTAGTTGCACTTCCTTCCCATATTATCGCTAGATTGCCTTGGTTTTCTGCTACTATTTTCGCTAAATACCATGATGGAGGGTGATCCTCGGAAATCCAACTGGTGTAAAATTCCCCGGTATGCTGAAAGACATAGTCGGCTCTATCCAAATATATTGGAGAGCCAATGAACATCCCGCATTCCGGTAGCTCAAGTATTCGCTTGTTTTTCGTTTTATCTTTCATTATTAAATTTCCTCTTTGGAGAAATCCTTCTTACTGCAGCACTCTCACTTCCTCTAGCTGCTTCTGAAACAACTATGTCAGAAACAAACAAATCATAAAGGTGTCTTTTGTTTACCCACCAATCACGTGTGATTTATTGCCTAGCAAGAGCAACTATTGCTCGGCTTGGCAGTGCTGTAAGATAACTTGGAATTGTTGTTTCTATATAAACCTTTTCCTTCATGGCTTTTACCTCATTATATGAAAAATCCTTATCAAGTTTCTTTGATTGTTCAAATTATGTTTACTTTATCATTTTTCAAGTCAATTTTATAATCAATCATCAGTGCTGTCAAGTATCGATTTCTTTGTAAAACTTTTTCTAAAAGTTTTCCGCTAACGTCAGAGTCACACTTTCCTAACGTTTAGATGAGGCGCGAGTTTACGAGTCGCTTCCATCGATTTGTTGAGAGTGATTTTATTTTATCACTCTCGTTTGATTTGTTTTTTTATACAAGGGGCAATGCCCTGAAACAGCAACGTCAGGGTAAAGCCCTATGTATAATACAACATAGACAAAAATGGGCAACGCCCTAAAATAAATATATTTTAATAAGATGATTTATCTCGGGCTTTTAGCCCTAATCTGTCTTCTCTCTTAAATTTATAATTAGCCAACTTTTAAAATCGGAACTATATTTGTTTTTTCTCAGTCAACATTGGAGTCACACTCTCCTAGACGCGCTTGCGGTGATATCCTCCAGCGTATTGTTCTGCAGTTATTTTTTTTGCTAAGGGCGAATCATGTTCACGCGGTAGTACATCGTCGGTGATATCGGGAGGGCATTGGTGTAGAACATCGTGCCGTCTATCCCTGGAACACCTACGAAATCGGTATCGTTCCATATCGGAGAGGTGAGATCGTCCGTCCACTTTACGGTAAATGTGCGTCCGGTTGTGCTAGACCATGAAAGGACAACAGCCTTGCTTGTGGTGTTTCCTCCGCATGCAATTAGTCGCATTCCGTCCATATCATTCAGAGGACTCGAATTGAACGCATTGATTTCTTCCCAATCCGTAAATCCATCGTTGTCTGTGTCGGCTTGGCCGTGGACCAGTTCGTGTGCGCCCATGCACCATCCGGGGGTGCCGTTGTTGTCGCTATCCAGCGGGCGCTGAATCCCGGATAAATCCACGTCGACGGCATTCATCTCGCCTGCATCGGCGCAGGGAGAACCCTCTAGTAATCGGTAGTTGCCGGATGCCACACTCACAAACTGCGGTTTGTCGTTAATGTTTCCGCTTTCCCACATTAGGAAAGAACCGGAATTTGTGTGCACACCAGATTTGCCACCCTGTACATCAGAGAATCCGACTTGGAACGCGCCAGGATTCGTTGCTCCGCGGACGGCTAGTTGCGCACCTTCGGGCGAGGTGTTAGCCCACAAGATACAGTTGCTTAATTTTGGGAATATACTTGCAGTGCAGTTGTAGGACTCTATTCCTCCACCTCCGTCGACTCCCGTGTTCCCATAGATTGTGCAATGTTTAAACGTTGGAGCAGCAAGTCCTACCCGCACGCCACCACCATAGTCAGCGGTGTTGCCGGCAATGACGCAGTTGACGAATTCTGGCTTGCTACTGGATGAGGAATAGACGCCTCCGCCCCAGCGACCGGCCGTATTGTTGCTGATTACGCAACGTTCGATTTGCGGCGAACTTGTTCCTCCGAGAATGCATATGCCACCGCCATCTTCAGTACGGGATTCGTTGTCTACAATTGTGCAGTCTGAGATCGAAGGGGAACTGCCGTTTACGTAGATGCCCGCTCCCCAGCGACCAGAGTTGTTCGAGATTACACAAGATACTATTGATGGGCTACTTTGGTAGAGGTGAATGCCCGAACCCTCACCGTTGTTTGATACGTAGTTGTCCGTGATTGAGCAATCTGTCACCGTGCCTGTGGTACAGCCGTACATGCGCATGCCACCGGAGTCGAAGGCCCAATTAGATCGAACAAGGCAGTTCGAGACCGTGGGCGAGCAGTTTTTAAAATAAAGTCCCCCGCCGTAACGAGCCGTGTTGTCAGAGATGGTACTATTGACGAGTACAAGGTCTGTACCACTGCAATAAATGCCACCACCCATCCATCCTCGACCCGCGGCATAGGAAGCTTGATTGTTCCGCACCTCGCAGTGTTCCATGACTAGCGCGGGCACATCCTTAATAAAGAGGGCACCACCATAGTCGTCTTCCACGTTGTTGCTGTCATTTCCGTCACTCGCACGTCCGTACAGGAACTTGCAATATGTGAACGTGGATACATTGTTTGGAGGGGCCGGTGGAATCACATTGTCGAACCGGATACCGTGCCAGCCATCGTCGGGGGTGGCCGCCGTAAACGTGATTTCATTTCCGAGCATGCCTAGTGCCTGGATTCGTCCCTGGATATTAAGCTTGTAGTGGCCCTGGAATTCCACTGTGGTGCCGGCACTGATCGTCAGTGTAACATTAGTGCTTACTGTCACTTCCTCGGTTACGTCTACATTTCCAGCCCATGTTGTGTCCGACGTAATCATCCCTGATACATTTGACCCAGAGACCACCCCGGTCCACAAAGCAAACATTGTCCCCACAACTACTGTGTGTTTTTTCATATTATCTATTCCGAATATTTTGTATTTGTATTTCATAATATCATCTTTTCAACGTCAGAGTCACACTTTCCTAGACGCGCCAGCGGCTGGGAATAGTGTGCACTCATTTGTTAGGATTTTATTGTTTTTTCTTCAATCAGGGAAAGTAAAGAAGATAGTGATGCTTCGGATATTCCACTGATTGGTATTTTGATATTATTATCGTCAATAGTTAAAATTTTTATATTACATAAAGTTCGCCCTAAATGTTTTTTTATATTTTTCCAAGGCAAGGTCTGTGATGGTTTTTGTGAATACCATTTTCCGAAAACCATTATTCCTTTATCATTGGTTATGATGTATGGCTTGTTCCATTGGGTCAATCCGAAAGCTATTGAATAAAGACTGTATATACTCCAAATGATATAACGAGGAAGGTCTATTGATGAGTCAAACTTACCTTGTAGTATATCAATTATTAGACAAGAAAACATTATAACTCCAAGAGGCGTAACCAAATAAGGGATATTTGTTTTTATTCTCATTTTTTTCTTGTTCCTAACGTCAGAGTCACACTTTCCTAGACGCGCCAGCGGCTTGGAATAGTGTGCACTAATTTGTTAGAATTATTTTATCTATTCTTCATTTTTCTCAAAGTAGTTTTTACAGCGTGTTTTTACATTTGCTTTAAGGTTGCAATACCAGAGTGCGTAATCATATTTATGATAGACACCCCGGGGAAACGCGCCAACGTCCAACTCTTCGGGTAGGGTGGTGACCAGTGCACCTGTTTCTTTATCCACACGAGCACCTGCGTAGTGTGGAATTTCTCGTTCAATGTGGTTGCTTGTGTCATTGAAAAAGACGGCACCAAGGTTCGAAAGCTTGTCTGCCTGTGTTTCATCAGTTGTCCAGTTTAGCGGATTAATACAAAATGCTCCTGGCAATAATACGGGAGAACCAGTTACCCCGGGAGCTTGGGTGTTATAAGAAATAATAACACCTGTATCGGTTGCTTGTGTTGCGGGCTTCATCCAAGGGTAAGTAGCAAATTCCTCTGGGGTTATCGAATATCCGATTAGATACGCGGCCACCAACTGGTTATGTAAACCAGGTTTTTTGAAGTGCTCCCGCATCAGTTGAATAAGAACTTGAGTCCCCTGACTGTGACCGGCAAGAATGAAAGGCCGACCATGATTCAGATTCTCGAGGAAATATTCAAAAGCTCGTGAGACATCCGAATATCCGAGTTGAAAATATTGGTTTTTATACATGTCTTCTTTAGGATTCAGCTTGGCAAATGACATCTGCCGGTAGTAGGGAGCAAAAATATTTGCACTTTCTGAATACACGCTGGCCTGGACATCAATAAGATGCTCGGCAGCACCCCTCAAATCCGCATTCTTGATATCCATGTTTGCGGGTGATTTTTCGGCATAAATCGTGGGGTAAACATAAAAAACATCTATCGGCTTGTCCGGTGTTGGGGTTTGGAATACCCAAGAGGAAGCCTTCTGGTAATCCGGGGCTTGAGGAATTTCCCCTCCAAGATCTATTGTATCTTGAGAAATTGTTCCACATCCCCAACACATAAGTGCAATCAACACTAATGTGAGCAATATCAAATGTTTATTCATTGCCTGCTTATAAATTCCCAATACTTTCGTATGTTGATATTTCATATTCTGTCTTTCCTTTCATATTATAACGTTTAGATGAGGCGCGAGTTTACGAGTCGCCTCCATCTTCTTGTTAAAATTTATTTAAATCTTTTTTTTCCAATATCCAGGTTTGCGTCTTTGATTAGCAAATGCAATTATCCAAATTTCATTTTCAAACATAGTATATACTATTTAAGGAAATCGATTGGTCAAGATTCTTCTAGTTGTGTTGGGCAATAATTGCTGCCTTTAGTGGGTATTGATCAGGATTGATTATTGACTCATAGCTTAAGTCAACGTCAATATGTGGCCAATATAAGTGATTAGCTGATTCCTCAATAACATTTGATATATTTCTAATTGTTTGGTTCTTAAACCATGGAAAATCTTCATAAGACAAATAGTATTCTTTTCCGCGTGATAACAACCAGAATCCATGAGAAGATATATTGGTTACTTCAACCGTTGAAATGTCTGTTCCACTCATTAATAAACTCATTGTAATGCTCCCTAATTACGTCTTCTATTTCTTTTAAATCTTTTTGTCTATAAGAACAACTTTTTGCTAATTCAAGTTTAGGTTCTAACCAAAACTTTGCTTCTCCGTTAGCAGATATAATATGTACATGCTTCCGTTTTTCTTCTCTTGAGAAGAAGAAATATCTAAAACCATTTTTTCTGTAAATTGTTGGACTCACTACTATTTTCCTGATTATTTACTTTAATTATATTATATATTACCAAAAAGTCAAATATTGTTTTCTAAAAAAAGGTCAGCTCATACTTTTTCAGTTAAAACAAAGTTTTAGAAAATATTCAATCTGTTTTTTTATTTATCTTCTTTTAACGTTTAGATGAGGCGCGAGTTTACGAGTCGCTTCCATCGATTTGTTGAAAATTAATTTATGCTTTAGAAATAAGATTAAAAGATCTTATTACTTGATCTTTTTCAAAAAGCTGATCGGTAATATATTTATGTAAGATTGAATTAATTAATGTTTGATATGGAATTCCTTCAGCATTTGCTCGTTCTTTTATTTTTCCCAAATCATAATTAGAAACTCTCAAACTAATTGATCTATTTTTCTTAGCTTTAGCAATTATTGTAGAAACTTTTTCTTTTTTCTTTCCTGATATAGGTATAAGAAGATCTATACCATCTTCTATTAATTTTTCATCTTTTGATAAGTTATCTATTTTCATTCTGTTCTCCGTATCTTTTGTGAAATTTTCTGCTTGGGAATGCTGTTTTCAGAATAATTTGATTTTTTTCATTTATCATAAACGGTACTACCCAAGTATAGTTGTCGATATTCATAATAAAATACTGTTGGTTTTCTCTGGTTGGATTTTCAAGAATCTCAATGTAATCATCGTTTAAAATTTGATTGCTTATCTCTTCAAATGAAATTTTACGATTTAACATCAACCAATCATTTTTATTTTTATCCCAAATTATATTCATATTTTCTTCCATTATAGACAATGTATATACATTGTCAATACATTTGTTTCTTTGCTTAACAATTTTGTCTCATTTTTCAACGTTGGAGTCACACTTTCCTAGACGCGCCAGCGGCTGGGAATAGTGTGCACTCATTTGTTAAGATTGTTTTTGTTCTTTGATTGGTGTGATTGGCTGTGCCAGCTTTTCTACATTGATTTTCGAGTTAAATTCTTTATTCTTCAATTAAAACAGAGTTTTTGATTTTTTCAATTTTTTATTATTTTATTTCAACGTTGTGGTCACTGTTATTGTCTTACTATATTTTTAATTCATACCTTTTTCTCATTTCATAAATCGATTCTTTAAGAGTTGGTTCAACACCATAATGATTCCAAAACTCTAGATAGGACATTGGTACAAAGTCAATATATTCATTAATTGAATTTTTAAATTCATTAATTTCAATATTATGCTGTTTGAATATGTCAAAATGAACCCAGTTTACGGGTAACCAATAAATATAAACCAAAATCGGCTTCTTTTTATTCTTTTGTCCAGCATTTAGTAATCCAATTGAATGTTTAATTAATTGAGCAACATCTAGGTGTATTCTTTCTGTGCTTGCAATATAACTTTTAATTATTTTTTGAAATGATTTTGGAAGATATTCCAATTCCTTTCGATTTAAATATTTTTCGAGATTTTTATTTGGTAATTTTTTCTCTAAAGTTTCTGTGAATTTTGATTCTATACCTATTAGGACTTTCTCATTTTCCAAATAGAAATCAAGGTTAGGTTTGCTAATTCCTGTTGGTAGTTTTTTTTCAAATGTAGCTTCATTAAAACTTGAATAGTTTAAAAATGTAAATCTGCTTAGTCTTGATTTTAGTAATCCGAAATTATTTACACACAATGCAGAAGAAGAATGTACTGCATTAAACTTCGTAATACCATTCTTATCAGGTCTTAACTCACTTCCTTGACCATTGTCTAATTCCTTTTCTATTTCATTCCATGAATCAACAGTACTAATGAGATTTGCAGTATTTGACGCAACATATCCTTTGGCATTAGGATTTAAGCCATATTCAACAGCTTTTTCTATTATCTTTTCTTGAATTTTACTATTACTCATTATGTGTCCTGTATTTATTAGTGAAAGTACACCATCTTGATGTACGTAAAAAGTTTGGTGTTAATTACAATGGTCAAAGATTTTTTGAATGTCTCCTCCAAAGTTAGTATTTAACTCTGTAGCCAATTCTTTATGGTCATCAAGAGCATAATGATCCGTAATTAGAATATCGTACAAATTATCAATATAATTATGATTTATCTTTAAGTCATTAATGAAACCATTAATAGCCTTAATTGTCACCCTGTCAAGATAATCCAGATTTAATGCTGGTATGTTTCCATGTTCAACGTCTTTAAAAAACAATTTGTCTTGTGGGGATTTTCCAATGCTGCTCGCTTTTGAAAAAACTTGATGAATTACTCCATTTCTTATGAAATACAAGAATGAGCTTTTGCATCTATCTTTTGAAGGAAAATAAGAAGAAGAGAAGAACTCAATAAAATTATTTTTGTCTCGCTTATTATAGTGCTTTTTTGTAGCAACAATAAATAGTAATCCATAATAATCAATTGTTGAGAATAAAAATTGGGCATACGGAATATGAAGTTGCGTTTTATTATCTCGAAGTGCCTCAAGAGTCTTATGGATAGAGATCTGATATTGGTCTATATATTGACTAAAAATCTTTTGTTTTTTTGTTTCCATAATTTTGTTTTATTATATAGTTTTGTAACTTTAGAATCATTTTCTTTTTTTAGTTTTTATCAAAAAAACTTGATTTTAGTCGTATATGTCTTAATATCGATGTTATTCGAACGTTAGAGTCACACTTTCCTAGACGCGACAGCGGCTTGGAATAGTGTGCACTCATTTGTTCGCTTTCATTTTCTTTTTGAATTCAAAATGCGTTCAGCCATTTCTAAATCATCTTCAGTATTGCCTGTTAATTGGCTCTGCCAGAGGCGGTGTCCATCCCATAGGATATGCATTGTTTGGTAGACCGTCTTTCCGTTGGTCATATTAACCGTGCAAGTGATTACTTTGCCTGTGAAGTCTCCCGCTCTGAAATCATGTGTTTCTGTACTGATATTATCAATGCCTTCAACCTCGCGCATGGCGGTTTCTATTGTTGGGATGGCGTCATTTGCCATTTTATCGACCATTTAATGGTTTAGTCCTGCGGGGTGGGGGTACATCATGAACACAGCCGCAGTGTTGTTCGTACCCCAATGGAAAGCGTGGAATTCGACGTCGTCCTCGGTTGTATATGTAACGCCTGTTGGTAGTACAAAATGTAATTCTTTCGGGTTCGGCTTGGTGCAACCTGATACTAGAACTCCGTCTTCGTAGATTTCAAAATATTCAAGTTTGCCGTCTTCTTGATAATGTTCCCATCTTCCGTTTCGTTTTCCAAAGTTATATGAGCCAACAAACCGAATGTCACCATTTTGATAGTAGGCGTTTGCAGAACCGTGACGCTTACCATCAACATATTCTTGAGTTTGAATTAGCTGTCCATTGGGATACCAACGAGTCAGTTTTTCCTGAACATTCTCTTTCAGAACTAATTCCCATAGCTGGACACCATTGGGTGTCCAGTAAGTTTGAATGCCCGTTCCGTTCTCTACTTTGCTTGCGAGAGTGCCGTCGGGTAAATAGCATTTTGATGTTCTCACTGAACTCGAATCAGGGTATGGCTGGTTGTGAAATCCCATCAGTTCAACTAGACACTCTCCTTCCTCGCTGATTGTTCCGTCTGGATAATATCCTTTGAATGGGTTGTATCCTTCCTTCTTAAATTGAAATACGAACTTGGTACCATCATCGACCAGCATTTCAACTCGTCCCCAATGTTTCCCCAAGAGACCTGAAGCACCTGGAAGTCCAAACCCTTTATAGTAAGCCGTAAACATCCCCCCCATCGGGTGGGGCATGGCTTTTGGATATAGACACCACCCGGTTAGTCCCATAAATACAAGAATTAGGACATTTACAATAATCTTTTTCATTTTTTTCCTTACAGAACGTTTAGATGAGGCGCGAGTTTACGAGTCGCCTCCATCGATTTGTTCGGCTACTGCTTTCTGTAATTGCACCGAGTATTTTCCTGTTCCCTTCTTCGAGTTCAGCTTCATGTCCCATCGTGTGTTGGAATTTGTAACTACAACGGTGATACCAAACGGACTTTTAGTGACGACTGCGCCATGTTGGGTTCCGAGGGCCTCAAGATAGTGTGAGGTGGCCTCCGTTGGGTAATGAAACGAGCCCGATCCAGAGTTGATGTCGAGATCGTTCACTTCGACAATGTCAGTCGATCCCTCAGGCAGGAGTGGCGGGAGCCACCCTCGATCAAATGCCGTTGCCTGCTTGGCGGCGTCAAGCGTCGCGAACTCCGTACGAACGGTGTTGGAGCATCCAGCGACCGCCAGAGCCACAATCAAGATTGTTGATGTTTTTGTCATTTTTTTGCCGAACAATCATTGTGCGAACGTTCGTAAAATAATGTCTTTCAATATTTTTGTTAATAATTTCAAAAAGCTTTTTTTACTCTTTGATGTTAGAAAAATAGTAAAAATCAAGTAATTTAACATTCACTATTCATAATTTATAATTGCAAAGCTTCTAGCTTTGACACAGCTTCGCCCCGTCGGTTATGCAGTGCGTAGCGTCATATTGTGTCCGGAATTTTATTAGCTGGACCCGTCAGTTATGCGGTAAACAGCTAAAAATCAATGATTTGCTGTTTGCAATAACATCTTCACGCAATATGTTTTTAAATTAACTATAGGAACATTATACTCTTATTATAGATAATTGCACCTTTTTTCAGATATTTTATTTAAAAAGATTGACTTGATTCGTATAATATGTCTAGTTGTGTTTTTTGACTATTGTTCTAAAATCTTTCGCAGTTGATATTACAATTTATATTGTTTTTTATATTATTACTGTTGACAATACTTAACATATAGGGTAATTTATAATCAAAAGGCATACGTATGCCTATAAACCTGAATTTAATGTTATTAAGGAAGAATATTTATAAATTATGAAGATAATGAAAAGAGTGTTTGTGTTTGTTGTAATGTTTATGATGCTGGGCCTTGATGCTTCGGCAGGCTGGCTTGAGAAGGGTGATGAAGGTCAGACGATCATTAACCTAAAATTGTATAATTTGCCGGATGCATCTCGAACAGATACGCCTACGCTTGCAAGTATTGCCGTTGTTGAATATTTCAAAAAAGATTTTTCTCGAATGTTTAAGGAAAAATATGCGCAGAAGTATAAAGCAGATCCAGCAAAGTATGGAGATTACAATTGGGATAATGTTGAAATAAGGCTTCACAAGTTTTCTGGCATTACTTTGGCTGGTCAATCAATGGACTCTGGTCCACTGATGGCTATTGCTGGTGGAGTGTCTCCTGATGTATTGTATGTGAATTTTCGTCAGTCAGACACATATATTCAATCTAGTTTTTTGTATCCACTTGATAAACCTGAAGATGGATATCTCTCAAGTTTGACAGAGGAGGAGAAAGAGTTTGCAATTAATCCAATAATCTTACCTGTGATTGACCGAAAAGGTCCTGGTGGAGAGAAGCATGTTTGGATGATGCCATCTGGTGGTTTGCTGGGAACAGTTGTTGCCTATCGTAAAGATTTGCTTGAGGCAAATGGTATTGATTATCCAAGCAACGATTGGACGTGGGAAGACTTTTTTGAGAATTGCAAGAAGCTGACTCAACCAGAGCAGGGCACATATGGTGTTGCTTTTGGTACTGGTCCAAGTGAATCATATTACTGGGTAACTTTTTTATGGTCCGCTGGTGGAGAGGTTATGACTTATAATCCGGTGACTGATACATGGAAAGCTGTATTTAATGGACCTAATGCTGCAAAAGCGTTGGATTTCTATACTCGTTTATGCACTGAGCACTGGGTTGATGATGAAGGTCGGAATCACTGGGGATATGCAATAAAGGATGGAGAGACGGGGCAAAAATGGGACCTTGGACAAATTGGTTATCGTTTCTCAAAAATGGATGAAAAACTGTTTGCAACAATTGATCCTGATTTGATTGGTTTAGTTCCTGTGCCTTTAGGGCCAACAGGTATGCGTGGTGCAGAAATAAATTCAAGGATGCAGGGGATTTTTTCAGGAGTTAAAGATGCTTCTGTTAGGGATGCTGCATGGGAATATCTATCTTTTATGGCGAGCAAAGAAGCCAGTGCAATTTCAACAAAGGTTATGGTTGAGGGTGGCTTTGGTCAGTTTGTTAATCCAAAGTATCTGCGAATGTTTGGTTATTCTGATATTATTAGGCTTGCTCCTAAGGGATGGGAAGAGACTTTTGAGATATCTATTGCAACTGGAAGACCTGAACCATATGGCAAAAATTGTCAATTGGTCTATAATTATTTGACTAAACCAATTCATGAGGTTGAAGAGTTGAGCCTCAAAGGTGAGCTTCCTGAAAATGAGGAAGAACGATTAAAGTTCTTTGAAAAAGTTCTTGATAAGTCTGTGGAAAATACGAATAGAAAAATGATTGGTTATGTTCCTCCAAAAGAGATGAAAATAAGACGAATTACAGCTAGTGTATTGCTTGTGTGTATTGCAATCTCATTCTTCTTCATCTTTAAAAAAATTATTAAATCATTTACACCACCAAGTGTTGAAGGCATTAAAAAGAAGTCTGTCAAATGGGGATTCAAAAAGTACTATATAGCATATTTGATACTTATTCCAGCCTTGCTTTCAGTTGCTATGTGGCAATATTTTCCATTGATTATAGGTTCAAAGATGGCATTTCAGGATTATCAGATTATGGGTGGGTCATCTTGGGTTGGCATTGATAATTTTGCAAATATACTTTGGGATGGTTATTGGTGGTCAACAGTCTGGAACTCTGTTCGATATAGTATCCTTGTGATTTCATTGACATTTTTGCCTCCAGTTATTCTCGCTGTTTTGCTTCAGGAAATTCCTAGACTAAATGTATTTTTTAGAACTGTTTTTTATCTTCCTGCAGTTATTAGTGGATTGGTTGTTATCTTCTTATGGAAAACATTTTATGCTCCTAATGAGTATGGTGTTCTTAACTCAATCTTGATGAAGGTTCCTGCAATTGGTTTTATTGGCCTTGGGCTTTTGCTCTTTTTAATACTATTCTTTTTTGCAAAGCGCCTGTTGATGCATGATTATAAGAGGGCCGGCGTTCTTTGTCTGCTGGTTGGCATTTTTATTCTATATTCATTTGTCAGATTTACTGTGCCAATCTTTACCGATGATAGTGTACCTGTCTGGATGAGACTTTTTGCAACAATTCGAGATCCATATCGATGGTTGCAGTCTCCTGCAACAGCAATGGTTTGCTGTGTTATTCCTTCTGTATGGGCAGGTATGGGACCTGGCTGTCTGATTTATCTTGCTGCGTTAAAAGGAGTTGCACCTGATTTTTATGAAGCTGCTGACCTTGATGGCGCAACTTTTATTGATAAAATTCTTTTTATTGTTATTCCAATGTTAAAGCCTCTGTTGATAATTCAGTTTATTGGCATATTTATTGGTGCTTGGAAGAGTTCGGCAAACATCTTGGCAATGACCGGTGGCGGTGCTAAGACAGAGGTTGCTGGACTGTATATATTTTATAAGGCGTATATGTATTTGCAGTTTGGACAAGCAACTGCAATGGCATGGATACTTGGTTTTATGTTAATTGGTTTCACTGTATATCAGCTTAGAATCCTTTCTAAACTTGAGTTTAAGGCAAATAATAACTAATGCCAAGATTCGCAGGGCTCATCTTGGCCGTTAGATGGTTAGAGAGTTAGAGGGGTAGACAGGGCACTCCGTGGGCAGGAGATAATTGTTGATTGAAAAAGAACCCCTTCGTCTCGCTTTGCTCGCCACCTCCCCTAAAAGAGGGAGGAGCTGTTGCGGACAAGACATGCGGGATTAATTGATAATTGGAAGAGGGCGAGCACATAGGCATAGCACGTACAGAGTTTGTATATTGAATAAATTTAAGGGAAGAAAAAAATGGGAATAATTTCAGAGATTGGTCGTAAGAGTTTTAAGGTTAAGATGTTGTTTTTTGGAATGTATGCATTTCTAATAGTCATGGGTGCAACAATGGTGTATCCATTCTTAATCATGGTGTCTGGTAGCACAAAAAGTGCGGTTGACGTTAAGTATTTTGATGTTTTCCCAAAGTTTCTTTATCAGCAGGATATTCTTTATAAGAAATATGCAGAAGGTATATTCAATGAAAAACTATCTACTATGAATTCAACTTATAATATCAAAGAGTTTTCTTTTGAATCTGTTGAATTACCAAACATTACTGATAAGCCAATGGGTGCGTGGTCAACATTCTTGCAAGAAAATCCTCAACCTGCATACTCATATTTTCCAGGTTTTATGGTTGCTCCCCAGTCTAAAACAACTCCTCTTAACTTAAGGCTGTTCAAGAAGTGGCTTGCTAATAATTATTCGAAAGACATTGACGTTCTCAATGAGATGCTGGGTACATCCTTTATTGGTTGGAACAATATTGTTTATAAGTCATCCCAATGTGTATATCGGAGGAATTATCCTAAAACATCCCAACTTGCTCAAGCATATAACAAATTTGTTGAAGAAGAGGTACCTTTTGAATTACGTGTGTATCAGTCGATATCTGGTGTTTATCGTTGGAATGTGCTTGTTCCTCAGTTTGGTAAATATATTGCGGATTACAATGAGGAAATGGGAACAGAGTATTTGTCATATTCAGACATTCCTCTTGCACGGCGTATAGATGGTGTTGACAATGACAATGAAAAAGTGATGTGGGAAGATTATGTTCGCATGGTTTTAACTCTATATTGTATCAGACTTGATGAGTCATCCACAGCTGGTTACCAAGAATATCTAAAAGTGAAGTATGAAAAAATTGAAGATGTTAATCAGCTTTACAAAACATCATATTCAAATTTTGAAGAGATTCCCATGATGACTCAGGCAAGTGAACACGGTGTAAGACTTGCAGACTGGGGTGCTTATATTCAGGGATGGATTGATCAAGAAACAGGACTCAAATATATGGTACCTATTGAAGCAATATATATTGAGTCAGTTGAAACTAGATACCAAGATTGGTTGCTTAAAATATATGGTAACCTTGAGAATATCAATACTGAGCTAGGTTTGTCTGCTTCTGAACTATCACTTGTTGAGATGCCACAACAGTCATATCAGTACGAGTATATGTACGATAATGCATCTGATATACGTATGGAGTTTGCAACAAGGAACTATCGAACAGTTGCAGACTACATGCTGTTTCATGGTCGTGGAATTTTTAATACAGTTGTCTATTGTGGGTTAGCAGTTTTGGTTGCCCTCATCTTTAATCCGCTTGCAGCATATGCCATGAGTCGATACAAATTGCCATCTACATACAAGATTCTACTGTTCTTTATGTGTACAATGGCGTTTCCTCCAATGGTTACTCAAATTCCAAACTTTTTGATGTTGCGACAATTGGGACTCTTAAATACCTTTGCTGCCTTGATTCTTCCAGGCCTTGCAAATGGTTATGCAATCTTTTTGCTTAAGGGATTCTTTGACTCTTTGCCAAGAGAACTTTATGAGAGTGCCGCTATTGATGGTGCTAATGAGTTTGTAATGTTTTGGCATATAACGATGTCACTTTCAAAACCAATCCTGGCTGTTGTTGGATTGCAGGCATTCACTGCTGCATACGCAAACTTTATGATGGCTTTTGTTATATGTCCTGATGAAAAAATGTGGACAATGATGGTTTGGTTATATCAATTACAGCAACGTAGTGGGCAAGCAGTTGTTTATGCATCGCTGATTATTGCTGCCATTCCAACATTTATGATTTTCTTGTTCTGTCAAAACATCATCATGCGTGGTATCGTTGTTCCTTCTGAAAAGTAGTCAGTGATCCGACCAACGGGAGAAGGGCTTCAGCTTGCCTGGAGCAACGGAGCTCAGCGTAGTGGCAATTACGCGAATTGCCACGAAAAGCTTAGGGCAGCATAGCCGCAACCAAAAGAGTTTTATCCGCAGATTAAAAGGATTAAGAAAGAGTTTTTATCCGCAGATGACGCAGATTAAAAAGATTGTTTGCAGAATGATTATAAAAAAATTATGACAGAATCATTTTAATGACAGAATCATTTTTCAAGAAAGAAATTTAATGTTCGCAAGCGGGAAAATTTATTCAGGATAGAATTGTTTCGACAGAATGATTTACAGCAGAATGATTATAAAAAAATTATGACAGAATCATTTTAATGACAGAATCATTTTTCAAGAAAGAAATTTAATGTTCGCAATTCTGATTATAGCTCCATAGGAGCGACAGAGTATAGCCCCGGGTGTAAACCCGTGGGGATAAGAGAAGAGTTTTTGTCACCGAATTTAGCTCATTAACGCTAATTTTTTGTTATGTTATTTTGGGAACAGTTATTTGTTTGGCTTCGCCACAAATTCCTGTACCACAAAATTCCAAAACAAGGTTGTCATTTCTTTAATCTCAAATCGATAGAAGATTGTTATAATGTTTACAGAACAATGTATGTTAGCATTACCGATTCGCTTTGCTTCCCGAAAAGAGGGAAACAACGTAACACGAGTTTCTTAGACTTTTGGTTGATCAACAAGAAAATTATTTTTTAATGAAGATGGGGATGTATTAGCTCCTCCCCTTGCTAAGGGGAGGTGTTCGAGGAACGAGAACGGAGGGGTGGGCTCCCGTTTCAGCAATACAATACTGATTTGTAGTTTGGGAGCGAGAACGTCCTCGTTCTCATGATTGGTCTCAATCAGAAGAAGAGGGTAGATGACAAGGGGCAGGTAGACTATAGAAATTAGAACGAAAAAACAATAGATCTGAAAAGAGTATAAAACTTTTGACAGAACCAATAAATTAACCAAGAAAAGAATTCGTAAATTTTTTAACGGATTTATAATTATAAAAAAGAGGGAAAAGTTTGATGAAAATTATTAATTTACTATTTTCGCTAATGACTTTATCATTAGCATGTACCTGCGTGGCGAGTCAGGTTGAATTCGAGGACGTTACCCTGGCATCCGGTCTACAGGAAATTGGCAAAGGAGGAGCAACCTGGGTTGATTTGAATAATGATGGTTGGGTTGATCTTATTTCCAACGGCAAGGTATGGAAAAATGTTGAGGGTACAAATTTTGTGAATGTTACTAAAGATTCAGGAATATCTTCTGTTCGTGGTGCTTGTGTTGTTGCGGATTTCAATGGTGATGGGGAAAAGGATATTTACTTTTTTACTAATGGCGGAAAACTATATCTGGGGCAAGGAAATTTAAGATTTATAAAAGGCGAAGCTTTTAAAAACGAGGCACAAGCCATCCGAGCGGCATGTGTGATGGATTTGAATAATGATGGTTATGTGGATGTATATGTGGCTAACTATGAAATATGGAAAAAACAACTTGGGTTTCGTGATATTATTCTGCGTAATGAAAAAGGTTCATTAGTGAAGCAGTGGGAAGCTTCGGACGAAAAGCTCATGCGTGGTCGCGGTGCTACCAGTTGTGATTTTAACAATGACGGTTTGATGGATATTTACGTTTCTAATTATCGACTTATGCCAAATTTTTTGTGGATTAATCAGGGCGGTTGGAACAAGAGCGATAAAGCGAGTGAATACGGTTGTGCAGGAGGTGAGCGCAAAAACATAGGTTTAAAGAACTCTCTGCAAATTCCATATCTCTGTTCGGGTCATACCATTGGTTCGCTTTGGGCTGATTTTAATAATGATACTTATTTTGATTTGTTCGTTGGTAATTTTTCCCATCCGCCAAAATATCAGGATCGCCCTATGTTGCTTAAAAACGGTGGACCTGCGAAGAAATATCATTTTATTGATAAAAGTGCTTTGGCTAAAATTCCATGGCAGGAATCATATTGTTCACCTGCAGCAGCAGATGTTGATAATGACGGCTTGGTAGATATCTTTTTCAATACAGTTTATCCTAATGACACTGGCAGATTGCTTCGTAACCTCGGAGCTTGGGAATTTAAGGATATTACACCGCCGAGCAATATAAAAGCAAGTCGCTCTTACCAAAATGCTTTTGCGGATTTTGATAATGATGGACGTATAGATCTGCTCACTAGTGGTCATCTTTATCGCAATGTCAGCGATGTCGGAAATTGGCTTGAAGTTAATCTTAAAGGCAAAGCTCCAAATACTTCCGCCATAGGGGCAAAAGTCATTGTTGACTGTCATGGTAAAAGATATATTCGTCAAGTTGAAGCGGGAACCGGGGAAGGAAATCAGAATGATTTACGTCTCCATTTTGGAGTTGGCAAATATCTTGGGCAAATTAAGGTGAAAGTGATTTGGCCCAATGGCAAAATTACTCATCATATATGTAAAGCTAACAACACAATGAATTTAAAACAAGAATAAACACTTCTTAGACAGTCTGTGTGCTTCCAAATTTTTCTCGGTACAATTTTACCAGTTAACACTTTTGGAATTAGTTGCATTGCCTGATGTAAGATGCTACTATTTGTTTTTACTATTTTTTTGTTTTCATGATAATTCAATATACTATAAAGGAAAAAGATTATGTCGTTTCGAAATTTAAGTCCGCAGGAGATGTTTTGTCAATGGGCATTGAATCATACTCCTGAATATACATTTACAGAGGAAACAGATTTTTCTGCATGGAAAAAGGAAGCTTTGCCAAAGGTGTTGGCAACGCTTGGAGATTTTCCGAAAAAAGTTGACCTTGAGCCGCAACTGATGGGGGAGTGGCAGAAAGATGGTGTTATCACCCAGCGTTGGTTGATCAATGTCGGGGAATTCATCTCTGCTGTTTTTCTGATTAATAAACCTACTGACATAAAAGATGGTGAAAAACGAGCGGCCATTCTCTGCTGGCATGGACACGGGGAGTTCGGCAAAGAACCTATTATGGGCAATGATTCTAGCTCTGACTTAAAGCAGTGTATTGCAAGGACTAATTGTGACTATGGTTGGCAGATGGCGAAAAAGGGTTTTGTTACTTTTGCAATAGACTGGATTGGTTGCGGAGAAAGAAACGATACTAATAAACCAAATTATAATAATCACAATAATGGCAAGGATTGGTGTAACATTTACTATCTGCACGCGACAATGCTTGGTATGACTTCTCTCTCAATTAACATAGCTCATGGCAAAGCAGCAATTGATTTTGCTTGTTCCTTGCCGGAAGTTGACGAAAATAGAATTGGCGTTATGGGATTAAGCGGCGGTGGCACAATGAGTACCTGGATGCCTTTATGCGATGAACGTATCAAAGCAACTGAAATAATTTGCTACAGTGACCTTTGGGCATATTTCGGTATTCGAGATTTAAACTATTGCGGCATGCAGGTTGCGCCCGGCTTATTCAAGTTGGTGGATCTCCCCGAGTTGCAAGGACTAATTGCTCCAAATCCGTTACTGATTGATATTGGTGCTAACGATGATTGCTTTAAAATAGATACTGCAAATGTTTGTTTTCAGCGTCTTACGAAAATCTATGAAGCAGCAGGTGCAAGTAACAATCTGTACCTGGATCTACACGCAGGAGATCATGCCTGGGGAGGGAACAAATCAGAGGAGTTTTTCAATAAATATTTAATTTAAATTGTCAGTTTTTTTTGATTGGGTCAATTGACAAAGTGACTCAATGACTCAGTCCGCACCGAGGCGGCGCGGCTACAGAGTGAAGCATGACGCATGAATCAATTGACTATTCACGTGCTAGCTTTGCTAGTCCCGCAAAGCGCATGCGCGCCAACCTAAGCTAAAAACATTTATTGAAAGCTATTTATAGGTTTTTTACAAATTATTATGAGTAGTTTAATCAAATTCGACTCCTCCAGAGTCGTGTTGTCTAACAATAATGCCCCCGCATTGCATACGGGGCTATTAAAATTTGACTACTTCGTAGTCTTAGAACTAAAAAGTAGTTCAACATTAATAGCCATGCATGAAATGCATGGTAATCAATGATTATTAATGAACGACTGCAACGCAGTCGAATTTAAATCTTTTTTGGTTCACCCACGGAAACCGTGACAGAGCCACAATAATAAAATAATTTGGTGATTAAAGGTGCTACTTAAAAATCCTTTAGACACACAAATTGAGAAGGTCTCCACTATGTGTAGGTACTGTTACCTGTTGTTCCTCCTGCTCCTAACAGTGGTCAGAGTAAATAATGGCTATTGCGACGAGAAGGAGCGTACGCTCACAGTAGCAGCCACGGTTGTCGCTGGCCCTGGCCATGAGGCTGAGGCGAAGGAATTTGCCCGTCGCATCAGTTTTCGATCCGGCCTAACCGCTCATGTTGTGGCCGAATCTTCATGGTATAAGGCCCCGCTGGGTGTGGAGGCCGGTTACCAGCCAACTCTAGCGCAGCATGTGGATCGCCTCTCCTTCGCCTTCCGCAAGCGGGCCGATGGTTTTGATGTGTGCGCTACGTTGACGCAAGCGGGCAAGACCGTCACCCGCGATCACCACGGTATGTGCTTGGAAAATATCTATGACGAGCTGGGGCTTCTCTGTCGACAGTTGGGGGCATGGAATCCGACGATCAAGGCCTTCGGTCGATTGTATCCACATGCGGTTCTCCCTCTGGCGGCAATCACCCGTGAACGGGATATGGGCATGGAAGATGTTCTGATCTGCCAGGCGGACGGTTATCTGTTGGCCCTTGGCAACCGCTCTATCGAACCCTTGTGGCAAATACCGGCTGGTGGGGCAGAGGCAAAGACGAAGATGAACTTTGCCATGCAAGCAGGAACCAATAGTAGCCTTATTGGCTTTTCTCGTGCATCCATCATCCGCATCGATGTGTCAAACGGAGGTCAATCCCTGCTGGCAAAGCCAGGGACTGATGATCGGTTGTCCTGGGCCGCAGATGGGTCGGAATGTGCTGTCAGGCGTGAAACCTATCTGTATTTCTACCAGGACGGCAAGGAAAAATGGTCTGTTGATTGCGGCGAACCACTGAGCGGCTCTCCGGCGTTGAACAGGGATGCCGTCTTTATCTCTACCACATTGGGTCGGCTGATCTGTTTTGGGCGAGAAGATGGGAAACAGCGATGGGAAATCCCTTTGGGATCTGCATGCAAGGGTCGCCTAACCCTGATAAAAGAATACGTCTATGCTGCCGACACGACAGGAACCCTCCACTGCATCGCTGTAAACGACGGCAAGATACGCTGGAGCATTTCGGTGGGAGATTTTCTTCTACAGCCGCCTGTTCTTGTGGCAGGCTCTTTGCTTGCCGTTACCCGCCAGAACCGGATTTTTGTTGTCAACCCCGCAACCGGTGAGGTGATGCATTCGCGTCAGTGGCCCACTTGGCTGCGGAGCGTCACGCCGCTTATGTTGGAAAACAAGCCGCATCTCTTTTCTATAGATATTCGCCATCAATTACATGTGCTCGCCTGGCCCACACTTGAAACCCAGGCGGAAATGGCATTCCCCTTCCAGTTGGAATCTCCGCCGCTGGCCCTTCATGATTTTGGCACCAGTTGGCACGGTTCCGACAACTTCGAGCGCCTTCCCACGGTCTTATTGACGGATAAGAAGGGACATATCTTTCTTCTCGATCCGATGGCATCGGCAGAGAGGGGGCAGTTATGAACAGCATCTTACGTTTTCTTCTCTTTTTGTCACTAAGTTGCCTAACAATTCCAGTTAGCCCAGTCCAAGCCTTCGACTTAGAAGGTGGTCTTGGTGACGATAATGAGGATTTCTCTGATGACGAAATTCTGGCTATCCTGGGCGAGGAAATAGAAAACGATTTTGAGAATCTCCAAGACACCTGTAGGATCGAACTGCGCGACTGCCGAGGGGTTGATGCCCCGGTGGTTCGGGGGCAGGAAAAACGGCCGGGGCCGTATGGATGGCAATGGGACAGTAAGTCCAAAGCCTGCAAGTCTGTGGGCAACGGCACGGTGCCGGTAGAAATGACTTTAAGCGTGCCGACCGCGGGAGTCTATCGCCTCTGGCTACGTTTTCGTGCCAACACCAGTCGCTCGCACCCGATAACGGTTGATTTACGGCAGGGCGAGAAGAAGGATACGTTCAGGTTGGACGCAGAGAAGTTGACGTCGGAGTCCTGCAAGCGGCAGGAAAAGACGCGCCCCATTCGTTTTGAAGACGAGGCCATCCGCTCTGCTTTTCCCATGGGGGTGACCTGGGTCTGGGAATATCGGGATGTGGATTTAACACAGGGCGCGATCAATATCGAGATTCGCTCCGCTGACAACAAAGCCCTCGCAACGACATTCGTACTGACCAGAAGCAAATCATTTATCCCCAACCTCTCCCCATTTGGAGGCAACAATACGCTGCGACGTATGTATTATCGATTCAAAGTTCTCCCTGCAGCGAGTGAAAAAAGCACTATGGTGAGTATCCCCGGTCAGTACCTCGGGTACCACTGGCGCTTCATACCTCGTGGTTCCCCTGGTCCGATCTGGTACAGTACTTTTGGTGCATTGGGCTACCATAAGCCAGTCCCTCCCATCGTGGGTGAGGATGGGGGTAGGGTTTTCCCCGTCAAGACCTGGACCCAGTGGATCGACGTCACCTTTTCGGGCACGGGCGCGGGGCCATGGGCAACGGCGGCTCTGGGACTCAATGATATCCAGCGCGGCAAACTCGAAGTCCAGCTTGCTTGGTATCCCAACCCCGGAGCTATCCTCAAGACCATCACCCCGGGTATCGAAGAGGGCCGAGCCGTCTTCATGATGCCGCTCAGCCGCGAGGTGCTGCCGGCGGTCTTGCCCGATATCGAAAAGGATAGTCCCGTTTGGGGAATGGTGCAACAAGACTACCTTGACAGGCTTGAGACGGCCAGTGATGTGCATCTTCGCCATCTCGCCTGGGCGGAGGAGGCAGAGAAGGAAATGGGGTTGTCAGAGAATCATCCCCGCCCAAGGCTCCTACGCTTGATTTCGGGGTGTGGAGCAACCCCGGCAGCACGTCCAGCCGCAGTGAAAATGCTGGTCCGCCTTGGGATCAATACTGTTGAAGGTGTTTCCGAGACGCTTTGTCGCGAGAACGGGATCGAGCCTTTCTACCGCCAAAGCTATTCGGCCTGGGGGTATCCGGTTGATAGTCATGACCCCTGTGACCCTGCCATCCCAGATGCTGTATACCGAACATTGGAGAAGAATGCCAAAAATGGCGAAAAAAGCGATCCAGATTACCGAAAGTTTGTCCGCAGTATCAAGCTTGGGGATGAGATTGGCCCTGTCGCTCCGGCAAGCAAGATCAATGCCTCACGTGACTGTCTGGCTCATTTTCACAAATACTTAACCGACTTCCTTAAGGAGAAAGGTTTGACACCGTCCTTCTTCGGCGTGGAAGCGGTGGAGGAGCTGCGCGTTCTGAGTGCTCTTGCTCCCAATGCGGGGAATTTCGAACGACGTCTCTATTACCACAGCGAACTGCACAAGTTCGCACTCAGCGCCGATTTCTACCGCCACACTACTGAGGCGGCGCGAAAGGTCTATCCGAATGCGCATACCTACGCAAATTTTTCACCTGGTCCGATAACTCTTGGCAGCCAGACCATGAACGGCTCCGAGTGGTTCTATCTAACCCGCCAGGGAGGCTCCTCCATGGCATGGGGTGAAGACTGGGCGTGGGTGCCAAGTGGGCAAGCATCCTATCATGTAAGCTACTACGCCGCGTGGGTAGAGTGTGCGGCACGCAGATTGAATATTCCGGCAGGATTTTATAATGTTATTAACTGCCGTTCAGTGGATCACAAGATGATCTCCCTCGTCAGCCGCGGGGTCAAGCGGATACGTGCCTATGAGTATGGGCCACGTTACGCTGGGGCCGAAGGTTCCAATTTCTGGAGCGAAAACAAAGCTGCCTATGGTGAAATACTGCGCGCCGCCTGTGTGCTCGGTCCGGCTGACGAAATCCTGGCTGAAGGTGTGCCGGAACCGCGGCGCGTTGCACTCCTTTACAACCGGACCCATGAAATCATGTCAGGCGGAAGCTTCGGTGGGCAGCCCGATCGCATCTTTACCTTCACCGCACTTGGATATGCCCATCACAATGCCGACATCATTCTGGTGGAGGATCTCACCTCGGCGAAACTGGTGCAGTACAAGGTCTTGTACCTGAACGGCTTCAATCTTCCCGCCGCCGCATTGCCTGTGCTCAAAGAGTGGGTGACAAAGGGCGGCACACTGGTCGGCGCTGCAGGAAGCGGCATGAAAGATGAATACGGTAATCCGCTTGTGGCGACAGAAGAACTCTTCGGCGCACGGCAGTGTTTCGTTACGCACTCAAAGGGCAGCTGGCGCCACTCTGCCCTGGCTAAGCATGAGCCTGTCGGACAGGTGACACTGCGGGAAACTGCACTCACACCGTCCTTGCAGGCTGATGTTGCAGGAAGCAAGGTCGTGCTCGAACCCACCACAGCTGAGGGAATCGCGACATGGAAGGATGGCAGCTGTGCAGCCACCCTCGCCACCGTGGGTAAGGGGCAGGCGCTTCTCTTCGGATTTATGCCGGGCATTCTTTACAAGGGCACAGCGGAAGGCAACAGTCGCTACATTGACGACCGCTTAGACCTAGTTGTCAAGCCGGCCAAGGCAGTGCTGGGAGTACCGTCAGTGGAAATATCGGCGAAGCAGGTTGAAGTAAGTCGCTTCGATCATGAAAGCGGAATTGCCGTTACTCTCAACAATTATCGCTACTGGGATGAATACGACAAACGACCTGTAGTCCAACTTGCCGTAAAGACAGATCGTAAGGTGATATCGGTTGCAGCCAGCCTCGCTGGCGAACGTGCATGGAAACGAGAAGGGGATCTCATTGTAATTGAGTTGCCGTTGCCGGAATCGGTGGATGTGGTTGTCTTGCACACCGCACCTCGCAAGTAGCAGAATTGGATTAACATGGGAGCCTATGGCAACACGTCGCAGGCTTCCCGCACTTTTGTGCTCGAAGGAACGCTGTTCATGATCAAATAACGAAAAAAGAAGGACATCAATGAAAGAATGCAAAGAGTTTATAGACTCTAATTCCCCCAAGGGAATGCGGGTGAGGCAGCCGGTAATCGATACGAAAGGTGCGGTGTTGATTTATCCCGACGTGCCGTGCTTTTTGGCCGATGGCCGTAGCTTTGTCTTTAACAGTTCTGCAGGCCCCAAGGTCTGTTATCTCGAAAAAAAAGTCCGAACGCGTAAGCTGTTTCCCGATAAGAAGCCACATGATTTCAGGATTACTATCGATGGTCGCTACGTATATTATACCGAACGAGAAACCAAGCGTGGGGGTAGGTTGACCCTATTTCGTAAAGACTTGGAAACGTTTCGTAGTGAGGTTCTTTTTGGCGCGAGTGGCAAGTTGCCAGGCTCGAATTTGCCGCTGTCGCGGTTTTCCCACATCCAAACTGTTTCCTCCGATAACCGCTGCGTGGCGACGTCGGGCTGCTTACTCGGCGACCGCCGGAAGTCCGACACTCCCGTGGGCATACTGGTGATTGATATCGATTCGGGGCAGACTCGGATTGCGGCTCAGGATCCGGATTTTAGTAATCCGCACGTCCAGTATTGCCGTTCTCCGGAGGTTGATGCTTCGCACGATCTTATGATTCAAATGAACCACAGTATGGCACCTGTCTCGGGGGCGTTGGGTGTGGATGCCCATGTCGTACGTGATGACGGTGAGAATTGGCGTAACCTGCCGTGGGGCCGAGATGGCCAGGAGACCCTAATTGGTCATCAGATTTGGCGCGGTCACACGCGGGCAGGGGTGACGGTGACGCTGGAGCATTGCGATACATCTTACGGGTGGGCTGACGGTACGCGTCAGGATGTGGTGGCCGGGTGGCCGGTGTCGGCAGCACGCGATGCGCACACGGGTAGTCTCACAAGCGGTGCCGCCAATGCTCGTGTGGAGCTCTCAAAAACCTTCCCAAAGGCTCGTTTCTGCCATCTATGTGCCGATGCTTCCGGTTGAATTTCGCCCTCGACACGTTTCCGATATTCGATGGGAAGCAGGCTGGCATGCAGGTCTTTTTCGCGAGCGCCAAAGATGAACAGAGTCCACTGAAGTTTACCTACTTGTTGAATTCTCACAACACGTTCACGGGAAAGAATTTGCATGCACATCCGATCCTGTCGCCGGATGGGACGATGCTGTTGTTCAATTCGGCGATTTCGGGAACGACGCAGTTCTACTTGGTCACCCTAGATTAAAGGCGACCGACTGCCCGTCAATTTCGACGCGCTCTCGGCTGCGGTGATTGACGTGAGTGGATTGACTGACGGCTGAGATCCCGGCGAGAATGGCTCCTATGTGTGGGGCGAGTGTGCGACAGTAATGGGAATATTTTAAGGGAATGGATTACAATTTAGGGATACGCCAGTTTAAACTTTAATAGATAATTCCATTAAAAATGTTGTTTTAGTTTTTGGGTTGTGATTTGCAGGTATATAATATTATATTTTGATTATGTTTATATAGGATCAGAGTGTTTTTTGTTAAAATAATTATATTTACTTGCTATTACAATGATGATTTGAGATTATGTATAAGTTATTAAGAATAATATAGAGAAAAATGTGCTAATTCCTGTCCCTAAAGGATTTGACGGGTGCTTGTGGTCGGTCGGGCGTCTCCACCCAGGGCACCTCTGGTTTTTCAATATTCCAAACGTTATCGCCACCTCCCCAGATGCCCTGCTGTTGCCGCGTGAACTTCTTAAAAGTGACGGACTAAAAAAACGTATGTCAGCAATTTTGTCGGAATTAAATGTAAAAATTAAAAAATAGATTATTCATCTGATTTATAACGAATTAAAGGAAGAAGGTTTTATTATGAACAAAAAGAATACTACTGGTTTGGATTCTCTTCTAGGTAAGGGAGCAAAAGTCGAAATCACCCAATCGGTTGTCATCTGCCGGTCATGGAATACCCTTGAATTCAAAATCACACTTGGAACCGGGGGGCTTGCTCCAGACGATAGTCTTGGAATGCTTTGCGGGAGTAATATAGACCGGTGGCAGTTCCAGTTTGCCTCACATATATGGGGGTGCTATACTCCTTGGCAAACCCATGATCCTGCCGCTCCCAATTTCCTGACTGTCACATGCAGTCGAAAGGATGTGAAACCTGATGTACGAATCGGAACTTCAGGAGGTGTGAAGCCTTTTGTGAATCAACCGAACCATTTTGTCCACTCCCTTGCCAAACGCTTCCGGTATGTGCTTGAGATTGCTTCCAGCAAAAGACTTCACAAAGGCGATACAATCTCCATTAAGTGGGGAGACACCACTTATGGGAGCCCTGGTGTTCAAGCTCCTTGCCTTGCGTTGTCCTACTATTTTTTCCCGTTCAAGTTCTCCCTTCTTCCTGAGTACGACAGCGACCTACCTACTAAACAAGGAAATTTTGATGCTCTCCCGTGTGTTCGGGTGATGGGAAAGACTGCGACGAGATTCCACTGTGCACTAAAGCCGCTTGTAGCCAAGGGTGAACATCTCCGAATCCACTGTGCGGCAGTTGACGAATACGGCAATCTTGATGAAAACTTTAGGGGTACGGTTTACATAAAGTCATCTGATAAGACAGCGGATATCCCTGCGAAGATCAGTTTTGAAAAGATACATAAAGGCCGGCAAAATGTTGATGGTATCCGGTTCAACAAAAAAGGCTGGCAAAGTATTTCCCTTTACGACGACAGTATCAAGAGTCCTCCATATCCGGTGTTGGTCAGCCAAGTGAAACCGAAGGAACAGATTTATTTCGGTGAAATGCATGGACATACTCTTGATTGTGACGGTACTTTCAGGAGCGAGGATCATTATACATATGCCCGCGAGGTGGCGGGGCTGGATTTCTGCTCACTGGCAGCACATGCAGAATATTTCGGAACACAGCAGGCATGGAAAAAATATCTCAGGGCGGCAACCAAGGCTCATGCACCGGACGAGTTTATTACTTTTTACGGATACGAATGGGCGGGGGAAGGGCACACAAACGCTTATTTCCTGAAAGAAAAGGATGCTATAAATATCTATGGAAAACGTATTCTTAAAGGGCGACCTCCCAAGGATAATCCAAGTTTCAGGATCCCGTGCAATAAAGAGCAGCGCTTTCTGAAGCTTATCAAATCTCTCAAGAGTCAAGTTTTCTGCATAAGCCATTGGCACTCGGCCTACATTCCACCAGTCGATGATTCAGTCTTATGGCTTCATGAGGTATACTCCATGCACCAACAGAACACGCTTGACAGTAAACTCCAGGAAATTCTCTCGCAAAAATTAAGGATCGGGGTTGTAGCCGGGTCTGATTCACATCGGCTACCCATCGGGAGCTTGTGCCCAGATCCAGACAAAGTCTGGCACCAGCCAATTGTTATTGATGGTCAGATCGGAAGTCAATCGATGCAGAAAAAATGTGGTATTCAAGCTACATTTGCTTCTACTCTTAGTCGACAGAGCCTCTACAATAGCATGAAGCAGCGCTTCACCTATGGTACGACCGGAGCAAGAATAGTATTGCTGTTTGAAATCAATGGTGCGCACATGGGGGAAGAGATTATGGTCGATTCTGATATGAAATTGGATCTGACTGCACGGATAGGAGGCACAGCAGAGCTTACAGAAGTGTGCATAGTGAAATACGCCGGCAAAAAATGGAGTACACCAATAAGAAAGACTGATCTTGGCACAATGACCTATGACCTCCAGTACAAGATGCCACCGTTAAAGACCGATGTTGTTTATTATCTTCGAGTAACCCAAGAAGACGGTGAGCAGGCATGGTCAAGCCCTATTTGGGTAAAAAAGATGTCCAACAAAGCCATCGAGAATGACAAGCAATCATTATCCCGCAAACCAATTTTCTAACCGTCCTGAAGGATTAAGCCATGTTGAATCGCCGTCAATTAATCGGATCCATCCCTGTCAGCGAAGTCGCCATCACATCGATTGGTGTCACGCACCTATCGGAATCCAGTCTCAGCGGCAAAGCATTGATCACCAGCCCGCCTGTGGTGCAGAACCCGCGTGCAAAAAGCTTTGGCGTCAGCATTGCGATATAAGGACACAGCTTGCTGAGGCTGGAGCCTGCGACAGCAGCAAAGCGTCCTATCTCACATTAAACAGTAAGCCCTATCTACAATAAAACAACCAGTTGTGATCTTGTGTTTTAGATAATTTAAGTAAAAATGCTAATTGGTTTTTGGGTTATTATTTTCGGGTATATAATCTGTTTTTTGGCTATAATTTAGTAGGATGAGAGTGCTTTTTGTTAAAATAATTATATTTCACTTGCTATTACAGTGATGATTTGAGATTGTGTATCAGTATATTAAAAATAACAAGAGAAATTAGATATTATTTAGCGTATTAGTTTAACAAATAAAGGAGAGTAGTTATGAGAAGTATATGTATATGTGTGGCATCTATGTTGATGTGTGTGTGGAGTGTAGGTGCGCACCAATCAAAAGTGCATCTGCTGGCATTTGGTCATCATATACGTATGGTAGTACATCGGCAGACATAAGGTTTAAACTATCTGGACTGGTATATAAGGCGCCAGAGGGAACTCTTATACTTATCAATTAATGCGATCTGTAGAGAAAATGAAAGTGTCGAAAATGAAGAAACTGGTAATTGTTTATGTTTTGTTTCCAATGTAAATAAAAACAGCAACCATTTATTTAGTGACATGACCTTAATTATAATACTCCAAATGTAAAGAGCATAAGTTGAAATAAAGAAGAAATAAAGATGATTACTATGAAAAACAAAACAATAATTTCAGATCGACAGGTTTACTATAGTTCTGGTTTGCCACCGATAACTGCTTATCACTGGATTCCCAAATTTGAAAAAATGATTATTTTATTCTGTCTGCTTGCAGGATCTTTTCTGCTAGCAGGATGTAATAAAACTATGAAAGTAGCGCCTGCAGAGGAAGTAGGGGAAACAATACTTGCAGAGAGAGAATTGGCAAACTTTCCGGTAATAGTTTCAACAAATGCATCTGAAACAACTCGTGCCAATGCTGTAGTATTGTCTGAATACCTTGGAAAAATGACAGGTGCTAAGTTTAGTGTGGAGGAAGGAGATGGTTCAACCGGGATTGTTTTAGGGTGTCAGGAAAATTTTACAAATTTACCAAAAGAATTTGATGCTGATTATGGAGATCCTCAACGTACGGAGGAATACCTGCTTTTTACTCATCCAAAAGGATTTCTTCTAGTGGGAGCAAGTGACCTAGGTGCACAAGATGCAATGTGGGACTTTCTTGGTAGACAAGGGTATCGCCAATATTTTCCCGGTGAGAATTGGGAAATCATTCCTAGTATTTCCACATTAAATGTCAGCTATAATGAAATTCAGAAACCTGATTATATTATGCGTACGGTATGGTTTTCTGGTGGTGCGTACCCTGAGTGTAAAGTGAAATATCTGGATTGGTGCAAAAAGAACAGGGGGTTAAGTGGTTTTTATATTAATGCCGGGCATTCCTATGAGTCGTTCATTCATCGCAATGAAAAAATCTTTCAAGAACATCCTGAATATTATGCATCGGTAGATGGTGTACATAAGGGCTCTAAACTAAATATATCCAACCCTGATTTACGCCGTCTTTTTGTGAATCACAAGCTCAAAGAACTTCGTGATAATCCTGCAAAGCTCAGTGTATCAGTTGATCCTAGTGATGGTGGTGGTTGGGATAACAGTAAAAATGGTAAAGCTATAGGAACACCTTCTGATCAAGCTGTTTTTCTTGCTAATGAGGTAGCTAAAGCAATAGGAAAAGAATTTCCCGGACATTATGTAGGAATGTATGCCTACAACAAACATGGAGAACCGCCGTCAATACAAGTGTCTTCCAACATATTTGTTCTTGTAACTACGGGATTTCGCGGGACTTCATTAAGCATGCAGGATCAAATGCAGGGATGGCAGAAACAAGGTGCAACGCTGGGGATTCGTGATTACCTTTCCTATGCCGCCTCGAATTACGATGTGCCCATGCGATGTAGTGGCCCCTTCTCCTTCAATAACAAAAAATTCAAGAATTATTATGATTGGGGTGCTAGATTATATAGCGGGGAGTCTGGTAATAATTGGGGGATTAACGGTCTTGTATATTATAATGTAGCTCGTAAACTTTGGAATGTGGAGGATTCCGTATCAATGGAAACTATTTTTGAAGAATTTCTTGTCAACTGTTTTGGTCCAGTTGCCGACGATATTCGAATATATTATGAGACACTTTCTCCAACAGGTAACCCCGTTTTAGAACCTCATACTTTTCGACGGCTTTACGATTCAATAGCACGAGCCCGAAAAAAGAATCCAGGAAATGCAATTGAAGCTCGCCTCGATGATCTTACTGTTTATGTACGTTATTTAGAGCTTTATAGAGATTATGTATCTAAAAAGGGTACTGAAAGAGAGGAAGCAATACTAATATTGTTTTCTCATCTTTACCGAGCTAGATTATACACGGCAAATGCGGCTTATGCAATTATACGAGATTTGAGAGGTCGAGATAAGACTATTCGTGGTGCCTGGCCAGATGATAAGGAATTTAAAGCATTGCGTGGAGGACAGGTGTTAAGGGAAAAGAGAGCGCCGTACAGTAAAGATGAAATACGGGCAATGGTCCCGGAGGGTATAAAAAATAATAAAAAATTAGATTTTTCTCCCATCAGTTACAGTAAAGACTTAGTTCCTGCATCTTCTATACTTGGTCTCGACAGAGATGTTATCCCTGGATATCTTGGACACCAGAGTGTACATAGTGTTCTTTATTATACATGGGCAGAAGATTCAGAATCAGAGTGGCGTATAAAAATAACCTGCGCCAATGGAGGACGAAGAAAGATAACAAATATAAATCCTAAAATTGAACTCTGGGCTGCCAATGAAGCTATGGATGAACCGGTAGATGTAGTTCAAATGAATATAGGACAGGGGAATACCGGAGAATTTATTTTGAAATCTCCTCATAAAGGTTTGCATTGGATCATTGTTACAGGAGCACGTTGGCAAAAGCTGGAACTTGACCAAGCGAAACCTTGGACAGTTACGTCTTCATTAGATATTCCAAGTCTATCACAAGGTGTAACATCACCATGTAATGTATATTTTTACGTTCCAAAAAATACAAAGGTGATAGGCGGACACTTCAAAGGGCGTGGTGTATTAATAAACCCTGCAGGAGAAGCTGTAAAAAGATTTGATCATGATGGTTATGTTAAAGTCAAGGTGCCGGAAGGAATGGATGGTCGTTTATGGAAAGTACAGCAGTTAAGAGGTGGTAGTTTCTCGCTTATGACTGTACCACCATATTTTGCTCCATCTCCTCGTGATTTGCTTCTTCCGCGTGAAGTTGTTGAGAATATGTTGAAAAATTAGAGTAAATTCTAGTAAGATGGATGGCGGAACGGGTGATGGTAAATAGTTGATAGTAAATGGTTAATATAAGACACTACCGTGAGTAGATAAAACTTTGTTTTTTTTGTGTTTTTCTAGGGCAGCTTGTCACGCCGAAGTTCAGCAAGGCGAAGGAGGATTGCCCTAGTTTTTGTTATTAAGGGCTTTCAGCCCCTAAAAGAGGGTAAAACTTTTGACAGAACTCGTAATGTTTTAAGGGTGTTGCAAATGGATTGCAATTTAGGGATACGCCAGTTTTTGTTTTAATATTTTAAATGATTTCAGTAAAATCGTGGTTGGTTTTTAGGTTGTTATTTTCGGGTATATAATATATTTGACTATATTAGCTAGGGTTAGAGTGTTTTGCGTTAGAATGATGTAAAATTACTTGCTATTACAGTGATGATTTGAGATAGTGCATTAGTTGTTAAAGATAACAAAACAAACTGGAATCTAAAAGAAGGAAAATATATTGTGTCTATTCTGCAGAAACCCAATATCTTGATAATCCTAAGCGATCAACTTCGCCGGGACGCTTTGAGTGTTTATGGCGATACAAATTTCCAGACACCCAATATTGATTCGTTGGCCGCATCCGGGGTGCGTTTTAATAATACTTGTTCGACCTACCCGCTGTGCGTGCCTTTTCGTTATACCCTAATGACGGGGCAGTACGCACATAGATGCATGATTCCTGCTTTGGGATGGCGGATGTCTCCGGCGGAACGGACGCTGGCGGATGAATTTAATGATGCTGGTTACCAGACTGCCTATTTTGGCAAATGGCATCTCTATGGCGGGCAAATAGGAATACCAGGATACGGTGCCAAAGAAGAAGGATACAAGCCTGTGCCGCGCTCTCATCAAGGTCGCTGGCAATACTGGCGGGGATTTGAACTTCGTAATGCACCGTTTGATACAAATTATTTTATTGATGATGACCCGACTCCGCATAAAATTGATGGTTATCAAACCGATGGCTTGAGTGATCTGGCGATTGACTTCATTAAAAACAAGCGTGACAAATCAAAGCCATTCTGCTCTGTGCTTTCGGTGGAACCGCCTCATCCTCCTTTTGAAGCACCAAAAGAGCTCGAAGACAAATGGTTGTCCCGGGATATAAAACTCCCGCCAAATTTCATGGTAGACCCTAAAGACAGCAATTATGTGACGTCCGGATATAGTCTTAAGAATGAAGATTCTCGAGAGCAAGTAATAAAAAATCGCAAACTTTACTATGCTATGGTTGAAAACTTGGATAATAATGTTGGAAGAGTTGTGCAGGCGTTAAAGGATAATGGAGTATTTGATAATACTATCATTATGTTTATGGCTGATCATGGAGAACATGGAGGTGCTCATTGCTTAGCTGATAAGCAATTTCCTTATGAAGAATCTATAGGCATCCCGCTCATTATCTCAGGACCTGGCATTTCTCCAGAGCAAGTTGATGTGCCAATATGTACCGAGGATTTGTTCCCAACAATTCTGGGGCTGGTTAATGTTCCTCATCGCGATGAGATACTGGGTTGTGATTTGTCAGCATTGACAAAAGACAAGACTAAAGCTCCAGATCGACCGGGAGTTTTGCTTGAGTTTGTCTGGGAGCCTCGTGAAGCAACTGCCTTTTACAAGCAAATTTGGCGTGGATTTCGCAGTCAAAGTTATAAATATACCGTACTTGGAGATCTTGAACAAGGCCTAAAGCCATGGCAGTTTTTTGATCTGAAAAATGATCCTTATGAAATCAAGAACTTAATTAGTGACCCTGATTACAAGGACCTTATTGCTCAACATCATGAATGGATGAAGGCAAGAATGATTGAAGCCGGAGACGGTGAAGCTGGTCTTCTTTAAATAAGCAAAGGTTTAGCTCGAAAGAATTGAGCAGAGAAATAGATGAAATTATAATAATCTCAATACTTGTTATGAAGAAAAACAAAAAGAACAACCATGCAAAAACATAGAATACCCCCCCCCGGAATATCAGGGGAAGGTAAAAGAATTAACGGGTGAATCGAACCGGACGATGGCTCGTATCGGTGATATTTCAAAACATAAAATAGATTGTAAATAATCTAGTAAAAAACATAATAAGGTAAACAATGAGACTGCCAGCAATTATTTCTAACAATATGGTGTTACAGAAGAATGAACCCATAAAAATATGGGGATGGGATGAACCAGGTAATAAAATTATGGTAACCCTTCTTCATACGAGCTCTGTTACTGAGTCGGATACAAATGGTAAATGGATGGTTATTCTGCCTCCAATGAACAACATCGGATCTTGCGAGATGAAGGTTTCTGGTAGTTCTACAGTAATAGTAAATAATATTATTTTTGGTGATGTATGGCTTGCATCCGGTCAGTCAAATATGTCGGTGCCTGTTAAAGACGCTATAAATGGGCAAGCTGAAATAGAAAATGCAAGCTACCCTGACATTCGCCTCTTTCACGTATCTTCAAATGCTGAGACTGGACCAATAAAAGATGTTGTGGGGCACTGGGAAATGTGTTCCCCCGAGAATGTTTCTGATTTTTCTGCAGTAGCCTACTTTTTTGGTCGTTCTATACATCGCAACATTGGAGTTCCTGTGGGACTTATTATGTCGGCATGGGGAGGAACAATTGCTGAAGCCTGGACCAGTCGTGAAGCTCTTATTGTAGAACCGCAATTCTGCAAAGTCGTGGAAGAGTATGAAGAAACAGCAAAATTACCACAGGAAGAAATAAAACAAACACATTTGAAGAAAGTAAAAGACTGGAAAAGTAAGAATTTAATCAATGACCCTGGAGACATAGGTTTCAATCAGGGATGGGGTAAAGTAGATTTTGAAGATACCGCCTGGGGAATTATAGATGTGCCTGGAAAATGGCAGTCAAAAGGGCTGGCCTTCAATGGCGTTGTCTGGTTTCGTAAAGAAATTGATATCCCTGAAAACTGGCAGGGAAAAGACTGTACTATTTATCTTGGCCCATGCGACAAATCTGAGATCACCTGGTTCAATAATACTTGTATCGGATCGTTGAGTATTGATGAAGATGAGGCGGCATGGAGTATTCCGCGTGTTTATCGCATCCCAGGAAGCCTTATCAGGCCGGGGAAAAATATAGTTGCCGTAAGAATTTATAGCCATATATATGCTGGTGGTTTTATGGGTAGTCTTAACGATATGAAGATTTCGCTCAATGGTGATGAAAATGAAAATATTTCTATTGGTGGTGAGTGGAAATATTTTGTAGAACATAATTTTGGTAGAGTGCCGGTAGCAGAACTACCGCCAGAACTTCCGTTAGGGGCCGGTAATCCGAATACCCCGTATATTCTTTTTGACAATATGATAGAGCCATTAATACCGTATATATTAAAAGGTGTGATTTGGTATCAAGGGGAATCAAATGCAGCCAAAGCCGCACAATACAGTGCTCTTTTCCGCATATTAATCAATGATTGGCGGCAACATTGGGGCAGTAATCTACATTTCTATTTTGTGCAATTAGCAAATTATGCGGCGAATTCAGACTTTGAACAAAATTCACCATGGGCTGAAATTAGAGATGCACAACGAGAAAACCTAAAATTGCCTAATACAGGAATGGCTGTGACAATTGATATTGGAGATTCAGGAGATATACATCCGAGAAATAAACAGGATGTAGGCGCAAGGCTGGCTCTTATTGCACGCAATAAAATATATGATGAAAGAATTGAATATAGCGGTCCTGTATATGAATCATCTGTAATTCAGGATAACGGGGATATTAAGCTCGATTTTTCTCATGCCCAGGGATTACACACGCCGGACAATCAATTTCTACAAGCATTTTCTGTCGCTGGTGAAGATGATGTTTTTCAGAAATGTATTGCCCATATCGAAGGTATGTCTGTTGTTCTTAAGTGCTCACATATAATAAGACCTAATGCTGTGCGGTATGGATGGTCGGAGAATCCGTCATGCAACCTTTTTAATTCTGATAATTTGCCAGCATCACCTTTTAGAATTCACTTAAGTCATTAGAGCAATGAACGATTGAGATGCCGTGTAGATGTGTTAGCGAGGACAAGGCTGGCTTCTTAAAAAAGTAGAAGCATAGTGGGCTATGTTGTGTTTTTTGGAGAAGATCAACGGTCGCCGCAGGTAACAGATAAAAGATCAACCGTGAATTGCTCTAGCCTTTAAAATAGTTTTGAATTATAAACGCAGAATTATAAAGAAAAGATAAGGAGAAATATAGTATGTCAACTCAACAAAATAATTCGCAACCAAATATCGTTATTATTTGCTCAGATCAGCATCGGGCGAGTTCCATGGCTTGCTATGGAAACAGTATCTGCCACACACCAAACCTTGATAAGCTGGCAGAACAGGGAGTCCTTTTTGAGAAATGTTTTACTCAGAATCCGGTATGTTCTCCAGCCAGATCATCATTGTTGACCGGATGTTTAAGCCGCAAAACTGGTGTAGTTCGAAATGGTATTCCTTTGAAAAATGAAATACCGACCGTAGCCGATATCTTACAGGATAAAGCTTATCAAACGACTGCAATTGGCAAATTACACATTACTCCTCAGCAGGAAGGAGTACCGGAGGCACCTTTCTATGGTTTTCAAAAATTGATCTCAGTTGAGGATAACTCTGTTGGACCTTATATGGATTGGATTGTTGATAATCATGTAGAGTTTGAAAAATATATAATCGGCAATCTTTTTAATTTTCCAGTTAATGAAAGATATTGGAAAGGACGACGAGATCTGCGTCCAGAAATATTGGAGGCTCGAGAAAAATATGTAAAACCGCGGGAAGTTAGCGAAAATTGCAATTGGGGATATGCTCAGTATTCACCCCTACCGGAAGAGGTGCATAAGAGTGCTTTTATCACTGACTGTGCTATTGACGAACTGAAAAACCGTAAACCTGAATCGCCTTTAATGATGTGGGTGGGGTACGTTGATCCGCACAACCCGTTTGATCCTCCTGAACGTTTTCAGAAAATGTATTCACCAGATGATATGGATGCTAGGGTGCCGATAACTAACGACTCAGAAAATCTTCCGCCTCACACAAAGGCGTGTCAGAAACATTTTAGTAATTTTAGTGAAGATGATTGGAATAAACAACGGGCTCTTTATTATGGTGGTGTTACATTTATGGATGAGCAGATTGGGCGTTTGATTGGGGCAATTGAATCAGAATTAGACATGTCAAACACCATTATAGTTTATCTCAGTGATCATGGAGAAAACCTAGGCGACCACGGTATTTGCGGGAAACAAGCCTATCATTATGATGGGGCAATCAGAATCCCGCTCATTTGCCGTTGGGATGGAAAATGGAAACCCGGACACAGGTCATCTGAAATAGTTGAACAAATAGATTTGCTTCCTTCACTGCTTGATGCTGCTTTAAATATAGAATCTGAGGAAATGGATGGAATTTCTTTTGCTTCCATTCTGAATGGTAAATTTCATTCAGCTCCACGTGGATATGCGTATGCTGAAAGTTTTAACGGTATGCCAACAGATCCATCTCCTGTACTTAACACTTGGGCGAGAACAATTCGTTCGGATAAATGGCGGTCAACTTTCTATCCGGATATGAGTATAGGAGAATTATATGATTTAGAAAAAGATCCTGATGAACAGCATAATCTTTGGGCTGAACAGAGTTGTCAGGGCGTTTTAAACGAGCATCGACAAATCCTTTTGCAACGGTTGATAATGATGGATTATCCCATTAAACGTAATTATGATGTATAAATGATAAATATAACATTAGGCTTGGTCTTTTAATAAAAAGCAATGAAAACATCTAATAAATGAAAATTCTGAAAATTCATCCTACAGGCAAGAAAAAAAGAAAATTAAACAACTCAAGAAAAAAGAACATAATATTGGTACGCTAAATATGGCTAAATCCAATAAATTATGGTAGGCTTAAAATAATAGAATCGTTGGATCACGCGGAATAGTGGGGTGCTATGTGGCTTCATATTTATACGATCCACTCGATTTTGTCGATAAAATGTGGTCAGATGCGTTTACCGTAAAAGTCCCTGCTCATGAAATAACAGTAATTAAAATGGAAAGGATTGAAAAATAAAAAAAATGTGTAAGAAAGAACATAAAGATGCGATGGCATTTGATTTTGATGGTACGCTTATTCTGAATGGCAAATTTAATAATGACAAGGGTGTTCATATAATGTATTCTGCTTGGACAGCCTGTTATGCAACAGAATTTAGGCGTTTTTTATTAAAGGATTCTCTAGAAAATGATGTAGAGAAAATGGTAGGTGCATATATTCAGTATCCGGGATCTCCAAGATTTGAACAACTCTCCGCAATTGTAAATTCATTGGTTAATGATAACTGCAATTCAGTGCCATCTTTTGACGGTTTTAATATTGAAAATATGATTTGCGGCGAGTATGAGAAGGTGAGAGATTTATATAATAGTACTTTTTCAGGCATCAATGATATGGCAGCTGAGTTATACTGGAAGCCTTTTGAATCTGTCAAAACTTTGTTAAGAAAATGGTCTTTTGAATATGATCTTTTTATTGCCTCAGGAGTCACTCAGGATATCCTGGATGAAGATTTGATTCGACACAACTTTGATACTGATCTTTTTAAAGGTATCTTTGGAGGGAACAAATCAGGAGGCGATGACAAGGCGGAACTGTTGCATAAAATACAAAACAGAGGATATACAAATCTTCTGTTTGTTGCAGATTCAAATAAAGATTTAGAATATGCGAAATTCGCAGATGTAAATTTCTTCCGTATTAAATCTAATGATGATTATAAAAGACTTGCTGACCATCTACCTGAGAATATGCCTGATGAAAAAGAGGCATGGGTATTTTCGGATGATGAGTTGTCTTTCTTTAAAAATATGACTCTGAATCTTCTCTCTGAATACAAAAATGGCAATAAAATGAAATATAAAGAAATAACAGAATTAATCAATAAAAAGGAAATATAATGTTTAAACTTGAACAAGGAAAAAAACAGGTAACAGTTGAGACAGGCAATGCAATTTACAAATGGGATGCCGATAGGAGTGGTTGTTTAACTGAATTTATATTAAAAGAAGGCAAAAGGCAGCATCAGATAATAGATCCTTCAATCTCCCCAGATATAATTTTAAATGTAGATGGTCAGAATATCAATCTCTCCCGTTATAAAACAGAATTTACACCGATTTATGAAGAAAAAGGATATGTTATCTTTAGTACTTCATGTAACATTGATGATAAACTGACTTTTGAACAACAATATGAGGTTCATGAATCAAGTTGCGTTTTTTGCGAATTCCGCATTATGGTTAATGAAGGGCAGAAACTTAGAATTAAAGATGCTGATATTAAATTTACATTGAATTTATGTGATGCAAAGAACGTAAAAGCCAATTATTTCAGCAGAGACCTTTACATAAAGCAGGATCTAACCGTACCGCACATTCTCGGAACAATCAATCTTGCAAAAGATAGGGGAGAGACAATTGAAGAAGATCATGCTTTGCCTCTTTTGGGGCTTGATTTAGGTTGGGGAAATACAAGGCATTATTCAAATCGTGTGGAACTTATCCTTGAGGATTCAACAACAATCGGTAATGATATGCTGGGAGAAGCATCAACTTGCTCTAAAGAAGAAAATGGCGTGTGGCATCATACGCTTAATGTTGCAAGAAATGTAGATGAAGAGTTTGAAGCACCGTATTTTTACAGAAATAAATGGGCTCTTCTCTGCGGTTCAGGAAGGACAGAAAGTGGACCTGGAGCAGAAATGACCAGAAGAAATAATGCTATGGGAGCAAAAATCTGTCACGTTATGTACCCTTACGTGTATGCAGAACGCAATTGGCCGTGGAGCAGTGTGCCTCTTAAACAATGTTTTTATCAGGATGTTCAGATTGCCACAGAGTTGCCCGGATTGGAAAGGCTTGATGAAGCTGCCAAGCAGGGTGCGAATACTATTATTATTCATCAGTTCTGGATGAGTTGCGGGGGAAGTAATGGAGAGCCACAGGCAAGTTATATTCCACATGATCCTGAATGGATGAAAGCTTTTATAGATAAAGCTCATAATATGGGAATGAAGGTTCTACTATACGTAAGAGGAATAGAACAATATCAGCTTTATATGAACTTTTTTGAGGAGTATCTGGAAAAGGATAGAGACGGCTTGTATATGGATTGGGCGGCACCCTTCCTTATGGGTTTCTGTAAATCCA
>Ga0307987_1000164_pt1 | contig 41401 bp, 28 predicted proteins | sample EllFjometagen181_FD_203157 | JGI IMG/M metagenome (GOLD analysis project Ga0307987, IMG submission 203157) | Marine microbial communities from Ellis Fjord, Antarctic Ocean - #181 | ecosystem: Environmental > Aquatic > Marine > Unclassified | place: Southern Ocean | collected 2014-10-08 | reverse complement strand
TCTCGGCCTGGCCGTCGCCGTCGAAGTCGGCCACCGCGGGGTAGCCGTCCAGCTGGCCGTTGTACCAGACGGTGGAGCCGTCCATGCGGTACGCGGCGTTGCCCACGATGACTTCCTGCTGGCCGTCGGCGTCGATGTCCACGGCGAAGGCGCAGGAGCCCGCGTTGTTGCCGTTGACCCCGCCGTAGCCGTAGGCGCCCACACCGATCACGGTGCCGGTGCTGTTGATGATGGCGCGCCCGGCGATGATCTCCGGATCGCCGTCGCCGTTCATGTCGGAGATGGCGGGCACGTCCGAGGTGCCGTAGATGCTGCCGGAGATGCTGCCCGACGTCCACTTGATGGACCCATCGTGCTCGAAGGCCATGGCGCTCGAGGGGGTCAGGGAGATGATCTCCACGATGCCGTCACCGTCGATGTCGCCGCAGGCGGCGCCGCCGGTGCCTTGGAGGCCCGCGCCGGTCTTGCTCCACAGCTCGCTGCCGTCGGCGCCGGACATGGCCCGCAGCACGCCGCCGGTGGAGTAGTTGGAACCGTAGGAGACCAGGATGATGTCGGGGGTGTCGGTCTCGTCGATGACCCCGTCGGCGTTGTCGTCGCTGACCTGGCAGACGATGGGCTGGGACATGACCTGGTTGCTGGCACCATCAACGGTCCAGGTGGACTTGTACCACTCCACCACGGGGTTGAAGGTGCCGGTCTCGACCTCGTTCTCGCAGTCACCGTCGGTGGAGGTCTCGTAGCCGACCAGGGTCTGGTCGCTACAGTCGTCGTCGGGGGGTGGCTCGGTGTCCACGGTCTGGTCGGTGTCGTGGATCAGCGGGTCGGAGTCGCCCTTGATGGGGTCCTCGATGTCGTGCACGTCGTACTCGGTGCAGCTGGCGGCCAAGGTGGCGAGCAGGACGATGGGGATCAAGGCGCGCATGGGGGGCTCCCGGTCGACGATGCGATGGAAGCCAGGGTACCACGGGGAAGAGGCTGTTCGGGGGATTCTCAATGACAACCAACACCGCCTCCCAAGGTTCGATCTGCCCGGTTGACGTGCGCCCCCCCCCTGGACCATGCTAGCCCTTGCATTGACCTCTAGATCGCGCGCGATTCCCGTGGACCCAGGCCCCCTCCAGACAGGTTCTGCACGCCGCTTCCGCTTCCTCCGATGCATCGGCAAGGGCGGCTTTGGCGAGGTGTATCTGGCCGAGATGTCCACCTCATCGGGCTTCGTGAAGACCGTGGCCATCAAGGTGCTGCGCGAGGATGTGCAGGACCACGAGCAGGTGGCCAGCCGGCTGCGCGACGAAGCCCGGCTGCTGGGCATGCTCCGGCACCCCGCCATCGTGCGGGCCGACGACCTCATCACCATCGCCGGGCGCCCCGCGGTGGTCATGGAGTACGTGCCGGGGGTCAACCTCTCCTGGCTCATCAACCCCAAGCGCTGCGCTACGGCCATGCCGCCGTCGGTGGCCCTGTCCATCGTCCGGCAGGTGGGCTCGGCCCTCGAGGCTGCCTACTCTCGCCCATCACCGGTCACCGGCGAGCCCTTGCGGGTGCTGCATCGGGACATCAAGCCCGGCAATGTGCGCATCACCGCCGATGGCGAGGTCAAGGTGCTGGACTTCGGCATCGCTCGTTCTGAGCACCAGGAGCGCGAGGCCGACACCCAGAACTACCAGCTGGGCTCCCTGCGCTACATGTCCCCCGAGCTCATGGCGGGTAAGGGCGCGTCCCCCGCCAGCGACGTCTACGCCTTGGGGGTGATGACCTTCGAGGCCTTGTCCCGCAAGCGCTTGGGCTGGGCGGGAGAAGCGGCCGACGTTCACGCCAACCAGGTGCAGACGCGGCTCGAGGCCGCGGATCTCTCGGCTTTCCCTGGCGAATCGTGGAACACGGTGGTGGAGCTCATCGAGGGCATGCTCGCCTTCGAGGCCAAGCAGCGTCCCACCGCCGCCAAGGTCATCGAGACCTGCCGTCAGCTCGAGTCCCTGGTGCCCGGTCCGGTCCTCGAGGTCTGGACCCGGGACGTGCTGCCGTCGGTGGTGACCCCCGACGATCCTGCCGATGCCGATCTGAGCGGTCAGACCCTGTGGGAAGAAGGCACGGTGGTGAAGGTCCAGGAGCCCGAAGAGCTCGAGCTGGACCTCACCGAAGAAGAGCAGATCCCCGACAAGCGGCGGCTGATGGTGTTCGTGCTGGCCCTGGGCGTGGCGGCGGTGGTCGCCACTGTTGCGGTGGGTGGTTGGTGGTTCACCATGGGCCCTGGGGCGGCGCCAGAGCCTGTACCGGTGGCCGACCCCGTGCTGCAGCTGGAGCCATCGGTCGATCCGGTGGTGGTTAGGTATGAGCCCGTTCCCGAGCCTGTCGAGGTGCCGGAACCGGTGGTGGATGCCGAGCCCGTCGAGGCGCCAGCGGTGGCGGATGCAGAGCCTCTGCGGGTCGAGTCTTCGCGGGCCGAGCCTCCGCGGGTCGAGCCTCCGAGTGCCGCGCAGCCTGGTTCTGTGCCAGCCGTGGCCGATGTCGAGCCTGTCACGGTGGCGGCGGAGCCGGGCGACGCTGACGATGGTTCCTACTTCGCGCCTAGTACGCCGGTGGCTGACGAGCAGCCTGTGCGAGCGCTTCCAATCAAGGTCCGCTTCGGATCAGTGCCCTACGGGCTGATGGTCTACCTGGACGGCGCGCTCATCGGCAAGACCCCCAAGGCCGTCGAGGTCACCCCCGGCGAGCACTCCCTGATGTTCGTCGACGGCGAGCGCACCCAGCGCCAGACCATCCGGGTCGAGACCGGGGGCAAGACCATCTGGACCTACAACAGCACTCGAGGCGACGTGCAATGAACCCGAGACACCTTCTCGTGGGGTTGGGCCTGACACTCCTGCCCCAGGTCGCGCACGCCCAGGACTGCATGGATCTGGTCGGCGCCGTGGACGCCATCGCCGTGGCCCTGGCCGAGGTGGAGATCGACCGCGCCCAGGAGCTGGCCGATCAGGCCACCCACCAGCTCGAGTGCCAGCCCCAGCCCGTCAACACGGTGATGCTGGCCGGGCTGTTCCAGCTCACCGGAGCGGTGGCGGCGTTCAACGGCGAAACCGCTGATGCCGAAGCTGCCTTTGCCCGCGCGGTGGCCATCTCGCCCACCACCCCCATCGACGCGGTCTACGGCGGCGACGTGGAGCTGCTGTACCAGCAGGTGCAGCATCGCCTGCTGGACGAGTCAGGCGGCTCCATCCTGCTCAACGGCTCGGCTGTGGCCTGGCTCGACGGTCGCAAGGTCATCATGGGCGTGCCCGTGGATGTCGTGGTGGGCCACCACCTGCTGCAGTGGCAGGAAGACGACGGTCCCATGCAGGCCCGGGAGCTCCGCGTGGCCGCCATGGAAACTCGCCAGCTCACCCTGGGCGAACTGGACCCCGACGCCCAGCGCCATCAGCGGCAGATCGTCACCTCACCCGGCGTCGGCAGCGGATCCTCGGCGGGCACCGCCATGCTCATCGGCGGTGGCGCCGGCATGGTGGTGGGCGCGGCCTTGCTGGTGGTGGCCGCGGGTGCACAGTCCGCGTTCTACAAAGAGGAAGACCCCAACGCCCTCGAGGGCATCCAGTCCCGCAACCACGTCATGGCCATCAGCGGGCTGGCCCTCACCACGGTGGGCGCCGGTGCTCTGGGCGCCAGCTTCTTCGTTAGCGACGGTCCCGGCATCCGGGTCGGCCTGAGCTTCTAGGGGGAACGACATGCACAAGCTTCTCCCCGCGCTGTTCGCCCTGTCCCTGCCGGCCTGCATCTGGGTCTCCGACGCGGAAGTGGACGACCGCTTCGCCGAGCTGACCGATGCCGACGCCGACGGCTACCAGGACGCGCTGTACGGCGGCAACGACTGCGACGACAGCGATCCCACCGTTCATCCGGCGGGCACCGAGATCTGTAACGGCGTCGACGACGACTGCAGCGGCAGCGCCGACGACGAGCTGCTGGCCCCGTGGTACCCCGACGGCGACGGTGACGGCTACGGTGATCCCGGTGGCATGAGCCTGACCTGTGCCCCCGAGAGTGGGTGGGTGGATGCGGGCGATGACTGCGACGACGGCAGCGCGTCCATCAACCCCGGCGCCGATGAGTACTGCAACGGTGTGGACGACGACTGCGACGATGACACCGATGAGGACGACGCCGAGGACGCCATCATCTTCTACATGGACGACGACGGCGACGGCTTCGGAGACGTGGCCAGCTTCACCCTCGCCTGCTCCGCCCCCAGCGACTACGTCGAGGACGCCACCGACTGCGACGACGCCGACCCCGCGGTGTACCCCGACGCCGACGAGTACTGCAACGACGTGGACGATGACTGCGACGAATCAGTGGACGAGGACGACGCGCTGGACACCTCCACCTTCTACGCCGACGTCGACGGCGACGGCTACGGCGATCCCGACAGCACCATCAGCGCCTGCAGCACGCCCGACGACCACGTCGAGGACGCCACCGACTGCGACGATGGCGAAGCGACCATCTACCCAGGCGGCCTCGAGGTCCTGGGGGACAGCGACGATGGCGACTGCGACGGGGACAACGCCACCTTCTCCTTCACCCTGCATGACACCCGCTCGGCCCAGGATCTCGAGGGTCCCCGGCTGGCCCAGGGAGGCGGACAGGTCTATCTGGCCTGGGCTGCCGAAGAACTCGACGACGGTGGCTCGATCTACGACGCGGTGGCGGTGAGCGTCTTCGACGATGAGTCCCCGCTGGACGGTGAGCTGGACTTTTGGTCCACTGGCGAGAGCTCGGACCTGGCCCAGCTCAACCGCTTCGACCTGGTGGCCAACGACAACCTGTGGGTTGCCGGATCGTCGTGGGTCGACCTCAACGATCGCAGCATCCGCCTCGACGCGGTCAACGCCACCACCGGCAGCCACGGCAGCTACGACAGCCGCTACGCCTGGCCCGTGGCCTTCGACCAGCTCCAGCTCGGGCTGTCCAGCGTGGGCAACGTCACTGCCGTGGGTTGCGGAGACAGCGGCGCCGGCGCCCAGGCCGTTCAGATCAGCGCCGCGGGCGTGGTGGCGGGCACCGCTACCCCCGCGGCCGACGACCAGGCCCTGGAGAGCCTGGATGACCACGACACCTGCGAGTACGACCACCTGGCCTATGAGTTCTTCATGGGCAGCACCGCCCGGCAGAGGCTTGACTACTACGTGCTGTCGGGTGGGCAGTTTGTCTCCGACCGCTCATCGACCGACACCTGGATCATCAACGACGTCGAGGTCAGCACCGCCAACGGCTACAGGGTCACCGCGCTGGTGGACTTGGGGTCGGGCAATGGGTTCTACTTTGCGCGCTCGGACAGCAGCGGCGGCTCTACGGTCTATGACTGGGATGTGACCTCGAACCTCATCGAAGAGCTGGACGTATCGGTGGCTCCCAGCGGCATCCCATACGCCTGCGCCATCGACAATCGGGGAGACGCCATGCTGCTGTGGAACGACGTGGATGCCTTGGTGCCGGTCCTGCAGGGCATCGATTTCGATGCCGCCGACCTGGGCGCCATCGACGACTGCGCCATTGTGGTCACCGCCGACTCGGTCGCCTGGATCGCCCTTCGCAGCGGTGATGATGTGGCCACCGCCGTGGTGGGGGTGCCCTGATGCGGCGCTGGCTCATCCCGTCTCTGTTGGTCTTCGCCATCGCCTCCGGCTGTGGCTGGAAGCGCGACCTCGCCCAGGGCAACGCCGCCGCCGAGCAGGGGGACTGGCCGACCGCGGTGGAGCACTACCAGGCTGCCGTTGAGCAGAACCCCGACGACAAGACCCTGCAGGCCCGCCTGTCTGACGCGCGGGAATCCGCCGTGGGCTCGCTCGTCGAGCAGGCCCGCGCGGCTCAGCAGGCCGACCAGGCCGACCAGGCCCTCGATCTGTTGCATCAGGCCGAGGCCATCTCGCCCCGTCAGCTCGAGGTCGCCATGCTCCGGGAGGAGATCATCGGCGCCCTGGCCACCGATGTGCGCGCGGCCCTCGCCCTCGATGAGGACCCCATCGAAGCCGCCTACGCCCGGTGGACCCCGTTCGCCGAGCGTTTCCCGGTCCACCCGGAGACCGCCCGCCTGCGGGACGAGATCCGAGCTGCCCTGGCCGCCGATGTGCAGGGGCTGATGGAAGCCGAGGACTACGCCTCTGCCCACCAGCGGCTGAAGAGCTTCGAAGACCGCCTGCCCATGGAGTCCGAGCTGGCCGCTGTGCGTGGGGCCTGGGCCGACAGCTTGACCCAGCAGGCCGCGGCCGCCGCCAAGCGCCGCCATCGCGCCACCGCCTGGGCCACTCAGGCCATGGCCGCGGGCCTGAGCGACAGCGCCGAGCACCGCGAGCAGCGCGACGCCTACCGCACGACCTTCGAGCGCTCCCATGGCGTGGTGCTGGGCCCCAAACTGGTGGCCAGCGATCGCGCGGCCCTGGCGCGCCTCGAGAGTCGCCTCGCAGCCCTGTTCCAGCACAGCGCCGTGCGCTGGGCCCCCGGCGCCCCCCGCCCCGCCATCGGCGGTCGCATCGGGCTGACCGAGCCCCGCTGGGACCAGAGCGCCAAGCAGACCGTGGCCGTGCACGAGTTCCCCGGCCCCGAGCGCGACCATGAAAACCCCGCCTGGTTAGCGGCTGATAACGATCTGTCCCAGGCTCGTGCGGCCTCGAGCGGGGCGGTGAAGGACGAAGAGCGCGCCCTGGCCTCCCGTGCCGCACAGCAGCGCAGCCTGGACGGTATGCGCCAAGGCCTGGCGGCGGTGGAGCTGTCCCTCGAGGGTGTGCGCGCCGAGTTCGCGGCCGCTCAGGGCGAGGCTGACAAGGCCCGCGCGGCCCTGGACGAATCTGTGGGCGCCAACGGGTCGGTCACCCAGCTCCAACAGCAACGTGAGGCCTTGCAGGTCGAGGTCGACGCGGCCCAGTCCAGCCTGGACGCCGCCTTGGCGGCCCTCGAGGCTGCGGGCGCTGACGGCGGTGACGTGGCTGGCGCCAACCAGGCCGTGACCGACGCCCGACGGGGGGTCGAGGACCGCCGCACGGCCCTCGAAGCGGCCCCCAAGCCCACCAACCTCATGCGCGAACTGGCCCGACACGTGGGCACCCGCGCCGGCCTGCTGGCCGAGAAGGAACGTCTGCTCGAGGCTGCCCGGGCCGAGCTCGAAGACCGGCAGGCCCCAGTGCAGGATCAGCTCGACGCTGTGGCGCGGATCGAAGCCCGCATCGTCGCGCTGGACGCCGAGCTCGAGGGCTCCCGCGAAGCCCAGGCGGAGTCCCAGCGCGGGGTCGAGACCGCTGAGCAGCGCCTGGCCGAAGTGCCCGAGACCATCTTCGGCCCCACCATCGAGCGGGTGGAGATCCCCGTGCAGGCCCACCTGCGCAGCTGCACCGGCGAGATCAGCCTCGAGCTGCACTCTGGCGGGGGCGGTGGGGTCAGCCTCACCCGCAAGCTGAGCGCCCGGGCCGAAACCCGGGACGAAGAGCGCGCAGAGGCTGCGGAGCACGGCCTGCCCGCCGACCCGCTGGAGTTTCCCGAGAGCGACGCAGAGCTGCAGGCCAGGGTCGAGGCCGAGCTGGCCAAGCAGCTGCGGGTGCAGCTAGAGGCGCAGATCGCGCTGATGGCTGGCGGGTACCTCGAGCAAGCCGCCGCGGCCAAGGACCCCGAGCAACAGCTTCGGGCGTTGATCCAAGCCTGGATGATGGCCCCTGGTCCCGCGGGCGACGACCCCTACGTCCAGCCCGATCTGCAGGCCGAAGCCGCGGCGCCGTCGGCTACCGAGGCCCTGCAGGCGGAGCTGCTGGAGCGCTGGGGCGTGGGTGAGCCGGGATGGCTCACGGCGCAGAGCGCGGGGGAATAAGGCCTGGCTGACGGATCGTGATGCTGGCGGGCTGCTCGACCGACCCTCCCCCCCACGCTTCGTCCAGGGCGGCGCAGAGGGGGTCCGGGGGAACGCCCAGCTCAGCCAGGCGCCTGCGGTAATCCTGTAGATCCGGCGTCAGGTCGGTGTCGGACCAGTCCTCCGGAGGAGCCTCCAGCAAGCGGTGCAGGGCCGCTTGGGCCGACGTGGTCTCGGACTCGAGTTCGGTGATCAGTGCCTCGAGCCCCCGTGCGCCTGCGGGGCGCTCCCCCAGGCCCCGCCGTGCCGCGGCGGTGCAGTGTTTCAGCCACTCCAGGTGGGGCGTGTTCACCACCAGCCGGGTGCCGGCCCGGGCCACGAAGGAGCGGGTGAGCACCGCGCGGGCCGCCGGGGCGAGGCCGTCGGCCAGGGGTGCGACTCGCCCCTGCAGCAGGGTGATGCGGGCCTTGCGCTCTTTGCGTGCCCGCCACTCGTACAGCAACACCCAGCCCAGGCCCCCGGCGGCGATGGCGCCGGCCACCCAGAGCACCGTGCCGAACAACATCTGCTGGTGCTCGGCCCCGTCGCCCAGGCCGGAGATCCGCCAGCCGATAAGATAGATGGCCGGGATGACGAGCCAGGCCCAGGTGGGCGCGTGATTGCCGAATCCCCCCACTGGCGCCAGGGCCTTGCGTAGCTGGGTCTCGAGGGTCTGCAGGCCCAGCAGTCGGTCCCGAGCGTCCCGCAGCAGCGTCAGGGGCGTGCCTGGGCTCAGAGTCTCGGGCACGGTGGTGAGCAGCCCCGACTCGAGAAACAGGGCGTGCCAGCGATCCGTGGACTCCTTGGGATCGAGCCTGGCCAGGACCTTGGTGTGCAGGGTGACGTGCCGAGAAGATCCCATGGGACGTCAGCCGCCGTCGATCTCGATCTCGAGCCAGTACTTCCCGGCGCTGGTGTCCACGTGGCAGTACCCAGTTTCGGGCTCGAGAAGCGCTGGGGGGTTCACGCGGAAGTAGGCATAGTACAGCTCGCCCTTGCCCATGCGCAGGGGGAGCTCGAATACGTTCTCCCGCTCATCAGTGTCGGTGATGTACAGCTCGTCCAGCCATTCGGGGCTGCAGTCGATCTCGCACAGGTCGGCCTGCCCGGTGATCTCGTACATAAAGAAGGCATCGCTGGAGGACACCACATGGATGACCTTTCCACCCTGTTCGAGGGTCAGCTCGGTGTCCACATAGCCCCAGGGTTCATCCACCGGGCATAGCTCGGCGGGTGGGTTGTCCACGTCGGCATCGGTGTCGGCGTCGGTGTCGGCGTCGGTGTCCGTGTCGGTGTCGCCTTCGGGCAGCGCGCTGTCCGGGTAGGGCGGATGACAGGCCAGAGCCAGGATGAGCAGCGGGGTCAGGGCCGCACGCATAGAGGACCTCGAGGGGTGCGATCTCCGGGAGGGTAGCACGCTGAGACGGCCTGAGTCCCGAAGGGGTCGAGGTCAGGAAACTGTCAAGGGACACATGGTGACGAACCGCAGGGGTCCGCTCGGGTCGTGATGAGAGCCGCCGCACTTTCCCTCGGAGGACACTCCATGCGCAAGCCCGTATCTCAGACCGCCACCCTCGAGCTCATGCCTGTGATGAACCTGGTGACCATCCTGATCCCCCTGCTGCTGATGGGGGCGACGATGGTGAACCTCTCGGTCATCGACACGAGCCTGCCCGGCATCGTTGGCGATAAAACCGTACCCGACGAGCCCAGCCTGCAGCTCACGGTGGCCATCACGAACCTGGGGCTGGGGCTGAAGAGCGCCGCCGGAGGCATCGAGGTGGCCGGGGACCTCGAGCTCCCCTGCGCCACTCAGCCCTGCGGTGTGGATGGCTACGACTACGCCGGCCTGACCGACGCCCTGGCCCGCATCAAGGACGATCACCCCGACGAAAACAGCCTGATCCTGCTGCCCGAGGAGCGTGTGCCCTACGAGGTGCTGGTGAAGGTGATGGACGCGTCGCGGGAAGACGTGGACCAGCGCGCGGTCGATGGTTCGGCCCGGCCCCTGTTCCCCATGGTGGTGATGGCGGGCGGCGCCACCTGATCAGAACAGCGGCTCCGCGGCGGGCTGCTCGGCCCAGGCCAACATCACCGGCGCGCACATCCAGGCGTCGGGGTGTTGAGCCAAGCCCAACAGCTGGCCGAGGGTGTCGTCCAGCTGCGGCGTGAGGACTCCGGAGCTTCGAAGCAGCTGGACCCGGGGCTCGAAGACCAGGCTCAGGAGGTCGTCCAGGGGCAGGTTGGCAGGGGTGAGGGGGATCAGATCGCAGCCCAGCAGATCGAGACCGGCATCGGCCAGCAGTCCGGGGAGACGGCGCCCGATCCTTCGATCCCCGCCCAGCTGTCGCTGCAGGCGCGCCATGGCGCCTTGTAGATCCGGGAAGCCCGACGGCTCGGGGTGGACCATCAGACCCCCGTCGTCCAGGGCCAGCACGGCGATGACCCCGCCAGGACGCATCACCCGGGACAGCTCCCGCAGGACCGCCACGGGGTCGGCCTGCCGGTGCAGGGCCAGGCGCAGGTAGGCGCCGTCCACGGTGTCGGGCTCGAGGGGCAGGCGAGCGGGCTCCCCCGCTATGTAGGTGCAGTGGTCGGCCATACCCTGGCGCTGGGCCAGGGCTTCGGCGCGGGCGCGGCGCTGGGGGTCCGGCTCGACGCCTACCACTCGGGCCTGGGGGTGCTGCTGGGCCAGCAGCCGGGTGCCCAGGCCTGTACCGGCGCAGGGGTCCAGCAGGGTTCCAGGGGAGAAGGGCACCCGGGCGAGGAGCTCGGCCTCCAGCTGCTCGGCTCCGATGATGGTGGGGTGGGTGTGCTCGAGGCTGGGCCCGGGCTCGCCCCCGGGCTTGTCGCCACCCATGAGTACGGGGATGCGCTCGGGGCTACCCCGCATGAAGCCGGCCACCTGGCGATGGGTGGCATCCAGGCGGCTGGCCACGATGCCTCCGAGGTTGTGGCGCAGCCGCTGGACCAGGCCTGGGGACTGGAGCTCCAGCCGAGCGATGAGCTCGGGGGGGAGCACCAGCAGCTCGGTGTCTTCGAGGGCCAGCAGGCGGGCGTCCGGTGGGGTGGAGGGGATCTCGTCCAGGGTGCCGAAGACCTCGCCGGGTTGCAGTACGCTGACGAAGAAGGGGCGCTCGCCCTGCTCCATGGTCAGACCCAGGCGACCCCGCAGGATCAGGCCCAGCCCCTCGCCGTGTTGGCCGCCCGGACCTACGGGTCGGTCGGCGCTGACCCGGAGGGTGGGCAGCTCCCTGAGGATGGGATCGAGGCGCTCCTGGTCGATGCCGTCGAAGATGGAGGCCGAGCGTGCGGCGCCCGCGGCGTGGGCCACCGAAGCCCAGAAGGCACCCAGGCGCTGGGGGGTGACCAGCTGGTCCTCGAAGTGGGGGTAGAGCTCCCGCAGGCGCTGGGCCACCACCCCGCGATCCAGGTCTACAGGGCCCAGCTGCCGCGTAAGGGGGCTACCGGTCTGTTCGAGGTAGGCCCGGTCCCTCAACACCAGGGCCAGGGGCACCTGCAGCTCATCCCGCCCTGGTGGTTGCACCAGGGGGCCGTAGGGCCGGTAGCCCAGCTGGAACCAGCTGCGGGCCTGAGCCATCTCCACCCGGCAGACGTCGATGTCGATGCCGTGCTCGAGCATGAGGCTCACCAGCCCGGCCACCAGCTGCGAGGCCACGGTCTGGCCGCGGTAGGCGGGGTCCACCATGAACATGCTCGAGTGGCACAGGCGCTCTTCGCCGAACGCCACGATCATGGAGCTGAGATCCAGGCTGTCGGACAGCGCTGCGGAGAAGGGCTGGTCGCAGCCCAGCAGGGCACGCAGGGTGCCCAGCACGGCGCCGGTGCTGTCGTCCACCGCCACCAGGATGCGGGCGTGGTCGTCCAGCTCGTCACGGATCCAGCCCCGGGCGTGGTCCGCGTCGGCGGGGGCCTGGCCCGACTCCGCGGCCTGGACGCGGTAGCGGAAGCGGAAGACCTCTTCCCGATCGGCGGATTGTTGGGCTGGCTGTACCCGAATGTACACGCGCACTCCGCGGCTGGGTCACGCTGCCATCATACGGCAGAGGGGCGTCCCGCGATAGAGCACCCATGGAGGCTTCCATGCTCGCATCTCACCCTTGCTGGTCCGTGGCGTTGGTCTTGGCGGCTTCGCTGTTGGTGGGGTGCGGCGAGCCCGACGCCCCGATCTCCACCGTGACACCCGGCGTGGTGGCGGCGGATCACCCCCTGGCCAGCGAGGCGGGCGCGGCCATGCTCCGGGCCGGCGGCAACGCGGTGGACGCCGCGGTGGCGGCGGCCTTGGTGGGCGGCGTGGTGCAGCCCCACTCCAGCGGGCTGGGGGGCGGTGGCTTCGCGGTGGTGGTGCCTGTCGATGGCCCACCCATGGCCCTGGACTTCCGCGAGCGGGCGCCGCTGGCCGCTACGGCAGGGATGTACCTGGACGCCGATGGACAGGTGATCCCCGGTCTGTCGGACCACGGGCCCCTGGCGGTGGCTGTGCCCGGTGAGCCCAGGGGCCTGGCCTCGCTGCTGGCCACCCACGGCAGCCTCACCTCCCTCGAGGTGGCCGCGCCGGCCATCGGTCTCGCCCGCCAGGGCTTCCCGGTGGGGGTCGCCCTTGCGGGCGCCTCGGCGGCGTGGTCCGAGCAGCACGGCGATGCCATGTTCCCCCTGCTGTTCGACGGGTTGCAGCGGCCGCCGGCTGAGGGCCAGCGGGTGTACCGTACAGCCTTGGCCGCCACCCTCGAGGCCTGGGCAGTCAGCGACGGCGAAGCCCTCTACACGGGGCCCCAGGCGCAGTCTCTGGTGCGGGGCCTGAGTCACCGGGGTGGGATCATCACCGCGTCGGATCTGGAAGCCTACGCCCCGGTGGCCCGTGTGCCGCTGCGGGGTCGCTACCGGGACTGGACCCTGCTGACCATGCCGCCCCCTTCGTCGGGTGGGGTGGTGATCCTGCAGGTGCTGCGGGTGCTCGAGGCTTGGCCCGGCGGTCCGCTCGCCCAGCCCGAAGCGCTGCAGCGCACCGTGGAGGCCCTCAAGCACGGCTTCGCGGATCGGGCCCGCTGGATGGGGGATCCGGACTTCGTGGAGGTGCCGGTGGACACCCTGCTATCCGACGCCCGCGTCGAGGCGGTCCGGGCCGCGGTGCGGGAAGCAGGGGAGCCTCCCAGCTGCGCCACCCTGGCCAGCGAGGCCTATGGCTTGCCCGTAGACCCAGGCCAGGATCACGGCACCCACCACATCAGCGTGTTGGATGGCACGGGCATGGCCGTGGCCCTGACTACCACCATCAACACCAGCTTCGGCAGTGGGGTGGTGGAACCCATGACGGGCCTACTGCTCAACGACGAGATGGACGACTTCGTGGCGGCGCCGGGGGTGCCGAACTTCTACGGCTTGGTGGGCAACGAGCGCAATGCCATCGCCCCGGGCAAGCGCCCCCTGTCCAGCATGAGCCCCACGGTGGTGCTCGACAGCCAGGGTGATCCTCTGTTGGTGGTGGGCGCCAGCGGCGGTCCGCGCATCATCACGTCCACCCTCGAGGTGCTGCTGGCGGTGCTCGAGGGCGGGGCTTCGGTGCAGCAGGCGGTAGAGCTTCCGCGCTTCCACCACCAGTGGCTGCCGGATCGGATCCGGGTGGACGCGGACTTCCCCGTCGCTGCCGTGCAGGCCCTCGAGGGCTGCGGCCACAGCGTGGGTGGCCCCCCGCCCGGCTCGGCGGTGCAGGCGGTCCAGCGGCTCCCCGATGGTTCCCTGGTGGGCGCCAGCGATCCCCGCAAGGGCGGGCTCCCGGTCGTGGTGACGGATTAGTCCGTGCTCTTCCGCTTCAGCCTGTACGGCTTCCTGAAGAATCAGCGCTACTTCGAGCCGTTCTTGGTGTTGGCCTTCCTGGAGAAGGGGCTGAGCTTCTTCATGATCGGCCTGCTCATCGCCTCGCGGGAGCTGTGGGTCAACCTGCTCGAGGTGCCGTCGGGGGTGGTGGCGGATCTGTACGGGCGCCGTCGAGCCATGATGACCTCCTTCGTGGCCTACATCGTGAGCTTCGTGATCTTCGGCCTGGCCGACGATCTGCTGCCCCTGTTCGTGGCCATGGCGTTCTTCGCGGTAGGGGACGCCTTCCGCACGGGCACCCACAAGGCCATGATCTTCACCTGGCTGCGCCGGGAGGGACGAACCGACGAGCGCACGCGGGTGTACGGCTTCACGCGCTCGTGGAGCAAGCTGGGCTCGGCCCTGTCCGGTGTGGTGGCGGCGGTGCTGGTCTTCGTGGGCGGCAGCTACGTGTGGGTGTTCTGGTTGTCCACCGTGCCCTATGTGTTGGGGCTGGTGAACTTCATGGGCTACCCCGCGTGGCTGGACGGTGAGCGCCCCCAGAGCGCCTCTGCGGGGGATGTGGCCCGCAGGCTGTGGCAGGTGCTGAAGGCCTCCCTGAGCTACCGGCCCCTGCGCCGGCTGTTGGCGGAGTCCATGGGCTTCGAGGGCTGCTTTCACGCCAGCAAGGGTTACCTCCAGCCCCTGCTGCAGGCTGCTGCGGTGGCCTGGCTGGGGGGCATGGCTCTGAGCGAGGGGCTGGACGCCGCTCGCCAGGCGGCGCTGCTGGTGGGGCCTGTCTACCTGCTGCTGCACCTGCTGTCGGCTTGGGCCAGTCGCAGGGCCCACGGCCTGGTGACCTGGGTGGGTAGCGAAGAGAAGGCATCCCGTGTCATCTGGGCCATGACGGTGTTGCTGTACGGGCTGCTCTTCACCGCGCTGCTGGCCAGCTGGCACGCGGTGGCCATCCTGGCCTTCCTCCTGCTGCATGTGGTGCAGAACCTGTGGCGCCCAGTGCTCATCAGCCGCCTGGACGCCTGGGGCTCGGAGCGCTGGGGGGCCACGGTGCTGTCCCTCGAAAACCAGGCCAAGAGCCTGGCCACCATGATCCTGGCCCCCCTGCTGGGGCTGGCGGTAGATGGGGTGTCCGCCAGGGGACTGGGGGGCGAGCTGTGGCCGGTAGGCCTGGTGGGTCTCGTCTTCGCCGTGGGCTTCCTCATCGCGGGACGGGGCGCCATGGGCACCCCCCGGGAGCTTCCGCTGGCCTAGCCCCAGCGTGGGTTCCTCGCGGCCGAGCTAGGCGTCCAGCGCCTCGATCTCGTAGGCGGTGAGCAGCCGCATGGCCTGCACGGGCTCCTTGCGGCCCTTGAGTTTCTGGGGACCTAGCGGGGTGGCGGGGAAGCGGGAGGCGCCGGCGTTGTGCAGGGTCAGGCGGGTGGTCACCACGTCACCGGGCTCGCAGAGCTGCTCGAGGCGGCTGGCAACGTTGACCGTGTCGCCGATGACCGTGTACTCGATGCGGTGGATGGAGCCGATGTTGCCGGCGCTGAGCCAGCCGTGGGCCACACCGATGCGGATGGGCAGGCCCGGGAAGCCGGCGTCCATGCCCAGGGTGGCCTGGCGCCGGGCTTCGACCTGCATGGCCAGAGCGGCCTCGAGGGCCCGCTCGGCGGGGTGTCGGGGGGCGTTGGGGTCATCGAGTCCCTCCTCGCACAGCTCGGTGCTGCCGCCGGGGGGGTGCAGGAAGACCACCATCAGGCCGTCGCCCATGCGCTTGTCCAGGATGCCGCCGGTGCTGGCGATGATGGCGTCCATCTCGCGGAAGTAGTTGTTGAGGTGGGAGACCACTTCTTCGGACTCCCGGCCCTCGGCCCAGGGGGTGAATCCCTTGATGTCCGAAAACAGCACCGAAGCGCGGATGGTCTTGCCGCCGATCTCGAGGCGCTCGGCGGGGTTGTCCCGCAGGCGCTGCACCACGTTGGGGGGCAGGTAGTGGCTGAACTTTTCGGTGAGCAGCAGCTGTTGCTCGAGCTTCTTCTTCTGGTCCCGCAGGCGGTCGAGCATGCGGGCGTTGTCCATGGCCAGGCCCAGCTGGTTGGCCACCTGCGCCAGCATGCTCTGGTCGGCGTCGCTCACGTTGCCGCCCACGGCGCGTTCGGCAGCCAGCACCCCCACGCCCTCGCCTTCGCTGCGCACCGGGACCACCACGAAGGGACCCGGGTTGAGCTGGTCGAGCATGGCTTGCCCGCGGGGGGTGAGCTCAGCCCGGAAGGCGGCCACGTCGGCCACCCGTCGGCCCTTCATGGTCTGCAGCACCAGCCCGAACAGGGCCAGATCCGCGGGCCTGCCGTCCAGCTCCGGGTTCAGGGGCAGCCACAGCTTGTCCATGCCGCCGGCGATGCCCGTCGACAGGCCCGCCCCCGAGGCGGGCACCAGGCGGTCGCCAGCGACCTTCCAGTACAGCACCCGGGGGAAGTCCAGGCGCTGGCTGATGAGCTCGGTGGCCCTCAGCACCAGATCGTCCTCGCCGGTGAGGCGGTGAGCCAGGTTGGAGATCTCCCGCATCACCTCGAGGCGCAAGGCCTGGTCCCGCTGTTCTTTGCCCAGCTCTTCGAGGGTCCCGATTTGGCCTTCCTGGATGCGCATCTTGTCCTGGGCCAGGCGCAGGCGTCGAACGCCTCGGCGCATGGCGCCGGCCAGGAGGCCGACCAGCAGACCAGCCCCCGCCCACCACAGAGGGTGGCCCTGGATGAGCAGGCCCAGTACGAAGCCCGCCACGGCGCCCAAGGCCATCATGGCGATGCCCACGGTGTACTTGGAGCCCGGGGTCTTCCAGGTGACCCGGTAGATGCAGGTGGGGTCGCCGCGGTTCATGCAGGCTTCTTCCACCACCTCGGCGGGCGGCAGGCCGAAGCTCATCGGGATGGCCGCTAGGGTGCCCCGCCGCTTGGCGTCCAGCAGGGGGTGGTCCGGATACCCGTCCTTCATGCGGAACTCGAGGCGGACCTCCCCCTCGCGGATGTCCAGCAGCTGGTATTCGGTGATCTTGCTCAGGTCCTTGCCCCAGCCCGGCAGGCGGCTGTAGACGGCGCGCGGGGTGGCCAGCAGCTTGGCCACGTAGAACAGGGCGCCCACCTCCGAGGTCTCGGCGTGCATCAAGCCAGCCTTGTAGGTGACCTCGGCATCGCCGGTGACGGTGACCATGGCCTTGCTCAGGGCCAGGGCCTGGTCGTAGGTCAGCCAGCGGGTGCCGTCGGCGGCTTCTTCCGGGCTCACACCCCAGACTTCGAGCAGCTGGGCCTCGGCCTCGGGGCCGTAGACCTTGCGGATGAAGCGCAGGTTGGGCGCCAGCAGGGACGCCTGGAACACTCGGTCCTCGCGCCCTGTGTAGTCGGGATCGAGGGTGCGGGAGGCGGGGGACATGGTGTGCTCGCGTGTCAGACCTCGTTCAGCATACCAGCCATGCGCTCTGCGAGGATGCGACTGAGGTTGAACAGGATGCGGGACGACAGGGCTGGGTCGTCCTTCATCAGCTCTTCGAGGAAGCGCCGGCGCAGCACCAGCACCCGCCCAGCGGTGATGGATCGGATGGTGGCCGTGCGGCGGCCTTCGTCCACCAGCAGCGCGATCTCACCGAAGACGTCGCCTCGGTTGAGGTGGGCCAGCACCCGGCCTCCGGCCTCGACCACGAAGGCGCCTTCGAGGATGAAGAACATCTCCTTCTCGATGAGATCCTGACGCACCACCGTGCGATCGGCGGGGATGTCCATGATGAAGCCCTTGCTGGCGAGCTTACGAATGGCGGGCTCCGGCAGGGTGTCCAGCAGAGTCTTGGCCCGGAACTCGTCGTCCTCTTCGTTGAGCAGCTGTTCCTGCAGCTGGTTCCAGACCACTTCTGGTTCGACCTCGAAGGGCAGGGGGCCCGGGTCGAGCACTTCGCGGTAGGGCCGCAGGTCCAGGAAGTCGCGCTTGCCCGGGCCGAAGTGCTGCTTCACCAAGGGCGCCACGGGGGAGCCGACGCGCTGCAGGTACTCGAGGTCCGACAGCACCCCCACCAGGGGCACGCGCACGCCATCCTGGTTGCACACCAGCTCGCCCGAGTAGGGGCGGTAGCCAAGCTTGCGGTAGGCTCGCACCAGGCCGGGAGCACAGTAGGCGAAGACCAGAGAGACGTCGGCCTCGATCATGTGCTCGTACATGGCCCGGGCCAGGGCGGGCAGGATCAGGGTGCCTCGCACTGATCGATCGATGAGCAGCCGGGAGGTCTCGGCGGTGATCAGGCTGTCGATCGCCGGAAACATGCCGAAGGAGAAGCGCTCGTGCACCTGGGGAGGAGCCTGGTCGGGCTGCCAGATCACCGCGCGCACCGTGCCGGTGACCGCCCCCTTGGAGCCGGTGTAGAACAGCACGGCACCTGGGGTTTCGTCGTCGTCGTCGCGGATCATGCGCTGTTCGTGATCCACGTCCAGGAAGCCCTTCTTGAGCTCTTCGACGTAGACGCGGTACCGGAAGCGGTAGATGGCGTCGCGTTCTTCCTGGGTCTCGGCCTTGGTGACCTTCTCGAGGCCCATCAGCCATTGGATCAGCATGGGTTCCTGGGACTCCTAGACGGTGCCGATGGCCACGAAGACGCCCGCCAGGCCCACGGGGTCGTCAGCGTCGGCCAGCTCGGCGCGGATCTGCTGGATCATGGCGGTGGCGGTGGGCGGGTCCAGGAGGCCGGCCTTGAAGTAGGTGGTCAGGGCCAGGAAGGGCTCGAGGCCCACGTCCAGGCTGGTGAAGGCTTCGACTTTCTGCTGCACCTGGGAGAAGCCGCTGTGGCGCATCATCCAGGCCAGCTTGCGGCCCACGTGGCGGTCGCCGCCTCCTTGTTCCTTGGCCTGGATCACGGCCTGGGTGAAGGCCTCGAAGGCGGGGGTGTTGGGGTGGAGCGACAGCCAGCCGTCGTCGATGTCCAGGACGCAGACCTTTCCCCCGGGCTTGACCACCCGGCGGGCTTCGGCCAGGGCGGTCAGGGGTTGGGCCAGGTGCTGGTAGACCAGGCGGCTGTAGACGAAGTCGAAGCTGTCGTCGGGGAAGGGGAGCTCGTAGGCGCTGCCCTGCTCGAACGACACGTTGGGGTGCTCGGGGGCCACTACGGTGCGGGCCACCGCCATCATGGACTTGCTGAGGTCGAGCCCCACGGCGCGACCCTGGGGGATCAGGGTGGCGACCGCGCCGGTGAGGAACCCGGGCCCGCAGCCCACCTCGAGGAAGTGGTGCTGCGGGACCAGTCCCAGCGTGCGCAGCAGGCGCAGCTCGCGGCCCAGCATGACGTTGGCCTGCTGATGCAGCCGCTGGATCTCGGCGCGCCGCCGCTGATCGGTGAAACGATCGAAGTCGTAGGAGTGGGTCACGGGGCCCTCGGGCTAGTCGTTCTTCTGTACCTTCACCTTGGGCCTGAACGCTTCGAACAGGTCCATGGGGATGGGGAAGATGGTGGTGCTGTTGTTCTCGACCGCGATCTCGCTCAAGGTTTGCAGGTAGCGGAGCTGCAGGGCGGTGGGGGTGGCGTCCATCATCTGGGCGGCTTCGACCAGCTTGGCGGAGGCCTGCTGCTCGCCTTCGGCGGCGATGATCTTGGCGCGGCGCTCGCGCTCGGCTTCGGCCTGCTTGGCCATGGCCCGCTGCATTTCCTGGGGCAGGTCGATGTGCTTGACCTCGACCTGGGTGACCTTGACGCCCCACGGGTCGGTGTGGCGATCGAGGATCTCCTGGAGCTTGTGGTTGATCTCGTCGCGGTTGGAGAGCAGTTCGTCGAGCTCGGCCTCGCCGGCGACGGAGCGCAGGGTGGTCTGCGCGAGCTGGGCGGTGGCCATGTAGTAGTCCTCGACCGACAGCAGGGCCTTCACAGGGTCGACGACCTTGAAGTAGACCACCGCGTTGACCGCCACGGAGACGTTGTCGCGGGTGATGACATCCTGCTTCTCGACGTCGAGCACGATGACGCGCAGAGAGATGCGGGTCATCTTGTCCACGCCGGGGATCAGCAGGATGATGCCGGGGCCCTTGGCCGGGATGATGCGGCCCAAGCGGAACACGACGGCTCGCTCGTATTCCTTGATGACCTTCACGGCGGATACGACCACGAAGAAGATGATGACAGCAGCGACGATCACGGCGTTCATGGGGGACTCCTGGGGTTCTCGGTGGCCCGTGGGCCGGGACTATTCGGATTCGATGAGGGACTTTCTGGACGCGAGGGGGGGCTTCGAGGCTTCGATGGGTGCTACGGTCAGCACCAGGGACTCGACGCCCAGCACCTTGACCTCGGTGCCCTTGGACAGCTCGCCGGGCCAGGTGGCCTTCCAGATGGCGCCGTCGACCATGACCCAGCCTTCGCCTTCTCCGCCGCTGGTGACGGTGGCGGTCTCGCCGGGCAGGCCTTCGGTACCGATGGCCACCCGTCCCCGCTGGGCTTGGATCACCAGGTAGCCCACGGCCAGGACCAGGCCGCCCACGGTGAGGGCCACCGCGGCGATGGTGGAGTACGCGACGCCCACGTCGAAGAGGGGGTCCTCGACGTTGAACATCAGGATGCCGCCGGCCACAAGGGACAGGATGCCCCCGATGGTCAGCGCCCCGTAGGAGGGTATCCACAGCTCGAGGGCGAACAGGGCGAAGCCCAACACCACCAGCAGCAGCCCCCCGATGTTGAAGGGCACGATGGACAGGCCGATGCCTCCGGCGATCAGGAAGGCCACGCCCAGCACACCGGGCACAACCAGGCCGGGATTGTGGAACTCGACGTACAGGCACAGCAGGCCCAGGGCGATGAGCGCGTACAGCACGTTGGGATCGCCAAGGAAGTGCAGCAGCTTTTCTTCGAGGACCATCTCTTGGGCGTACTGGGTGGCGCCCGCGGTATCGAGCACCACGGTGCCGGACGGGGTGGTGACGGACATGCCGTGGACCTGCTGCAGCAGGTCGTCGAGGTCGTCGGCTACGATGTCGATGATGCCGGCCTCGAGGGCCTCGCGGCTGGTGATCGACTTGGAGTCGCGTACGGAGTCCTCGGACCAGTCCATGGGGCGGTCGCGCTGCTCTGCGATGGCCCGCGCCCAGGAGAGGGTGTCGTTCATCACCTTCTCGCCCATGATGGTCTCGTCCGGGTCGGTGGACTCGTCGCCCCCGAAGGCCGAGACCGGGTGGGCCGCGCCGATGGTGGTGCCCGGCGCCATCACGGCGATGTGGGCAGCCATGGTGATGAACACCCCGGCCGAGCCGGCTCGCGCCCCCGCAGGGGTGACATAGGCGATGACCGGGACGTTGGCCCCCAGCTCCGCCTTGACGATGTCTCGGGTGCTGTCCAGCAGGCCTCCCGGGGTGTCGATGACGATCACCACGGCGGAGACACCGGCTTGCTCGGCTTCTTTGATGCCCGAGACGATGTAGTTGGCAGACCCGGGGCCCACGGCACCGTCGAGCTCGATCACGTGGATCTGCTGGCCCATGGCCGGAAACACGGCCATGAGAAGGATCATCAAGAAGGACAGCACCATCTCACCTGACAGGAGGAAATACGCTTTCGCGCGCGCTCCCGGCTGGCTGTAACCCGAGGTGGCGGGCTTGCCTGGCGCAGCCGTGAGCCCAGCGCGGCCTTTGGTGATGCACGGTGGCCAAAAGCGTCGAAAACCGACGGACGGGGTTCGACACCTGGACGATCCGAACGATCGGAAGAAAGCGGGAAGATCCGTGTAGAGAAGGGAAAACGAACGAATTTCCAGCCACCCGGGGCCTTGGCACGGTCCTTGTAGTTGCACCCAGGGACATGCGCGCTCCCCTGTTCTGGCTCTCGTTTCCCCTGCTCGCTGGCTTGTTGCTGGGCGCCTGGCTGCCCCTGCCCTCGGCCTCAGCCCTGGTTGGGGCTGCCGCCTTCGCCCTGTTGACCCTGCTGCGCCCCCGGGTGGGTGTCGTCGCCCTGGTCTGCGGCGTGCTGTTGCTGGGGTGGTCCGCTCCCTCGGCCGCTCCCGTCGGCCCGGTCCTCGAGGGTCGCCTGGCTCTGCGCGGCCGGGTGCTGGCCCTGCGTGCCAGCGGTGCACAGCTGGTGGAGCTGGAGGCCATCGCGCATCCGTCGCGGCCATGGGAGCTGGCCAGGGGCCGGCTGCTGGTGGACTTCGGCGACACGCCGCCCCAGCCGGGGCAGGCGGTGCTGGTGTGGGGCCGGGCGCGCCCACCGCGGCCCTGTCTCCTGCCTGGGGCGCCGGACCCCTGGAGGGTGGCGGCGCTTGCGGGGGCTCGCTCCCGGGTCGCTGTGGGGCGCTGGCGGCCCCTGGGAGCGCCTGCAGGTCCGCGGCCCCAGGCCCCGGCGTGCCGGCACCAGGGTCTTCTCCATGCCCTGGCGCTGGGGGACCGCTCCGGCGTCCCCCCCGAACTCGCCGAGCTGCTGCGGGCCACAGGCACCAGCCACCTGCTGGCCATCAGCGGCCTGCACCTGGGGATCGTAGCGGGCCTGGTGGGCTGGGTGGGCTGCTGGCTCGCGCGCCTGTTGTCCCTCGGGCGGCCGCGGGCTCGCGCGTGGCTGCTGGGGGTGTTGTGCATGGTGGCGGGGGCTTGGAGCTATGGTCAGCTGGCGGGTTGGCCCGTCAGCACCGTGCGGGCCGCGCTGATGCTCACGGGCTTGGGTCTGGCGCTTGCCCTGGGTCGGGGGCGGGCTCCACGGCAGCTGCTGGGGTTGGCTGTCTTCGCCACCGTGTTGGTGGAGCCGGCACTGGCGGCCACCGCCAGCTGGCAGCTGTCCTTCGGGGCCCTCCTGGGACTGGTGCTGCTGGGGCCTCGGCTTACCCGCGCCGTGCCCCTCGACCTCAGCTGGCCGGTGGACCGCGCGCTCCGTGGCGCGGCGGCGACGGTGGCCGTCACCGTGGGGACACTCCCCGCGGCTGCCTGGTGGTTTCAGGATCTGGCCCTCACCGCGGTGCCCGCCAACCTGGTGGCGCTGCCCCTCGTCGGGTTCATCTCGGTCCCTGCGGCCCTGGCCTCGGTGGCCCTACCGGATCCACTCGCCAGTTTGGCTGCGCAGCTGGGCTGCGCCTCCTTGGACCTGGCCCTGGGATGGCTGCGGCTGATGGCTGGCCCCAGCCTGCATCCCGCGGTGGGACCGGCGGGGGCTCTGCTGCTGCTGGGTCTGCCGTTGCTGCCCCGTCGTCCCGCCCTGGGAGCCTTGGCCGCCCTGGTGGCCTTGGGCCTGCGGCTGCGTCCCAGCGCTCGCCTGGTGGTGAGCTTCCTGGCGGTGGGGCAGGGCAGCGCTGCGCTGGTGGAGTGGCCCGACGGCCGGCGCTGGTTGGTGGATGGGGGGCCATCGCCTCAGGCGGTGACCCAACACCTTCGCCGCCGCGGGGTGGGAACCCTCGACGTGGTGGTGGCGACCCATCCGCACCCGGACCACATCGGCGGGCTCCCCGCCGTGGTCCAGGCCCTGCGTCCCGATGCACTGTGGGTGCCCCGTCCCGCTGCGGTCGGAGAACAGGACTACGGGGCTCTGCTGGGGCTGGCCAAGGCCCTGGGCGTGGCGGTGCGAGGGCCCGAACACGCTTCGGTGCCCGCCCTTCATCCCCTCGATGGCTGGACCGCCAAGCCCGGCTCGGCCAACGACGACAGCCTCGTGCTGCTGTTGGCCTACGGTCGCCACAGCCTGCTGTTCACTGGCGATGTGGAGGCACGGGCCGAGGCGGCGCTGCTGTCGGTCTTGGGGCCTGTGGACCTGCTATCGGTGCCCCACCACGGCAGCCGCAGCTCGTCGGGACCGGCGTTCGTAGGCGCTCTGCGACCCCGGGTGGCGGTGATCTCCTGCGGCCGGGGCAACCCCTTCGGGCACCCGCACCCCAGCGTGGTCGACCGCTACCGCGACAGCCTGCTGCTGCGCACGGATCTACATGGCACGGTGGAGGTCAGCAGTGACGGGGTGGAGCTGTCGGTCCGCAGCTGGCTACCTGGACGGGGGTGGCGGCCCTGGGGGGCGCTCCCTGGGGGACCCTACTCGCCGTCGACCAGCTCGGTGGGGTCGTCGGCGCCCACCAGCTCGGCGGCCTCGTCGGCGCTCTCATCGGCTTCGTCGCTGTCATCGAGGAACAGGTAGCGCACCAGGAACAGACCCACGCCCACCACGATGGCGGCGTCGGCGATGTTGAAGGTGGGGTACTCGTTGGTGCCGAACTTGGACTCGAGCCAGCCGGAGAACTCGGGGTGGTCGGTGTAGACCCGGATGAAGTCCACTACCATGTGCTTCTCGCGGAACGCGCGGTCGATGCCGTTGCCCAGGGCGCCTGAGAAGATCAGGCCCAGGGTGAGGGACTGGAACTTGTCGTTGCGGGGCAGCTGCCAGACGAAGCTGATGATCACGCCCACGGCGATGACCGTGAACACACCGAAGATGCTGAGGCGGATGGCGGTGGGCAGGTCGCCGAACAGACCGATGGCCGCACCGGGGTTCTTGGTGTGGACGATGGACAGGAAGCCCGGGATGACGTCGATGGTCTCGCGCAGGTAGCGAACGTTGTCGACGATCCATTGCTTGGAGGCTTGGTCGGCGACGATGAACAGCAGGCTCACCACCGTGAAGATGATCACCTTGGGGGAGCGGAGCTCATCGAGGAAAGAACTCGAAGGATTGGTCATGGCGTGGATCCTCAGCGGCGGCGCTCTGTAGCTGTGCCCGCCCGAAAGGGTCAGAGGCGCGAGATCCCGAGTTCTTCTAGAACCGGAAGGGATAGTTCAGCGTGTAGGCGGGGCCGTCGAAGGTCTGGAAGTCGATCATCTTGACCGATCCGGACAGGCAGGACTCGAGGGCGGTGCCCTGGTACGCAGTTTCGCGGATGGAAGCCGAGGACACCGAGCCAGCGGGCTCCAGGGTGAAGCGCAGGGTGACGCTGGGGAGCTCGCCCGTGCTCTTCTTGTGGGCCAGGAAGCAGGCCTTGATGTTCTTGTTGTTCCGGATCTGGATGTCGATGACCGTGGTGGGGATGGTCTTCTGACCAGAGCTGGTGCTGGCCGTCGAGCTGGTGCTCGGGGTGCGGCTGCTGGAGCTGGAGCTGGACGTGGGCTGCCGGGCCGAGCTGGAGCTGCTGCCTGAGCTGCTGGTGCCGGAGCGGCTGGAGCTGCTGCCCGAGCTGCTGGTGCCAGAGCGGCTGGAGCTGCTGCCCGAGCTGCTGGTGCCGGAGCGGCTGGAGCTGCTGCCCGAGCTGCTGGAGCCGGAGCGGCTGGAGCTGCCGGTGCTGGTGGCGGCTGGCGGGGGCTCTTCGGGGGCTTCGGGTTCTTCGGTGGCCAGCACGTCGAGGAGGTCCTGGGGCGTGCCATCGGCGGCGCCGTCTTCGAGCTCTTCGGGGGCTTCTTCCGGGACTTCCTCGGGCTCTTCCTGCTTGTCGAGCGCCGCGTCGGTCACGTCGTCGTTCTCGGGCTGGAGCTCCTGCACCTGCTGGGCCGCGCTGGAGACGCGCTGAGCCAGGGTGTCGATCTCGCCGAAGGAGACCTCGCCCGTGATCAGCTGCACTGTGAGCGGGTTCATGGGTACGGAGAGCAGCCCGGCCAGGATGAGAGAGAAGAACAGGGAGGTGAAGACCCAGGCGGAGCGGCGGCCGAAGACGCCGGTGGCCACCATCAGAGCGATGAGGAATACACCCCACAGGGCCATGAACGTGCCGGCGAAGTGGGCCACGAAGTTGAGGTGGCCGCCCAGTGCCAGCACGATGGCGCCGACGCCGGTGCCAGCGGCGCCCAGCAGGATGACACTGAGGTCACCGGTGGTGTCGTGGCTGCGCTCGGTGAGGGGGACGCCCGTGGCGGCCGGTGAGGGCGCGGGCGCCGGGGTGGGCTGGTGCCCGTAGGCGTGAGCCGCAGCGGGGGTGGGCATGGGCATGGGGGCGGGCACGGCGGCCTGGGCCGGGTGGGCGGGCGCCGGCATGTCCATGGGGCTGGTGGGCAGCGGAGTGGGCTCTTCGGGCGCGGTGCCGAAGGGCGGGTGCGGATCCATCGGAGGGGCACTGGCCCGCTCCACGCCGATATTGGCCGCCTCGGCGATGACCGTGGCCTCTTCGTTGACCTCGGGTTCGGCCACGGGGGCCGGTTCCTGGCGTCGGATCATGATCCGATGGCCGCACTTGCGGCAGGTGGCCTTGTTGACCTCCTTTACCAGCTTGTGCTCGGGAATCTTGTAGACTGCGCCGCAGTTGTCACAGACGACCTTCATCGTTCCGCCTCCGGCGTCTCTCGAACGCTCCGTGGTGGGGCTGCTCCACGGGTCCAAGGACGCGCTACATCGGCCATAGTGGCCGTGTCTCAGCCGGTCCCGTGTATGAACTGAGGACCTCTTTGTCAATGCTCGGTTTCACCGCCTGGACCGGGGGCTGGGGCGGCCTGGTCCGCTGCGGATACGTCAACACCTGGATGGTCGAGACCGTCGCTGGGCCCGGCGGTTCCCTCGGACGCTTTATCGGTGCCGCCCAGGGGGGTCGAACTGTCGTCCAGCAGGGGCCCGAGATCGAAGATCGCCATGTAGAGCTTGCGGGGCATTTGCCGGTCGGGGAGGTTGATCTCCTCGGCGGACCAGGGCACGTAGACGGGGCCGCCGGGGACCTTGTACTGGTTGCCCGGGTAGTCCACCCACTGGTGCTCCACCACTTCGTCGGGTTCGAGGCCCAGGCCCGCCGCCAGGCGTCGGACGGCGTCTCTGTACAGCACCGGTCCGTTGTAGGGGTCTACCAGGAAGTAGCCGCGCTCGTGGACCACCATGTGGCGGTAGTCGCCGGCTTGGACCACCGTGCGCATCTCCTGTCGGCTGATGGACTCCATGGGCACCTCGGACGGGCTGTGGGAGAGCTCGTCGAGGACCTGTGCGCCGGGCAGACCGGTGGGCTCCTGGGCAGCGAGGTAGCGGATGCGCTCACCCGCGTCGGCGCCGCCGCTCTTCAGGAGCAGGGGAGGCACCGCGCCCTGGGTGGCCCAGGAACGGAAGACCTTGTGGCGGTGGATGGTCTGGTAGTAGCAGAGCAGGTCCTGCTCCCGCCCCAGGGGCAGCTCGATCACGCCTTCGAGGGCGTCGCTGTCGAGCTGCTGGTAGAAGTCGGGGACCACGATGTGGCTGACCTTGATGGGGGCGCGCCAGCGGATGGGCTGGAAGGCGCCCTCGGGCACGTAGTCCACCTGCCAGCGGTACATGACCTGCGCCATGGTGAACACGATGCAGGCGGCAGCGGCCCCCCAGCGCAGCCAGCGCCAGCGGCGGGTGGGGGTGGGGATGGCGCTCAGACCCTGGGCCATCAGCACCACCGACGCCACCGTCAGCATGGACGCCAGGCGGTAGGGCCCGAACAGGCGGCTCATGCCGGGCACCCAGCGGAACAGCCAGGTGAAGGGCATGCGCAGCACCCAGCGGTCGCCGAGCATGAGCACGGCGTCGGCCTCTGCCATGGTGCTGGGTTTCAGGTAGGGTCCCAGTGTGCACAGATAGAAGAACAGGAACACCGCCAGCCAGAACAGCCTGCGCCGGCGGAACAGCAGCAAGGGCAGGGCGCCCGCCACCAGCACCGCCAGGGGCCAGGCCCGCTCGCCGGTGGACGGCCGCACGATGTAGTCCGCTGCCCAGGATGAGCGGATGGTGCGGTGCAGCGATGCGAGGACGTTCTCCTCGTAGCTGTCGGGGCGGAGGGGGGCCTCGGCGATGGTGTCGTAGCGGGGGAAGGGCAGAAAGAACGACATCTCGGGCAGGGAGGTCATCCCCGCCTCGGTGGTGTTGAAGTAGGGTCGTACGAAGGGCCACGAGGTCAGCAGCGCCACGACGCCGAGGGGCAGGACCCAGCGCCACAGGCTGCGCCAGGGGAGCTGCCCTCCCAGCAGGTGCCACACCAGGTACATGCCCGTGAACACGCCGGCCATCAGCCCGTAGAACCAGTACCAGGCCGCGCACAGGCCCAGGCACAGGCCCGCCGCGATGGCGTCCCGCAGGCGCTTGTTCCGGGCTGCGCGGTCCAGGAACACCGGGTACAGCAGCATCCACCAAAGCACGCACTGGCGCAGGCCGGAGCCGTTGATGTCCTGGATGTTCAGGGGGTTGATCACCGCCACCAGGCAGGCCGCCAGGGCGATGGCCCGGTCCTTGGTGTAGTGCCGCGCCAGGGCGTAGCCACACAGGCCGTCCAGCCCAAGGATGAGCAGCACCTTGGCGTTGTAGTGGGCGGGGAACTCCATCACCTGGGAAAGGGGCCAGGTGATGAACAGCACGTCCAGGATGTTGCCTGTCTCGGGGTAGCGGCCCAGGGCCACCAGCTGGGACCAGCGCTCCCCCAGGGGCAGGTCGGCGGTGGTCAGGGCGTCGGCCTCGAGGGAGTGCCACCAGTAGCGCCACAGCCACCCGCCCAGCTCGCCACCGCCCACCACCACCTCGTTCATGGCCGTCGGCATGGGCCAGGTGAGCAGGCAGGCGGCCGCCGCGGACAGCAGGCAAGCCAGCAGGATCTCCAGGCCGATGATCAAGTACTTTCGGGCTGGCGAGCTCATGGCACCCGGTAGATGGTGAGCTCGTCGTCGGCGTGGGCGGGGGGGCCGAGCACGGCGTTGAGCACCGCGTGGATCTGATCGCGCTTCAGCGCGGGGTAGAGCCGATTGTGGACCACGACCCAGCGGTATCCCTGCCGCGCCAGCACCCGGGACGAGGCCACCAGCTCGAGGTCGGGCAGGGTGCGGGGCAGCAGGCGGGAGCGTCCGGCTTCGATGTCGAGGATGAAGCGGGAGAACTGGTTGTGGCGCAGCCCTGGTGGGAGGGGCTCGTTCAGCGTGTAGGGGATGGGGCGGCCGTGGTGCACCTGGTACCAGTTGTAGACCGCGCGCTCGAGCAGCGGGAAGGCGATGGGCAGGTCCAGCAAGGCGCCTTCGACTTCGTCGTCGATGACGAAGGCGTAGCCGGCGGGCAGGGTGGCCTGGGAGGTGGCCACGGGCAGCGGGGTCGGCGAGGCCACCCAGGTCTCACCCACGATGAGCCCAGCCGCGGCCAGGCCGATGAGCCAGCCCAGCCAGGGCGGGCGCCCGGCGATGAGCTTGGCCAACCCCCACGCGGCCATGATGCCCAGGCCCAACTCCACCCCGATCACGAAGCGGAAGGGGTGGGAGATACGCGAGAACAGGGGCAGGGCCTCGAAGAAGGCCAGGAAGGGCAGGGGCAGGCGCCGCCCTGCGATCTCCACGTACTCACCGAAGGCGTAGAGGTAGGGCCCCAAGGCGAAGACCCAGAAGATCACCGCCACCAGCAACCACGGCAGCAACTTGCGCCGGGGCTTGACGAACACCAGGGCAGCGGCGGCCATGGCCATCAGCGCCCAGCCCACGTAGACCACGATCAGGAGCTCTTCCCCGTACAGCGCCTTCAGGTCTGGGCTGTAGAACCGGCCGGGATGGAAGAAGCACTGCAGGTCGGACATGTTGTGGTACAGCAGCGAGTTCCAGACGAAGTCCGCGTCGCGGTTCACCAGTGCGTCGGGGGCGTCCATGGAGCTCTTCAGCGCCCACAGGGCCGCGCCGGCCAGGGGGCCCACCACCACTGCACCGATGACGCCGAAGCGCAGGAAGGCCTTCCATGGAGGCGGGTCGAAGCGGGCCTTCCAGATGAGCAGGACCACGGTGATGAGCCCGGCGAACAGGCCGTAGTACCAGTTGAACACCCCGCAGGCCGACAGGGCCAGGCAGGTGATCAGTCCCCCAGTCAGGGTGGGGCGCTTCATCAGCTTCAGCAAGGCCAGCAGGTACAGGGCCAGCCAGCCGATGTTGAGGGACTCGGTGATGCCGTTGTGGGCCTGGGCCAGGATGTGGGGGCAGAAGCCGTAGGCGGCGCCTGTCACCAGGGCTGCAGCGTCGCTGCGCACCAGGTGCCGAGCCAGCAGCCAAGCACTGAACGCAGAGAACCACAGCGAGCCTGTCACGACGACGTTGTGGGTGACCACCGGACCTGTGAGCGCCTGTACCGGAAGCGTGAGCAGGGCGTTGAAGGTGTCGATGAAGTACAGCGCGCCGCCGGTGGGCCAGGCGATGAGGTCGGTCCAGCCCGGCCAGCGACCTTGCTCGAAGATCTCCTGGGCCACCCACCAGAAGCCCCAAACATGGTTCCAGGTGTCGTTGCCCGGATGTCCCAGGAGCACCGAACGAGGCGCCATCGCGGTGGGCCAGGTGAGCATGGCTGTGGCCAACGCGAACAGGAACGCCACGGCCGCCATGGTGAGCAGCTGGGAGCGAAGGCCCTCGGGGGTGGCCGCAGTTCGGCCCTGACCGTCGTTGTTCATGGCTTGATGCTATCCCCCTTCAGGGTGTGTGTTCCAGCCGCGAGGTCGTCCAATGGGCTCGGGGCGTTACACTGAACGCGTTCGCCGCCGCGGATGGTGGCCCTCAGGAGTGCTCGCGTGCGCGGAACCCTGCTCTTCGTTTCGCTGTTGTCCCTCGCGGCTTGTCGGGCCGAGCCGTCGGAGCTGCCCACCCAAGAGCGCGTGCGGGAAGTGGACGCCCTCGATGCCGAGACGGTGCCTCCGCTGTACCAGTTCATGTACGATTCCGCCTTCCTACCGGAGGTCCAGGTCGCTGAGCAGCGTGCGCGCCTCCTCGTCTGGCTGCGCTGGGTGGAACTCCAAGAGTACCAGCTGCAGATGTTGCTGAAGCTCCACGGACGCTCCACCACCCTGCGGGAACGCCTGGAGACCAGCCAGCAGCGAATCGTGCAGCGCCACGAGCCCCAGCTCGCCCCCCACTACGACAGGGTCTTCGAGCTGCTGTCCAGCGGCGCCGCCCTCGACGACCCCCGCTTGGGCCGGGTCGCCGAGCAGCTGGCCGAGTCCCGTGTCCAGCAGCTGCGGGACGACGATCTGTTGGCCATCCGCATGCAGTCGGTGCGTGCCCTGCTCGACGAAGAACAGGAGCTGCTGCGCACCCTCAGTCCCGATCAGGAAGCCCGCTTCCCCGACATGGTCTTTGCCCTGAGGCGCCAGCTGGACATGGCCAGCAGCTCGGGAGACTTCCGAGCCATGGTGGGCTCCTTGTATTCCGTGGGCGATCCCACGCTGCTGCTGCGGGGAGACTTCGAGGCCACCCGCCAGCACCTGGACATCTCCGGGCTGTGGGTCGACGACGCCAAGGCCGAGCTGTCCGGGCCCGTGCTCCACCAGGCCCGTCGCGAGCTGCTGCTCTACCTGCTGCTGCAAGAAACCGCCTTGCCCGAGGCCATCGAAGCCGCGCTGCAGGTGCGCGCGACGGCCCGGGATTCGTCGGCCGCCTCTCCCAGCGTGCAGCCAGCGCCCGTGGGCGCACCCGGCGCGCCGGGCGGTGTGGACAACGTGCGCCCGCCCCCCGGGGCCCAGCCCCTGCCCCCGGATCAGGAATAGCCGTCAGCCTTCGATCACCACCATCTCGAGGGTGAGGTTGAGGGTGTACTGCCCGCGGCCGTAGGCCGGTAGCCGCCACTTCTTGGCGGTGTCGTGCAGGCACTGCTGCAGGCCTTCGTGATCGAAGCCGTCCACGATCTCCGACCGCTTGACCCAGCCTTCTTCGAGCACAAAAAACAGCCGGCCCTTGCCGAGGGTCGGGAGCTGATCCGGCGCCAGCATGGCACTGCAGGAGTACAGCTGGGTGTAGTTGGGGCTGAGCAGCCGCTGGGTCTGCTCGATGACCTTCAGGTTCCAGGTGTGGATGCGTGGCAGGTTGGTGAACCAGGCGGGGTACTGCCAGTCTGTCGCAGCCCGGGCGACGCAGGAGCCGATGTCCTGGTGGCCTTCGGGGGTGTTCAGCGGCTTGGGGGAGAAGACCTGGCCCGCAGACACGCCCCAGTGCATCTCGAGGGAGCCCTCGAGGGTCGGGTTGGTGAGCAGGGCGCTGTGGTAGCAGTCCCAGATGTCCTGTTCGTTCTGGTTCCGGACGTACTTGTGTACCTCGTTGGGGGTGGCGGTCTCGGGGTCGAGGCCGGGGAACGAGGCCGCCGCAGGGGCGGGGTCGGGCTGTACGGGATCGGGCTCCACCGGATCGGGCTCCACCGGATCGGGCGCCACTGGAGCAGGCTTCACGATGGGTTCTTCTGGCTCGGGCAGTGGGGTGGGCGCAGGCTGGACCCGGACCGGCTCGGGTTGTGTGGTGGTTGGAACTGCAGGCTCTGGTTCGGGCTCCCCAGGCGCGGGTGGCTCCGTGGTTGCGGGTGGCTCGACTACGGCGGGTTCGCTGGGGAAGAAGTCGGAGAGGTCGATAGTGATCCACCCCTGCTGGTGGGCCACCACGCCGGCCGAACCCATGGCCAGCACCAGCAGGAACAGCAGGAAGCGGATGCGTCCGGCGCTGCGCCAGGTGGCCTCGATGGGCTCGTCGTCGTCGTCGGGCTTGTCGACCTCTTCGGTGAGCTGGCGCTCGTCGTCGATGGTCCAGCCGATGGCGCCGGGCTCGGGGCTGTCGGCCTGGTCGGGGCTGGCGTCGATGGGCAGCTCCACCGCGCCCTGGGCCGTGTCGAGCTCGGGCCGGGTGGGGCTGTTGGCCTGCAGCTCCATGGTGTGGCCGTCATCGGAGTAGGTGGCTCCCGCTCCGCGGCTGCCAGGGGTGGCCAGCAGGCGCTCCACCTCGGCGGGGGTGGGCACCAGGGTGCCGCTGCGGGCCTCCTTGTCGGGATCGCTCCTGGGGCTCCTGGGGCGGTCCTGGGTGGTGGGCACGCCTCCGGCGCCGGCTTGGGCGAAGCGGTGGGCCTCCGGGGTGTCCGTGGCTGAGATGGTGGGCCAGGGCGCAGCGGACGCTCCCTCGAGGGCGGGCAGGCAGGCTTCGAGGTCTTTCCGCAGCGCCGCGGCATCGTCATAGCGCTCGTCGCGTTCGTAGCGGGTGGCCCGGTGCACCACCGTACGCAGCGCCTCGGGCAGCCGCCGGAAGATCTTCGAGTCGGTCTCGAAGTCGAACAGGTCGGGTTCGGTGTGGCCGGTGACCAGGGTGTACAGGGTGGCGGCCACCGCGTAGATGTCCGAGCGGGGGTCCACTCGGCGGGAGCTGGCCCGCTGTTCGGGGGCCATGAACGACCAGGTGCCCATGACTACGCCGGTGCGGGTGACGCCGGCGTTGTCCTCCGATGGCATGTGGGCCACGCCGAAGTCCGCCAGCTTGGGCACCCCGCGATCGGTGATCAGGATGTTGTGGGGCTTGATGTCCCGGTGCACGATGTCCAGCTCGTGAGCCAGCTCGAGGGCACCGAGAATTCCAGCCGCGGCCGCGGCAGCCTCGGCGGGGGGCATAGGGCCTTCGGCCTTGAGGCGGTCCCACAGGCTGCCGCCGCCCACCAGCTCCATTACCAGGTAGACGAAGTTTCCGTCGTCTTCGATGTCGTAGACTTCGACGATGTTGGGGTGGCGCAGGCGCGCCTGGATGCGAGCCTCGGTGAGGAAGCGCTGCCGCTGCACCTGGTTGCTTGCCCGCTCGGTGGCCAGGACCTTCACCGCCCGCACTACGTCCAAGCGCTCGTCGTAGGCGCGGTAGACCGTGCCCACTCCACCCTCGCCGAGGATCTCTCGGAGCTTCAGCCTTCCGGCTGCCAGGGGTGGCGCGACTTCTGTGGTCATCGAGGAGCTGCGGGGAACTGGGAACGCTGGCATCATCGCCGGTGTTGGACACGAACTTGCCACTATCGATTCGACCTGTCCAGGTCAGGGAAAGGTCAGAACCCCTCGATGTCCCTCCAGCCTTCCCAAAGACCTCCCATTCGACCGGCGGATCCCCCTTCGTGAACGAGCTGAATCAGCGCCCAGCCCAGCACCAGGGGCCGCTGCCAGGGATGGTCCTCCACCAAGCGGAGGTGGCCCGCCAGGGCGTGCCTCGTGGCCGCCCGGCTGCGGCGAGGCACGGTGGCGCCCCCGTGGTGGCGGCAGCGGGCCTGGGGCACCAGCAGGGGGGGGTGGCCCTGGGCTGCCAGGCTGCGACACAGGGCGATGTCCTCGAAACCGAAGCGGTAGCGCTCGTCCAGGCGCCGGTGGCTCGCCAGGAGCAGACAGGCTCCGCTCAGGGCGTCTACCCGGGTGGTGGCGGTGGGGACGCGGGTGATCTGGTGAACCCGCGCGCTGTGGCGGTGCACGCGGATGCCCGCGCTCTCTACCCGACCATCGCGGTCCACCAGCACCGGAGCCAGCGCCCCCGCTTGGGGATGGGTGAGCTGGGCGTCCAGCAGCAGGGGGATGCAGTCGTCTAGGGGGGTGGCGTCGTCGTTGAGCAGCAGGCCCAGCGGCAACCCGGCCTGCTGGACCGCCTCGAGACCCCGGTTGCACGCCCGGGCGAAGCCTTCCTCGCCCGCCGTTCGCAGCACCTGGACCCCCGACGGTAGCGCACCGGACTCGAGGCCGGTGGGGGAGTCGTCCACCACCCAGGTGGGGTGACCCTGCACGCTGGCCAGGGCGCCGAGCAGCAGGTCGGCCCGGCTGTAGTGAGGAATGATCACACCCAGCCCGCGGGAGGTGGCCACGGGTCGCTACTCGTCTTCGGGGCGAGGGTTGTACTCGAGGTCGATGACCAGCCCGGTGAGCGTGTCGTCGCTCAGTTGGACGGGGTTGTCTTCGAGGTGGCCGGTGGGATCGCGGTCGTCGGGGGCACCGTTGCCGTTGGCGTCGTTGAAGGCCGACAGCCAGACCTCGCCCGCGGCCGTGCGGACGGTGATCTCGAAGCTCCCAGGCGCTGTGAGCTCGGCCCAGCCCACCACGCCGGGGTGCTTCGAGAGGTTGCGCTGGTCGCCGTCGAAGACGTCTACCCGCACCTTGCCGCTCTCGTATTCGGCGTAGCGCACACGGCCCTTCAGGGTGACAGTGGGGCCGTCGGCGGGCTCGCCGGGGGTGGCGGCTTGGCCCTGGGGATCGCCGGGGACGCCTGGGGTGGGGGCCTCGGGAATGCCGGGTCGGGGCTGATCCGGCGCCCCTGGAGGGGGCTGGATGGCGGAGCCCGCGTCGGGTTGGCCGGGATCGCCCGCCTGAGGGGGGGCAGCCTGGCCAGGGTTGAGCGGATGGGCTTGACCTGGCGGGGGCTGCACGTCGCTGGCGGTGCCGTGTTCTTCTGCGCGTTCGTGGTCGGCCATGGCCACGATGGGGTCCGAGCCGCAACCCAGAGTGGTTGCTGCGGTGCCAAGACCAAGGAAGATAGCGAACTTCCAGTGCATGCTGCCCGGTGCCTGTTGTGTGCTTTCATTCCATTTTAATTCGCAGAAACGAAAATAGCCAAAGCACAATTGTCGCGAAGTGTCACAGGTGGATGGGTGGCGAGCCTCACGCTGTGTGGGCTTGGCCTTCCGAACGAACGAGCCCGTGCTAGGTTAGACTGTCGCGCTCGAGCCCTGCCCCCCAGGTGTCCCCATGTCCGCCTCGCCCAGCAAGTCCATTGAGGTTCTGCTCACACCGCAGATCCTGCACATGCTGGCCAAGGTGTACGTACCGGTGCTCTTCCCGCTCACGTTCCTCATCGTGTTGCTGGGCTTGGCCGTGGACCGCTGGCTGGGTCTGCCCGACGTCATGCTCGCCTCTCCCCTCAACTGGGTCGTGGGCGGTGGGCTGTTCCTGGCGGGGGTGGTGGTCTGGGTGATCGCCTACGCCGCCATCGTCTTCCAGGGCGGCGGGAGCCCCTCGCCCACCGCGGGGCGCACACAGCAGCTGGTCACCACCGGCATCTACTCCCTGTGCCGCTACCCCTCGGTACACGCCAAGTTCCTCGGTGTGCTCGGGGTGGGCGTGGCCCTTGATTCTTGGTCCTTCACCTTCCTGCTCTGCCCCCTGTTGCTCACCGGCTCCCTGGTCGAGAAGCTCTGGCGGCAGGAGCCTCAGAACCACGCCGTCTTCGGCGAGGACTGGCTTCGCTATCGCGAGCGGGTTCCGTTCTTCATCCCCTGGCGGGTCTTCGTACCGCAGCGGCGATCTTCGTAGGGAGACCCACATGGACATCACCCTCATCAATCCTCCCGAGCGCAAGCGCGTGTGGGCTGGCATCCCCAAGGAACACGCCCACGGCGTGTACTGCTTCCCCCCCTTGGGCTTGATGTATCTGCAGTCTTCGGTCGAGAAGAACACCCCCTGGCGCGCCGAGATCTTCGACGCTGTGGTCGACGATCTGGACTACCCGGACTTCGAGCAGCAGCTGCGCAGCTACCCCCTCGACGTGGTGGGTATCACCGCCTTCACCCACTGCATCCCCGATGTGCAGGCCAGCGTCGACACCGTCAGGCGCATCAACCCCAACGCCAAGATCCTGTTGGGCGGTCCCCACTGCAACATGTTCTCCGACTACGCCATCGCCATGCGCGGGGTCGACGCCATCTGCACCGGCGATGGTGAAGAGGCCTTCGTCGAGATGCTGCAGGCCATCAACACCGGCAAGGACCTCGAGGGCATCCGAGGCGTGTGGTTCAAGGACGGCCAAGACGTCATCAAGAACCCCGAGCGGCCCACCCCCCGCAGCCTCGACGCCTACCCCTGGCCCGACCGGCGGCGCATTCGCTACAAGGACTACTACCTGCCGGCCATGAAGGCCCCCGTGGTGAGCACCGCCATCACCAGCCGCGGCTGCCCCCACTCCTGCCCCTTCTGTCTGACCTACAAGCGGCAGTACCGCATCCGCAACATCGAGAGCATCCTGGACGAGGTCGAGCACTGCATCTCGCTGGGCATCGGCGAGCTGATGTTCATCGACGACCTGTTCACGCCCAACTCCCAGTGGGTGCTCAAGTTCTGTGACGGCATCGAAAAACGCGGTCTGGAGTTCCAGTGGTCCTACAAGACCACCATCGCCGGCACCACCCGCGAGCAGATCCGCCGCTGTGGCGAGATGGGCTGCAACAAGATCCACTTCGGGGTCGAGTCCACCAACAACGAAGGCCTGGACGCCTGGGGCAAGCACTGCGATACCGACGACGTGCACCGCGTCTTCAAGTGGTGCCGCGAAGAGGGTGTGCGCTCGGTGGCCTACATCATGCTGGCCGGTCCCCACGAGCGCACCCTGCAGGAGTCGTTGGACAACGTCGACTCCATGATGAAGCTCGACGCCGACTACGCCGTGTTTGCAGTGTTCTCGCCCTACCCGGGCACCGAGAGCTTCGAGGATGGCGCCCGCAAGGGTCTGTACCCGGCCGACTGCTGGGACAAGCTGATGCGGGACCCTCTGTCCGGCACGCCGGTACCGGCGGCCTGGAACGAGCACTTGAGCAACGAAGACATCCTGCAGCTGCTCAAGATCTCCCACCGCAAGTTCTACTACCGCCCCCGTGTGGTGGCCCGGGCCATGGCAGGCCTCGAGTCCCGCGAAGAGTTCTTCCGCTTGGCTCGCGGTGGTCTTTCGCTGCTCAAGATGGAGCGCCTGAGCGCCAAGAGCCACAACGCGCCGGTCTAGAGCACAGGCTTAGATGTCGCGAGTTGTCGCCCCACCGAATGCCTCGAAGGGGTCTGCGTCGGGGAGACTGACGCCCGGTGTGGCACGCTCATTTCGGAGCGACGGTTCGGACGGGGACCGTAATTTCACGCCGGGCGTCCCCCCCTTCAGTCTTCGCGCCCCGGACCCGGTACCCGCGAAAACCACGCCGGGCGTCCTCCCCTTCAGTCTTCGCGCCCCGGACCCGGTACCCGCGAAAACCACGCCGGGCGTCCCCCCCTTCAGTCTTCGGCGATCGTGGCTCATCGCAGCGCTGCTGACCCTGCCCTTGTTGGTCCGTGCCGAGCCCGCCCCGGTATCCGCGTCCACCGGCCTGGCCGAGTGCCGCCGGGTCGAACGCTACGCAGGCCACGTGGCGGACGCCGCCTCTGCCCTGGGCGCCACCGCCAGTGTGCTGGTGCAGGACGGTCGCCTGCACTCCCTGCAGCGCTTGAACGATCGCCTCGCGGACCTCGACCGCAGCATACTGGACCTTGACCGTGCCGTGGCGGATCTCGAGGGGGCGGTCGGGGGCGAGTAGGCTGCCCGTTCGGGGATCGGATGGTAGCTTGATCCATCGCCCACGGTGTCACCATGAATCGCCTCCTGCCCCTCGCCCTGTTGTCGCTGCTGGCCTGTCGCAGCGAGTGGAAGCTGGACACCAACGTTCCGCTGCCGGACTGCATCTACTTTGCCGATGGCGACGGGGACGGCTTCGGTGATGTCGCCGAGCCGGTACAGGGCTGGTGCTTCGAGGCGCCCCACGGTGCGGTGGCCGACGACACGGACTGCGATGACCGGGACGCCGCCATTCACCCCTCGGCCACCGAGAGCTGCAACGGCATCGACGATGACTGCGACCTGGACGTGGACGAAGGCCTACTGGGCGACTGGTACGCCGACGCCGACGCCGACGGCTATGGCGATCCCAATGTGAGCGAGCTCGGCTGTGAGCCTGGCTCGGGCTGGGTTGCCGACGGCACCGACTGCGATGACGCCGCGCCCGCGGTGAACCCCGGCGCGGACGAAGCCTGCAACCAACGGGACGACGACTGCGACGGGGATGTGGACGAAGGCCTGGACGTCCCCTGGTACCTGGATGCCGACGGAGACGGCTTCGGCGACGCGGCCTCGTCCATCCTGGGCTGCGAGGCCCCGACCGGCTGGGTGGTGGACCCCACCGACTGCGACGACGGCAACTCTGCCATCCACCCCGATGCGGATGAGCGCTGCAATGGCGTGGACGACGACTGCGATGGCGCCATCGACGACGTGGACCCGGACGTCTCGGATCGAGCCAGCTGGTACCTCGATGCCGACGTGGACGGCTACGGGCTGGATGTCAGCGAGGTGCAGGCCTGTGAGCAGCCCCTCGGCTACGCCGCCTTGGGCGGGGACTGCGACGACGGCGACGCCCGGTACAACCCGGGGGCGGCCGAGACCGACTGCAACGATCCCAACGACTACAACTGCGATGGCTCTGTCAGCTATGCCGACGTGGACGGTGACGGCTACGCCGCCTGCGATGAGTGCGACGACAGGGACGCCGCGGTCAACCCCGGTGCCACCGAGCTGTGCGACACCGTGGACAACGACTGCGATGGCGTTGTGGATGAGCCCGACGCCGCCGATGCTGCCACCTGGTTCGGCGATGGCGACGGCGACGGCTACGGGGATGCTGGAACGACCGCCGTGGCCTGCACCCAGCCCAGCGGGTTCTCGGGCGGCGACACCGACTGCGACGACGGCGATGCCGCGGTCAACCCCGGCGCCACCGAGCTGTGCGACATCATGGACAACGACTGCGATGGGACGGTGGACGAGGCCGCCGCCGCTGATGCCGCCACGTGGTACGCCGATGGCGATGGCGATGGCTACGGCGACGCGGGAGTGTCCACCGTGTCCTGCGCAGCGCCTGGTGGCTACCTGGCTGACGCCACCGACTGCGACGACGGTGACGCCGGGGCCAACCCCGGAGCCGCGGAGCTCTGCGACGGGGTGGACAATGACTGCAACGGCGTGGTGGATGAAGACTCGGCCATCGACGCCACCACCTGGTACATCGACAGCGACGGCGATGGCTACGGAGATGCTGCGGTAACCACCGTCTCTTGCACCGGACCCAGCGGCTACGTGGCCGATTCCTCCGACTGCGATGATGGTGACGCAGCGGTCAACCCCGGCGCCGCCGAGCTGTGCGACACCGTGGACAACGACTGCGATGGGACGGTGGACGAGGACTCCGCTGTAGGCGCCGCCACCTGGTATGCTGACGCTGATGGCGACGGCTACGGGGATGCCGGCGCCACCACCACCGCCTGCGATGCGCGCAGCGGCTATCTCGCGAGCGCTTCGCCCGCCGACTGCGACGACGGTGATGCCGCGGTTCACCCTGGCGCCAGCGAGCGCTGCAACGGGGTGGATGACGACTGTGATGGCAGCGTGGACGAGGACAGCGCGGTGGATGCCGCCATCTGGTACCTGGACGCCGACGCCGATGGCTATGGGGACGTCGGGGATGCCGTGGTGTCCTGCTCAGCCCCCAGCAGCTACGTCGCTGACGGTACGGACTGCGACGACGGCCAGCCCAGCGTTCATCCCGGCGCACCCGAGTTGTGCGACGGGGTGGATGACGACTGCGACGGCGCGCTGTCCGCCGCCGAGGCCGACGCCGACGGCGATGGCTACGATCTGTGCAGCGATGGTGATTGCGACGACAGCGACGCCGCGGTGGGCCCCGACGGCGACACCGACGGTGACGGCAGCGTGGACTGCTGGGACGACGATGACGACGACGACGGCGTGTACGACGATGACGAGCTGGATGGCTCCTACTCGGGCTTCGTGACCGACCCCCTGGACGCCGACACCGATGGCGACGGCACCGACGATGCTGATGATCCCGCCCCCCTGACCGACGCCTGCGCGTTCACCTTGTACTTCTACGACGATTTTACCGGCGACCCCAGCGCCACCTGGACCGACATCTCCGGGGCCTGGTCCTGGGACGGCAGCGATGTCTTCGCCAACACCGACACCACCGCAGGCGCCAACACCTGGATCGGGTCCCAGAGCTGGTCGGACTATGTGGTCGAGGTGGTGATGCGGCCCGACAGCGGCTCGAACGACCCCGGCGTGATGACCCGTGCCCAGTCTGTGAGCGCCAGCAACGACCATGGCCGCAGCTACTATGTGGGCTTGTACCCCAGCAACGACAGCGTAGTGCTGGGCTACCAGGATGGTGGCTGGAACGTGGTGGCCTCGGCGGGCGCCACCATCAACAGCGGAACCTGGTACACCCTGCAGCACCGCATGAGTGGCAGCACCCACGAGGTCTGGCTGGACGGCAGCCTGCTTATCAGCGCCAGCGACAGCACCTACAGCTGGGGTTCGGTGGGCTTCCGGACCTACCAGTCTCCCGCCAGCTACGACTACGTGCTGGTGTGTGACTGACGGCCCCGACAGGTCCTGGTGCCACGACCCGAAGGTGGGCGGCTATTCGCTCAGCCCCCGGGCCAGGTCGGAGGCCTCGATGCCGGTGCGGCCGGCATCGTGCAGCAGGCCGATGACCAGCTCGTAGACCGCCTCGATGCAGTGGTCCATGTTGTTGTACCAGAAGGTGCCTGTGCGGCCGGCCATGCGCAGGTTCTCGATGCCCGCGAAGGCCTGCTGAGCCTTGTCGAGGTCCCTCGGGTATTCGCGATGGTAGATGGGGTAGGCATGGGGGATGCGCTCGAGGCGCACGTCGTGGACCACCGAGCGGTCGGGGATGAGGTCGGTCTTGATGAGATCGTCCACCACCCAGTCGGTGAGGCGCTCGCCGTGCTGCCAGCGCTCGTCACCCTGCTGGCAGGTGAGCTCGACGCACAGCCCCGTGGTGCCTGTAGGGCAGGTGCTGGCGTCGAAGAAGCGCGGGATGCTGACCCGCAGGAAGCTGATCTCCCGCTCGCCGTAGTAGCACCACTGGAACGGGTGCTGGACGTCGTGCTCGACCATGACATTGTACAGCAGCAGGGAGCGGTATTCGAGCTGGAAGGGCTCGAGCCCCAAGCCGGTGGCGGCCTGGTTGATGGGCCCGGTCCAGATCACCAGGCCCGGCTCGATGCGCTCGTCGCCGACGTGCACGGCCACCACACGATCGCCCTTGGACTCGAGGGTGGCCTGGACCCCCGTGAGCACCCGGGCGCCGGCGGCCTCGAGCTGTGCCGCCACCAGTTCCCACATTGTGTACATGCCCCGTGCCGGGTAGATGAAGTCGATGGACGAGGTCTTCTTGAGCTGCATCAGGGTGGACTTGGCGAGCTGGGAGATGTTCTGCATCTG
>Ga0307987_1000163_pt1 | contig 41409 bp, 31 predicted proteins | sample EllFjometagen181_FD_203157 | JGI IMG/M metagenome (GOLD analysis project Ga0307987, IMG submission 203157) | Marine microbial communities from Ellis Fjord, Antarctic Ocean - #181 | ecosystem: Environmental > Aquatic > Marine > Unclassified | place: Southern Ocean | collected 2014-10-08 | reverse complement strand
CGTCGTCAGTTTGTTCAGAGCGGCCAGGGCGTTCGCCCCGTCGTCTCCCACCTGCGTGTTGGAGAGGAAGAGCGTCGTCAGTTTGTTCAGAGCGGCCAGGGCTTTCGCCCCGTCGTCTCCCACCTGCGTGTTGTCGAGGTTGAGCGACGTCAGGTTGTTCATAGCGGCCAGGGCGTTCGCCCCGTCGTCTCCCACCTGCGTGTTGGAGAGGTAGAGCGTCGTCAGGTTGTTCAGAGCGGCCAGGGCTTTCGCCCCGTCGTCTCCCACCTGCGTGTTCCTAAGATCGAGCTCAGTCAGGTTGTTCATCGCGGCCAGGGCGTTCGCCCCGTCGTCTCCCACCTGCGTGCCAGTAAGGTAGAGCGTCGTCAGGTTGTTCAGAGCGGCCAGGGCTTTCGCCCCGTCGTCTCCCACCTGCGTGTTCCTAAGATCGAGCTCAGTCAGGTTGTTCAGAGTGGCCAGGGCGTTCGCCCCGTCGTTTCCCACCTGCGTATTTCTAAGATCGAGCGATCGCAGGTTGTCCAGAGCGGCCAGGGCGCTCGCTCCCTCATCGCCCACGCCGGTGCCGTCGAGATCGAGATGTTGCAGGTTCTCCAGGCTTGCCAGCGCTCTCAGGTCCGCGTCGGTGACCTCCGTACCCATGAGGCTGAGCGTCTCGATCCCCCGCAGATCCTCTCCGTTCAGATCGTCCGCGGGCTTGTCGAGCTGGCGCGCGATGGCGATGCGGATCGCGTCGGAGAGCTCGAGCGGTGCCGCCTCGGTCGATGGTTCCTTCGTGTCTCCCTGTTCGTCGTGGCGCGCCCGCCGCAGTCGTGGTGTGGCCTCCTTGCCCGCCGCTGCAGCGGTGGCCGCGGCGACCTCACTCGAGAACGGGACTTTCATCAGGTCATGGAAGTCCCTGCGGGTCATCACGTCCAGCCGCTTCCCGGCGTAGCGTGGCTGCCTGGCCAGCAGGGAGGCATAGTCGGGGTCGAGCTCATCACTCTTCTCGTCGGATGCGGCCCGGGACTCTCGTTCCGGCTCGTCATCGAGGGGCTCGGTGCTGCGCTCCGGTCGCTGGTAGTCTGGCTTCTCCTGCACGAACTTCGACCACTCATCGAAGAACGCCTGGACGCTCTTGCGAAGCAGCGCCCCGTCGGTGCCACTACCGTAGGCCCGGACCAGAAAGCGGCCCAGCAGAAACACCTGGGCGCCCTGGGCGAAGCGGGTCGCCTTGTCGCCCCCCAGCCCCTCGCTCTGCTCGGCGGCCCGTGCCCGCATCAGGGTGGAGTTGAGCAGCCGCTTGACCTCCCGGGGGTTGTCGCGACACAGGCGGCTCACCTTGCTCTCGATGCCTTCCTGGAACGTCGGTTTGCGCGTCCCGCCAGCCTGGGCCAGCCGTCCGCTCCAATGCCCCCCCGTGACGGTGTCCAGGGCCCCGACCTGCGCCTCGATGTAGCTCTCCATCTCCATCTGGGACGGGGAGATGTCCACCTCCACCTGGAAGATCTTGTCCAGGTATTGGTTGGCCTTGTCGGGATCGACCCCGTGCTTCTGGTAGCGCTGGCGCACCACCGCATCGACCACGCTGCGATCCACGCCCACCACGAACGACAGCTTGGGGATGTTCAGGTAGAGCTTGAGCGCCTCGAGCACCTCGATGGTGACCTCGGGTAGGCAGCGGTCCAGGTCGTCGATGAAGATCACCATGCGCTCGTGTTCGCCCAGGGTGTCGGTGACCCAGGTGCGCAGGGTGTCCTCGAAGTCGTTGAGGAAGGCCTTCTCGGGGTGGGTGGCCTCGCGGAGCTCGTCGAAGATCTCCTGGAGCAGCTCGCCCTTCACCTCGGCCTCTGCCCCCGGTGCCTTGGCCGTGACCGCCACCTTGGACGCTGCCACCAAAAAGGCGCGACCCAGGAAGCCACCGAACTGCTTGGTCGCCTTGGCGATCCGAGCCACGGTGGCATCCTCGACCTTGATGCTGCCCAGGATCACCTCGGCGATCAGCCCCCGCCAGACCTGCTCCCGGCTGGTGTAGCGCCAGGGATCGAACCAGATGTGGCGCACCTTGGGGTGACCGTCACGCTCCGACTCGTCGCAGTCGTTCCACTCATCCAACTGCCGCGCCAGCCAGCGCATGGCCGAGCTCTTGCCTGCGCCCCAGCTGCCGTAGACCGCCACGGTCACCGGCGTCTGCGTGTTCTTGTGGCGCAGGATGTCGAAGGCCACCGCCAGCTTGGCCTCGAGCTGGAAGCCGTCGCCCTCTTCCTTCTCCCCAGGCTCCTTCTTCTCCGCTAAAATTGGATGATCCGCCAGCACCGTGACGATGGGCTTGGTCTGCGCGAACGTTTTCTTCATTCTGGCCACGGGTACCCTCCTCCGCTCGAGGACGGAAGCATACGCCTCGGGTGAGCGTGTGGGCAAGGCGCGCCGGGTAGAGACGGTTCGGTTTCGCGCCTTTGGCGGCAGAACCTTGGATTTGGCTCATCGGAGCTTAGGTCCGCGGGGTCGCCTCCCTACCCGCGGTCTGACCCACCCTCGAAGCGCCCATCCGCCACCGTCCGCTCGCTGTCGGTGGCCTGCAGCCAGCCCCAGCGCTGGACCTCGAAGTGATCGAAGCGGGGGGCGTAGGGCTTGATGTCCAGCAGGGGGGTGCCGTCGAGCACGTCGATGTCGGCGACCCGCAGGGTGCAGCCCTCTACCGCCAGCAGCCGCACGCAGCTCATGCCGATGGGGTTGGGGCGGGTGGGGGCGCGGGTGGCGAAGAGCCCGCGGGGCCGGTCGTCCATGTAGGGAGTGACCGCGAGCCGGGCGGGGCCCGCACGGTCGAAGGCGTAGATCAGCCAGATGCGCTCGAAGCCGTCGAGATCGGCCAGGCCGTCGGCGTATTCGGGGTGCAGCTCGACCCGCCCCTCTGCGCCCTGAGCCATGGCCGGCTGGATGGGGGTGCCTCGCTGGACCGTGAAGGGGCTGTGGATGGTTCCGATGGGCTCGACGTTCATGGTGCCTTCCCTGTGTGTCAGTCCAGTGTCACGGCGACCCGGCCAGCCCAAGCGCGCTGCACGTCGCCGCTGTGGCAGTAGGCCTCCACCGCCACGGTGGGGTCTTCCTCGAGGGTGAATGCTCCCAGCTCTACGCCGTTGGCGCTCACCGTGACGCTGTCTCCCGCCGTGCCGCTGGCGGGTCCCGCCGCTCCTTCCATCCAGTACAGCTCTAGGGCCTGCACGCCGGTGGCCTCGATGCTCACCGCGGCGCCGTCCCAGCTGGCATCCACCACCGCCGGTGGGGGCTCGGGGTACATGTCCTCATCGTCGCTGACGCCGGGGTCCACCGCCGTGGCCCGCAGCCAGTAGGCGCCGGTGTTGCGGGGGCTCTTGATGGCCTTGTGTACCCGTGGGGGCTGCAGGGATCGCTGGCGCTCGAGCAGCCAATCCACCATGTCGGCGTAGTCGCTGTAGAACATGGTGCCGTGGCCTTCGCCCTCGTAGCGCCAGTACTCCACGTCGAAGCCCCAGCCCTCGAGCATGGCCACGGTGTCGTCCACGTCTTCGACCGCGCAGAGATCGTCCTCGGTGCCGTGCACCGCCAGGATGCCCACGTTCTCGAGGTTGCGCCACAGCTGCTCGTCATAGCCGGCGGTGCCCGCGGAGACGGGCAGGATGGCGGCCCAGCGGTCGGAGTTCTGGATGCCGTGGCTCCACGAGGCGTTGCCCTCGGCGCTCACGCCCCCCACATAGATGCGGGAGCTGTCGATGTGGTAGCGCTGGGTGAGCTCCGCGATGATGCCGCTCACGATGTCCAGGTGGTCCTGGTAGGCCGCCACCCGAGAGAAGTCGGGGTTGGTGTAGACCTGCTCGTCGTACCCGTCGCCCCCCAGCTCGGTGTACAGGGTGTTGAAGAAGTTGTCCTGAAACAGGAACACCGGCGTGTCCAGCAGGTTGGCCATGTAGGGAAGGGTCAGGTCGTCAGCCACGTCATCCACCGGGTGACCGGGGTTGAGGTACAGGGGCAGGGGCTGGGTGGGGTCGGCGGTGTAGCCCTCGGGCACGTGCAGGCTGTAGGTGAAGTCGAAGTCCCCGAGCATGGTGGTTCCCAGTTCCACCGCTGGGATGGGGTGGCCGTGGCTGATGCCGGGGGTTCACTCGGTCAGCTTCAGCTCCGCATCCAGCTCCACCAGCAGGGCCCTGACCGCTGCGGGTTCGGCGCCTTGGAGGGGGGGCAGGCTGTCGGCGCTGCAGTCGGCGTCCACCACGGCGCGCACGTCATCCAGGGTCACTGCGGTCCAGGCGGGCTCGATCCCCGTATCGTCGGGGGTGGGGCAGCCCAGGGAGATCGCGGTGAACAGAAGCAGAGGAGTTTTGTTGCGCATGGTGGCTCCTGCGGTGGGCGGCCTATGCCCTATACTGCATGGGTCTGCATCCCCGGGAAAGCCGTCTATGTCTCGCACCGTCCTGTTCTTCGCCGCCTTGGCCCTGATCGGCTGTCCCACGGAGAAGCTCGACACGAGCCTCGACACCTCAGGCTGTCCACCGCTGGACTCGGAGCCGGACACCGACACCTCCGAGCCCGCCCCCCCGGGCGAAGCCTACGACGCCTACTGTGACGACCAGGCCTGGGACAGCAACCTCGAAGACGCCGTCGTACACGAGCTCACCGGCGGCTGGTCGGGCAGCCACACCAGCCTGGAACCGGGCACCCTGTTCACCATGAAGTTCATCCCGCCCCATCCCTTCGAGGTCACAGGCGTGCGGGTGGGCTTCGTGGGCGACGACGGGCCGGTGAAGATCCGCCTGGTGCGGGCCTTCGGGCGCACCTACCCCGACCTGGACCGCGACGACGCCGACCTGATGCCCCCCATCGAGATCGAGGCGGACGTCGAGGCGGCCGATGGGCTGGTGGACTTCCCCATCGGGCACGTGGGGGTCTACCTCGAGCCCACCCAACACTACATCCTGGTGGTGGAGCAGGTCGAGGGGGGCCCCGGTCCCTCCACCGAGACCCTGGGTGACGAGTCGTCGTCCCGAGGGCTGATCTTCCTGCCCGGAGACGAGAACGCCTACGGCATGAACGGCAACTTCCGCATGGAGCTGTACGGCAGCAGCTTCTGCGCCTGGGGCGACGACGAGCGCTGGTTCGCCGAGGACGCCGATGTCGCCTTCGCGTCGGGCGGATCATCCCGCATCGGCGTGGTGGACGTGGACGGTGACGGCCACGAGGATGTCTACACCATCAGTGGCGGTCCACAGGTCTACATCGGCGACGGTGCGGGCAGCTTCGAGCACCTGGATGGTATCTGGCCTGATGTTGCCAGCTACGCCTCCCACGTGGCCTTCGCCGATGTGGACAACGACGGCGATCAGGACGCCTTCCTGGGTCCCTATGTCGGCGCCGACGACGACGACGATGGCACCACCAAGGCCGAGGGCGACTGCAATGATGCCAACGCCGACGTGGAGCCTGGCGAGGAGGAGATCTTGGGCAACGGCATCGACGACGACTGCGACGGGGTGGCCGACGACGGCCTGGATGACAGCGACGCCGACGGCGACGGCTGGTCCATCCTGATGGGGGACTGCGACGACACATGTGACACAACCCATCCCGACGCCGAAGAGACCAAGGACAACATGGACAACGACTGCGATGGGGAGGTGGACGAGCACTACGCCAACCGCATCGCGCTGAACGACGGCAGCGGCACCTTCGAGATCCTCGAAGGCTCCGGGGTCGAGGTGGTGGATCACAGCACCACGGCGGCCTTCGGCGACGGCAACGGCGACGGTGCCCTGGACGTGTACTGGGGCAACTGGCTCGAGCACTACCCCGACGACGCCGCCACCCCGGATCGATACTTCGAGGGCGCGGGCGACGGCAGCTTCGTGGACATGCAGGAGGCCGCCGGGCTGACCATGAGCAAGGACCTGTCCTGCTACGGCGTGTTGTGGAACGACTTCGACAACGACGGCTGGCAGGACATCTTCGTGGGCAACTACCACCTGTACGACAACCAATTGTGGCAGAACCAGGGCGACGGAACCTTCGTGGACGTGGCCGGCGACGCGAACGTGGACCACGACGATGTGCCCAGCGACTACCTGCAGTACCCAGGGGGGCACAGCTACGGCGGTGACTTTGGCGACATCGACAACGACGGCGACATGGACATGTACCTGTGCAACCTGGCCCACCCCCGCACCATGCCCTGGAGCGATCCCAGCATGTTTGTGGTCAACGGCGGGGAGCCCGAGTTCGTCTTCGACAACCGGACGTCAGACTACGGCTTCATCTACGATGAGGGCGACGTCAACGCGACCTTCGCCGACTTCGACAACGACATGGACCTGGATCTGGCCGTGGCCAGCCTCTACACCAACCACTACTCGCGGCTGTACCGCAACGACGGAGAAGCCGGCTTCACCGATGTGACCTACCAGACCGGCACCGCCGTGCACGACTCGGTGGGCGTGATCTGGGCCGACGTGGACGAGGACGGCGACCTCGACCTGCTCACCGCGGATCGCGCCGGCGCCCCCTACCTGCACCTGTTCGAGAACACCGTGGGCCAGGACCTGCACTGGATCCAGCTGGACCTGGTGGGCACCACCAGCAACCGCGACGCCCTGGGGGCCCGGGTGACCCTCGACGCTGGTGGTGTGAGCCAGATGCGAGATGTGCGATCCACAGGTGGCCACAGCAGCAACCAGACCACCCGAATCGTGCACTTCGGCCTGGCGGAGCACACCGCCATCGACAGCCTCGAGATCCGCTGGCCCGCCGACGCGGGCGTCGAGACCATCACGGGCCTGGAGGTCGACCACCGCTACCGCATCGAGCAAGGCTCGGGCGCCCCTGTAGAGATCTTCTGAGGTTTCCATGGAACTCGTCTCCATCTTCCTGTCCGGCGTGGCCCAGTGTTTGCTTGCCCTGGTGATCGCCGCGCTGTTTTGGGCGGGGCATCGGGGTGTGGCACGCCTGCGCCGTCGGCCCGGCGAAGGGTTCGGCAAGTGGTGCGGGCTGCGCCTGCCCGGGCGTGGCTTGGGTGAGCTGATCCTCCTGGTGCTGGCCGGTGCGGTGGTGGGAGCGGGTGTCACCGCGGCGTTCTGGTTCCTCGTGCCTGGCTACGCCGATCTGTTCTCTGGCGAACACTCTCCTGCCGTACGTTTTTTGGGCTTGGGCTCGCCTGCGCTGTTCTTCCTCGCCGCGCTGGTCCACGGGGTGCTGGGGACCGGGTTCTGGGAGGAATTGCTGTTTCGAGGTGTGCTGGCCCGGCGGCTCATGTCTTGGCTGGGCGTCGTCCCGGGCAACATCCTGCAGGCCCTGCTGTTCACGGCCATGCACAACGGGCTGGTGGCTCTCACGATGCCTGCCGCCGGGCTGGGGCTGCACGCCTGCACCGTGGCTGTCGTGCTCCCACTGGCGCTGTTCAGCGGTTGGTACAACGAGCGTCGCGGGGGCGGGTCCATTGTGGGTTCTTGGATTCTCCACGGGAGCCTGAACTTCTTCACGGTGCTGACGGTGGCCGCGCTGTTGGGTTCGTCCGCGGCGGGCTGACATCCATGTCCTGTTCTGGCAGGGGCATCGTGATAGCCCCGCTCCTGCCACCATGGATTGCGTAGTTTCGAGGTGAACAACAGGGTTGGTTCTTGGGTTGGCACGCCTCCTGCAAGAGCGATGAACATCCCTGCCACTGTCTCTGGAGGACTCCATGGCCAGCACCCACAGCCCCCTCGTCTGGGCATCCCTCGCCACCGTCATTGCCACCTTCGCCACCCTGGTCGCCACTGGCTGCGACGGTATTGGAGGCGGCGCCGAGGTCTTCGCCGGTTCCTGTGAAGGCGACGCCTATGGCAAGGACATGGACACCGGCTCGGACGTCCTCGAGGCCACCTACGATGTCAGCGCCGACGGCGACGTGATCGTCATCGATCTGGGCAATGTCGAAGCCAACTGCTGCCCCAGCCCGGGTGCCGACGTCAGCTTCGACGGCAACGACGTCGCCGTGGACTTCCACGACGTGACCGCCGACGAGGCCTGCAACTGCATGTGCGTCATCGACTTCGAGATCCGCATCCCCGACGTGGACCCGGGCGACTACACCATCGAACTGACCCACGACGGAGAGGGCTCGGTCATCCTCGAGGTGACGGTGCCCTGACGGTTCGCTTCGAGGTGCCGTCGCTTGGGCGGCGGTGCCCTTCTCCTACTGGAGGTTGGCGGTGTCGTCCGGATGAGCGCTGGTGTCCACGCCGCTGGCGAGGGCATTCATCAGGGCCGGGGTCTGGGTGATGGCCAGGCGCATCCCCAGGAGCGAGTAGAAGAAGTTGGGATTGATGTAGCCTCGGTCGGCGCTGCGGCTGTGCTTGGGGGCGAACCAGTAGCAGCCCGAGCGAAACACTCGATCGGTGTAGCCGGGGCCTTCGGCGCCCACCGGGTCGGTCTCGTCGTAGAGGATGGCGATGTACAAGTCGCCGGTCCACTCGAGCATCGTGCCGGCCATGCCGTACAGGCCCCAGTTGTTGGGCAGCCTCGAGGCCACCGGTGTGTCGATCAATCCGGAGCTGCCGCAGTACAGGGCGTGGTCGTCCAGGTTGCTGCCGTTGTCGAGTATGAGGTCGCCGTCGCAGTAGTAGAAGTCGTCCTCGTCCGCCAGGTTGCCGCCGCTGAGCATGGCGGCGCTCTCACCCGCCCTGGCGCCGTACTCCCACTCGGCCTCGGTGGGCAGACGGAACCCCGGGCAATCGTAGGGGGTGTCGAAGTTGCGGCTATAATCGCAGATGACGTCTTGGTCTTCGCCCGTGCAGAGGAAGCACATGGGCAGCCCCAGTTGTTCACTGAGCTCGTTGGCGAAGGCGGCGGCCTGGCTCCAGTCGATGTTCTCGACGGCGCAGTCGCCGGGGCAGGTTCCGGCGGTCTCCGAGGGGTTGTAGCCCATGACGCTGGCGAACTGCTCGTGGGTGACCTCGGTGCGCCCCATGTAGAAGGGGTGGGTCAAGCTCACGGTGTGTAGGCGTTCGTGGGACTCCCGCCCGACCTCCGATAGGGGGCTGCCCATCTCGAATGTGCCGTCGCAGAGGAACACCATGTCGATGTCGAGCATCTCCAGGGTGGTGCCCGGGTGGATCTCGGCGTCGTTGTCGTCGCAGTCCGAGGGATTGGGGACGTGGCCGTCGGGCTGGCTGCAGGCCGAGATGAGCCCCAGGGGGTCGCCGAAGCCGTCGCCATCGGTGTCTGGGTAGTAGGACTCGGCGTCGCTGGCTCCATCCTCGTCGACTTGGCCATCGCAGTTGTTGTCGATGTCGTCGCACAGCTCCACGGACGCCGGGTTGGTCGCCAGGTCCATGTCGTCGCAGTCGTCGCCTCCGGCCTCGGTGGCGTCGTAGCCGTCGCCGTCGACGTCGGTGAGGTCGGCGCCGCTGCAGTCCTGATCGACCCCGTCGTAGGCGATCTCGTCGGCTGCGGGATGGACGGAGGCGTTGTCGTCGTCGCAGTCTACGCTGGAGAGGTAGCCATCGGCGTCGTCGTCTTCGCCGTCGGGGAATTCGCAGTTGGGATCGCACGCGGTGAGGGCGAGCCCAGCTACGCTGAGGATGATGAGTCGATAGGGATTCATGGGTACACGCTATCCCAAGCCGTGGGTGGTCGCGACCACGAGATCATTACAGTCGGGGCTGGTCGGTGGAGGTATGGTAGAGCTCTCCTGCACTCCGGAGATGGATTCATGGTTGAGCGCGCATCGAACGGCACCGTGTTGCTCGGAGCTCTGTGGCTGGCGCTGTCCGGCTGCCCTGGCCCCAGCGATTCCGCTCCCGACAGCCAGGCACCCCAGTGGCAGCCCGCCGACACCGTGGTGCTGCTGACCGTGGACACCCTTGTGGGTCGCATCGCGGATGGCAACGGCCAGGGCTGGGAGGTCATGCCCCACACCCAGGCCATGCTCGACCAGGGCGTGAGCTTCCCCCACGCCGTGGCCGCCATGGGTGTCACCGGGCCGTCCCTGGCTACCGTGACCACCGGCACCTACCCCCGGGAGCACGGCAAGCGGGCCAACCACAACCCCAACCTGCGGCGTCCCACCCTGGCCGAGTATTTCGAGGCCGCTGGCTACACCACCTGGAGCTACTCGGCCAACAAGTGCGAGATCATGGAGGTGGGCAGCGACCTGCACCGCTGCAGCACCACCGCCGGACTCCAGCCCAACAGCCTGGCTGACCAGGATGCCTGGCTCATCGAGCAGCTCGAGGTGGACCTGCCCACCCTGGATCCGGACACCCCATTGTTCATCTGGGTACACCTCAACCAGGCCCACACCCCCTACGTCCCTGTGGACGACTACTATCAGCAGTTCCACCCCCAGGCCTACACCGGCGAGATCGACGCCCGCGACACCGACATGCTCGACCGCATCACCCTGGAGCACCTGCCCTACAGCGCCGAGGACGCTCTGCACGTCGAGGCCACCTACGCCAGCGCCCTGCGGCAGGTGGACGGCAACACTCAGACCTTCCTGGACCTGCTGGACGTCAGCGGCCGGCTCGACGATGTGGTGCTGGCCTGGGGCGGCGATCACGCCGAAGAGCTGCACCTGCACAACGACTACTTCTTCCACGGCTGCTCGCCCTACAACGCCGTCTACGAGGTACCCTGGGGTTTCTGGGCCCCCCAGCGCCTGCCCGCGGGCCTGGAGTTCGACACCCGCATCAGCCTCACGGACGTGGCTCCAACGTTGGTGGAGCTCGCCGCAGCGGGGGACCCCTCCCAGCTGCACAGCGGTCGCAGCCTGGTGTCCGGGATGCTGGCCGACGACCTGCCCTCGGTGCCGGTGTTCTTCGAGCGCGGCTACGACACCGTCAGCGTCATCGATGGCGACGACAAGCTCGTGCTCGCCACCATCGATGAATACGCTACCTGCCTGCCCTACGATGGCACCGGCCAGTTCTTCGAGACCGAGCTCACGGAGCTGTACGACCTGGCAGCCGACCCCGATGAGCTGAGCAACCAGGCCCAGGCCGACCCCACCCTGCGCGATGCCCTGAAGACCACTGTGTGTGGCTGGGTCACCCAGGAGGACTGGATCGAGAATCCCCAGCAGCAGGCCACCAACGAACTGGTGGCCCTATGCGAAGCCTGGGTGGAGGGGCAGGGGGACTAGGGTGCCCTTCGAGCAAGGCCCCATCCGTCCGCCGTCGGAAGCCCACTCCCTGCTGGTGCGGGTCAGCCGGAACTGTCCGTGGAATCGTTGCGCCTTCTGTCCGGTGTACAAGGGGGCTCGCTTCTCCTTGCGCCCGGCCGATGAGGTGCTCGCCGATCTGGACGCCATGAAGGCGCGGCTGGGCGACCGCTATCGCACGGCCTTTCTGCAGGACGCCGATCCCCTGTCCACCAAGCCCGCGGATCTGGTGCGGATCCTCGAGGGGCTGCGCCAGCGCTTCCCCTCCGTGCAGCGGGTCACCGCCTACGCTCGCTCGCGGTCCCTGGCGCGGCTGGACCTGGACGCCCTGCGCAGCCTGAGGGCCGCCGGCCTGGACCGGGTGCACGTGGGGCTGGAGAGCGGCTGTGACGCGGTGCTGACCCTGGTGGACAAAGGCGTGAGCCGGGAGCAGCAGATCCGTGGCTGCCGCAAGGCTGTGCAGGCGGGCTTCGAGCTGAGCGTCTACGTGATGCCCGGACTGGGGGGCGTGGAGCACAGCGATGCCCACGCCGACGACACAGCATCGGCCATCGCGGCCATCGGCCCCGACTTCGTGCGCCTGCGCACCACGGTGGCCATGCCCGGCACGGCGCTGCATGGCTTGGCTGAGCAGGGCCGCTGGAGCCCCCTGGGAGAGCTGGCGACCCTCGGTGAGCTGCGACGCTTCATCGCGGGGCTCGAGGGGGTGAGCACCCGCTTCGAGAGCGATCACGTGCTCAACCTGCTGATGGAGCTCCGGGGCGATCTGCCCCGGGAACACGCCAAGCTTCTGGACGTCGTGGACGCCTTCCTGGCTCGTCCGCTGCGGGAGCAGCAGCGCTACGCCTTGGCCCGGCGGGCCGGCTGGTGCATGTCCATGACACACTACGAGCACCTGGGGCTCGCGGAGCAGGCCGAGGACGCACTGGGTGAGCTCGAGACACAGGGGCAGGACATCGACGATGTGTTGGCCAGTCTGCGGGGACGCACGCTGTAGGGGGAGGCCTTGTCGGCCCCCCGCTGTTGCGATGGGTCACACCACCGAGATCCCCGGTGCTTCGGTCACCACACCGATGTGGACGGCGTGGGGTCCGAGGGTGGCCAGCAGGCTGTCGAGCCGATCCGGAGCCACGGCCATGAGCAGGCCGCCGCTGGTCTGGGGATCGAACAGCACCATACGCCGGGCCTCGTCCAGGGCGGGGTCGAAGTCCACCCGGGGTTGGTAGTAGCCCTGGTTGCGGAACGCGCCGCCGGCGAGGCTGCCCTGGTCCGCCCAGTGCAGGGTGCCGGGCAGCAGAGGGATGGCGTCGAAGCGCAGGGTCGCGCCCACGCCCGAGGGCTCGAGCATCTCGAGCAGGTGACCCGCCAGGCCGAAGCCCGTGATGTCCGTGGCGCTGCGCACCCCGTGGTCTCGCCCCGCCCGGGCGGCGGCGCCGTTGAGCTGGCGCATGGCCGCGACCGCGGGCTCCAGGTCCTCGGCGCTGAGCAGGCCGCGCTTGTTCGCGGTGGTGATGATGCCCATTCCCAGGGGCTTAGTGAGCACCAGTGCGTGGCCGGGTTGCAGGCCCCCCTTGATCATCAATGTGTCTTCGGTCCCCATGCCCACCACGGCCATGCCGAACACCGGCTCCTTGTTGTCCATGGTGTGGCCGCCAGCGATGACCGCGCCGGCGTCCCGGACCTGCAGCGCTGCGCCTTCGAGGATGCGGGCGCCGACGTGGGGGGGCATGTCGTTGGGGAACAGGGCGATGTTCAGGGCCAGCACCGGGTCGGCGCCCATGGCCCAGACATCGGACATGGAGTTGGCCGCAGCGATGGCGCCGAAGTCCGCGGCGTCGTCCACCACCGGAGGGAAGAAGTCCAGGGTGACCACCGCGACCCGCCCGCCGCCCAGGCGGTACACCGCGGCGTCGTCGACGGCGCCGAGCCCGACGAGCACGTCGGGGTGGTCCACGTCGGGAAACATGCCGATGAGGGGGCGCATGACCTGCGCCAGGACCTCCGGGGAGGTCTTGGCCGCTCAGCCAGCACAGGATGCCAGGCTGGTCAGCTTGGCGAAGTCACGCTTGGTCATGGGAACTCCGGGGGAGGCGCGGCAGAGGCCGCCGCAACCTATACCCAGGCGTCAGCCCCCGGGCCCAACCCCAGGACGATTCCTGGCCCCCCACCACGTTAGCCCGTCCATCTCCCTCAACGCCTCCGGAGCTCCCCGTGCCCCACCCCCTCGATGGCGAGCACATCGATCAACGCTTCGTCGATCTCACCCACGACGATGTCACCATCCGCCGGGCGGCCTTCGAGGGCTGCCGCTTCGAGGGCTGCCGCTTCGAGGACACCCGGCTGCTGGACTGCCGCTTCGTGGACTGCACCTTCACCAGCTGCGATCTGGTGGGGGTGAAGCTGGCGGGCAGCTCCATGGTGGATGTTCGTTTCCGCGGTGGCCGCGCCATGGGGGTGGACTGGTCGGCGCTGCGCACCCTGATGCTGGGCCTGGGCTTCGCGGATGTGCGCATGGACTACGCCAGCTTCTCGGGCCTACCCCTGCAGGGCACGGAGTTCCGCGACTGCAGCCTGCGGGAAGCGGCGTTCGTCGAGTGCGATCTGTCCCGCACCAGCTTCGACGGCTGCGAGCTCGCGGGGGCTCGCTTTCAGCACTCCAAGCTCATCGGTGCCGATCTGCGCAACACCCGGGGTTGCAGCATCCACGCGGCCAGCTGCACCCTGCGGGGCACCAAGGTCGAGCTGAGCACGGCGGTGATGTTGTTGTCGGACCTGGGTGTGGAGTGTCCCGATCTGGGGGGCTAACCCTGGGCGGGGGCGTCTCCGCTGCCCAGCTGCACCAGCTCCACCATGCCCTCACGACCGTCGAGCTCGTGCTCGCCGAAGGGTTTAGCGGGTACGTCCAGCCCACCTGCACAACGCTGGGTGGCCAGGGTGGTGAGCACGGCGCCGGGGGGACACATGGCCTCGAGGCGGCTGGCCACGTTGACCACGTCGCCGATGACGGTGTACTCGAGGCGGTGGTGGGATCCCAGGTTGCCGGCCACCAGATCACCGTGGGCCACCCCGATGCGGATGCGCAGGCCGGGGAAGTCGGCCATTGCGGGGTCGGCGGCCAAGACGTCCACCGCCTGCTGCATCTGCAGCGCGCAGTCGATGGCGCGGCAGGCCGGGTGACGCATGGGGTCGCTGGGGCTGAGGGGGCCGTCCACGTCAGGCTCGTACACGCCGGTGCTCATGCCGTCGGCGTGCAGGAAGACCACCATCAGGCCGTCGCCCATGCGCTTGTCGAGGATGCCGCCGGTGGCGGCGATCACGTCGTCCATGGCGGCGAAGTAGCGGTTGAGCGTGGAGACCACCACGGCGGGCTCGCGGTCCTTGGCCCACTGGGTGAAGCCCTTGATGTCCGAGAACAGCACGGTGGCCCGGATGGGCTTGCCCCCCAGCTCGAGGGCCAGGCTCGGGTCTTCCCGCAGACGCTCCACCACGGGGCCGGGGAGGTACTGGGAGTACTTCTGGGCCAGCAGCAGGGCCGCCTCGAGCTCCCGGGTGCGGGCCTCGAGGGCTTCCACCTGGCGTGCGTTGTCCAGGGCCAGGCCCAGCAGGTTGGCCAGCTTGCCCAGCAGCTCGAGGTCGTCTTCGGTGAGCAGCCGGCCCGCGGAGGCTTGTTCCACCACCACCAGGCCCAGCACCCGGTCGCGGATGGTGACGGGCATGGCCATGAAGGCTTGGGTGCCCAGGGCATCCAGCAGCTCCTGAGTGCGCGGGGAGGCGGCCTGCCGGTAGGACTCGAGGTCGTTGACCAGGGTGCCTTCCTGCCGCTGGGCGATGTTGCCCAGGAAGCGCTCGTCTTCCGACGGGTGGTCCAGGGGGGCATGCCAGGTGTTGACTAGCGGGAGCATGTGGGCGGGGTAGCCCACCGAGTGGCTGTAGCGCAGGGCGCGCTCGTCCTCGTGTACACCCATGAACAGAGCCCGCTCGTAGCCCAGGGTGCGGGTGATCTCTTCGAGGGCCGTGGCGATCAGGGTGTCCACCTGCAGGTGCTCGCGGGTGAGGCGGTCGATCTTGGTGAGCGTGGCCAGGTCACGGTAGCGCTGGTACTCGGCGTCCAGCCGGCGCTGGTTGGCCTTGATGAAGCTGGCGGTGGACTCGGCGCCGGACTGGTACTGACGCCGGAACGACCACGCTGCGTAGGTGGCCAGCAGGAACAGGGCACCCAGCAGCACGGGCAGCACCGTGGCGGGTAGCCAGCCGATGACGGTGGCCAGGGCGGCCACGGCGCTGGCTACCAGGATGGTGGCGGTGGCCCAGCGCAGCAGCATGTCCGGCGCCTGCCAGCTGACGTGGTACTCGCAGCGGTCGCCGCCCCGGTGCAGGCAGATGGGGTGCTCCACCCGCGCTGGGGGCAGCCCTACGCCCTTTGGGATGCCGGCCAGGGCGCCCTGGCGGTTGAGGCAGAAGTGCTCGTCATCGCTGTGGCCTTCTGCCACATGGAAGCTGATGACCGCGCTGCTGTCGCCGATCTCGCCGATCTCCCAGTTGGTGATCTTGGACATCGGCCGGTTGAGGTCGGGTAGCTGCTTGTAGACCAGCCCCGGGCTGCCCAGGGTGCGGATGACGTAGAAGAAGCCACCCAGGTATTCCGGGGAGATGACCTCCATGCCGGCTTCGAACAACAGCATGTTGTTGCCACTGGCGTCCACCAAGGCGTGGTTGAGGCGGGTCACCTTCTCGGGGGAGATCCACTGATCCTTGGCCTCGAGCTCGGCCATGTCCAGGCCGGCCTGAGCCACCGCCTGCTCCAGGAGCTCCCGACCGTGGTGGATGGTGAAGTACTTGAGCAGGGCCGCTACGAGCTGGGTGTTGAGGACCGGCTGCTCGTCGGCGCGCTTGGTGCTGTCATCGTGTGTGGTCACGAGCGCTCCCTGCTGCGCGGGGGGCCGCGCAGGATCTCCGAGTATCGCACGGACGCGCCGACTTGGATCAGCAGCCCTCGCTGCAGGCCTTCGCCAGGTTCTGGCAGACCTTGCAGCCGGCGCGGGCACCACGGACTTCGGGCAGGATCTCCCGCAGGGGTCGCTGGCGGATATCTCCGGCGCTGTCCCGCAGGAAGGGGCAGGACATCACCTCGCCGGTGGGGCTGATGTAGATGAACTCCTGGCCTCCCACGCAGCCTCGCTTGGCCTCCCAGGCGTCGGGGGAGTAGGCCAGTGGGCGGTGGCGCCAGGCGGGATCCTTGCGGGTGATGGCGGCGCGTTGTTCGATGCGCAGCAGCTCTCCCACCGGCAGGGGCTCGAGGCTGTCGTCGTCGGCCACGGGGTGAGGGGAGTTGAGGCTGACGAAGTGGGCGCCGACCTCGCCCATTTGGATCGTGAACTCCTCGAGCCGACCGGGCTCGAGCAGCGTGGGTCCCACCATGCAGTTCACACCCACCACCAGCCCCACATCGCGGCAGGTGGCGATGGCGCGGCAGGCCTCGGCCCAGCACCCTTCGCGGCCCTTGACGGCGTCGTGGGCGGCTTCGTCCAGCCCGTCGATGGAGATCATCACCCCGCGCAGGCCTTGGGTGGCCAGCTGGCCCATCACGCCGGGTTCCATGCCAAAGCCGGTGGACACCAGCCAGATGCCCAGCTCCGGCTCGGCTTGGATCAGGGTGACCAGGTCCGCCCGCCGCAGCATGGGCTCGCCGCCGGACAGGAACACGTTGTGGACGCCTTCTTGGGCCAGGTCCCGGATGGCATCCACCAGCAGATCGGTGGAGAGCAGCTCATCGGGGCCATGGTCCTGCTGGTTGTAGCAGTGGGGGCAGCGGTGGGGGCAGCGGGGCGTGATGCAGAGCATGGCAAGGGAGAGTGGCGCCAGCTCTGGGCCGTCCAGGGCCGCCATGTCGTCCAGCAGGTGATCCACGAAGGCGGGGCTGTCCAGGGGCGGCAGGGCGGGGATGCCGAAGGTGCGGCCCCTCAGGCGGAGGTAGCGGTTGCCGCCGCCGTGGGGGATGGCGCGCTCGTCGGCGAGATAGTGCCGCAGGCGCCCGGTCCCTTCGCGCAGGCCGTAGCGGCGCCGCAAGGCCCGGCTCACCCGCAGGTACAGCCCCAGGTCGAAGACCAGCTTCTCGGGGCCGGAGAGCCAGCGAGGAGTGTCGAACACGGAAGCACCACGGGTGGAGGGGAGAGGGAGTATAGCCGCGCATGGGCCCGTGGTGGCACGGGATGTGTCACCGCCCCCGCTCTTGCTCCAGCGCCAACCCCGCCCGGGCGTGCAGGGCCTGCAGCTCGGCCTGGTCGGGGAACAAGCGAGCCACGGGGCGCACGGTGCGCACGGCCTCGGCGTTGCGGCCCACCTCGAGCAGGCAGTCGGTGAGCACCGCCCTCAGGGGCACGTGGTAGGGGTCCAGCCGCACGGCGTCCTGCAGGCGCTCGATGGCGCGGTCGGCTTCGCCCTGGGCCCACAGCACCTGGGCCGAGGTGGACATGGCCCACACCGAGCCAGGCTGTTGGATCAGCGCTCGCTCGGCGTAGTCGCTGGCTTCGTCCAGGCGGCCATCGGCCAAGGCCAGCTCGGCCCGGGTGAGCAGCAGCTCGGCGTGGTCCGGGTAGACGTCCAGCCAGGTGGCGGCCAGCAGGTCGGCCTCGGTGCGATCCCCTTGGCCCATGGCGGCGCGCACCAGGCCCGCCATGCCCTCGGGGGACGAGGGCTGGATGTCCAGGGCTTCTTGGTACCAGCTCTTTGCTTCGCTCCAGTCGCCCATGCTGGCGGCGAGATCCGCCAGCTGCAGGGCCACGGTGGCCGAGGGGGAGCGCATGAAGAGGTCGGTGAAGCGCTGGGTGGCCTCGTGCATGTGACCCCGGCGCCGGGCCAGCTGCGCCCGCAGCAGGTCGACCCCGAAGGTGTCCGGAAGGCGATCGTCCAGGCGATCGATGATGCGCTCGGCCACCCCGGGGGGCGCCGATGCGATGGCCTGTCGGGCCCGCCAGGTCAGCGGCACGATATCGATGACGTCGCGGGGATCGATGTCACCGGCTTCGGAGACCAGGTCGCCGCCGACGTAGCCGAGGGCCTGGAGCTGGGCCAGGGCCGCCGGGTCCAGGGAGGCTTCCGGGGCCAGGCCCGGCTCGAGGGAGGCGGTGAACTCGGCCAGCACATTCGCTTCGTCGCCTGGTTCCCAGCCGTCGCGGGGCTCGAAGGCCACCACGCTGTCCGCGGCGTCGTACCATGCGCCCCAGCCGCCTTCCATGTAGCGGCCCCCAGCGTCGGTGTAGGCCAACAGCGGCGCGAGCCCCAGGCTGTACTGGCCGGTCAGGGCCTCGGCGTAGCTGCGCTCGCTGCCCCCCTCGCGGAGGTCCCGCCCCTGCAGCCCCGGGTGGAGCTCGATCCCCGCCAGGTTCAGCAGGGTGGGGGCGATGTCCACGTGGCTGACGGGGTCCGAGACCCGCACGCCGACCTCGAAGCCCGGGCCCCGGGCGATGAGAGGCACGTGGATGGTGCCGTCGTGCAGCAGGAAGCCGTGGGTGCGCTCGCCGCCGTCCCCCAGGCCCTCGCCGTGGTCGGCGGTGACCACCACCCAGCTGTCGGGCCGGGCTTGGTCCCACCAGGCCAGGAAGCGGCCGAGCTGATGGTCGGTGTAGGCGATCTCGCCGTCGTAGCGGGCCAGGTCGCAGGCGTTGCGCTGGGCGGAGCGCTCTTCGCTGGGCTTCTCGGCCGCGAGGCCTTCGCAGGCGGGCTCGTCGGGGTCGAAGGGCGGCGGAGGATCGTAGGGCCAGTGGGGGTCGAAGAAGTGCAGCCACACGAAGAGGGGCCCGTCGCCGATGGTGGGCAGGGTGGCGATGGCGTCGTCCACGACCTCTTCGCCCCTGCGCTGGTCGCTCCAGTCCAGCTGGGTGGGCGGGCGCTCGAGGGGGTCGTGGTAGATGTGGAAGCCCTGGTCGAAGCCCCAGCGGGCCTGGGTGGGGAAGGCCGAGGTGAACGCGGCGCAGGTGTAGCCCGCGTCGGTGAAGCGCTCGGCCAGGGTGATCTCCGACTCGCCCAGGTTGAAGTCGCCGTTGTCCCGCACCCCATGGGACGGCGGATTTCGGCCGGTGAGGATGGTGGAGTGGCTGGGGATGGTCAGCGGTGCGGTGCTGTAGGCGCGCTCGAACAGCACGCCCTGGTCGGCCAGCCCATCGAGGACCGGGGTGCTGGCCGGCCCGTAGCCGTACGCGCCGATGTGGTCGGCGCGGGTGGTGTCGAAGGTGACCAGCAGCACGCTGGGCCGCGTGTCGACCACCGGTGCGGGGGCAGGCTCGACCGGCGGCTCAGCCGAGGGTTGGACGGGCTCGCCGCAGGCCAGGGCCAGGGTGCCGAAGAAGATAACGATCGCAGACCGGGTCATGGTTGTCCTCGCCCGGCAGGTGGACCCACCCCCGAGCTTCGATCCATCCGAGCTGGGGTCAGCGTTGTTGTTCCCAGCCCTCGAGGGTCCCCGTAATGCGTCCCAGCGCTCGCGTGTGGTCGTCCTGTTTGTCCTGGGCCAGCAAGCGCTGCAGGGCGGTGTTGCCCTGGGAGAGCTGGCGGCTCATGGCGGCCAACAGCAGGCGCCTGAACATGTCCCCCTCGGGGCCTGGGTCGTCCACGATGCGCTGGTAGTGCTCGCGGTTCATGATGTTCACCCGTGCGCGGTCCAGGGCCAGGCAGGAGGCGCTGCGGACCGACCCGTCGATCAGCCCCATATGACCGAACATGGTGGGGGCATGCAGCACGGCCAGGTCCTGCTCGACGCCCAGGTAGTCGCGCATGCGCACCTGCACCCGACCCTCGAGCAGGAAGTAGAGATCCTGAGCGGGGGCGCTCTCGAGGCAGAGCATGTCCCCCGGGTCGGCGTGGTGGGAGAAGCAGGCGGAGATGATGGCGTCGAGCTCATTTTCCAGCTCTGGGCCCAGGCCGTGGGCGGCCAGCAGGTAGCGGGCGGCGATGAGGGTGCGGCTCATAGGATGCCTCCCAGGATCTTGGACAGGCGCTCGCGAATGTTGGCGCGCCCCCCGGACGGTGCATCCTGGGTGGCGCTGGCCTCGGCCCTCTGCTGCTGCCAGGCCTTGCGCATGGCCAGGTTGGTGGCGCGGATGCGGCGGGCGGTGGTGGTCATCAGGTGTTGCTGAGCCACGCACAGGGCGCGGGTGCCTCGGGTCTTGGAGAGGAAGTCTTCATCGATGAGCAGCGCCACGCTGGCGACCTCGGCCAGCACGCTGGCGTTGCGCACCGAGCCGGGCAGGAACAGGCCGGACTCGCCCACCACCTCGCCGGGCCAGACATCGCCTACCGATCGGGGACCCCGGTCGGTCTCTACCCGCACGCTCAGGCGTCCGTCCAGCAACAGCAGGGCGTAGTCGGCGGTGTCGCCCTGGGTGAACACGGGCTGTCCCAGATCGAAGTGGACCCGGCTCGCCATGCGCTCGAGCTCAGCCAGCTCGCGAGGGGGCAGGGCCCTGAAGGGGCGAAGACCATCTACGGCGCTGGTTGCCACGGGGACCTCCTTGTCACACTCCCCTTACTCTACGGCACCGCTGGTTGCGTTGAATCATCAGCCGTCAGCCCGCGCTCAACACGGGCTGTCGAAGCTCACCACGTCATCCTCACCGTCGCACTCCGGCCTGAGCGGGTCCCCCACCACCTCGAGCTGTAGGGTGGCGCCGCGCACGTCGCTGACCGAGGCGCGCAGGGTCTGCGAGGCCCCGAGCGTGCCGGGAGCCAGCTCGCTCGCTGTGGTGGTCTGGTCCAGCAGCACCCGCTGGTCGCCGTTCACTCGGTACAAGGACACCTCGGCTCCGGCCAGGGCTGCGCGGATCCCGTCGTTGCCCACCTGGAAGGAGACCTCGATGAAGCCGGCGTCCTTGCAGGTGCCGCCGCAGGCGTCGTTGAGGACGATGGTGTGGTTTGGGCGTGGCCCCCCGGCCGCGGGCCGGGCCCTGTACATGTTCCACTCCTGCCAGGGATAGGGCTGCTCGGTGCAGAGGCTGCCGTCCTCGCGGATGTTGGTGACCTGGAAGTCGTAGCTGGGCCAGTGGGTGCCGGTGGAGGGCCAAGCGTTGTCCACGTGGCCGAAGACGCGGAGGGAAACGTCGTCTTCGTCGGGGTGCCAGGAAGCAAGAACGATCTCGGCGGCACCGTCGGCGTCGACGTCCACGACAAGAGGATGGTCCAAGATGGTCCCGGTTCTGTGACGGGTCTCGGTGAAGAGGATTGCACCCGTGCTGCCGTCGATGATGTACAGGTTCTCCGTGTCGGTGACCACGAGTTCGTGGGCACCGTCGGTGTCGAAGTCGAAGCCGACAAACCCCAGCAGGCCGTTCGAAGGGTCCACGAGTTCCCTCGACCAACGCAGGGTTCCGTCCAGCTCGCGGAGTTGTAGATTTGCCCGTAGCGCGAGAGCGATCTCCACCTGACCATCGCCGTCGAAGTCGGCGATGCTTGGAGCCGAGACGTTGACTTCGTCGTCGGCCACGAGGTCTACGTCAACGAGGACCGCTCCATCCGCGTCGAGGACGCGCATCCTGTCGCTAAGGAACAGCACCTCGGCTTCCGGGTCGGAGTCATGCTGCAGCAGGGCAGAAGACGACACGAAGGACTGTTCCCAGTCCTCGACGCACCATCGTAGTTGGTACTCGTGATCGAATACACACCCATGGCGCACGAACTCTTGGTAGCCGTCCAGATCGATGTCTCCGATCGCAGGGATGGATTGCTCGTTATTGACCCAGGGGAATGTTGCCAAGATCGCCCCGGTGTCGAGATCGTAGACCTTGTCTCCAGTGAGCAACTCCAGTCGGCCATCGCCTTCCAAGTCTGCTATCAGCGGAATACAAAAGCTCCAGGCGTCGCTGCTCGTGTGCGCTGTCCACTGTCGCGTGCCGGTGTGGTCCAGGAGCACGGGGACCACATTGAACTGTCCCAGGTGGGCGACTATCTCCAGCGAACCGTCGCCCGTGGTGTCTGCAATGGCGGTCGCCATGTATGGATGGCTCTCCCACGGCAGGCTCCACTCGAGTGCTCCGTCCGTCCCTTGCAGGGCGTAGAGAGATGGCATGCGCGCATAGGTGCTAACGAGCACGAGCTCGGGCACGCCGTCACGGTCCAGGTCTCCGACAACGGGCGGCACCAGCAGGCCATCCAGACCCGTGACCTCCCACTCCACCACCACGTTCCAGGGATCATCGACTGAGAGGTTGGGGCCGCAGTCATCCCGTATTTCGAGCACGGCCTCCGACTCGAGGGTAGCGTCGCACTCCAGGCAGTCCTTCACGCCATTGCCGTCCACATCCTCGAAGCCCTCGTCCGCCGCGCCGTTGCCGTCGTTGTCGAGTCCATCGCAGATCTCGATGAGCTGCGGCCAGACGGTGGAGTCGGGGTCCACGGGGCTGTCAGGGTGATCGCTCGGATCCTTGTCACCCTTCGCGAATGGGTTGTAGTCCAGGCAGCCTGACAGCCCGACCAGCAGCACGGTGAGCGCCTTGTGCCGCGGTGCGCGCCGTGGGCTTCGGCTTGGGGGCTGTCGTTTCGGGATGGACATGATCGTGCCTTCGCGAGAGTGGAGTGTACAGCGAGCCGGTCATCGTGTCAGTGGGCTAGAAACACCGTCTGGGCTTGCTGGCCTGCACGGGGTTGCGCCAGCACCTGCCGCTGTTGCCATATGGATCCCAGTAGGTCGATTCGATTACCAGGGATCGGATTCCTGATCTGGTGGTTGCGTCCGTGCCAGGCCCCCCAGCCCGTCCGCCCTGGGGACCCAGCTCGCCTCTCCCGTCGCTGAGCCCGCGTTTCGGTCCGCGGCCCCGCCTCAGCTGTGGCGGCTGCGCTCAGCGGGGTCCTGGCGGAAGTAGCCCTTCAGTACGCCATACAGCTCCGGCGCTTCTCGCTTCAAGCGGGCTCCCTGCTCGAAGAAGACCTCCACCGCCACCGCGAAGAACTCCTCGGGGGCGCTGCCCCCGTAGGGCCTCAGCAGGCCCTTGCGCCCGCGCGCCAGATCTTTTTTCAGGGCCTGGTACTCGTTCATCATCGCGGCATACCAGCGCTGGTAGTCCGCCCGATCCTCGAGGATGGGCACCCCGTCGGCCACACCGTCGAGCATGTCCAGCTTGTGGGCGAACTCGTGGTAGACCACGTTGCGGCCGTCACGGGCTCGACGACCGCCCGCCAGGGCCGCGTCCCAGGACAACACCACCGGTCCCCGCAGCCAGGCCTCTCCCAGGCGCTCGCTGGGTTCGTCGGTCATCACCCCACCCTGGAGCTGGCTGGGGCGCGCGCCCGTGTAGGCGTGGGGGTAGACCAGGATGTCTTTGACGTTGCGGTAGTGGTCGTGCTCGATGGCCAGCAGCAGCATGGCCGCTTGGCCGGCGATGGTCACCCGGATCGTGTCGTCGAGCTCCAAGCCCCCGCAGCCCTGCCAGCGTTTCTCTGCCAGCAGGATGGTGACGATCCCCTCGAGGGCGCCGCGCTCGGCGGGCTCGAGGGTGAGCCACGGGCCCAGGTTGGCTTCGAGTACCGAACGCCAGTTCGCGGGAAAGGGTTCGGCCAGCAGGCGGGATCGGCGACGCTTGGTCAGGAAGTTCAGCATGGCTGTGGGCTATCCCACCCTACCGGCTTCGGCGCTCTTGGCCATTTGTTGGTAATGGGCCATGGTCATCGTCTCGGCCACCGCCGGGACGTTGACCGTAGCCTGGTTATCATTCCTCCATGAAGCTCATTCCTCGTCGGCGTCGCCCCATCCGCTCCGTCCGCTCGGGTCCGGCCCAAGACCGGGTGGCCGAGCTGGATCTCGATCGAAACACCCCGATCACGATGAACAAACGTGGCGGCATGGCGCGGGACGTGCGCGAGGTGGATGGGCCGGTCCTGGGGCTCGGCTCACGCTTCCGCGTACCCAAGCTCAGTATCGACCATATCCCCACCGGTCCGGGCCCCGTGTCCCGGCGCTACCGGGTCACGGTGATCTCCAAGAACGTCGCCCACCGCGCCCTGGGGCTGCCCATGCTGCGGCTGGAGGTGGACTTCGAGCACCAGGGGCAGGGGCAGGCCTACCGGGTCATCGAACCCTGCACGACTCGTTTCCGGATGCGCTCCAAGGCCAAGCGGGAGAACGAGCTCGATCCCCGCTTCCAGCTGGCGGGCCGCGGCGGCCCCCAGGTCATGCTCGACAACCACGATCCCGACGATGAGGGCCAGGGCTGAACAAAACGGCACCGACCATTTCCACCGACAGTGTCGGCGGAAATGACGGTACCGCTTTTTTTGGGGGAGAAGACAGATTCTTCCCCCCCTATCCGAGGCGGCCACCGCCTCTCCCCCCCATCTTCGCCGCTTGATGAGCGGCGCGAGGCTGCGTCTGCAGCCCCGATGAGAAGCCATCTCAGCTTGTCGAACTGTCGGCGAACTGGGCCCATTCTGATCGGTGCCAACGAAACAACCCACGGGCGCGCTGGGCACCCGTGGGCTGTCAGAGTCGAGAACGAGGAGGGGCTAGTGGCCCTTCTTGACGGTCTTGCCTGCGGTCTTCTGGTCGGCGGGCGCGGAGGTCTTGGTGTTGGCTTCCTTGGCGTCGCCCGTGGAGGTCTTCACGACGGGCCCGGAGGTCTTCACGACCGGGGCGGCTTCGTCGCCTTCGGCGGGGGCGGCTTCGTCGCCTTCGGGGGCGGCTTCGTCACCCTCGGGGGCGGGGGCTGGCGCTGGCGGAGGCGGGGGGGGAGGAGCAGCAGCGGGCCCGGCTGGGGGAGGAGCGGGCTCGGTGCCGCCGCAGCCGATGCACAGACCCATCGCGAGGGTCAGCAGCAGGACGTTACGAATCTTCATGGTTTCTCCAGGGCTCTCGCAGGTAGCCGTGGGTGGGGAGAGAGGGGCAGGGTGCCCGAGGTGCCGCCTCTGAGACGACAGTGCCCGGGACTCTACCACCGACGGATGCGCCGAGTGTACCCCTGTTCACAACTTAGTTTGCTCAGTAGGGCCCATGCTTCCTTCTAGGCGGCCCTGCCGTAGGTCATTGGAACCACGGAAAGCTTGGCGTCGCCGGGCCAGTGTCAACATTGGAGGGTGTGCGACACACCGAATGGGTCCTACGGTCGGGATCTCCCCGGCGGGCATGGCTATGCTCTCCCCCCGGGCCCTTCGTTCCCTGTCCCAGGAGGCTCCCATGTCGTCGCCTCATCGCTCCCTCGTTTTTCCCCTCGTGTTGCTGCTGGGGCTGCTCTCTGGGGGGCCCACCGCCGCCCAGGACGCGCCAGCATCCATGGCGCCCGTGGATCAGGAGACCCTGTCCACTTGGTGGAGAGCCACCAACGCCCTGTACATGGGCGACACGGCCTACCGGGTCGACGGCGTGAGCTTCGAGGACGGGGTGTGCTCCTACGCCTTCGAAGAGGGCATCTTCATCCCTGTCTTCAACGGCAAGGCGCCGGTGGCCAAGCGCCAGATCGGCGTGGTGTTCGTGGGTGAAGGCACGGTGCGCATGCACTTCCCCGAGGGTGGCGATGCGGTGTCCTTCGCCAACCACATGGTCCGCCAGGCCGGCGTCGATCCTGAAGTCGTCAGCGCCATCGCCGCGGGGCAGGAGCCCTTCGAGGCGGCCATCAGCCGGGGCATGATCCTCAGCGCCGACCCCGCGGTGCAGCAGCTGCTGTACGACCTCGAGCCGGTGGGCGGGGGCGTGATGTTCAGCGAGAACACCGAGGAAGGTGTGGACGCCGAATACGTGGTCACCGAGCGCCGCGGCAAGCTGCGCGCCCAGGTGGTGGCCACCAACCTGCTGCCCAACCGCCGCAACCAGCTGGTCAAGATCGGGCTCGACCCGGTGGCCATGCTGCGCCAGGACCGCCTGCTGCACACCGAGCTGGGCTACCCTGGCGATCAGCTGCGGCTGGTGGCGGACTTCGACACGGACACCTCGTTCCGCGTGGCCGCCGAAGACGGCGCGACCATCTCCGATCCCGACTACGACCAGTGGCTCACCTGCTACCGCGATGGTCTGGGCCAGAGCGATCTGGGCTACCACGACGCGGCGTTCACCTACGGCACCGATAACGAAGGCGATCTGCACTTCCAGCGCTTCGCGGGCACCACCTGGTCCTCGGTGGTGGGCGAAGAGGACCCTCGGCCCCCCGTGCGCATGGAACCCGTGCGCGCCGACGTCGAACTGTCCGCTCAGCCCGCCAACTTCTTCTCGAACCAGCAGCACGCGCGGGTCCAGTCCACCCTCACCGTCAAGCCGGTGGGCGCCGATCAGCGCCACCTGGTGCTGAGTCTGCCCTCCGACCGCGCGGTGGAGAAAAGCTGGAAGCTCCAGAAGCTCGCGCTGGCCGACGGCACGCCACTGCCCTGGGTGTCCCTGACCGCCGATCTGCTCCATCGCGATGTGCGCGGCCGGCGCCGCGGCGGCGACGACAACACCAGCGAGATGGACACCACCGACGACGTGGGCGACGTCACTGAGCAGGACGGTAGCGGCGGTGGCGACGACGCTGGATCGGTCGTGGAGACCTCCGCCTCCGACGTGGGGAGCGACCTTGGCGAGAGCGTCGATATCGGTGAGCGCGGCGAGTCCCGCTCTCTGTACCAGCGCACCGCTCAGCGCTTCGAGATCATCGCCCTGTTGCCCGAGTCGGTGCCCGAGGGCCAAGAGGTGGACATCCAGCTCGACTGGGAAGCCGACTGGCAGTACGCCAACTGGTCCTACGAGGGGCGCCCCCTGGGCACCACCACCGGCTTCCAGCCCGTGCTGCCCCAGCTCAAGCCCGAGCTGTACGAGAACGCCTGGGACTTCCACCTCAAGATGGCCGTGCCCGGGGTCTCCCTGCGCACCTTCTCGGTGGCCGCATCCGGCGACACCATCGACAAGTGGGAAGACCTGGACAGCACCGGCCGCAAGTGGGTGGAGACCGAAGGGACCAACGCCCGCGATGTGGGCGTGGCCATCGGCCAGTGGAAGGAGCGCGACGAGCCCGCCCACAGCGACATGCCCGGCGTGAGCGTTCACCTGTTCTTCCAGCAGGCCCAGGGTCTGCAGGTCTTCCCGCCGGAGGTGCGGCGGGTGGTGTCCTTCCTGGACCGCTTCCTGCCGTCCTACCCCCAGGCCGAGGTCGAGGTCTTCCAGGGGGCCAGCACCTTCGCGGGCAACGCCCTGCGCGAGGGCTTCTACGACACCGCCTACGGACTGGTGAACGTCACCACGGTCAAGCAGTACACCACCGCCGGCAACGATCTCGACGTGGGCGAGGCCAGCTCAGTGCGCGAAGAGAACCCCTACCTGGCCCAGTTCATGGTGGCCCGGCAGATCGCCCACCAGTACTTCGGCCAGTCCTTGAGCCCCGCCACCGAGCGGGATCGCTGGCTCGAGACCGCCCTGTCCGACGCCTACGCGTCGTTCTATGTGCGCGCCGCCATCGGCAAGGACGCCTTCGACGAGCGCCTCGAGGCCCTCCGCGAAAACCTCGAGGAACCCACCGAGCGCGCGGCCACCTACAAGCAGACCAACCGCTACCGGCGGCCCTACTCCCTCACCGGCTCCACCTCGGCATCGGACATCAGTGCCAAGCTGCGCGCCGAGTACGGCGCCTATGTCATGAGCCACATGCTCCGGCGCAAGGTGGGGGATCAACCCTTCTTCCACGCCATCGATGGCATGAGCAGCACCTACGCCGGCCGCACCTTGACCACCGAGCGCTTCCAGCAGGTGATGGAAGCCGCGGGCGGCCAAGAACTGGACGACTTCTTCGACTTCTGGGTCCACGGCGGCAGCATCCCCGAGGTGAAGCTCCAGTACCGCATCGACGCCGACGAAGGCGGCTTCGCGGTGCACGGCTGCATCGAGAGCGACGTCCCCTTCGGTACCTTCGAGGTGCCGGTGCAGCTGTACGATCCGCCCACCGGGCGCTTCGTGGCGGGGCCGGTCACCGTGATCGATGGCCAGGGTCGCTTCGACGTGGCTGGCTGGAAGGGTGAGCCCGAGCTCGAGCTCGACCCCGAGAAGCTCATCCTGGCCTACGGGCGCAAGGTCAAACGTATCAAGGGCGACACCACCTGCGAGGCCGACGAGCCGTCCGAGGACGACGCCCCCGTCGAGGCTGGCCAGGAGAGCTGAGCTTCAGTCGGGCTGACTGCGGAGCGCTCGTCGCCCGATCCAGCTCATGGCCAGCGCCGTGAGCAGCCCCACCCCCAGCGTCACCGGGTCCTGCCACCACAGCAGCTTGACCCCCGCCACCATGGCTACCCCCAGGGCACCGAGGACCAGCTCCGCTGTCCTGTGAGGTGCGGAGGGCGGGAAGCTCCAGGCTCGACGCAGCAGGAAGGCCATGAAGAGCAGGGCGTGGCCGCTGATGGGGATGCGCAGCTCGAGGCGGCTGTGGGAGAGTAGCACCATGACGCCCACCTGAACGCAGAGCTCGGCGCAGTGCTTCCAGCGGCGGTCCCGGGCCAGGGCCTCGAGGTCCGCCAGCAGCAGGCCCAGGATGGGAAACGCACTGAGCATGTACCAGAGAGGGGCGTCGATGGGCAGTGTGTCGAACACCCGGACCACGGGCACCGGGCCCTTCCAGTGAAGGTACAGGGCGCCCGCGAGGGTGGTGGCCCCGGCGATGAGCCAGCGCTTCATGGGGATCATGGGCTCCGTGTAGTCGTCCGTCCTTCAACCCACAACGCCTAGCGTTGCTGCCCTGGTGGTGGGATGCTCTGACAGCGGCTAGGGTTTCCTCCTCCTGTCCCCCGAGTCCATGCCCACACGCCGCGAAACCTTGCAGATGTTGAACCGGGCGCTGGTCGCCGGGGCCGTGGTGTCTCTGCTGCCCCCGGTGGCCTGGGCCGCGGTCACCCACGACGTGCTGTACTTCGACTGGGTCAGCGAGCTGGACCAGGCGCGGGACCACCTGGGTGCCCTCGAAGAGGGCGTACTGAGCGCCGAAGAGGCAGCCCACCTGCAGATCGTCTCCCGAACGGCCGGCGGCTACGCCGTCATCTACCGCTTCCTGGGCACCGAACAGGAAGCCCAGGCTCTGGCCACCGAACACGCCGCTCGTCTGACCGAGGCCGCCGGCAGTGACGAGACCCTGGCTCGCACGGTGTCCTCCACCGCCTACCGACGCCTGTACAACGTCTCCTACGGCCTGGGCCCCAACTTCGACGCCCTCAAGACCCACTGGGAGCAAGTGGCCCGGATGCTCGGTTCAGGGGTGGCCAAGGCGCTGTACATCGAGCGCACCGACGCTGGGAACTTCGCCCTGGTCTACAAGCGCTACGGCGACGTGGAGAGCTCGAATGTGGCCGCTCGTCGCCACGACAAGCTTCTGCGGGGCACCGGGGTGCGGGCCAGCATCATCGAGGAGCGCAACAACGAGATCGTCTGGACCGGCTCCAGCGCCGCTGCCGCAGCACTCGAGCCCCGCCCCGTGGAGCCCGAACCCCAGGCCCCAGACCCCAAAACCCCAGACCCCAAAACCCCAGAACCCGAAACCCCAGAACCCGAAACCCCAGACCCCAAAACCCCAGAACCCGAAACCCCAGACCCAGACCCCGAAACCCCAGACCCAGACCCCGTCTCACCCAGCGCCAGTCCCTACGCCCTCGTCGACGGCAACAGCACCCTGCGTGATGAGATCAACGAATACGTCCAGGGCCTGCGAAAGCGCGGCCTGGTGGCCGGGGACGAGCAGACCTCCTGGCTGGTCTACGACCTGCGCGAGGACGAGACGGTGGCGGTGATCAACGGCGAGGCCTCGCGCCAGGCCGCCAGCATGATCAAGCCCTTGGTGATGTTGGCCTTCTTCCACCGGGTGGCTCAGGGGAAGATCAACTACGGCTCGAAGAGCAAGCAGCAACTCCAGTTGATGATCCAGAAGAGCTCCAACCCTTCCACCAACTGGGTCATCGATCAGCTGGGCGGCCCCCAGCGGGTCGACGCTCTGCTGCATGAGCACTACCCCACCTTGCTGCCTGGGACCGGCGTGGTGGAGAAGATCGCGGCCGGTGGCCGCACCTACCGCAACCGCGCTTCGGCCGCCGACTACGCCCGCTTCCTGCGCGCGGCCTGGTTCGATCGCCTGCCCCGGTCGGCGGAGATGCTGCGCATCATGAACCTGCCTGGCCGCGACCGGCTCTACTACGGTGCCCCCAGCATCCCCGTGGGCACCCTGGTCTACAACAAGACCGGCTCCACATCGATGCTCTGCGGCGACATGGGCATCCTGGTGGCCCGCAAGAGCTCCGGCGGGCAGGTGCCCTTCATCGTGGTGGGTATCATCGAAAAAGCCAGCCGCACCAGCCACTACACGAGCTGGATCGGCTCACGCTCAGCGGTGATCCGCAGAGTGTCGGACATGACCTACCGCCACATGAAGCAGCGTCACGGGTTGGCCTAGGAGCCAGCCCGCGGGAGACTACCAGGTCTTGCCGTCTTTCTCGAGCAGCTGCTTGACGAGCGTGATGTAGGCCGCCTGTGCGTCGGCCTTGGAGATGCCCTTCTTGGTGCTCCAGGCGTCGAACTTGAAGCGGCCCTTGATGTCCATCATGCCGGGGCGCTTGCCGTGCACGTCGCCCGCGCTGCCTTGCTTGAACAGCGCGTACAGCTCGAGCAGCTCCGGATTGGACGGCCGGGTGGAGAGGTTCTTGACTTTTTTCTGTGCAGCGTCGAAGTCGGCCTGGCTCACGGGTTCCTCCAGGGTGTCCCAGCGGGTTCGGATCGAAGGGAAAATCCGTAACACGCCGTCCGGGTGCGGAGCCGAGTTCGCCGTCATCCATGGAACAACGCTGGACCCCGCAGCGGCTATTGGACTGGCTCGAGGCGCTGGACATCCGCCGCTCGACCCCGATGGGTTAGCTGAACTGTGAACCGCCAGGAACGGGACGCATGGGATCGTTCACACTCGACCCCTCGAGCCTCGGAATCGAGCCTCATCAGCTCGCCTATCAGGCGGACGATGGCCGCTATAGCGTCCGGCTCGAGCATCACCGCGGCGCCATCTACTTGGTTCGCGAGCAAGGCTACGCCGACGACGCCTGCGGTCGCGAGCTGGTGGCTCTGTTCGTGGGTCTGCTCGACGCCGTGGAGCTCCACGCCCCCGGGGCCCGCGTCTACCTGTGCAGCGACTACTCCGACTACGGGGGCAGCTCGAACGCCACCCGCAAGGCCATGCTGCGCCACGTGGTGATGCGTCCCACCCTGGGGGCGGTGGCCTTCTGGGGCGCTGGGGTCATCACCCGCAGCGTGGCCATGCTGCTCAACGTCAGCCTGCCGCGCCTGTCGGCCAAGCCTTTCCGCACCCAAGAGCAAGCGCTGGCCTTCCTCGAGGCTCGGGCTGGCCGCGAGCAGACCGAGCTCCAAGCCTCGGGGGACGAACCCTGGGGCGGCTCCCTGGACTCGGCGGTCCTGACCGCTTTCCAGGTACGCAACGCCGAGTTCACCGAGCCGTTCGAGCTGGGCAGCGAGCACCGTCGCATCGTGCGTCCCCCGGATTGGTTCTGGACCCACGAGCAGAGCCTGTGCTCGGTTCGGCTCGCTCTGATCGACGACGACTTCCTGTTGCTCGAACCCCGTGGGCCGCTGTCGGCCACGGGGGTCGCGCGGACCATGGCGTTGTTGGATCTGGCGCTGGCGGATCTGGGCCTTCGCAAGGTGACCCTCGTGGTGGATCTGCGGGCCGAGCATGCGGCGCCCCGCGAGCTGTGGGCCACCCGTGCGGGGCGGGTCCGCGTCCGGCGTGAGCGCCTGAGCGGCGTCGCGGTGGTGGTGGACGACGAGCGCGCTTTCCTCGCCGAGATCAACGCGCTGGTGCTGGCCACCGGAGCGTCCATGGGGCCGCGGCCGGTCTTCGGTAGTCTCCAGCTGGCCTTGGGGCAGCTGGAGGGCGCTCGGGAGTCGTCCACCAACGCCGACGGAGAGCTCGATCTCCCGGCCGACCGTGCGGAGCTCGAGCAGCTCACCCGCCGCCTGCACCAGGAACGGCAGGAGCAGATCCTGGCCCTCGAGAAGCTCTTCGCCTTCGTGGCCCGGGCGAGCTGGGACGAGGCCTACCTCGAGGATGGCCTAGCGGTGCCCGACGACATCACCGCGGCCAATCCCTACTGGTCCATCTACGGTGCCCTGCACCTGATGCAGCAGGACATGCAGGACGTGCTGCGAGACCGCGAAGGGCGCAACCGTGAGCTGGCCGCGGCCCGGGAGCAGGCAGAAGCGGCCAGCCTGGCCAAGAGTCAGTTCTTGGGGACCGTCAGCCACGAGCTTCGCACGCCCCTCAACGGCATCTTCGGTATGGCTGCGCTGCTGCGAGACAGCGACCTGCAGGGTGATCAGCTGCGCCACCTCGACGGGGTCGACGCGGCCTCATCGCAGCTCGCCCGGCTGGTGGACGACCTGCTGGACATCACCCGCATCGAGGCGGGCGTGCTGGCCCTGAATCCGCAGTCCTTCCTGCTGCGTGAAGCGCTGCAGCAGCTCCTGGAGCGCTGGGCGCCGGTGGCCCGAGATCGGCACATCGAGCTACGCAGTGATCTGGCGGCGGATTTTCCTGCACGGGTGAGTGGCGATCGCGGCCGCCTGATGCAGGTGCTGTCCAACCTGCTGGACAACGCCATCAAGTTCACCGAGCGCGGCTGGGTGAGCCTGACGGTTTCCCTGACTGCAGGGGGGCTCGTTGGCTTCGAGGTCCGGGATAGCGGCTGTGGTATCCCGGAACGAGATCTCGCCGGCATCTTCGACCGCTTCGAGCGCGGCGCCTCCGGGCGAGCGGACGTGGTGCCGGGCGCCGGGCTCGGCCTGGCCATCTGCCGCCAGCTCACAGAACTGATGGGTGGCAGCATCGACGTCAGCTCTGTGCTCGGCCAGGGCACCTGCTTCACCGTCGAGGTCCTCCTCGAGCCCACCGGAGCCGCGCCACAGTCGCCGGCTCGCCTCCTTTCGGCCCCGGAGTCTGGCGACGATTTCTCGGACCTGCTGGTGCTGCTGGCCGAAGACGATCCTGCGTCGCGCTACGTGGCGCAGCACCTGCTCGAGAGCCTTGGCTGCGAAGTGGTGGTGGCCGAAGACGGTCGGGCCACCCTCGAGCGCCTCGAGCGCGGCCGCTACGACCTGGTGCTGATGGACTGCCAGATGCCCTACCTCGACGGCCTCGAGGTCACCCGGCGTTTCCGCGCCAGCGAGCCCCCCGGGCGCCGCACCCCCATCATCGCTCTCACCGCGTATGCCTTCGCTGAAGACCGGGAGCGCATGCTCGCGGCTGGCATGGACGACCACGAAGCCAAGCCCATCAACCGAGCGCGCTTCCAGCAGCTATTGAGGCGCTGGGGCTCGGGCTGATCAGTCCAGGCTCGTCCCGTCCAGCCTGGCTTTGATGGCGGCCAGCAGCTCCACCATGGGTATGGGCTTGCTGAGCACCGTGTTCGGTATGCTGGCCAGGTATCGGTCGGCTTGGTCCGTGAAGGTACCGCCGGTGAGGAAGATCACGCACTCGGCGAGGGCGCCGTCCTGCTCCACCAGCCACGCGTGGAGCTCCATGCCGTTGAGTTCGGGCATCATCAGGTCGCAGAGGATCACATCGAAGGCCCGGTCCTCCATGAGGATCATCTGGGCTTCCAGGCCGTTGGAGGCGGTGACGACGCGGTAGCCCGAGCGCTCGAGCAGGCGCTTCATGGCGCGTTGCAGGTGGGGCTCGTCGTCGATGACCAGCAGGCGGATGGGGCGGGTTGGCTCGGCCGCGGCTGGCTCGGGCGTGGGAGGTGGGGAGGCCAGCTTCGCGCAGGGCAGCACCACCGTGAAGCAGGAGCCTTCGCCCAGGGTGCTCTCCACCAGGATGTGGCCGCCGTGCTCGTCGACGATGCGGTGGGCGATGGCCAGGCCCAGGCCTGGCTGTTCGCCGGGTTGGTGGATCGCCTTGAAGGGATCGAAAAGCGTGGCCAGGCGGTCGGGTTCGAGGCCGCGTCCCGTGTCACGAATCTCCACCCGGCATGTGCCGTCCTGATGGCTGGCGCGCACCAGGATGCGGTTGCTCTCCCGATGGCCCTCGTCGATGTTGTGAGCCGCGTTCACCAGCAGATTGAGGAAGGCTTGGGACAGGCGTCCCTGATTGCCTATCACGGCGGTGGTGGGATCCAGCTCCAGCTCCAGCTCGAGCCGGGCGCGATAGCGGAGCTCAGGGGTCACCATGGCTGCCACAGAGCGGAGCATGGCGTCCAGCGGCACCGGGGCGGGCTCGGGATGTTCAATCCTGGAGAAGGTCTGCAGGTCGCTGACAATACCCCGGATACGCTGAGCTCCTTCCAGAGAGCTGCTTACCCTGGCCAGTAGCTCCTGGAGTAGGGGTGCCGACAGGGTCTGGGCGCCCGCGACGGCTTGGCTCAGCTCGACCTGCGTGGCCTCGAGATCCAGCAGCACGTGGGCCAGGGGGTTGTTGAGCTCGTGGGCGACACCCGAGGCCAGCAGGCCCACCGAGGCCAGGCGATCCGACTGGGCCAAGCGGTTCTCGAGGGCTCGGCGCTTGGTGACGTCCCGGAAGGAACTCAGCACCATGGAGCGGTCGTCGATGGTGAGCAGGGTGTTGCCGATGTCGACATGGATGATGCAGCCGTCCTTGCGTAGGACCGGCATGTCGGGCAGCAGAGAGGCTTTCCGCTCGAGGACGAGTTCGGTGCTGTTGGGTGAGGGTGGGGGGCTCCCTGGAGGCGCTAGGTCCGGGAGCCACAGCTGCAGCAACTCGTCGCTGCTGTAGCCGAGCAGCTCACAGAGGGCTTGGTTGGCCATGCTGAACCGGCGGGCCTCCGGATCCACCAGCAACAGACCGTCGCTCATGCTCTCGAAGAGGGACCTGAACCGAGCCTCGCTGCGCTGCTGGTAGCGCAGGGTCTGGCTCATCCGGAGCAAGGCTCGCACGTAGGCCAGCAGAACGGAGGGCTCCACCGGCTGGGTGAGGTATCCATCGGCGCCGCCCTCGAGCCCGGTGATCACCGAGCCATCGTCCTGGAATGAGGCACTGAGGTGGAGCACAGGGATGTGGGAGGTGGCGGGGTCGGCGCGCAGGCGGCGACAGACCTCGAAGCCCGAGAAGTCCGGCAGCTTGACGTCGAGCACCACCAGTTGGGGCTGTTGTGTCGCGGCGTCGATGGCCTGCTGACCGGTGGCTGCTTCGAGCACCCGGTAGCCCGCCCGCTGCAGGATGCGCCGGGTGACGTAGCGACCGGGTTCGTTGTCGTCGACCACCATCACCGTGGCCTGTTCGGCGCCCTCGTGCTCGCTGCTGTGGTGATCGTTCATGGGTCCCCCGTTCTTCTGCTCAGCGCTTGGCGAGTCGTGTCCGTATCAAGTCGGTGAGCGACTTGGCCGCGTCTCGAATGAGTTCCACCTGAACCTTCTGTTCCCGGGTGAGGGGGCCATCCATCTCGTCGAGCAGCAACTGGCTCAAGCCCATCACTGCGTTGACCGGCGTGAGCAGGTCGTGCCGCAGGCTACTCGCGAGCTGTTCGGCCTCGGTCTCGCCAGGCTCGTGGGTGGGCATGGTGGCGGCACTCCGGGCAGGGTGGTGCCTGAGAGCCTACCATCGCAGGTCCGCTGATCCAACGCAGAGGGAACCCCCCTGTTCGGTCGGTCCGCCTGAACCAGGGGTGGAGGCTGATTAGGGGTGTGTCGTCCCGTGCCCCCGGTCCGTGCCATGTCCCAGCGTCGCGTCCTCGAGCACCCCGTCCTGCCGTCCCCCATCGATGGGCCCACCGTGCCCTTCTACTGGCAGGGTGAGCGGATGCTGGCCCGCCCCGGGGAGATGATCTCTTCGGCCCTGTTCGCTGCCGGTGTCCACAGCTTCGGGCATCACCCCCGAGACGGCACTCCCTTGGGCATCTTCTGCGCCAACGGCCAATGCGCCCAGTGCACGGTGGTGGCCAACGGCGTGGCCGTGAAGTCCTGCATGGTTCCGGTGGCCGAGAACATGGTGGTAGAGCCCTGCGACGGTCTGGCCATGCTGCCCCTGGTCCAGGAAGACCCCGAACTGGGGGACACCCCGCTTCACGCTGTCGAGGTGTTGATCATCGGGGCGGGCCCTGCGGGCCTGTCCGCTGCCGTCGAGCTCGCCAAGCGCGGTGTACGGGTGTTGGTGGTGGACGACAAGGACCGCCCGGGTGGCAAGCTGGTCTTGCAGACCCACAAGTTCTTCGGGTCCATCGAGGACACCCGGGCGGGCACCCGGGGTACCGATCTGGCGCGGGGGCTCGCGGCGGATCTCGAGGCTCAACCCACGGCCGAGCTGTGGCTCGAGGCCACCGCGGTGGGTGTGTTCTCCGACAAGCGGGTGGGCGTGGTGCGCCGGGATAGCTACCACCTCGTCCAGCCCGACGTGTTGCTGGTGGCCACCGGCGCTCGCGAGAAGCAGATCCCCTTCCCGGGCCACACGCTGCCGGGCGTCTACGGCGCCGGGGCGTTCCAGACCCTGCTCAACCGCGATCTGGTGCGGCCCTGCGAGAGCCTCTTCGTGCTGGGTGGGGGCAATGTGGGGCTCATCGCGGCCTACCACGCCCTGCAGGCCGACATTTCGGTGGTGGGCCTGGTGGAGGCCATGCCCGAGGTGGGCGGCTATCGCGTCCACGCCGACAAGATCCGACGGCTCGGCGTGCCGGTCTACCTCTCTCACACGGTGGTCGCGGCCCACGGGACCGACAGGGTTGAGTCCGTCACCATCGCCTCGGTGGATCGCAGCTTCCGCATCGTCACTGGCACCGAGCGCACCTTCGCGGTGGACACCCTGCTGGTGGCGGTGGGCCTGTCGTCCCTGGACGAGATGGTTGGACAGGCCCAGGCCTTCGGGCTGCCGGTGTTCTCCGCGGGGGACGCCGAGCGCATCGCCGAAGCCAGCGCCGCCACCTTCGGAGGTCGCATCGCGGCGCTGAAGGTTGCCGAGGCTGTGGGGCGTGACGTCGAGGACATCCCTCAGGACTGGTACGACAAGCTGGCGGTGCTCGAGGCGCGGCCAGGTCCGTACCGATCCCAGGACCCGCCCCCCTCGAATCTGAAGGTCTACCCGGTGTTGCACTGCCACCAGGAGATCCCCTGCAATCCCTGCTCGTCGGTCTGCCCCAAGAGCTCCATCCAGATGCAGGGTCATCCCATCATGGGCCTGCCCGAGTTCGGGGGTGAGTGCACGGGCTGTGCCCGCTGCGCCATGATCTGCCCCGGGCTGGCCATCACCATCGTCGATGCCCGCAAGAACCCCAAACAGCCCCTGGTCACCGTGCCCTTCGAGCAGCGCGCGGGGCGGGTGAAGCCCGGCGATCTGGTGCTGGCCACCGACACCCTGGGCGTCCCTATCGGCCGCTTCGAGGTGGCCGACGTCAGGGACCGCAAGATCGCCGATCACACTGTCATGGTGCGGCTGCGGGTCCCCGTAGCCGATGCTCCCCGGGTGGCGGGCTTCCGCATCCAGTCCCCCGACGAGCAGCTACCCATCGAGCCCCCCGGCGATGTTCCCGTGGCCGACGACACCATCATCTGCCGCTGCGAGCACGTCAGCGCGGGCGAGATCCGGGCCGCCATCCGCGACGGCGTGCGGGATGTCAACGAGCTCAAGGCTCAGCTCCGGGTGTGCATGGGGGCCTGCTGCGGCAAGAACTGCCCCGAGCACCTGTCGCGGCTGTTCCGCGAGCAGGGCATCGAACCTGGCGAGGTGACCACGAACACCCTGCGGCCCCTGTTCGTCGAAGTGCCCTTCGGCGTCTTCGCCAAGGGTGGAGGTGAGGGATGAACACCTGGGACGTCATCATCATCGGCGCTGGCTCTGTCGGCACCCCCATCGCCCTGTACGCCGCCCGGGCCGGGCTGAAGGTCGCGGTCTTCGAGGGCAAGGCCAGTGTGGGCCGTGGCGAGAACCGCGCCGCCATCGGCGGCATTCGGGCCACCCACAGCGACCCCGCCAAGATCGCTCTGGGGCAGGCGTCCCTCGAGATCTTCTCCGGCTGGGAAGCCGAGACCGGCCACCACATCGGCTGGCGGCAGGGTGGCTACACCTTCGTGGCCTACACGCCGGCCATCGCCGACATGCTCGAGCGGCTGGTGCAGGTGCAGCGTGGGCTGGGCCTGGACATCGGCTGGCACGACGACGCCTTCATCCGCGACCTGGTCCCCGGCATTGCCCCGGAGGGCCTGCGGGGTGGCACCTTCTCCCCCGGCGACGGCTCCGCGTCCCCGCTGCTGTACGCCCACAGCTTCAGGGTCGAAGCCGAGCGGGCCGGGGCGCGCTTCTTCTTCGGTGAGCCTGTCATCGACCTGGTGCGCAGCGGCGACCGGGTCACCGGCGTGATGACCAGCCAAGCGCGTCACAGCGCCCCGGTGGTGGTCAACGCCGCCGGCGCCCATGCCGCGCAGTTGGGTGCCATGGTGGGGCTGGACATCCCCGTGCTGCCCGACTCCCACGAAGGCGGCATCTCCGAGCCCGTGGCCCGCTTCATCGAGCCCATGGTGGTGGATATTCGTCCCGGTCCCGGCTCGAAGAACTTCTACTTCTACCAGAACGCCGAGGGCCAGGTGGTCTTCTGCATCACCCCCGATCCGCCCATCCTGGGCACCGACGATCGGGCCACCTCCGTGTTCCTGCCCCAGGTGGCCAAGCGCATGGTGGGCCTGCTGCCGCGGCTGGCGGCCTTGAAGGTCCGCCGCACCTGGCGCGGGCTGTACCCCATGACCCCCGACGGCGCGCCCCTGCTGGGCTGGGCCCCCGGTGTGCCCGGGCTCTTCCTGGCGGCGGGAATGTGCGGCCAGGGCTTCATGCTGGGCCCCGGCATCGGCCAGTGCGTGGGCCGGGTGCTCAGCGATGCCGCCACCGAAGGCGACCAGGCGATCCTCGTGGACCTGGCACCGGATCGCAGCTTCACAGGCACCGAAGCACTGAAATAACGCTAGCCCTGCGCGACCTGGGGCCGCTCCCGATCCATCCTCCGCGTGACCACCCCGAAGATGATCAACGCGATGGCGGCCGTCGTCGCGACTCCTACGAAGACGAACCAGATGTAGTGGGCATGGACCTTCGCGGCCTCCCAGGCCACATCGCCAGCGGCGCCCAGCTCGAACTTGGTGCGGGCTGGGCACCAGCGATCCAGCAGGATGCCGGACAGGGAGAACCCCACCAGCGCCGACAGGAAGCTGTGCAGGTGGGAGAAGCCCAGGTACAGCCCTTCTTCGCCCTTGGGGGCCTGCTTGGAGAAGTACTCGAGGAAGCGCGGGGAGATGAAGCTCTCGGCCAGGCCCTGGAAGCCGATGCCTACAAGCATCATGAAGGCCACCGGGTGAATGCCCATGATCTGCTGGTCGCCCATCATGTTGCCCGCGGCCATGGCGAAGGCACTGACCGGCATGATGAACATGCCCACGGTCATGGAGAACAGGGCGGTGCGCTTGCGCAACAGCTGGGTGACGATGCCCACGGTCAGCACCACGATGGCAGGGTTGACGTTGGCGTACCAGCTGGGGGATGCGCCCTCGCCCACCATGCGCAGCACGTACTTGGGCATGGTGGCGTACAGTTGGCCCTGCACCATCCAGAATCCGGTGATGATCACCGTGAGCAGCACCAGGCGCCAGCGGGTGCAGACCGCCGCCAGGGCCCGCCAGATCTCCGCCAGGTCACGGCCCTCGCCGGGGCTCTTTTCGGCCTTGTAGAAGGCCAGCACCAGGAAGAAGGCCATCAGGGTCATGCCGGCGGCGAAGAGGTTGAGCACGATGAGCCCGTCGTTGCCCAGGCCCTCTCGCAGAGGCTTGACCACCGTCTTGCCCGAAAAAGCGCCGATGTTGACCACCGCGTAGAAGATGCTGTAGCCCCGGGCCCGGTTGATCTCGTTGGTCTCTTTGGCCACCGTGCCGGTGATGACCGACTTGATGAACGACCCGCCCACCATCACGATGAGCATCACCGGGATGAACAGCCACTTGTAGGGGCCGTCTTCGAGGCCGGTGAAGGTCACCTCGCGGCCGTACTCGGCCAGCCCGGCGGCCTCGAACATGGTGGGCAGCAGCCACATGCTGCCGTAGCCGATGGTCAGCAGGCCAAAGGCCAGCAGCAGAGCCTTGCGGAAGCCGATGCGGTCTGCGTAGGCGCCACTGAAGGTGGGCAGCAGGTACAAGCCAGCCAGGAACACACCGGAGACCACGCCGGCCTGGATGTCCGTGAAACCCAGAATGCGGGAAAGGTACAGGGTGATGGCCACGAACACGCCGTACCAGGCGGCGCGTTCGAGCAACTCCACGCCGTTGGCGGTCCAGAATGCGCGGGAGAACTTCCAGGTGCTCTTTTGGGTGGCTTCCATTGGGGGCTCCGGAGGGGGAGGGGGGTCTAACAGGGGTCTGGCCGTGGCGATCGGTGGACTCGCGTGGAGTGCGGTCCGCGTGGGCGGTGGGACTGGGATAGGCGGCGGCATCGCCTCGGAGTTCCAATATGGCCATCGCCCCTGTCGTCCGTCCCGCTCGCTTCGATGAGACCCCCGCGGTGCTGCGCATCCACCGCCTGGCCTTCGGTGAGGAGGACGAGGCGGTGTTGGTGCGCCGGCTACTGACCGACCGCAGCGCCCAGCCTTGTGTTTCGCTGATCGCCCTGCAGGGTGACGAGCCGGTGGGTCACGTGCTGTTTACCCGTGCCTCCTTGGTGGGAGAGGACGAAACCCGTGTCGCCCTGTTGGCGCCCCTGGCCGTGGTGCCCACCGCCCAGAAGCAGGGCGTTGGCGGTGCCCTGACCCGGGCTGGGATCGCGGTGCTCAAGGCTCAGGGTGTGGAGCTGTGCTTTGTGCTGGGGCATCCTGGCTACTACCCCCGGCATGGGTTTACGCCGGCCGGTGTGCTGGGCTTCGAGGCGCCCTACCCGATCCCCGAGAAGGACGCGGGGGCGTGGATGGTGCAGGGGTTGTGCAAGGGGGTGATCGGGCAGGTGAGGGGGAAGGTGGTGCCTGCGGAGAAGCTGCGGCGGGCGGAGTATTGGCGGGAGTAGGGTTCTGGGTTCTGGGCTCTGGGCTTGAGGGCTGGTTAGGCTTTTTGTCAGCACCATAAGTGGAGGACCCATCCGTGTCTGGTTAAGCCGGTATACGGCGTAGGTCGGTAGGAAGTAGCGGTTCGAGAAGAAAACGGGCGACGCCAGCCGGGGTGCCCCGGTAATCGGAGCGGTAGCTGAACCCCCAGGAGGCACCTGATGGATGCTACCACACTCCGTAAAGCCGTTCGCGACCATCTTCCCCGCAAGGCCGTGGAGGCCTGGGTTGATGAACTCGGGGTACAGAAGCGATCCAGGAAGCGCGATCTGTACGCACTGGTC
>Ga0307987_1000162_pt1 | contig 41509 bp, 42 predicted proteins | sample EllFjometagen181_FD_203157 | JGI IMG/M metagenome (GOLD analysis project Ga0307987, IMG submission 203157) | Marine microbial communities from Ellis Fjord, Antarctic Ocean - #181 | ecosystem: Environmental > Aquatic > Marine > Unclassified | place: Southern Ocean | collected 2014-10-08 | reverse complement strand
CCACCTTTCGGGAAGGGTCTAAAGAGACCCAGATCGTGTGGACCGGATGGTCTTTGGTCCCCACCTGAAGGCCGGGGTTGTCCCATTTCTCGGCAAGGAAAGACGGAGCGATGGATTCCATCGCCTGGATAATATCAGCCACAGTTAATTTCATATTTAACCAACAAAAAAAAGCGCGGCCATTTTTTTTATTTTTTTTTAAAACAAAAAAAGACCACGCCTGACCCACTTAAGTTTCTTTTCAATTCATAATATGGGCCCACCTGGGTTCGAACCAGGGACCTACCGGTTATGAGCCGGTGGCTCTTCCAGCTGAGCTATGGGCCCAAAACATATTAAAACAGACCACATTAAAATCAAGAAGTAACAATAATTAAAAATATCTGTTTTGTCAAGCGAGAGTATATAAAAAAAAAAATTATACGTGTCAACCATTTCTTTAAATCAATTTTTTGACGCCGCCATCAAGAATCGACAAACCCTTTCAATTTTCGACTTCGCGTGGGATGCCTCAGCTTCCGCAGCGCCTTGGCCTCAATCTGGCGAATCCGCTCCCGTGTCACCGTAAAATCCTGCCCCACCTCCTCCAGTGTGTGATCCGCTTTTTCACCGATTCCAAAACGCATTCGGATCACTTTTTCCTCACGGGGCGTCAAGGTGGCGAGAACCTTCCGGGTCTGCTCGGAAAGATTTATTTTCACTGTGGCTTCCGAAGGGAGAATGAATTTTTTATCTTCGATAAAATCTCCCAGATGACTGTCCTCTTCTTCTCCAATGGGAGTTTCAAGGGAGATGGGCTCGCGCGCTATTTTCATGACTTTTCGCACTTTTTCAAGGGGGATCTCCATTTTACAGGCGATCTCTTCCGGGGTCGGCTCTCTGCCGATTTCCTGCACCAGATACCTGGATGTGCGGATCAACTTGTTGATGGTCTCAATCATGTGGACCGGAATCCGTATGGTTCTGGCCTGGTCGGCGATGGCGCGGGTGATGGCCTGCCTGATCCACCAAGTGGCGTAAGTGGAAAATTTGTAGCCCCGGCGGTATTCAAACTTGTCAACGGCCCTCATCAGGCCGATATTTCCTTCCTGGATTAAATCCAGAAATTGAAGCCCCCGGTTGGTGTATTTCTTTGCGATGCTCACCACAAGTCTCAAATTGGCCTTGGTCAGCTCGCTTTTGGCGTCTTTGGCTTTTTGGCGGCCCTCATTGACCGTGGTGATGATCCGCTTCAGAGTTCGGCAGTCGCATTTGATTTCATATTCCCGGTCGGCGGTCTCTTTAATGCATTGGGTCAGCTCGTCATGTATGTCCTCAGGCGTTTGATCGCAGACGATATCCTGGCCGGCGATCCATTCCGCAAACCCCTCTTTTGTTTCTATATTTTCCCGAAGATCGGTCACCGTGACATTGTTCTTTTTTGCGCATGCGACAAATGTGTGATTCCGATTTTCAAACCATTCGATCTCTTTGTGAATGCTTTTTTCAATGTCATCAATAACCCGGCTCTCAAGGCGCCAGTCTTTGAGCAGGGCGTAAATTTTTCTATTTCGGCGCACAACGCATCGTCTGACCCGGCGCCGTTCATCCCAAAGCATCTCCTCTGTGAATAATTTCTCCCTGAATTCATGAATTTCCTTATCAATGACATCTATGGATTCGATGACCTCCATAAAATTTTTGATCAGAACCTCTTCATCCACATAGACATCTCCATCATCAATGTCTTTTAATATGTATCGTGTGCGAAGCCCTTCATTTTTGACAGTCTCCCCCAACTCCACAATCTTGGCGACTCCCAGCGCCACGCCGATAAACGCCCTTAAAACAGACTGTTCCCCCGCTTCGATCTTTTTCGCGATAAACACTTCATCTTCCCGGCTCAACAGAGTGACCAAACCCATCTCACGGAGATACATCTTGACGGGATCAGTGACCGATCCAAAGTCCGGGGAGGAGCTTTTGGTTGATTTGGCGGCCTTTTTCTTTGTCGCGGCCTTCTTTGTCGCGGCCTTCTTTGTCGCGGCCTTCTTTGTCGCGGCCTTCTTTGGCTTTTTTTTCTCGACGACCTCTACGCCGGATTCTTCCAGCTTCAAAAGACATTTATCCATCTGTTCCGATGAAAGCGCGGCCGGGGCGAGGCTCTCATTGACTTCATCAAGGGTTAAATAGCCCTGTTTTCCTGCCTTTGAAATCATTTTTTTAAACGCCGGTTTTATAATTCCCATCGTATTTTCTTGCTTTGACCCCGTCTGTTTTGAGAGGGCGGCGGGGTTTGGCTTTTTATCCTTTTTTGCGTCCGTTGGCGCGCCTGCTTTTTGGGTTGGGGTGTTCATATCGACTTTTTCTGTCATAAAATATGGCCTCCTGATTTCGTTATGTGGCTCTGACGGTTTGCCCCTCTTTGGCGGCGATCATTTTTTTTTCGTTCAGCAATTCCAGCAAACGTTCATGGTCATGGGCGGCTTCCGCCTCTTTTATTTTTTTTGATAAAATCGTGTCTCTTCGACTGCGACGGCCGGCCTCAAACTGTTCAATGAGATCCAGCGCCCCTTGGCGGCTCCAGGGTTTGTTCTCAATGGCGATTGAGGCGAACACCCGCCTCTGCTCATCATCCTCAATGCGGGCGATGATATCGGACGCCGCTGTTTTGGAGTCTTTGTGGACTTCCAGTATCAGCCGCCCAATGGATTTAAGCATCTTATGATTGAATGAATCTATAATATCAAGGGTTTTGATCTTCGGAAATACCCACGGCGACTGGAGCATCATCTTAAGAATTTCAAACTCAATCCGTGACGATTTGTCATATTCCACTTGGGTCAAACCCTTTTCCGGGGTGGATTCCATGACCCGGCGAGCCCCGGCCCCGACGTTTTTTTCAGGCCCGGTTGGGGAGGGCCCATCTTTCAAGGCGCCGATAATCACCGATTCATCAATCTTAAGGCGCTCGGCAAGATGACGGATATAAAAAGATCGGGCCACATTGTCTTTTACCGCCATCAACGGCCCCTTCATATCCGACGCCACGCGAATTTTTCCCTGAACCGAACGCCCATGTTTTTTTTCAGCGCGGTCCATGAGAAACGGCACGACATCCAGCGCCTTTTCAGCGGTTTGACGAAACGCCTCGGCGCCAAATTCAAAAAGAAACGAATCGGGATCATGCCCGGAATCAAGGGTGTGAATTTTGACGTCAACGAAATTTTTTTCAAACAGGCCGATGCTTCGATGGGCCGCCTTGATGCCCGCTTCGTCGGAGTCAAACAGAAGAACCGCGACGCCGTCTTCCCCGATCAGCCCCTTGATCATCTGAACGTGCATGGGGGAGAGCGCCGTTCCAAGGGTGGCGATTGAATTTTTGATTCCATGCTGATGAAGGGCGATGACGTCAAAATAGCCTTCGGTGATGTAAACTGTTTTTTTTGCGCGGCATTCGTTTCGGGCCATGCCCAAAGCGTAGAGCGATCGCCCTTTGCTGTAGATGGGCGAGTCCGGGGAGTTTAAGTATTTGGGCATGGAATCGTCCATCACTCGGCCTCCAAAACCGATGACCTGCGCCGCCCCGTCAAAAATCGGGAATATGATTCGATCCCTGAATCGATCATAAAATCCGTCTCGTCTCTTATTGGGCATAATCAGGCCGATCTTTTCGGCCAGATGGTTGGGATACCCTTTTTTTTTGAAATGATTCACCAGGCCACTCCAGCCTCCGGGCGCGTATCCCAGGGAAAAATCCTCAATGGAGCGGTCATCCATTTTTCGTTTTTTCAAATAGAGCGCCGCCTTTTTCCCGGCCTGGCTATGGAGCGTTTGCGTAAAAAAATCCATGGCCGCCCGATTGATGTTCAAAAGGCTGTCTCGTTGGGCCAATCTTCTTTTTTGCTCGGGAGACATCTTCTGGGAAGGAATCTCAACCCCGCATCGCCGGGCCAAAAACTTGACGGATTCTGGAAACGTGAGTCCGTCCTTTTTCATCAAAAAAGTAAAAAGGTCTCCCCCCAGACCGCAACCAAAGCAATGAAAAATCTGTTTTTCGGGACTGACGGTAAACGAAGGGGTTTTTTCGGAATGAAATGGGCACAACCCGGAATAGTTGGCCCCGGATTTTTTCAGGACAACCGTTTCAGAAATAATGCCAACTATATCAGCCGAGTTCTTTATTTCCGAAACTTTGCCGTCAGGAATAAAATTAGCCAAAATAATTGATCTCCGTAATCGCAGACGCCATTTCAAAACATGTTTGGCGATGAAAAACGCTTGATGCGTCGTAAAACCTCGTAAAAAAAAGACCGCGCGTGGGGGGTCGAATTCTTTGACCCATTCCCCATTCATTGATAAACTCGTAAAAAATCGGTTTTTCAAGCAGACACAATAGCGCCTGATTTGGATGCTGATTAATAACGGTTGCTTGTAGGTTGGGTTGAGGGACGAAACCCAACATATCTTTACTTTTTATGACGCCATCATGCATTGAGCCATCCGGGCTTTTTTAGCAGTGTGTCCAGCTTGCTCGTTTTTTTTCAAACGCCAGTATGGATATGACCCGTATGGATATAATCAGACAAACCCTGTCTTACGTTTCCAATGAAAACTTTCTAAAGTAATGCCTATTATTATATTTGTCAATATCTTTTGTTTAAAACAGGTCGTAAAATCGACCCCGCACAAAATCAACCCCGCACAAAATCAACCCATAGTCTCTTCTTGTCCTTGTCATAGACTCCCGGACTCCCCCTATGATTCAAACGAGCGCAAACGAGCGCAAACAAGCGCAAACAAGCGCAAACAAGCGCAAACAAGCGCAAACAAGCGCAAACAAGCGCAAACAAGCGCAAACAAGCGCAAACAAGCGCGCGGGACATAAAACCAGCGAGTGATGATTTTTTTTTAAAAAAAAACTATTCCCTCGAATCGCTCACGTAATCGGATGTCTTTTTTATGATCTGGGGAACAAACCGCTCGCAAAATCCGGCCACAAAAGACCAGAAGAAAAGTTTCCCTATATCGGGTCCGGTGGCCGGGAAGGTGGTGGACAGCCACAGGATAAAGCTTTCGACCACACGATCCGGTTCAATGACCGGGTGGATGAATGTGGGAAACATGGAGCCGTCTATGATGCCGGATAGAAAAAGCATCATCAAGACCAGGGCAAAAATCCCCCCGTTGATGGGAATCAAAAATATGGAAAACCATGAGTCCGCAAGCTCTTTTAATCCGATGGAATCAATTTCCGGCAACCGCTGCTGAACGCTGATAAAACCGCCGATCAAGCCGGCCAAAAAAACGTACAGGACCAGATAACTGCGACCGCTTTCACTTAAGCGGACCACATAGAATATAACCGCCAAAAGGATGGCGGAGCCTCCGCTCAGACTGACCAGCTTTCGCGTCGCGAGTTGCAAATATTTCTGTCGTTCAAGGTCTTGATTATTTTTCACCGCAAACTCCTCCCGTCCCTTGACGCGCCCGGTGGAAATCCATCCAAGCGCGCCCGCGCCGTCATTTTACCCATAGTAATAGAGGTTCTCTCAAATGCTCAAGGCGGCGAGAAACCCCCCGTGAATGGCGGAGTTGATCTTCCCCGGACAAACCCCGTCGCCAATGACGGAAAAGGGGATTGACATGGATTCGATCTCTTTGGACATGTTTTGAACGGGTCTTGATCCTGAGGCGAGGATCACGTCATCAAACGCCATGGTTTTCATGACCCCGTCTTTTTCAAAACAGACCTGGCCGTTGATGACGGAACAGACCTTGGCGCTGGAAATAATCTTCACGCCATACCGTTTCAGGTTGGAGAAAAGGATCCATTTCGTCGATTTTCCCACATCCCCCCCCGCTTTTTTCGCCATCTCAAAAACAGTGACCGAGCTGGCCCCGGAAAACATCAGCTCCCGAAGTCGTTCAATGGTTTCAGCCTCATAGGCAAACAGAAAATGGAGGGCCTCCGGCGTGAGGGTCCCTTTTTGGGCCGCATACAACGCGGTTTCAAGGCCCACGGCGCCCCCTCCGATCACCGCCACCCGTTTCCCCAAAAAGGGGTTTTCTTTTAAAACCGTCCAGGCCGACATCAGATGGGCGTCATCCGGCGCCTCAAATGGCGGAGGCGTGGGCTGGGCGCCTTCGGCGACGATGATGTGATCCGGTTTTTCATCCATGACCCGCCGGGCATCCACACAGACGCCAAAATGTACGGGGATATCATATTTTTTCAACATGGCCGTGTAGTATCGAATAAATTCCAGCAACTCTTTTTTTCCGGGCAAGGCGCCCGCGATTCTCAATTGCCCGCCGATGGAATCGTCTTTTTCGTAAATGGAGACATGGTGCCCGATTTTGGCGGCGGTGATGGCCGCCTCCAGCCCGGCGGGTCCGGCGCCGATCACCATCACCTTTTTGGGCGAGTCCGTTTTTATGATGAGACGCTCCCCTTCGAATCCGGCGCGGGGATTGCCCACGCACTGAACCGGCCGGCCAGAAAACAACTCATCGGCGCATCCCTGGGAGCAACCCACACAGGGAATGATTTCATCGCTTCGGCCCTCTTTGGCTTTTTGGGGCCAATACGGATCGGCGATGAGAACGCGCCCCAAATTGATCATATCGGCGCACCCGTCCCGCAATATTTTTTCAGCGGTGGCCGGATCGGATATGCGGTTGGACGCCATGACCGGAACGGAGACGGCCCGTTTAATGTTTAAGGAAAGGTAGGCGAACGCCCCCCTTGGAAGCTCCATGGGAAGTTGCGGAACCTTGGATTCATGCCATCCCCCCGTTACATTGATGGCGTCAATGCCCGATTTTTCATACTCCCTGGCAAATGCCGGAGTCTCGCTGTCCGTGTTGCTCCCAGGGACAAAGTCGTTTCCAGCCATGCGGATGGTGAGGGGATAATCGGAGCCTATGGCGCGTCGCGTCCGTTCAATGGTCTCTTTTGGGAAGCGAACTCTGTTTTCAAAGCTTCCTCCATACTGGTCTGTTCGTTGATTTCTCAAGGGGGAAAGAAATTGGGTGATGAGATACCCCGCCGACGCGATGATCTCCACGCCGTCAAATCCAGCCTCCTTGGCCCGCCGCGCGGCGTTGGCAAAGGCGTCTTGAACCTCCTGGATGTCTTGTGTCGTCATCTCCTTTGGGGTGGTCCCGGAATATTTGGAGAATATGGGAGACGGCGCCAGGGGTTTTTCGTTGTTTATCAAAACGGGATGGGAATAGGCTCCGGCGTGAAACAACTGTATCCAGGCCCGGGCGCCGTTCTCTTTGATGATGCTCGTCAGTTTTTTAAAAGACGGGATCGCGTCGTCATCGGCAAGGGACAACGCCAGCATGCCGGAGCCGAGAAAATCGACGCCCACCGGACCCACCGTCACGATTCCGGCGCCTCCCAGGGCTTTTTCCCTGAAATAATGGTAGTACCGATCGTTTAGTTTTGAATCGTAGGAATAAAGCATTCCCAAGGCCGGGTAAACAATGCGATTTTTTATTTCGAGGGTGTTGATGGCGATGGGACTGAACAGGCGTTCCAGCATTTTAATCTCCTGGCTTGGGTTGGTTGAAAAATCAGCCATCCATTTCGATGGCGTCGTAAAAAAAACCTCGGGATGGCGCCATTGATAGCCAACGGGCCAAATCTCCATGAATGGGCTTGAACCGATCTCCATGAATTGTCTTTAAAACAGCGCCGCGCTATTTTTCAAGGAGCCTTTGGCAAATGGGCGTGGTTTATGACCTATTAAGGACTCGATGAAAAAGACGAATCCATAAATTCCGCCTGTATGATTTGAAAAATTTCCTCCCCGACCGCAATCCCCGCGTCGATAAAACCGGGGCCGTACTTTTTGCCTGTTTCGGTGCGAAACGTTTTCTTGATCCGGCGCAGGGTCTCCATCCCCATGGGATAAAACTCAATGAATCGGGGCAAAGGGGTTTTGAAAAATGAGGCCATGCGCCAAACCGTGTCGGTGAAATTGTCCGGCCCCCATCGAAATTTATCCGCGTCATACAGGCAATTTGAAATCAGGCTGTCGCATGATTTCACATCGTCTTTAAACGCCGTGTGGCTCTGTATGGCCTCGCATATGTCGTTGATTTCATCCGTGGACAGGGGATAATAGCCGGCCAGCATTTGACGCGCGTAGATCGCGCCTTTTTTCGCGTGGTCTTTCTCTTTTCGTTTGATGTCATGACAAAGAGCCGCGCAGATGCCGATGCGGACCGCGCGGGGCAATCCGTTTGGCCCGTTTGGCAAAAGCCCTTTTTTCTTTCCTTCGATGAGCGTCAGGGAGCCCGTGTCCAGAGCCACCAAGTCGGTGTGTTTGATCCCATGCCCCAAATCATCGTTTAAATGACGGTATGCGAATGTTTTTATCTCGTTGACCAGGGGATCTGTTTGAAATATTTGGAGGGAAGCGGTCCGCTCATCTGGAAAATCTTTGTAAAAATCTGGCATGGGCAGACTGAGCGCCACCCGGCGAGCCCGATTTCTGATGCGAGCGTAGATAGGATCCATAGTAGTTAAGCACATATATTGAGCGCGTATTGACATGGCCAATATGCGAGGTTTAGACCAATGCGCCGGGGCGAATGGCGGCTATGATAAATCAACCCAAGCCGAATCAACCCAAGCCGAATCAACCCAGGGTGAATCAACATAGGACGAATCAACCCAGGCAAATCAACCGAGGCAAATCGCCCAATGGCAAGTCATCGGGCGCAAAAAACCATGGATCGGCTTGCGTTTCCATGGTTTTTGCGGATATCGTATTTTTTTGACACACTCCAACAAGACGCGCCTCGCCCTTCCCCGCTATGACAAAAAACGGGGGGGGACGAAAAAAAGCGATGATGGAAACCATGATCGAAAAGCCACGATTTAAATCACACGATCGAATGTGTCACAAACCGCCGGGTGATCAGGGAAGATCAAACACGGCGCCGCAGACTTTCCACAAACCGTCTTCGAAAACCAGATTCACCACTTCATCAACCTGATATGTTTTGGGAGCGAAGAATGTGCGCAACAACGATTGCTTTCTCACAAATGAAATCCGCATCTGGGCGCTTTCGCTGTCTTTTGTCAGAGTCTGGGTCCGTATGTCTGAAAGACAGCTTTTCATGTAATTGAGTCCGAAACCCCGCGCGCTGGCTTCATCGGAGGCCAATTGAATGTATTTTTCAACCACGTCAAAATCATCCGGAGCTTTTCTTTCATCGCAAAGTCGTTGCGCCATGGCCGGATCAAACCGGAAATAGGCTTTTGCAAACTCCGCCACCGCCTTGTTGGGGGTCTCTTTCCCTTCCGCCTGAAACAAAAAAAACTGCAATATCAAACCTGCGATGACCACAAAAACAATCGAAGATCCTTTGCCTGCCTGCGACATATGTCCGTCCTCCTTTTGGCCTCTTTTTTTTTTAAAAAAAGTAATTCATAAGCGTTTTCTAATAGCACGATTTTTTTTTTTTGACAAGTTTTTAAAAAAACGAGTCCTGGCTACTCCCCGAATTTTTTTAAAATCTCTTCCAATTTGCTCTCCACCATATCTTGTATTTCATGGAGTCGCTCTTCGGTCATGGCTTCAAAACGAAGGGAGAGCGCCGGCTGTGTGTTTGAGGCGCGGAGAAGGCCCCATCCGTCATCAAACATCACCCGAACCCCGTCAATGTCAATGACCGGATGGCGCGCCCTGAAATACTCGGCGGCCTCCCGGACAATGTCAAATTTTTTGCTGTCCGGGCAAGGCAGACGGATCTCCGGCGTATTGCATGTTTCGGGCACATCAGACAAAAGTTCGGACAACGGTTTTTGCGTGTTGGAAAGAATCTCAAGAAGCCTGACGGTGGCGTATATGGCGTCATCATATCCAAAATAACGATCCTTAAAAAACAGATGCCCGCTCAACTCCCCTCCAAAAGCCGCCTTTTCCTGTTTCATCTTTTTCTTTATGATGGAATGGCCGGTTTTCCACATGATTCCCCGGCCCCCAAGGGACTCGATTTCATCGTACAGGGTTTTGGAGCATTTCACTTCCGAGACGAATGTGGCCCCCGGTTTTCGTGAAATAATCTCCCTGATAAACAGGATCATGAAGCGATCGCCATACACCATCCGCCCGGTGTCGTCCACAATCCCGATGCGATCCCCATCCCCGTCATAACCGATTCCCACATCCAGTTTTTTTTCTTTGACCATATCTGAAAGAGCGCGCATATTTTCCCATACCGTGGGATCCGCCTCATGGTTGGGAAATGTTCCGTCCATGTCGCAAAAAAGCTCGTGAACCACACACCCCATCTCTTTGAGCAACGGCCCGGCCACGGGACCGGCGGTTCCGTTTCCGGCGTCGATTCCCACCCTCAATGGTCTGGCCAGGGCAACGTTTTCCATGACGCATTTTTTGTACGCGGGCATGACATCCACCTCCTCGCGCAAGCCGCTTCCCGAGGCAAAGGCGCCGTTCTTCACAATATCGGCGATTTCAAGGATGTCTTTTCCATGTATGGAATCCATGCCCATGCAAAGCTTAAATCCGTTGTATTCTTTGGGATTATGGCTGGCCGTCACCATGACTCCGCCCTCTTTCCCCAAATGCTGGATGGAAAAATAGAGAACCGGCGTGGGGCAAACCCCGATGTCCACAACGTCGCAACCTGTGGACAGAAGGCCGTCGACGATCCGGTTTTTATATGACTCGGAGGTGACTCTACAGTCCCTCCCCACATTGAGTTTTGTATGTCCCCGTTGCTTTAAAAACGTTCCGATTCCGCGTCCAAGGGAAAACACATCCTGTTGATCAAGGTCGACTCCAGCGATGCCCCGGATATCGTATTCCTTAAAGATTTCAGGATTTATCATTCATTCTCCTCCCAAAAGAAAATATTGTTCGTTGACCGCAACGCCCCATTGGACGCCCCGTTTTTGTTTAATGAGTTTAAAACCGGCGTCTTCATACAGACGCTTTGCCGAATCGAGCCCTTCAAATGTCCAGAGACAAACGGTCTGAAAGCCTTTCTCCCGGCAAAAATCCAGCGCTTTGTTGATGAGCCGCCGGCCCGCGCCCTTTCCCCTCAACGCGTCGGACAGAATGAACCATCTCAAATGGGCGCCCCGCTCTTTGGCATGAATCCCATCAATGACAATGGCGCCTTGGATGCGGCCATTTTCTTCGGCCAACCAGATTCCGTCGTGTTTTTCGTCATATCGGCTTAAAAACTCCGAAAGCTCGCTGGCCACCTTGGCCTCAAAATAAAGCCCAAACCCCCAATTTTCATGATAGTAAACGCCGTGCAACTCTGAAATCCGACCGATGGCGCCGGGCTGGTATCCCTTTTTTATCTGAATGTCCGCCATATTTTTCATCCTTGAAAACCGCTGAAAAATGAGTGTCTCATTTTGACGGCCATCGCGGCAAGGCCCCCCTCAAAATGGAACGTTATTTTTCAGCGAGTCCTTGGGGTTCGCTTAGGGGGTTCGCTCAAACCTTCCCATCGCAAACCGGGGCCCCCATCTCCTGTAGCCTGTCCCGGATGGCGTCCGCCGCCGCCCAGTCCTTCCGATTTCTGGCCGCCGTCCGCTCATCCATCAGGGCCTGGATTTCAGGAGTTTCCGATTTTTCATAAAAATTCATAATATTGAGCGTCGCATCGACCTTTTTAAAGGCCTCAAGGATGTGGCCCGCGGTTTTGACGCTGATCCCATGATCCTTGATGCGGATATTGATTTTTTTGATGGCGCTGAAAATGGAGGCCATGGCCGCTGAAATATTCAGATCATCATCCATGGCATTTGTGAAACCCTGTTTGATATCGTAGGCAAACTGCTCGGACTCGGCATCCAAATCGCGCGTTTCGGCCGTGATGTTTTGCAACGCCTCAATGCACCGGTCCAGACGGGCGATGGAGCGCCCGGCGGCATCCAGTCGATCCCGGGTGTAGGTGACGGGTTTTCGGTAATGGGTGGACAACAGCCAGTATCGTATCTGACGGCCTGAAAAACCAAGGTCCATTAAAAAAGGAACCGTCAGCTCCGGCATTGTTTCCTCAGCCTTTTTCCCATCCGCCAGCGCCCGGTCGCAATGAATCCAGAATCGGGCCAAATCTTTCCCGGTGCAACAAGAGGCGATGGCCATCATATTTTCATGGTGCGGAAAAACCAGCTCTCGACTGCTGGCATGGATGTCAAAACTTTCCCCCAAGTGTTTCATGGCCATGGCCGCGCATTGGATGTGCCAGGACGGTCGCACATTCCCCCAATCGGTCTGGATAAACATGCCCCGCTTTAGCTCGGACAGCTTGGAGCGTTTGAACAGCGTGAAGTCTCCGGGGTTGTCTTTTTCGTATTCGTCCAGATCCACAGAGGCGCCCGCCCGGACTTTATCGGTGTCGATGCCGGACAGACGACCGTAATTCGGGGCCCTGGAAATATCAAAATACAACGACCTCAATTTTTCGTAGGCGAATCCTTTGCCCAGTAGTTTTTCCGACACGCCGACCATCTCGTCGATGTGCTCGCTGGCCCTTGGGTATGCCGCCGCTGTTTTGATTCCCAGAGTCTTAAAATCCTGTTTAATCAGCTCAATGTTTTTTTCGGTGAACTCCTTTAAATCAACCCCGGCCTCTTGGGCTCCCGATATGGTTTTATCGTCATAATCGGTGATGTTGACGACATGTTTCACTCCGTATCCCCTGAACTCGAAGTACCGGGAGAGAATATCCGAAGCCACAAAGCGGCGGCATTCGCCGATGTGCATCCGGGCATGGGCCGTGGGGCCGCAGGAATAGATGGAGACCTTGCCGGGAACAATGGGAGCAAAGCTCTCCTTGGATCGCGACAGGGTGTTAAAAAGTTTTAAGGGCGATCGGTTCTGCTCCGCGAATAAAGTGGTGCTTAAGTAACGTTCGCCGCCGTCTGGAAAAATGGCCACAACCACGCCGCTTTTCATGGACATGGCGATTTTACGGGCCACAAACAGGGCGGCCCCGCTGCTCATTCCCACAAAAAGGCCCTCTTCCCTGGCCAGACGCCGGGTCATTTCAAAGGCGTCCTCGTCATCTATTTTGATCTTTTCGTCCAGACAGTCTTTTTTGAAAATCTCGGGCCGGTAGGCCTCTTTCAAATTTTTCAGCCCCTGAATTTTGTGACCCATGTACGGCTCGACGCCGATGATTTTAATCTCCGGATTCAGCTCTTTGAATTTTCTGGAAATTCCCATCACCGTGCCCGTGGTCCCGATGGTCGCCACCACAGCGTCCAATTTGCCCCCGGTCTGCTCCCATATTTCCGGAGCCGTGTGATAATAGTGGGCCTTCCAGTTGGCCTCGTTATTAAACTGATCCGTCATAAAATAGGCGCCCGGTTTTTCCCGGCAGAGCTGATAGACCTTTTCGATGGCGCCATCGGTTCCAAGTCGGCCCGGGGTCAACAGTATCTCGCAACCTCTGGCTTTGAGTATCTTCTGGCGCTCCATACTCACCGCCTCGGACATGGTCAAAAGAAGTTTGTATCCTTTGACGGCGCAGACCATGGCCAGCCCGATCCCGGTGTTTCCGCTTGTGGCTTCAATGACGGTTTTGTCAGGGGTCAGCTCCCCGCTCTGTTCGCCGGTGTCGATCATAAAAAGCGCGGGTCGATCCTTGATTGATCCGCCGGGATTGAAATATTCCAGCTTGGCCAAAATCTTTACGCCTGGATTCGGGTTGAGTTTTTTAATCTCAACCATCGGGGTGTTTCCTACGGCGTCGAGTATCGAATGATCCATTTTTATTGTCCTGATTTGTGTGACTTCTGGTTTTCTAAATTCTGTTTTTCCAAGGGTCTTGACGCGCGTGAAATCCGGGATGAAAACGGGGTTTCATTTTTGCGATGAATCGGTTCAAGGCTCGACAGAAAAATAACGCCGCACTTTGAGGGCGGATTCATCCTTCCAAGCGTATCATGCATGGATGCGTTATAAAAACTCGGCGCCATCAGCGCCACTTATTTCTATTCACTTCCTTAAGACGCCATCACAGTTTCTAAAACCGCGTCAATCTGTGTTGACACGTTTTTTTGATCCTGGGACGCGTCGATGACAAAAAACCGGTCAGGCTCAAGGCGCGCCAGCTCAAGGTAGCCCCCTCGAACCGCTTCATGAAATTTCAGCGCCTCTTTTTCAAAGCGCGTTTCAATCTCTTTGCCTCCAGACTCTTCAATCCGTCGCCATGCCCGGGCAAGGCCTGTGGCCGGGGGAAGATCCAAAAGAATCGTGACATCCGGCTTCAGGTCGTTTAACGTTATTTTATGGAGCGTTTGGATCAGCTCTTTGTCAAGGCCCCTGGCAAACCCCTGGTAAACCAGGGTGGCGTCAAAATAGCGGTCGCACAAAACGGTTTTTCCCGACGCCAGCCAAGGCTCAATCAGAGTCCTGACGTGCTGAACCCGGTCGGCCACATACAACAGCAACTCGGTCATGGGGTCGATGGCCTCATTGGATGGGTCCAGAAGAATGCTCCGTATTTTCAGACCGATATCGGTTCCCCCCGGCTCTCGCGTCATCCGGCAGGAGCGCCCTTTTTTCTCAAGAAATCGGGAGATGTGACCCATTTGAGACGTCTTGCCCGATCCTTCAATCCCTTCCATAGTGATAAACATATTATTTTATTTCGATGGCTTTATTCGATGGCGTCGCCGCGCCAATGCAATGGCCTAGCTGTGGCGACCCTCTTTTTTCAGTCGGTTTTTTTTCGATGTTCCGTTCTCTTTTTTCAGTTTTTTTAAAACCCAGTTCTTTTTAAAAAAAGCGCCCGGCGACCCGTTTATTTTCCAATGTAAAAATGCCGCTCCAGCAACCGATGATATGGAGTCCACGACTCCCCGGAATCCTGTCCCATGATAAATTCCCGGATGCCGTTCATCTTGGCGTCCATATCGTCAATGGCGTTTAGCAAGACCGCCTCCAACGTTTTGGGAGGCTCGGGAGACCCAAACGCCCGGGACCCGTGGTGACTGACGATCAGATGTTTTAAAACAAGGGCGGCTTGCTCTGGAAAATCCTTAATTTCCTTGATCTTTTCATCAATCATGCCGCACCCGATGACAATGTGATTGAGCAGACGCCCCTTGTCTGAATAATCAATGAAAGAACTCCATTGGAATTCTTCGATTTTTCCGATATCGTGCAACACGGCTCCCGTTAAAAGAAGGTCGCCGTCAATCCCCCCATAATGTTTTCCGGTCTTCTCAATTAAAAGCGCCATGGAAAGGGTGTGTTCAAGAAGGCCCCCGATGTAGGCGTGATGCATTTTTTTGGCGGCCGGCGCCGTTGTGAATCCCGTCACAAAGGCCTCGTCGGCAAAAAACGCCTCCAGCAATTTTCTAAAATGGTCGGTCTGGATGGTCGAGACCATTTTTTGAAGCCTGGCCCACATCGCGCCGATGTCCTTGTCGGTTTTGGGAACAAAATCCCCAGGATCAATCTCATGGCCCGTCGCCGGCTCCATGTCTTTGACCACCGCCTGGAGATTTCCCCTGTATTCAGAGACCACGGCATGGACCAAAACAATATCCTTTAACGCCACAGCGGCGGATATCTGATCCACATTGTCCCAGACCACCCCTTTCAACGAGCCTGTCCGATCCGACAACATCACGTCCAGATAGGCGTTTCCGTCCTTTTTTTTCAACACATTTTTCCCGGCCAGCGCAAACAGGTCTTTCAGGGTGTCGCCGGGTTTGATGTCGTCTATAAATTGTTTTTTCATATTCGTCTGTTTTTTTTCAAGCGGCTTTTTCAAGGGTTTTTTTGACGCGTTGATCATGGATGAATCCATGCGCGCCGCGTTAATTTTTTTTTAGCGTCATTTAATTTCGCCATTTAAATTTTATAGCGCCATTTAAATTTTTTGTGGCGCCATTTAAAAATGTTCTATTAACATACATGACGGGTTAAGGCAAGAAGACACTATTTTCATTCCGAGTATTTCATCAGGGTTCGCTCCCCGGTAAAAACTCCTTTCAAAATGACAAAAATTCTGGTAATAAATTTCGACGATTTTTTTTTCATCATTCCCATTCACCAGACAAAACAGGCGTAAAAAAAATATGATTGGAATATTCGATTCGGGCATCGGAGGACTGACGGTTGTCCGGGCCATCAAAAAAAGACTTCCCCGGCATGACATCATCTATCTCGGGGACACCGCGCGAACCCCTTACGGAAACAAAACCCCTGAAACCGTTGTCAAATACGCGCTTGAAAACACGGATTTCCTGATCAAAAAAGGCGCCAAAATCATCGTCATGGCATGCAACACCGCCTCCAGCGTCGCCTTTGACGCCGTCAAAAAAAACTTCGACGCGCCGATCTTTGAGGTCATATCCCCGGCCGTGGCCTCGGCGCTGAGCCGTCCGCAAAGCAAAAACGCCAAAAAAACCGCCCAAAAAAAAACCAGCCCAAAAGAAACCAGCCCAAAAGAAACCAACAAAGCCCACTTTATCGGCGTCATCGGGACCCAAGCCACCATCAAAAGCGGCGTGTATGAAAGAAAAATAAAGGAGATCCAGCCGGACGCCCATGTCTTTTCCAATGCATGCCCCCTTCTGGTTCCCCTGGTGGAAGAGGGATGGCTAAACCGACCCGAGACGCGCATGATCGTAAAAAAATATCTTCATCCGTTAAAGACCCGACAGATCAACACTCTGATCCTTGGATGCACCCATTACCCGGTCTTAAAAGATCTCATTCAAAAAAAAATCGGCCATCGAGTCGTCATCGTCGATTCGCCGGGATCATCCGCCGCGGCCATCGCCGATTATCTGGACGCCCGGCCGGACCTGGACTCTGAACTTGAAAAAAATGGCGACCTCAGACTTTATGCCTCTGATTTGACACCGCAATTTGAAAAAACAGCCAAAATAATCCTGAAACAAAACCCCCTCTTTCAACGAGTCTGATCCGAAAGAAACGGCTTGACAATACATGTTAGGTGTAATATAAAGTACATACAACGTGTTACACGTGTAAGGTATTTTATATTACATCGAAAGTGTAACACCTCAAGTGTAAAATCTGCGGCGGCCACGCTCGCCGCCCACCTCAACGTCGAAGAAAAGGCGGAAGATGAACAACCCATTTGCCTACAGCAACTACGTCATCGGGGAATCCTTTTGCAATCGTGTCAAAGAGCTGTCCGATCTGATGCAATACATCAAGGCATCCCAAAACATCCTTCTTTATTCCCACAGGAGATATGGGAAAAGCTCCCTGATCAAGCAGGCGTTCAAAAAAATAAAAGACGAGAAAATGAACGTCGGAACCTTTTATGTGGAGCTTTACGGCACGGTCTCTGAAAAAGACTTTATTTCACGGACCTTTCAGGCATTGAACCAATTGGAATCCAATCTTGACCGATTGCTCCATTTTTTTGGGACCGCCGCGAAAAGCATCAAATTAAATGTCAGCATTGACAACCACACCGGAGCGACATGCCTCTCCCCTTCCTTTGAGCCGTCCGATCAAAAAATCATGCTGGAAGAATTGATGGGGGCGCTTGAAAAATATTCCAAAAAACGAAAAATAGCCATTGCCTTTGACGAATTCCAGGAGATCGCGGGATACACGGAGGAGGGGTTTGAAAAGCGAATTCGATCGTTTATTCAGCGCCACGACAACATCTGCTACATTTTCGCCGGGAGCCAGCGACGCCTCTTGACGGAAATGTTCAACTCAAACAATCGCGCCTTTTACAAAATGGCGGACAGTTTCCCCCTGGAACGAATCCAGACAAAAAGTTACATCCCCTGGGTGGGCGGCCTGTTCATGCGAAAAAATGTGACGCTTTCCCCGGAGCTGATCACAGAGATCGTGGAACGGTTCGAAAACCACCCCATGTACATCCAGAACTTCCTGTTTCATCTCTGGGAAGAGCCGGGTAAAAATCCCATTTCCGAAGAGACCATTGGGCGGATTGAACGCCGGATCATTGAAAAAAGGAACGCGGAATTCACCATGTTGTGGGAGACGTTGACCATCAATCAGAAGAAAACATTAAAACTGATCATAAAAAACAAAGGCGCCAACCTGTTTTCCGCCGACGCCCTGCAATCCGTCAATCTGAAAACCGGCTCCCTGGTCTCCAAAGCGCTCTCCAGCCTGTCCGACAAAGATATTATCTACAAAAACGGGGTCCATCGAATACAGGATATCCTGTTTCGGAAATGGTTGGAGCAGACCCTGTCGCTTTGAGGCGGGTTTTAATCCCTTTTAGCTAAATCCAGCATCGCATCCAGAAGCTCCCCAAGCCTGGGGCATTTTTTATATGCGGTATCCGGGTTGAGTTTTTTAAAAAGCTCTGAACCATTCACCACCTTTTTGTATGACCGCCTGATATGAGAGGAATAAAGACGTTGAAGCAACTTTGCCGGAGGCTCGTCAAAGTTCACATCTTCAGGATTTTGAATCTTTTTGGGGAATGCGTTTTTGACTTTCACAGGGAAAATATCCGGCTGACTCAAAAGCCACGCCTCGACTTCATGAACCGCAAAAAATTGAAAAAATTTTGGTTGGTCGACCTTTTTTTCCATCCTCTCTTTGGCCCAATCATACCGCTGTTTGGATTTTGTTGAATTGCCTGGATAAAACGTCGGGCCGTAAAGATCCAGCAAAGAAATGACAGCGATGATATCGTCTTTATCTTTGCCCTGCAAGTACATCTTTGCTTTTACAGGGGCGTCCTTGCACAATTCCGGCCATCCTTCAAATCGAACGGTTTTAATCCCCACCGGAGCGTCCAGCCTTGGATCGAGCCATTTTTTAAAAAATTTCGGCAATGCCATTTTTTCGGTATGGCCTTCAACAAAAAGTATAAATTTCATCCCATTTGCTCCAGTTCCCCTGACTTAAAAAGAGAGCCCAATGAGAATTCTTTCATCCAGTAACTGAGTTCATCCCCCTGCAATATGTGCAACGTCGTCTCTCCATTCTCCCATTTTGCCACTGTGGTGGTGGGCAACACATCCGTGAAGGCGTCTAAAAACGACGGAGAGTGCGTGGTCAAAATGACCTGAGATCGGCTCGCGGCGTCCGCCGCATATTCCGCGACGATGGAAAGCATGGATGGATGGAGACCCGTTTCAGGCTCGTCAATGGCGATGATCGGCGCCGGGGACGGGCTGGCCAAAACAGTCAGCAAAAACAGAAAGCGGAGGGTTCCATCTGACAAATCGGCGGCGGATTGCTCCCGTTTAAGGGATTTCCATCGAATCCGCATTTGTATTCTCTGGTCAGCGGCGGGCGGGAAAACCAACTCTTCAAAATCATCGCCGAATGCGGCCCGCATGGCGGAATCAATGTCTTTTTTAAAATCACGATCGCCGGTGTAAAGAGTGTGCAGAACCGATATTAAATTTTGCCCGTCAGGATCGACGCGCTTTTCCATGCGAGCAATGGCAGGCAGACGAATGGCGGCGTCCTGATGGGTACACAAATCATGATACACGGCTATGGACGCCAGTCCCCTTTGAAAAGGCGGAATGAAATGGTTGTTGACAAACGGCCCGGAGGCCAGGGAAAGAAGGCTTTCCTCATCTTTGATAAACTCTTCAGACGAAGACCAGCCACGTTGTGTTTCATCAAAAATAACAGCGCTGTTCCTTCCAAATCTTTCCAGAAATTTAAATGGATTTTTTTCAGTTCCCTGCTTTAATTTAAACGAGTTTATCAAAGACTCTTTTTTAATTTTATACGAACTTCCCAAACCAAGACGCGCAATTTCAAGTTCGTAACGCTCAGGGCCAAGCTCTCCCCCTTCCGGCGTTGTGTTCAAAGCAAACGATATGCAATCCGCGCTTCCATCCCAGACAATGGGATCCATTCCCCCCATGCGCTGAATGTGTTCCCCCAACCGTCCCTGGGAAGATATGGAGATCAAATTCAGAAAACGAAGCAGATTGGATTTGCCCGAGCCATTGGGACCGATAATCAAATTAAGGTCGCCGGGAGACCAACTGACCTTCCTGAGAGATCGGAAGCCTTCAATATCCAATCGGGTTATTTTCATTTTTTTTACCTTTTTTACCTTCGGCCAATGGATCGGTTTCAAATCATCAATTTCCCATTTGCGAACGCCACATGCCGGCAAAGAAAAAAACCGCGAACCCAGCGACGCATTTCTTTACAAACCGGGCGTTATTCCACCACATACTGTTTGGGGGTCGGCCGACTGTGAAATCCCCCCATCAATGTCCCGAGATAGGCGCCGACGCCGCCCAGAACAATGATGTCTTCAGGTTTTAGCTCCGGCAGGCGCACCGATTCCCGGATGGTGTCCAGGGGAGAATTGGCGACCCCGGTCAGGGTGTAACAGCGGGTTCGCTCCCCTGTGACGGGATGGAATCGCCCATTTTTTTTTCTCAACACCGTGACCGGGTATGGCAACTTGGCCGACGGGATGGGGGTGATGGTGTCGAGAATCGCCACGGTTTGCTGTTCCCCCGGTTTTAAAACCGCGACTTTCGCAACCCAATACCCGCAGTCCGCCGCCACAAATTCCCCCGGCTCCACAATGATTTCCCCGGAAAATCCAGCCTCTTTAAGAGAGCGCCCAAACTGTTTTTGGATGGCCGCCGCAAAATCAAGGGGACCCATCTGTTGGCGGGCTCCGTGAAAAAAGGGCCAGCCCCCGCCCAAATTCAGATAGGAGATGTCGGGCATATGATCGGCCAGCAGAGTCGTGATTTTCGTCAACGTCGGCGCGTATTCCAAAGCCAGATCCGTCGGGTTTTCCGCCACATGATCAAAATGGACATGGAGGCCCTCAAGTCGGGTCCCGGCGGCTCTGATTTTTTTTAGGGCCACCGACAAATCGACGTCGCTGATCCCAAATTTGGTCGCGTATCCGTCGTTTTCGCCCGCTTTCAGACGGAGCGCCGCCGGCTGACCCAGCAAACCCACCAGCCATTGTTCCAGTTCCTGAATGGAATCCAGATTGATCCGCACCCCCAAAGAATTCATATCACTCATGCCGCCCGAATCCAGAGCCACCCCGGTGTGGCTGATGTCGCGACTTTTGACCCCGCTTTTCATGGCCAAAACAAATTCCTGGGGAGAGCAGACATCCAGGCCGGCCCCCTGCTGCGCGGCGGCTTTTAAAATTTCCGGCGTCGGGTTGCACTTCACGGGAAAATAGTATGCGTCAAACGCCTCCACAACCTGGCGAACAGATTTTTTAAATGCCCGTAAGTCATAAAGCAGGGCGGGCGGTTGGATATGTTGGAGCCGTTGAAAAACATGCTCGGGTATGACCGGAGCATGTTCAGCAAGGGGGGCGATCTCTTGGCGCGGGGCTTGATCTGAATTCACTGACATGATTGATTTATGTGTCTCTTTCGAATTTTTAAAACTTTGCGGGCCAAAACGCTCAAGGTCGCTGATCTGTTTTCTTTGGCTTCCGTACTTTTTTTTAAAAAAAACCGGCGATCAAAAAAAACAGAACGACCAACCCCCCCGCGCCATAGAGCCAGATCAGAACTCCCGGCATCTGCTTTTCAATATTTGAAAAACTTTCTTTCCCATTGTCCCAGTCTGTCTGATACACTTCTTTCCATTCCCGGGAACAAATTTTGTGGCTCCAGCCCATATCCTGTCGAGCTTCAATGGCCCGCAACTGCCTGTATTTAAAATCAATGAGGTGAGCGTATTTCCGTATGATGGCCCGCCACGCCAAACAAATCAAAATACCCATAACACAGATGGAAAAAACACTTGCCATTGTCATCCAGCCTTCATCCTTGAAATCTTTGGCAATGAACAGAATCACCGAAAAAACAGCGACATTGATGGACGTGTAAATCTGGGAGGCATGCTGGCGTCTTTCGGTCAAAAATTGAGCGGACTCCGTGATGAGACGGTATTCCTCAAATGATCTGTTTTCCATGGGTGTGATCGTTCCTTAAAAGTTTGCTCAAATACTACAACGCGGGCGTTTGATCCAATCTCTCGGCAAGCCAGACCTTGATGATGGATTGCCGGGGAACACCGAGTCTCTTGGCCTCTTTATCCAAAGATTGAATCATCCAGAGAGGAAAATCGACATTAACCCTTCGTTGCTCCTGGTTTGGACGAATGGCCTTTGAAATATCTAAATATTCAATAATGTTCTCTCCATCATCAAATTTTTTCTCCAGTTCTTTAGCTTTCATAAAGCCCAATCTCCTCCTTTCTGGCGCGTCGCGCTGAGATAATACGTATATTCTCACCACGATGCGTTATAATTCCTGACCCGTGTTTTCCATCTATTTTTCCAACGACAAGAAACCTCTCCTCCGTCGTCGTTGTCACAGGAATCTCCAACAGATCAGGATCAGCCCAAAGGGTCTCGGCATCAATGAAATCAATCCCATGTTTTTTTTTATTGCTTTTCGATTTTACAGGGTCAAATTCAAAATTCATAGTATATAAATTATACCCATCCGGTATAATCTGTCAATAATCAATATGGATTAAACGCGCCCCGTCCGACCGTGTCTATTTTTTACCGGGGAACCGGTTCCATGCCCTCTTCCAAATATTTTTTTGCCAGATCCACATAAAGCTGTTTGCCATAGCTCCAAAACTCTTTGTCCTGGGCGCTGGCCTCCCTCATGACTTTTGCCGGATTTCCGGCGACCACCACTTTCGGGGCAATGATTTGTTTGAGCTTAACCACGCAACCTTCCGCCACAATGGCGTCCTCCCCCACTTCGGACCAGATGCTAAGTATGGCGCCCATGCCGATGACGGCGTGATCGCCAATGCGTTTGCCATGAATCACGGCGCCGTGGCCAATGGTGACGCTGACCCCGATATGGCTGATGTCGCCGGGAGGCGCGTGGGCGATGACGCCCTCTTCCACGGCCGTGCCGTCCCCGATTTCAATCCGGCCATAGTCGCCCCTCAAGATGACCCCATGCCCGATATAGCAACGTTTTCCGATAGCCACATCGCCAATGACCGTCGCCAGATCGCTGACATACGTTTCTTTTTCCACCGTCGGTTGCTTGCCATCAAACGTGTAGAGCATTGGGTCTCCTTTTCAAAAGCCACGCGCCTCGGCAAAAGCTGGGTCGGATGGCCGAATGACATAAATCGTTGTCTTTATGATGTTATTTTTATGATGCTGTCTTTATAATGATATTTTTGTGATGCTATGGGATAGAAACATATTATTCAGATTTATACAACCATGCCATTCTCGGTTTGCGTATTTTATCCAATGATTGCGATCTTTCACAAGATGGAGGGGAAGCGCCCCTTTATGGCGATGTGATCTGTTCAGGGCGCCGAATGGGAGGATACGGCGCCTGTTTCCTCTTTCCATTGGCCTTGGATTTAGAAAAAAAGTATAAACAAGAAAATAAAAAAGCAGTTTATGATTTTATGTTTTTTTTTGGAATGGGGATTGAGTGGCGCAAAGTCAATAGAATGAGAGACAGGCTTATTCACGACTATTTTGGCGTTGATTACACCATAGTCTGGAATGTCGCGACAACCAAGCTCTCAGACCTTCGCTGAAAACTTCAGTCTCTGCTTGAAGCCATCGAAAAAGGCGAGGCATAGGATTCGCTCATAAATAAGTCGCCGATTTTCTTTGGGTTAAGTCGCTAAATCTGACACGTCATAAAATGCAGTCAGTCAAGAATGAATGGGCATCCAAAATGGCGCGTTATTTCTTTTAGCGAGTTCTCATGTCTTAAATATTATCATCCACTGGGGGGAATGCGACAACGGTCCTAACACAGGGTCCGGCCATCCGGTTTGACATCAGCAGTTGTTTAATATTTTCCAGACAAAAATGTTGCGCGCGATATTTTCATCAATGGCCAGCTCTGTATTCTCAAATTTAATGCAAAACGCCGGGCTCTTTCTGTGCAACGTGACCATCACGCCGGGATTGAGTCCAAATGAAATCAATTGATGAAGGTTCGAATGACTTCCGGGCTTGACATAGGTGATGGTCCCTGTTTCACCGGGTTCAAGATCGGCGAGGCTGACCACGGCATTATTGACCCCTCTTTTTCTTTCATGACAGCATCTGCCTTTGGGGATGCATTTGCCGTCCGGGCAAAATTCCGGATGGCCCAATAACGTGCAAATGGCTTCTTCAACCTCCGGGTGCAGATAATGTTCCACCTGGCAGGCCACTTTCTCCATTTCAGAATTTTTTAAGCTCAAAATGCTGGAGGTCAAAACTTCGGCCAAGCGGTGCCGGCGCATAATATTTTTTGCCTTCTCCTCCCCTGCCGGCGAGAAAATAATTTTATCGCCTTTGCTGACAATCAGACCTTGCTTTTCAAGCTCATCTATATCTGTTTGCGAAAAATCGACCTCGCATTTTTTTTTAATATCCGAAACGGTAAATTTTTTATTTTCGTTGGATGTCCAGATGGCTTCCAAAATTTCATCGTATTTTTCATTTATCATGGGTCTATTCTCAACTTTACATAGTTACATAAAAGTGATGCCAAAAAATCGGCATGTGTAATTCATGGCGCTGCCTATGATAAGCGCATAAACCACGCCTGTAAAGACAATGGTTGACCCGACTCTCATTCCGCGTTCCTTGAATAATACGATGATGGCATTGACGCAGGGCGAGATCAAGGTCATGACCAGAAGATTCACCACCAGTTGCAGGTTGGTGTAGGCGCCTGAAAGATGCTGAAGCTCAGCCGCGCCGCTTTCCCTTCGAATCATGGTCTTGATAAACACCTGGATGCTCTTTTCCGGCAAACCCAAAACGGTGTCAATCCATGGGCCCAACGAATGCTCAAGAACCTCAAGGCCCCCGGCCCGTTGAAACAGAAACACCGCAATGGATGCGAAAATAAAGACAGGAATCGCCTCTTTCATAAAATGGTATGACTTTTTTGCGGCCATCTTAACCACATTCCAGACTTTTGGAATCCTCATCACAGGGATTTCCATGATCATCGAGGAACGTATGCCCGGCAATACTTTGTTGGCCAGATAGCCCGCGATCAACACCTGAGCAAAAAGCGTCACAAATACGGTGATGGTGGCGTAAAGAGGCATTTTATCAAGGATCACCAGCATGACGGCCAGCAAAGGGGCGCAGGGCATGCAGAGAAAAACCAAAAAAGAGGCGATGTTTCTTTCTTTTTCACTGTTGAGCATCCGCGTCGTCAGAAGCGCCATGGTGATGCAGGAAAATCCCATGACCAAAGGAATCACCCCTTTCCCGTTCAGCCCCATTTTTTTGAATACTTTGTCCAGAAGAATGGATATCCTGGGAAGGTATCCGGAATCTTCAAGGATGCCAAACGCGATGTAGAAACAGAAGATAACGGGCAAAACAAGCCCCAGCGCCAGAAAAACCCCAGTGGGCAGGACCCCGAAATCAGGGTCCATGATCATATCCCTTAAAAATTCCATCGGTATGAATTGAACCAGTTTCTCCAAGGCCGGGATCAGCATATTTTCGAACAAAAGGGTATTGATATTGTCCACAAGAAAAGTCGCGGCAAACGATCCCACAAACAGATACATGACAGCGACGATCATCAACGCAATGGGGATGCCGGTGGACATCTGCGTGCACCAGTCTCCAAATTGATGGATAAAGGGATTTTTTGACGGGGGATGAACCGTTAGAACCTGGCTGACAATCCGCTCCGCTTCCTTGTGATACAGATTCTCAAAAAAAATGTCCATGGAATACGGCGCCTGATCGCCATACTCTTTGGCCAGTTGCTTTAATTGATTCGATTGGGCGTCGCCGCAGGTTTCTTTAATGTAAGATTCCACTCCCGGATCGTTGGCGAGCAATAAAAGAGCGATGCTCCTCGTTGAAATTTGCCCCGGCGTTGCGATCAATTTTTCGAGCAGCGCGATAAACTCCTCAATCTCATCAGGATAGGTTATCTTTTTTTTAAAGACAGACGCTTTTTTCAGCCCCGACTTAAGTTTTTCAATGCCGATCCCCTCATTGGCAATGGTGGTAAAAACATCCACGCCCAATATCTCGGACAATCTGGCATAGTCGATGTCAATGCCCCTGGATGACGCCTCGTCAATCATGTTGACATTGAAGACCATGGGCAATCCGTATTCAGCGTACTGGAGGGCAATGGCAATGGATCGTTTTAAATTTTTTGCGTCCGCCACCAGCGCCAGCCCATTTGTGTTTTCTCTGATGGCGGGCAACAGAAAGATATCCCGGGAGGCTCTTTCATCTTCATTGGCTGAAAAAATAGAATGAATCCCGGGCGTGTCATAAAGCGTGATATCCGAGCCCTTGATCCGTCCGCCTTTTACGCGAAGGGTTGTGCCGGGAATATTGACGCTGTCGCCGTTTGTCAGAGTCAAACCCTGGAAAAGGGTTGATTTCCCGACATTCATATTCCCGACAATTACAAAGTTTTTTTTCATTTTCCTTCCATGGTCGCAGCGGATGTAATGCAATATTTAACGCAGGTCCCGCACCCGACGCACATGTCCCTGTCCGCCCAGCAAAAACCGGCCTTTAAAATGCCCTGATCAATAAAAGAGATGGCATGTTTCGGGCAGTTCAGCAGACAGGTCTGGCATCCGGCGCAAAGTTCTTTATCAATGGCCGCCCTGGCTATTTTTTTAATTTTTTTCGGGGGGGACTGGCGGCGATGGCCCTGAGGATCAAGGATCGCCGCCTTTGGGCATATGTCAAAACAGAGGCCGCATTCATCGCACATAATCGGGTCGATCTCAAAAGATTCTTTGATAACCCCCTCAATCACACCGGATGGGCAATTTTTGGCGCACAGCCCGCACCCCACGCAGTCTTCCGTTATTTCGTATGACACTATTTACAAATCGCTAAGAGACATGGGTTAAGATTTTTTGAATAATCACTGGTTTTGCCATTGAAAACGAAATATCAATTTGAAGCTCTTTGCACAGTCCGATCAATTGAGGCTTTAACATTTTTTTTAATTTTTTTTCAGTAAGCTCCATTTTGTTCGGAGTCCAAGTCGAAGTTGTAGTATAAAATATTTCTTTATTGGCGCTCTCAATTGCATCGTCTTCTTCCTCCAAAGCTTCGAATTCAGCCTCCTCTTCAGCCTCCTCTTCAGCCTCTTTCTCAGCCTCTTTCTCAGGCTCTTTCTCAGGCTCTCCCTCAGGCTCTCCCTCAGGCTCCAGCTCTGGTTTAGATTCTTCTGCATACTCTTCCTCCAAAGCTTCGGGTTCAGGCTCTTCGTCGGACTCTTTGTCAGAGTCTTCTTCCGGCTCAAACCCTTCTTCCACTGCCTCAGCCTCTTCTTCAGCCTCTTCTTCCGGCTCAAACCCTTCTTCCACTGCCTCAGCCTCTTCTTCAGCCTCTTCTTCCGGCTCAGGCCCTTCTTCCACTGATTCAGCCTCTTCTTCAGCCTCTTCTTCCGGCTCAGGCTCAGGCCCTTCTTCCACTGCCTCAGCCTCTTCTTCCGGCTCAGACCCTTCTTCCACTGATTCAGCCTCTTCTTCAGCCTCTTCTTCCGGCTCAGACCCTTCTTCCACTGCCTCAGCCTCTTCTTCAGCCTCTTCTTCAGGCTCAGGCCCTTCTTCCACTGACTCAGCCTCTTCTTCCGGCTCAGGCCCTTCTTCCACTGATTCAGCCTCTTCTTCAGCCTCTTCTTCCGGCTCAGGCCCTTCTTCCACTGCCTCGACATCAGGCTTTTTGTCAGGTTCCGCTTCCGGTTCAGATTCTTCCTCAGCCACAGCTTCAGACTCCAACTCTGATTCAGGCGCTTCCTGCGCGGCTTCGGATTTCAAAGTCGTCGCCTCATGAATGCCTGCGTCTTCCCCAGGGGATATGTCCTCTTTTTCAGGCGCCCCGAATAAATCCATTTCGAGGATTTCGATCGCTTGGGACCGTTTTTTTCCTTTCAGAGATGTATCAAACTCTATCTCTTTTTCAGTCCGGGACTTAATGGCGCTTAACGCTTTTTCCCGGATATCCAGCGATTTATCATCCAACCCTCTGACAAGGGCCGGGAGAGCGTCAGAATTATTAACATTGGCAAGCGCTGCGATGACAGATCTGCGGACACTCTCATATTCATCCTCGACAAGTGCCTCAATTGAGGATTCAAGTCCCTCGACATTCTGCCAGTCAAGAAGTTTAACCGCGGATAGCCTGACTTCCGGATGACCGTCCTCAAGAAGCGGCATCAGATATTCCACTGTTTTCTTTTCAGAGAGCATGTCTCTCAAATGACTCATGGCTGATAATCTGACGCTGGCGTGGGAGTTTTTTAAAAGAGCGCTGAGTGTGGATTCAATATTCAATCTGTCAATGCTGTATAACGACTTGATAATGGCGTCATTCAGGCCAGGCTCATTGAACCCGAGAGCATCCATTAAAACAAGAGCCACATGTTTTTCTTTTGTTTCACCCAGGTGTGTGGCGGCGAGAATCTTGATCTCCATCTCATGGTCAAGCAGGTCCAGAATAATCCCCTCAATGGCTTCAAATTCAGACGAATCCATTTTTTTCACGCACTCTTTGATGGACCCTTCAACGTTTTCAATGGTCTGTTCAAACTCTTTTTTATGGCGTCCGGCCATTTTCCGGCTTTTCTTTTCATAAGCGTCCAGATCTTTTTTAAGGATATATTTGAGTTCCTTTTCTTCGCGAATCTGGCTCATTTTTTCACTATTTTTTATAAACAGGCTGGCGGCGGCGCAAGATGTTTTTTTCACAAAATTATATGTCGCCACCGACCCTGTGGAACTCATATTATAGGTGGAAACCATCGCTTTTCCACAGCCATTTAAACTTGCCGCGATGCCCCTTAGAACAAAATTTTTTTTTGGAACGGATTGTGTCATTCTACCCCCCCCCCCGCGATCATTATGAGTTTAACAATTTTCAAAATAGATTCTGGCTTTTTCACCAAAAGCCGAAGTGGATTGAACATTGGCCAGCATCCCGATGGGTATGCCAAGAAACGGAACAATCCTTAAATAGCGCCCGGAGCTTTTAAGACTGACTCTCTCCAGGAATGCGTTAAATGATTTATTCAACCCCACTGAGGTATAGGCATCCACAGTCTTTTCAATAATCTGTCTAAATGCTTCAGGGGCTTTTTTTTCTTTGCCAGCAGCCTCAGAAAATTCCATAAGAGATAAACAGATGGCCCGGAGTCTTGTTTCTTTGAAATCCACCCGATGGGCCATGGCAATGCCATAACACAATAAAAATTGCGTCCGGAGCAGATAAAAAAAATCCCAGGAGAACATCAAGACAACGGTTCCCATGGTCCCAATCCCAGGCACCGTCCCCGGCACAGAGGTCAAACCGCCCAAAGCGCCCGTTCTGATCATGCTTTTTGTAATCAGCTTTGAAGTGACAATGGATGCGTGGAACAGACTTGACTCATCCGGAAACTTTTTCGCCGCTTTTTCCAGAAGGCTTTGAACTTCCAAACGCAACTTTGGCAACAAATCGGACGAGACAAACAGGGCCTTTATTAAAAAATACTGACTCAGTTCGGATCTTGGTTTTGCCCATAAAACCAAACTTTTTATGGCTTTTGCCCCAGCGAATCCTGAAACCGCCGCCACCGTAATGGCCGCCTCCGCCGTCGTCCCTGTTGTTTTTGACGCGACAGCCCTGCATTTCGAAGCCACTTCCCTGACAGGATTCGGGAGCAACGAACTTGCCCCGAATCCTCTTAAAAAATTTTCATAGTATTCAGGTTCACGCCGAAGCTTCTTCAACAATTTCTTCTTCTGATTCTTCATTCCGGGACCCCAGAAATTTATTAACCATCACTTTTGTCTTTTCTCTGACATCTTCCACTTTGTCCGGATAGCTTCTCTGAACCACTTCATATGCCAGCGCACCCAAAAAAACTCCCGAAAATAATAACCCCAATGTTTTCATTCGATTCTCCTTAAATTATATTATGCCTTGACAAGGATTTTTCCCTCCGCTCTTCCGCTTTATGAAGACGCCTCGGCCACAGGCTCGACGAAAACCTTTTTTTTGTGCCTCATGGCCCTTTCTTCCCGTGCCTTGACAAAACGATCAATGGCGTCCTGCAACTCGTCATAGTTCTTGAATGCCACCTGGATTTCTTCGTCATCATCAAAAAAATCCGGTTCATTCTGCCGCAATCTAAGGGAATGCCGTCCGATTTCCATGACTTTTTTCTTCTGTTTGCCTTTGACCTGCCGTATCTCGGCGGAATCGGCCACATTGGCGGCGCTGTCCACCGCGGAATGGATAACAGACTGAATCAATTCCACAAATGAATCTCCCATGTGTTCCAATTTGTCACTAAAGCCCGGATTCGTTGTTTTCTCCTTGGAAGCGGTGACGGATAGAAGCCATCTTACCAATGAATCTCCCATGTGTTCTAATTTATGCCTACAGTCTCCCTTCATTGTTACCTCCCTTGGTCTTAAATACGTGTTGAGTCCCTTGCAGAAAAGAAAAACACCCGTTTTACAGCGCAACATAGTGGAATTATTTTTTTATTTGGCTATCACGAACTTTTTTTTTACGGGTTTATCATTTTTTGTCTTCATGGCCCCCGCCCCATGAAAAATAGATTCCATCCGGGAGGATAGAATCTTCATCTGTTCTTTGATGGCCGCGACGCTGTTTATCTGCTCTGCATTTTCCTTTCTGCTTTGATTTTCCATTTGAGAAATTTTTTTATCAATTAAATCAAACAACGTCTTTAACTCATTTTCAAGATTCTCCAAGGCCAGAGGCGATGGCGCATCGGGTTGATCGGTCTTGCTTTGATCCTGTGAAATTGGATCCGTATAAGGAGCAACCGTTTCAATGGGTCGCAGCGGCGCCTGGGTTTTTAAAAATTCAGATGAAACGGCTGCGGTTTGTTCGGCTCCCTGATTTTCAGACATTGGTAATCTGTATGAATTCCAGACTGCGTTTTTTTGAAACAACGAGAGCAAATTCGGCTGTCCGGCCCGGTTCATCTCCGATATGGACAAAAAAACGGCTCCGGATATTAATGCGATTGAAAACAGATACGCGTATAAATTATTTCTTTTTGTAAATAAGGCTCTGAAATACAAAAAAACAAAAAGAAGAAGACCAACGGGCAATAAAAACTGAGACAGCGCCCAGGTCGGATACAGGAAAAAAGGCCAGCTTTTAAAAAAATCCATGGCCACAACCGTCTCGGACAAACCAAGACTGTATCTAAGCCCTATGATTAAAGGGAAAGAGCAAAAAAGAGACAACAAAAAAAAAGCAGCTAAAAAAATCGGTTTCACCGGAATGAGAATCAAAGAGCTGACAATCAACACCACGGCGCACAACAAAAAAAGATGCATCAGGTCAAGGTACGGAATGGTTAAAACCGTCAATGACTTTAAATCTTCCGGACCCGCCGAAAAGTAAATCCATAGAACCGGCAGACCCAGAAAAAACGTCGCCATCAGGATCAGGGCTGTGGCTAATTTGCCCGGATGAAGGGATATCTTTTTGAACTCATGTTTTTCATGAGTCACCGTCTCTTCTGGCGCGACGTCTTCAGCGCTGAAATACGGCGTGTCATCTTCAGCGCTGAAGTGCGGTTTTTCTTTTACTTGCGGCATACCGGGCCGATTTGTTCCCAGTCTTTCAAGGGAATTTCCCTAGCGATTTTCAGGGCCCCCTCACATCCGACAAAATCAGGATCTTTAACACAGGTGACTTTGATGTCTCCATAACTTTTCAATTTTTCCTCAATCATGGCGTCAATTCCCTTAATCTGGGACCCTCCGCCAGCAAGATAAATATTTTTCAATACTTCTTCTTGTCTTTCAGGATCAAATTCGGTGACCAAATGTTCGATCAATCTCACAATATCCGGCACCAACGCCTCGCATTCCGACTTGATCTCTTCAGTGATGTCAATTTCAATGGGTTTGCCCCGTTTCCTGACTTTTACTTTACAGGGGGACGACGCTTCACCGACAAATGAATACTGTTCCTTAAATAATCGGACTTGATTTAACGTCACCTGTATATTGGGGTATTTGGCCATAATCTTCGCCCGCAGACATTTATCCAGATAATCGCCAGCCTCCAGCGACGTGAACTGATCCCTGGAAGTGGGCAACGCCCCCTGCAATATGCAGATGTCTGTTGTCCCGGCTCCGAAATCCACGACAATGGCGTCCACAACATGATTCTCGGAATATGCCACCAGAAAGGGTTCCGAAACCACCAGGGCCGTGTCAAACAGATCTTTGCAGATATCGAATAACACATCAATATTTTTTATGGACGCTTCGGCGGGCACGCCGATAACCGCGTTAATCAGAGCCCCGGGAGACGGGTTTGCCTCTTTGATCGCCGTTTCAAGAATAACCTTGACCGCGTCAATATCTTTTTTATCGGGACTCTCTCTGATAACGCCGCTTTCAAGGGGCTTGAACATATTCAGGGATGATTTTTTTTCAATGGCCTCATCTCCAATCAACCAGTCTTTTTGAATATGATGTCTGGCAATAATGTCTTTGGGATAGCCCACCAGGCTTCTGAACATGGATTTAGCTCCAGTCGTTGATACGACGGCTGTCCTTGATGTTCCCAGGTCTATCCCTAAAAAAACCTCTCCCACGCCAGGTTTTTGGTCATTTATTTCTTTTTTTTTATCCGCGCTCATCTTTTTTTTTGCCTCCAGTTTAATTTTGGTGTACTCATGAAACACAAAGGGATGGTTAAGCAAGAACCCGCGTATAAATAACGTCACATTTTGGAAGCCGATTCATCGAAGTCTGACGGCGTTATAAAAAATCGGCGTATCTCGATATGCCTCAAGTTTCTATGCCTTGTCAGACCTTTCGACTCAACTTTCAAAATGGCGAATCCATTTATGAGCGAACCCTAAAAAAACCGATATATGAAGCGTGGCGTTTTTTTGTGAGCGCGACCCCACATGCGCGAACAAAAAACACGCGACGCATTTTTTTTTACGACGCCATCAATTTTGATACGCTCGTAAAAAATCCGGGATGTTGGGCTTCGTTCCTCAACCTACAAGTGACCGTCATTAATCAGAATTTAAATGATTCCATGTTGTGTCTGCTTGCGAACCCAATTTTTTGCGAGTTTATCAATTTTAACCGTCAATTGTTTCTGTCTTATTCCATAAAATCACCCAATATGGAATCAGAAATTTTTAAAGCGCCTTTGCATCCACAAAAATCAGGATCTTCCACAGCCCGGATACGGACATCGCCATACTCTTCCAATTCCTTTTCAAGAAATTTATCCATTCCCGCGATTCTTGAACCGCCGCCAGCAATATAAATATTCTGAAGAACCGCATCCTGCCTTTCCAGATCAAACGTCGAAAGAATGGAGACAATACTCTCTTTTATTTCGGGCACAATGCGTTCACAAGAGTTTTTTATCGCGGATGTGATATCGTATTTTCCAGGAATTCCTTTTTCCCGAAGCTCCACAAGCACAGGTTCGGCGGGATCTCCCACAAAAGCATGTTGCTCTTTAATTTTTCTGACCAAATTATTTGTCAAAGAGACGCCTGGATACGTCCCTTTAATCTCTTCTTTTAAAATCTCATCAATAAAATTCCCAGCGGTTAAAAGGGTGGCTTCATCTTCCGGAGTGGGCAACCCCCCCTTTAAACCACAGATATCAACGGTTCCGGCCCCGATGTCCACAACCATGGCATCCATCAGCTTATCCATCCCAAAGGCCACCAAAAACGGTTTGGATATCACCGTGGCGTAATGGCAGGATTCTTTGGCAATTTCCAGAATCTGCTCCTTGTCTTCAGCCAGGGCTTTGGGCGGAACGCCTATAATGCAACAAATTCGAGCATCGGACGCCGGATTGGTCTGGCTGACGGCATAGGACAAAATCTCTGAGGCGGCGTCAAGATTCTGGTCGCCGGTTGTGGCGATCACACCATCTTTGAGAGGAAATTTTAAAAAAAGCGCGCCTCGATTTTTCAGCGCCTTTTCACCAATCAAAAAGTCATCCTTGATAACGCTTTTGCCTAAAATATCCTTGGGATAGCCAACAATAGAGCGGAACCGAATCCGATCCCCCTTGTTGCTCAAAGACGCGGTCCAGGATGTTCCAAAGTCAATGCCGACAATATGATTTTTATCATTTTCAGATGGTTTGATGTCCATAATAATTCCTGTTATTCTTTAAGTTATTTTAGACTATCTTGTCTTTTTTGGCAACCATAACCGGGAAATAGTAACCACATTCCGGGCACATGCTGATCGTCTGTTTTGATGTCGCAAGGTAAATGCCAAAAATGATCATGGGCAACCCAATAATGGGGCCGCCAAAGTGGATGAAAAAAAATGCCAGCGCCCCCAGGCCAATGAGGGCCCAGGGCCATGAGCCATGGTGTTTATTTATTTTCAGCATCAGCATTTTTGTGTCGCAATGGCGGCAAATCGCTTTGTTGTCTTTAATGGTGGCTTTCTGAACCATTGTAGGAATCCCCCGAATTTATGCTCTTTTCATTTTTTGATTTTTTTTGTCGATGGCGCTGACTCCCCACCCCAAACCGGCGCATCCTCCGACAAGGCCCGCAATCTTTGTCACCACGCCCCCGATGACGATTTCAGCCACGCTGGCTGTGATGGCGATGGCCGCCACGCCGGAAAGGATGCCCAACCCCCCTCCGATAACGACCCCGGTGCCGACCTTTGCCACATCAACCACATCAATTTTACGTTTGCTTCCCTCCAGATAAAGATCGTCATCATCAAAAATATCTTCTCCCATCATGTACTCCTGAGCTTTTTTCTTTCGAATGGCCGCCTTTGTTTTTTTATACGCGCTCATTTTAGCTGTCATCTTACTGTCTCCCTTTATTTAAGAAAGTGTGTCTGGCAATCTGGCGTACCCTCTTCTTAACTCCGACCTGTGCGCGATCCGTCTTCCGCCGAGGCCCCGACCCTGATGTTTCATTCTCATTGCGACGTTGACGCCGGCGCCTGTGGCGGAAGCGGCTCCCGCAATCTGGTAGCCGATCATATGCCCCAACACCGCTTTGGCCCCAAATACCGGAACAACCGCAAGGCCCGCCACCGCTCCGGCCAACCCCACCCCGGCTCCGGTGGCGATCCTCATTCCCCAGCAGACCCATCCATTGTTTGCAAAGAAAAGGCCATGCGATCTTTTTCTCATCATCTGCTGGCGATGAAGTCTGCAGACTTCGGGAAAACGCCCTTGTAATGGACAGATCGCGCACCGCCCGCTCAACTCCATTTCTATTTTGCGCCGCATGTTATAATCTTTTTTCATCATGTGATCTCCCCAGAAGCCGATATATCCATGTGTTTTATCGGCATAATATGAATCAAAATATTTTCCAGATCAGGCATTTTCTCTAAAAGCCGTTCTTTAACGCGTTCAGCGATGCTTTCCCCATCTTTCAATTTCGCAAGAGGCTCGATATGGATGTTGATCTCGGCCCATATATGGGAGCCGATTTGCCTGGTTTTCAGTTCTGAAACATCCAGAACGCCATTGACCCTTCGGGTGGTCTCTTCTATCTCCTCCCCGTAAATATGATTGACCGATACGTCCATCAAACTTTTTATGGAATCCACGAGAATGGATAAACTGATCTTTACGATGACAATAACCACAATCAACGCGCAAATGGGATCCAGGTGATGAACGCCGAACCTGGAGCCAACCACCCCGATAATAACGGCCATTGAAGAAAAACTGTCCGCCCGGTTGGCCCATGCATTGGCCATGATCGTCTGGCTTTTAAATCTTGAACCCACACATCGCATGTACCGGAACAAAAGCTCATTGGATACAATTGAAATCAGCGCGACCGCCGCCGCTTCCCATCCAGGCGGCGACGCGGGCTCATGGAGCAAGTGGCCGATGGAAACAGTAATAAGCGCAATGGCGGCCGCCAAAATAAAAAAACTGACAAACCCGGCCGCCAGAAATTCAGACTTTCCATATCCGTGGTTAAACGATATATTGACGCCTTTTTTTGTGATGCGTTGGGTCACCCAGATGACAATGGCTGTGATAATATTTGATGTGGAATGCAACGCATCGGCCAGCAAGGCTTTGCTTCCGCTTGTGACACCTATCAACAGCTTGATTGACGCCAGTAAAACATTCGCCAGAATGCCCACTCCGGCGACTCTCTTACGGCAATTTTGACATTTTTCAGTTTGCATAAAATACCCGTTTAAAACTCTTCATAGTCTTCATCCGGGACCATCGCTTTGATTCTTTTGTATTCAGCCAGCAACATTTTAAACCTCCTCTTGAACTCTTCTTCCCTTGCAATCCCGGTGATATAGCGAAGCATCCACCCGATTACGCCGGAAAAGATGATCACAAAGAACAGACGGATCCTCACAGGCTTTGGAGCAAAAAAGTAGAGTGAGGCGTATTCAAAATTTTGCAAAGCAAACAAAACGACAATACTCGTGAGAATAATTGTAAAAATAACCTTCATTGATTCACCATCATATTTTGGTTGCAAATGGGGCAGCGGGGAACTGCGTCGTTTTTAAAAACAGGCATTTGAGAACCGTGAACCGGGCAACTATACAAGGACTGCCAGGCGGGCCGTTTTGTGGCGGTGGCGGCCAACTTTGAAAAAAGCGGTTGGGATCCCTGGCCCGGTCTCCATTCCTGGATTCCCCGCGCCTGTTTTAAAGCGGCCGCATACATGGTCTGGGGCGTATCCGGCTTGCTTTTGGCGTGGTTTAAAACAGTATATATCATCATGCAAATAACCATTGCCACACAAATGATCATGGGCCAGTCAGACTTAAAAAAACCAACCGATGGCTTGATGCGGCCCGAAAAAGATATCTGTTTGAGTGGTTCTTTTTTTTTTCTCGCCATAATCTTTTATTCCATCTTTATCGCCTGTTTTTTTTTAACGCAGGCTCACGGTCAAAAGAGACGCCCGCTGTAACGCTGACATGCGCGCAGGACGTGCATTCAAGACAGCGGATGCATTCCGGACTGTTGGGGTTCTCATGCACATCAATTCCCACAGGGCATCGGGTTTTGCATTGCCCGCACCCGTCGCAGGAGGGATCGACTTTTAATTGTAGAAAACTGATTTTATTAAACAATGAAAAAATAGCCCCAAGAGGGCAAAAAACTCTGCAAAAAGGTCTTTTAGTTGTCATAGACCATATCAGAAAAAGAGCCAGTATGGCAAGATCAATATAAAAAATAGCGCCCGGACCCGAAGGCAAAATCTTTTGCCCGCTTCCCGGATCAACCGGGTTCCATAAAACCCATGGAATGGAGGCAAAAAGGGTTCCCGAAGGGCACAATTTGGAAAACCACAATTGCCCGGTCACATATGGAAGGAGAAAAACAAGAATAACCAGGACGCCATATTTGACGTAACCCAACCCCGGATTAAAGTCAAATTTTGGAAGATTCACCTTGTATAACAAATCCTGAACCAGTCCAAACGGGCATATCCATCCGCAAGTCATTCGCCCGACCATGATCCCGATCAATCCCAAAAGGGCCAGGGGATACCAGGGAACGGCGTGAAAGGCCACAAAATGCTGAAGGGTTCCAATGGGGCATGAAAAAAGAGCCAACGGGCAGGAATAACAATTCAACACCGGCACGCAAAATCCCTTTGTCGCCGAATTGTTGAGTTTGCGCGTCACCAAAACAGACAGGTATCCATTGCTGAACACAGCGCCTGCTATCTGACATATCCGTCTAAAAAGAGTTAATTCCATTGGATTTCCGCGATACAATGTTCCATTAAGTTTCCAGTGGCGGTCGTCCGTGCGAAACATTCCAGACCGCTCCTGTAATACAATATTTCATTTAAATCAAGCCTGATTTAAAAAGGCGGCGCTCAGCCACCCGCCGCTGTCCGGGCCTGATTATTGTTGTTCCACCCTCCTCCTGCGCCCGCAGGAGCGTTTCCAGTCGCTCAGCCGCCTCCCGGATTGTTCCACGCCGCAAGTCCAACGGGATTCGCAGTACCAATCAACTGCATGATCTGACCGCAAATCGGACACAGAGGGATCCCCCCCTGCCCGTATATCGGCATGCCCACCGCGCCATGCTGGGGACAGACAAACTGCCCGGCCTGTTGCGTTGGGGCCGCCGCAGGCTGGTAAACATAGTTCCCCTGTGGTTGCGTCTGAACCTGCCCCTGGTAAACGTACGGTTGAGGCGCCGCCCCGACCTGTTGCGTTGGGGCCGCCGCAGGCTGGTAGACATAGGCCCCCTGTGTTTGCGTCTGACCCTGGTAAACGTACGGTTGAGGCGCCGTCCCGGCCGGCCCGACAAAGGCGGCCGTCAATACATTTCCCGCGCCCTGAATGCTTTTCGCCATGTAATTAAATCCGTATATCCACCCATACAGAGCGGCGACAACAATGGTTGTCAATGCGATGGCGCCCGCAAAAAAAAGCCAATTTTTAATGGATGCGTTGCTTAATTGATCGGTCATATCTTTTCCCCCGGCAGTAAGTCCGATTTTTCTATAGTCATGTTTCGGGTTAACCTAGCCCGATGCAATACGTTCATAATGTCCCCCCATTTTGCCATGTCTCCATAAACTCCCCCTGAGCCAAACCAAATCCCATCATGCATATAAAAATAATGACCCATATAATCTGCAATCTCATTTTTTATATCCTCCCCAAAAGCATGGCCGCATCATTAATGGGAAGAGCAAACCCGATGCCGGTAAAGTGATTATCCGGTATAAAATAGGCCATGTTAATGCCAATCAACTCGCCCCTGATATTAATCAGGGCTCCCCCGTCGTCCCCCCTGTTAATGGAGGCGTCGGTCTGAATTAAATCCGGGTAAAATCGGCCGTCAATGGATATTTTTCTGCGGCTTGTGCTGACAATCCCCATGGAAACCGACCGGGAAAAGCCATAGGGCGTGCCAATGGCAAAAACAATATCCCCAATTTCAACCGCATCGGAATTGCCGATCCCAATGGCCGGGTAAACGCCGGGCGCGTCGATTTTCAATAAGGCCAGGTCCGTTTTGGCGTCAATGGCGACCACTTCCGCTGTAAGCTGATTTTGAAAGGCCGAAAAAAGTTTGACTTTCACCTCCTCGGCTTTTCCGATGGTTTGAAATGTGGTCAAAATGTATCCGGCCGGATCAATGATCACACCCGATCCTGTGGTCGTGTTCCCGGTATTGTTGGGCTGAACAAATGTCAATCCCGACGGATTTCCCTGTTGAAGGGTCTTTGAGGCCGGCCTCAAAATGGCCACAATGGAAGGCCGAACCTTGGCCACAGCCTGATTCATCGCCTCCTGAACAGCGGTGGCCGTTGCGGCGGGGGACAACTCTGGCTCTGGCGCATTCACCTGAGCGGGCAACGTATAAGGAAGCGCCGGCGGCGCCTGTGACGGAATGGCCTGGCCAAAAGGATACGTTGAAAAATGATTTGTTTGTCGCTCCACGGCAATGCCTTTGAGATTGGCGTAAATGAGAACGCCGACGACAACGGCCATGGCGGCGCCGAATCCCATCCATTGGTTTTTAGTGATAATATTTGGTTTATTTTTCATAGGGGTTTCAACTATTTTTACCGGTTAAAAAACAAACACATTCTTGGCCAGCATCCAGACCGCCACAAGGCTTAAGATGAAAGCGAAAATGACCCGCAACATATTTGTTTCGGTTTTAAGTGAAATCCGGGCGCCGATCTGGGCCCCGATGGCCGCCAGAATACATAACGGCACGGTGAGCTGCCAGTCAATGTGTCCGCCAAATCCATGCCCCGCAAACCCGGCGATTCCGCTCAAAGGCACAATAAATGAAGAGGTTGCCACAGCGATTCTCATGGGCATGGAGAACAACAGCACCAGCATGGGAAGCAACAGCCATCCCCCGGCAATGCCCAGCAATCCGCCCAAAAATCCAACCGACAGCGCCAGAGCGCCCGCCAGAACCAAATCAATGGAGTATTCATGCCCGCCCACATTCCGATACATGATCACAGAACTCGCTCTGAGATGATGGGGCTGAGTTGTCATTATTTTTTTATCCTTCACCAGCAGGTATGAGGCAATAAACGAGGTGATGGAAAAAAGAATATACAAAACATAAATATTAACGGAGCTTGAAAAAATTCCGCCGCTGAACGCGCCGACCATGGCTGGAATTCCCAAAGCCGACACCAGTTTAAAATCGACCATGCCCGATCGTTTAAAAACAGACAGCGCAGACAAGGAACCCACAGTGATCATCAAAAGGCTGATGGCGCTGGCCGCGCGAAAATCAAGGTGGCACATGATCAAAATCGGCACATAAAAAAAACCGCCCCCAAGTCCCAGCATTGAAAAAACAATGGACGCCACTAAAAACAGGGGCAACGCCTTTAAAAGAACATCTTTAAAAAAACTCCACGAATCCCCATGTTGCGATAAATCAAACGTTTTTGCCGCCCCCCTGGCCGCCACAGTGACAGGCGCCCCTGTGGCATGTGTTTTTTCCACAATGTGGCATTTTCCACACGCTCCCACAAAGGGATGGGGAGGGGTATGCCCCGCCACCATGGGCCGCTTGACCTGAATAAAATGGCAGGTCGTGCAGTCCCTGAAAGTGGCGTGGTTAAAGTCATTGGGCCGGCCTTTGTTTAGATCAACGGGAAATTTATGCAATGGGTTGATGGCGGGAAATTTTATCGCCGCCGTCACCGCGCCCGTCACCGGCGTGAAAAAATGTTTGGCCCGGTTAATAGGAATGGCGAATCCAAGTCCCTCATACGTTCCGTCCGGCGCGTAAATAGCCGTGTTAATGCCAACAACGCGACCATATATGTCCACCAAAGGCCCGCCGGAGTTTCCTTCATTGATCACCGCGTCGGTCTGGATCATATTCGCATATTTTTTGCCGTTAATAAACAGATCCCGTTTCGCCGCGCTCACCGTCCCGAGGGCCACGCTATGGTCAAACCCGAACGGAGATCCCACAGACAACACAATATCCCCCATCTTGATATTTTTTGAATCGCCGAAACGAACCGGGGTCAGAGGGCCTGCGCCTTGTATGGTCAGCAACGCCAAATCCAGTGACGGGTCCTTTTTTACAATCCGCGCCGTGTATTTATTGGGGGGCGAGCGCCAAAGGGTCGCCTCAATGGTCTCGGCATTGTTAACCACATGATAATTGGTTAAAATGTATCCGTTTTCATCAACCGCCACCCCGGAGCCGATGCTGTCAAACCAGAGCGGGCTTCCATTGGGCGAGGCGTCGCTCTTTTTTTTTGCCACAATGCCAACCACCGAAGGTCTGGCGATGGAAATGGCATGATTGATATCTTCCTGAAAGCCCAGCAACGGATCATTGGCAACGGGCGGCGCGGCCCATGCCCCATTTACGAAAAAAACAGAAACCAGGAAAATAAAAATATATCTGAGCATCAATGGTTCCAGTCTGGGATGGTGAAAATCAGCCTAAAAACACATAATTCGGTCAATAAAAATAAGCCCGGAAATGTTTTGTTCCGACATGGTTCGTCACGGATAACATATTGAAATAATTTCAAATAAAAAAAGTCTAG
>Ga0307987_1000161_pt1 | contig 41543 bp, 30 predicted proteins | sample EllFjometagen181_FD_203157 | JGI IMG/M metagenome (GOLD analysis project Ga0307987, IMG submission 203157) | Marine microbial communities from Ellis Fjord, Antarctic Ocean - #181 | ecosystem: Environmental > Aquatic > Marine > Unclassified | place: Southern Ocean | collected 2014-10-08 | reverse complement strand
AGATCTGCTGCTCGCCGGGCTGTTTTTTCATCCTCGGCCACCACTGCGGCCACAGGTTCCCCATACCAGCGGACCTTATCCTTGGGCATGGCATAAACATTGGCCAATCGCCAGGTCCATCCCTTATTTTTAAAATTGGCCTGGACCGGCATCGGATTGGTGTATTTTATCATCTCTTCGCCGGTGATCACGGTGAGTACACCAGGAACCTTGAGTGCCTTGTCCACGTCCAGCCGTTTAATCACTGCATGGGCGTGGGGGCTCCCCACAAACACCAGATGGGCCATGCCGGGAAACTCAAGGTCATCGGCATACTGGCCCTTTCCTGATATTAACCTTGTCTCTCTGTTTTCCACACTATTCTCCTCATCTTCTGTGCAAATTGAAATACGAACCGTTCAAAATCCATTTTTTCGCTATTTTTTAATAGCGACCATGGCAAGATCCCTTTCCACTACAAATAATGAAAATGGTACTATGCCGCCCCCGGCAACTGCCCTGACTGGAACGGGAATGTCAGGGGGACTTTTTGCCCTTCCAGGCTAAACCACTATTGCGGCGGGCACCGTCCTCAATCAGAGTCTGTGCTTCTTAACGCCTGGAAGGGCAAAAATCCTCCCCTTTTGGTTCCCAATGTTCCGGTCAGGCCATCCGCCAGGGGCTCTCTGTCGGCACTTCTGTGCCACCTTCTCTTCTGAAATTGTCATGGCCAGATCTGCGGGGGCTTATTTACTGGGAGCAATCTCTATGGAGCCGGGCACAGGGCACACGGAGATGCAGCCACCGCATCCCACACAGTTGTCTTGGTTGACATACACATGACCGTCACCCTGCTGCATGGCATCGGAAAAGCAGGCCTTGAGGCACATGCCGCAATCCTTGCAGATATCCTCATTGACATGGGCTTTTTCTTTGGGCATCTGGGAATATTCAATGGCAGCGTCCGTGGCAATACCCAACATATCTTCAATGGTGTCATAGCCTTTCTCATCCATGAATTTTTCAAGGCCAGCAACCTGTTTGCCGAGCCATTCATATCCATAGCACATGACGGCGGAACAAATTTGAACCACACTGGCACCGCTCATGATGAACATGACAATGTCACGCCAGTCGTAGGCACCATTGGTACCGGTGATGGGAAGATCGTTACCAAATGCGGTGCGTACTTCGTTGATCCATCGCAGAGTCAAGGGTTTCACCCAGGGTCCACCAATGCCTGCCTTGCCGTAAATCAGGGGTTTTCCCGTTTGAATGTCCGGTACAAACCCGATGAATCTGTTGGTCAGGGTAACGGCACCGGCACCGGCATCTTTGAGCATGCCGGAAAACTGAACCAGGTCGGTGACCTGGGGGGTAACTTTAATAATGATGGGTACCTTTACGGCACTGGAAACGGCGTGGGTGATCTCGCTGGCATAGTTAAAATCCTGTCCCACGTTCATGCCGGTGCGAACTCCGGGCATCAATTTGGGATGGGGGCAGCCAAAGTTCAATTCAATGAGGGGAACCCCACCGTCTTCCATCTGTTTTCCCAGCTCCACCCAACCGTCTATCTCGGTGGAGCCGATGCTGCCTATGACCACTGCATCATTCTGCTCCGCATATTTAACCGTTTCCCGGATCTCCTTCATAAACTCCTTGGGAGTTTCCAGGGCAAGGCCGCTTCGACTGTAAAGGCTAAAGCCCCGGGGCACCTTTCCATGGCACACCTCGTGTTTCTCATTGAGGAATCGCCATTTGGCCCGGGTGGTCAACTCACGCATGGCCGTAGAGTCGGTCATGGTTTTCGCAATGACGGAACCGGCTCCGGCATCAATACATTTTTTCATGTTTGCAGCGTTCAGGGTGGGTTCGGCAGAAGCGGCCGCCACGGGATTTTTAAAGTGAACACCACAGAAGTCAATTCCTAAATTTGCCATTATTCTTATCCTTATCTTTAGATTTTTATCTCTGATTTTCGTGTTGTTTTTACGAGAGAATCAGAAAACCTTTTTAGTCTGGTTTGTACAGGTTCGGTTTGGTTCTAATTTGGGCCAGTCCGGCCAGTTGAAGAACTTTTACAAAATGGCCGAACCCAGCCCTTATTCTTTCATTAGTTGAGCCAGTCGACCCTGCCGGCAAGGCCGGGAAATGTTTTTCTGGCTGCACTAACCTTTTCAATATCAATCTCGGTGCGGATAACGGTCTCTTCATCTCCGCCACCGGCCATAACGACACCCCATGGATCCACCACCATGCTGTGACCCACAAACTGAACGCCCTGGTTCATGCCCACGGCATTGGAGGAGATAAGAAAACACTGATTCTCCATGGCCCGGACTCGGTTGAGCATCTGCCACGCTTCCAGTCTCGGATAGGGCCATGCCGAACAGACCATAAAAATTTGAGCCCCTTTGTCTACCATTTTTCGAAACAGCTCGGGAAATCGAAGATCAAAGCAGGTGGCCATACCGATTTTCCCCAGGGGGGTATCCACCACTGAAATGGCCTCTCCGGGGGTGAGAATCTGGGTCTCTTTTGAGTTGAATCCAAATAGATGAATCTTACGATAACTGCCAGCGATCTCTCCCTGGGGAGAAATAAGATAACTGGAGTTAAAAAGATGATCCCCTTCTTTTTCCACAAAACTGCCGGAATGGAGCCAGGAGCCTGTTTTTTCAGCCATGGTGCGAAGCATAGTCAGGGTGGGGCCGTCTTTTTCTTCCGCTTCGGTTGCATAGCGATCAAAACTTAAGAATCCCAGATTCCACATCTCCGGCAGCATGATAAGATCGGCATCGGCACAAGCTTGAATCTTACCCGCCGCCTTTTCAATGGTTGCCGCCTTGTCTCCTTCAATAACTGACATTTGAATTGAGGCGATTTTCATTTTTTTTCCCTCTGATTCACCGATTAAATTTCCATGTAATTAAGGGGTAGCACATCATAGGAGAATTCAATCTTGCGATTTAATTCATTGTCCACCAGCTCCCCTGCAAACTTGTCGGCAAAGATAAAATCATCGGTGAGCATTTTGAAGGTACCGGAATAGATTATCGTACCGTCCAGGGGACCTTCTATTTTTTCTTTAACAAAGGTTATCAACTCTGAAGGATTTAACAGTAACCCCAGTTCACCTTCCTGGTAAAGTGTGGATTCCTCCCCCTTGATAACCGAGCAACGCATGGTCAGTGAGTCCCAGTGGGCCTTGATTTCATCCAGAGGCCACACGGTTTTAGAAATGATGTTGGGGCAGATCTGTTTGGATCTCGGGATGTGAAATTCTTCCAGATTACGATCGGTGTGATCACTGCCCACCCCTACATATACTTCATCTTCACTTTTTACGAACAACACATACTCAAGCTCTCCGGAAGTTTCATCACCAAACACCTCCATGCTGGAATCCGTGGACAGTGCCTGTGGCACCACAGGATATAGCGTGGGTGTGCTGTCCGGGACTTCAATTCCTTTTTCGGCAAGCTCTGTGAGATGGTGTCGCACCTCTTCCTGGTTTTTTCCTGTAAAACCTGCATTGACCATTTTTGTATAGCGAAATCGCAACGGCCTGCTGCCTTCTTTTGTCTCAAGTGTCAGATCTATATCCAATATCGGTTTCCTCCCCGTAAAAATCGCTCATAACCACCCCACCCAGCCTGGTGGAGGGCAAAAAAACTTGTCTGGTGATCCCCATGTGCAACAAGGATCAGCCAGACACAATCAAATAATCAGGTCTTACGTTCCCATCGATCCTGGGCGGGTAGTACATCGCTCAGAATGGCCAAAAACAAAACCAAACCCTTAAAAATTAGATCTATTTCTTATGATATCTGATTTCAAAGGTGACGCAGCCGGTGGGAATGTTGTAGGGTCCATGGAGCATTCCTGGAGGACGACAGGCATAGTATCCAGGCAGATAGGTCTCTTTTTTAGCGATGTCAGTGAGGGTGCCTTCAATGAGCAGTACCTCTTCCCAAAATTCGTGAACCAGGGTCTCAGAGGTCTGAATTCCTGGAGGGAATTTTAACATGCGGGTATAATCCCCGGTTTCAGAGTCAAGGCTTAATATTTTCTCCTTGATTCCCAACTTATCACCTTCCACGGGTTTCCAGTCATATTCGGTGTCGTAATCAATAAATTCTATTTCCGGTTTTGCCATGATAACCTTCCTTTATTGTTTAGATTTTATTATTTTTACGGCTACTTTGCTCTGGTCCAGATGGACAGACATGCGCAAAAGAGCCTCTTCAACATTTCGTTTTTTTATTGCCTCAAGGATATTGGAATGTTCAAGGATGACCAACTCCATTCGTCCCCGGGCCGTGAGGGCGCGAACCCCCATGAGTTGTAGAATATCTCTGATATTCTGCATGATTGCCACCAAACGTCCATTACCGGTCAATCGGCTGATGGCCACGTGGAAGTCACGATCTATTTCCATGAATGCAATGGGGTTTTCCATCTGGCTTAAAATCTGTTTTTGCTTTTCAAGGCATTGTTCAAGGGGGAAAAGGTCATCGGATGTCCAGGTAAGGCATATCTTTTTCACTGATGCCAGCTCAATGACATAACGAAGTTCAAAAATATCTTCAATGTCTTCCCGGGTAAATTTGTTCACCACCACCCCTTTTCGGGGTAGAAAAGAAACTAAACCCTGGGAGGAGAGTTCCAGCAGGGCCTCCCTGACCGGTGTTCGTGAAATACCAAGCTGCTCAGCAAGGCCTTTCTCATTGTACACCACATCGGATGTCAAACGGTTGGTAAGTATGGAATTACGAAGGGCATCGTAAGCCATCTTTGTCAGGGGCACTGGTTTTTTTAACTCTGTTAAGCCCTCTAATTCAGTCAGTCCCATTTTTCCCTGTCCTTTTTTTAGCATGTTTAATGTGATATATTACATACGCAATAAACCATGTCAAGCAATTTTAATTGTTTTTAGCAGTTTATGTGTATGAAAAAGCAGGTGCTGGATATTCGCATATGAGGCGCTTGCCCGCAGTTTATGTGTTGTAGAGGGCAGGGCAAAAGGGCAGCCGACGGTCCCGGGCCGGACTCATCCTCTGTCGGGGGTGGCATAAGTACCCACACATATGTTTCCCCGTATTCAATGATTATATGTCGCTGATATTCCTGGATTTTACCTTGAAGAATATATGCTCGGGTATTTAGTACCGTTTTCAAGCTTTGTTGGGGGTAGACCCAGATAGAAAAGCGGGAAGGCTTACTTCTTGACACTATTTATGGTTACGTGCAATATATCATATAATTAATACTAAGGTTAAATCAGGAGCAACATGGAATTAAGTGAATTAAACAAACCGGAACCGCTGGCCAAAATGGCGTACAATGCCCTTCGGGGTTCAATTTTATCCAATACCCTTACCAGTGGCATTATCTATAATGAAAAAAATCTGGCCCAGCAGCTGGGCATTTCCCGAACCCCGGTCAGGGAAGCACTGTTGGAGCTTTCTTCCCAGGGGCTTGTTGAGTTTTTACCCCGCAAGGGAGTGGTGGTACACAGCTTCAAAGAAGAAGATATTAATGAAATTTTCGAACTTCGCCATATCATTGAAACCCACGCTTTTACAAAGGCTTGTATCCAATCAGACACCGTAGACCTGACTGAAATAGAGCTGTGTGTTGAGAATCAGCGCCGCATTGACATGGAATCCTGTGACATTACCCGTTTCATGGAAATGGATCGCACATTTCACATGGCCTTTGCCCGGCTGACAGGCAATAAACGCCTGATTTCCATCATGGAGAATATTAGAGATATCCTTCATATTATGGGCAGCTACGCCCTTTCCGTTGAGGGGCGTATGACCGAGGTGGTGATGGAGCATGAAAAAATCTTAACCGCCGTTAAGGCAGGAGAGATTAAAACTACATTGACACTCCTTTCAGATCATCTGGACCAAAGCAAAGCCGCTGTCAGCCACAAAGCCTCATCCCCTTCACGGTAACCTGTATTCTCTTTTATTCGATAATAGTTTTACCCCCCCCTGGGGACAGCCATCAAACTCATGAGGAAAAAAATACCAGATGAAAAGTATTCCCGTTGAACAAGCCGTTGGAATGATTTTGTGCCACGACATCACAGAAATTGTTCCCGATATATTCAAAGGCCCGGCCTTTAAAAAGGGGCATGTAATTACGGAGGCAGATGTCCCTCGTCTGCTGGATCTTGGAAAACGACATATCTATGTGTCTGATTTCGAGGGCAGAATCCATGAAAATGATGCGGCCGTGCGCATTGCATCAGCCGCCTGTGGACAGGGCCTTGAATTAACGGCCCCGGTGGAAGGTAAAGTTACTTTTATAGCAAAGGATAAAGGGCTTTTAAAAATCAACGTTGATGCCCTTGAAAAAATCAATGCCATTGATGACATAATGTTTGCCACCCTCCACAGCCTCCAGACCGTTGAAAAAAAACAGGACCTGGCTGGCACCCGCATCATCCCCCTCTCCATTAAAGAGGAGAAAATAGCGGCTGTGGAAAAGATTTGTCGCGCCCATTTTCCCATCATCGAAATAAAACCCTTTGCCCCCCTTAAGGTGGGAATGATCGTCACCGGCAGCGAGGTGTTTAGTGGCAGGATAAAAGATAAATTCGGCCCGGTGGTAAAGGGAAAATTTGAGGATCTGGGAAGTCATGTTTTTCGTGAAATCCTGGTGTCAGATGATCGTGAAATGACAGTTAAAGCCATCCACTCCCTGGTGGCGGATGGTGCCCAGATGATAGCCCTGACCGGTGGCATGTCCGTGGATCCCGATGATCAGACTCCGGGTTCCATCCGGGCCGCCGGTGGTCGTGTGGTTACCTATGGCGCTCCGGTGCTTCCCGGGGCCATGTTCATGCTCTCCTTTCTTGATGACATTCCCGTGGTTGGTCTTCCCGGCTGCGTCATGTACCACAGGGCCAGTATCTTTGATCTTATTGTGCCACGGCTCCTGGCAGGGGAAAAGGTTGACAGAGCCACCATTGCAGGCATGGGCCATGGCGGTTATTGCTCAAATTGCAAAAACTGCAGGTTTCCCATCTGCGGATTCGGGAAATAGGAATAGTACGGGGTGTTGCCCCAGGATTTCTAACCATCCGTATCCATAATCCTGGGCCTCTATTGAAAAATGAATTTACAAAAAGAGTTTTTCACTATTAAAATAAACGCATTGGAAAGTTTTTTATGCTTACCTTTGGACAAAAATATTTCAGTGTTAAATTTTTCACTATCTTCATTCCTGTGATTATTTTTATTTTTTTGTTGGTGGGCAATATACACTCCTGGCGGACTGCACGAAAACTCAGTTTTCAAATGACCCAGAATCAATCTGCATCGGTTGCCGAAGAGCTTGCCTTAAGAATGGACCTGCTGCTCCAAAAAAGCAGCAGGGGACTTGCCCTGCTTTCCAATTTGTGGCGGGAAGCGCCGGTTACCAATCAGAGAGAAACGTTTTTGAAATGGGCAAACGATCTGGTTGAAACAGATCCCACATTTGATATGATCCTGTATCTGGATCCAGACAATGTCATGATGGTGACACCGTCAAGCAGTTCCACTCCCCTGGTGGGGCTTGATATCCAAACCCGTCCGGCCAAAGAGGATTTATTTAAAACCTTAAGAAAATCCATTGCCCCATTAGATGCACCGCCAACCGCACGGTTAACCTCAAAGGGTGGGTTTGTGTTATGGTTTCCCGTTTTAATTGAACTCCAGGGAACCTCATCCGTGGCTGGCACCATTGCCGGAGCGTTGAATCTAAAAAGATTGCTCGGAAAAGCGATGACACCGTCCGTGGACAAAGCGTTTTTGATTAGGACGGTTGTCGGCGGTCAAACCGTTTTAACCCCTTCAGACGATCTTCCTGAAAAAGATGACGTAATCTATGACCTGATCGGCCAATCCGGGGTAAACATCATGGGAATGGATTTCGCGGTTACCGTTTGGCCCCGGGGCGGCGGTGCCTATAAGCAACTTGCAGCCAGTGATCTGATGCGCCTTATCATAATGGTCGTGTTGTCCATGTTAGTCTCATCACTATTGGGCTTTTCACTCTATACCTTGGACCGGGTCAAACGAAACCAGATGCACAGGCAAAAAGCGGTCCAGGCACTGGCACAAAGTGAGCAGCGATTCAGAGCTATCTTTCAACAGGCAGGTGTTGGAATCATACAATGCGGCTCTGACGATAAAATTCAGCATGCCAATGACACCCTGTGCAAAATTTTAGGGTATACCCCGCAAGAATTGATCGGTCTTCGCTACCAGGCGTGTGGGTTTCCCGAAGACCAGACTGAAACCATGGTCAGACTGCAAAAAATGCTGGACGATAAAACTTACTCCGGTCTTTTCAACAAGCGTTTGCGCCATAAAGACGGCCGCCCCATCTGGGTGAGGATGACCACCTCACTGATTCATTCGGAGGGAGGGGAATATCTGTATTCTATTGATGTCATTGAAGATATCACAAAGCAGCATAAACTTGAACTTCAGCTTCGCCAGGCACAGAAAATGGAATCCATCGGTATACTGGCCGGGGGAATCGCCCATGATTTTAATAATATTTTAGGTTCCATCCTTGGGTTCACCCAGATGACTCTTATAGATTCATCCCTTGAGACCAAGTCCCGAAAACGGCTTGAACAGGTGTACAAAGCGGCCACTCTTGCCAAGGACCTGGTCCGTCAGATTCTAACCTTCAGCCGGCGTAGTGATGATGCGCCCCGGGCCATCCTGGTTTCACCCATCATAAAAGAGACGTTAAAATTTTTAAAAGCGCTGCTGCCGGCCAATGTTGATATCCGCCAGGATATAACCGGGGCAACAGGTACAGTCATGGCCGATCCGACACAGATTCACCAGGTGTTAATGAACCTGTGCACCAATGCAGCTCATGCCATGACTCCCCAGGGCGGTATCCTGACCGTACAGCTATACAGACAGAAAATTACGTCAGATGATATCCTGGAGCTTGATCTTGCCACCGGCGAATATATGGTCATCGCTATTACAGATACCGGAACCGGAATAGATCCTTGTTTCATTGACCGTATTTTTGAACCTTATTATACAAGTAAGGAAATTGGTGAGGGCACCGGTATGGGACTTGCTGTTGTCCACGGCATTGTCAAGGAATACCAGGGCAAAATACAGGTGGAAAGTACACCTGGAACTGGCAGCGCCTTCACGGTGTATCTGCCTGAAGTTTCCATGGAAGCACAAACGGGGCCAGAACGTATCCAACCGATTCCCCGGGGCAGGGGGAAAATGCTTTTGATTGACGACAATGAAACGCTGCTTGCCGTTGGGCAAGAGATGCTTGAATACTTGGGATATCGTGTTGAAACATTCTCAGATCCGTTAAAGGCTCTTGAAAGAATTCAAAAAAATCCAAAAGATTTCGAAGGAGTGATTACCGATCTAACCATGCCCAAAATGAATGGTATCGAACTTGCCGGGAAAATTTTATCACTGGATCATAACATTCCCGTTATCTTGTGTACCGGTAACAGTAAAAATATCAATTTTGATGAAATACGCCGTTCAGGTATTCACAGCCTGCTTGTAAAACCTTTGATTCTTGAAGAACTGGCGCCGTCAGTAAAAGCAGCGGTCAACTACCCCTCCTCAATCAGAGATTTAGAAGGGGACTCCTTGGCGAAAAGTTGAAATCCTGAACTGAGTATGTAATAAAGATGAAAAAATAACACCGAATCTGTTCAGGACGAGAATAAAATGGCCCAAAAAAAATACCCGGCAACCATACTCATTGTTGATGACGACATCATTTTTTGCAGTATGCTCGAAGACCTGCTCCAGCAAATGGGTCATCAACCTGAAATCTGCCACCGCATTGATGAATGCAAAATAAAGCTCAATCAACAGACCTGGGATCTGATCCTGCTGGATGTGGGCCTGCCCGATGGCAGTGGCCTAAGCCTACTGCCTTTTATTCGGCAAATCCCTAAAGCACCGGAAGTGATCATCATTACCGGTGATGGAGACGCCAGCGGTGCTGAGCTTGCCATTACCAACGGTGCCTGGGATTATCTGGTTAAAACAACCGCCTTAGAACGGATTAATCTGACCGTGGCAAGGGCGCTTGAACACCACCGGACGTCCATGCAGCTTCGGGCATTAAAAACCTTAGACGTGGGCGGTATCATTGGAAAATCCCCTGCTCTGCATAGGTGCCTGGACCAGGTAGGCCAGGCTGCATCCAACAATTTCAATGTGCTTATCACTGGACAAAGCGGTACCGGTAAAGAGCTGTTTGCAAGAGCCATCCATGCCAATAGTGACCGTGCCATGGGCCAGCTTGTGGTTGTGGATTGTGCCGCCCTGCCGACAACCTTAGTGGAAAGCGTTCTTTTCGGGCATGTTAAAGGCGCATTTACAGGAGCCGATCATGATGTTGAAGGTCTTTTCAAATCAGCGGACGGGGGCACTCTTTTCATGGATGAAGTCGGAGAGTTGCCCTTGGATCTTCAAAGAATCTTTTTACGGGTTCTCCAGGAAAAATCCTTCAGACCCGTTGGGTCAAGCCGGGAAATCCCCAGCGATTTCAGGCTCATTGCAGCTACCAATAAAAATCTGGACGACCGGGTTAATAAAGGACTCTTCCGAGAAGACCTGTTATTCAGGTTGCAGTCCATGTCCTTAAACCTACCGCCGTTAAAAGACAGGGGCGATGATTTAGACATTCTGGTGACCCATTTTCTGGATGCCATGACCCGTGGAAACCAAACATCCTCCAGCCAGTTTTTAACGGGTCTTACTGCCTATGACTGGCCTGGTAATATCCGGGAATTGATCCACGTACTGGAGTCAGCCGTTGCCGCTGCATCCGGGGAATCCCAACTGATTTCTCAGCATTTGCCGCCAAAATTAAGAGTTTTATTGGCCCAAAAGGGGATGGAGCAGGCTAAGTTACAGCCTGCTTTAGAAACGGACAATGATCCGCTGCCCCCCATCAGGGAATACCGTCTTGAACAGGATAAAAAATACCTCACCCGTCTGATTCAGGCAGCAAAAAAGGATATGCAACAGGCTGCTATGACGGCGGGATTGTCCCTGTCCCGGTTGTATTCGCTTTTAAGGGAGCATGGTTTAAAATCTTGAATCCAAAGATAAACCCGATTCAGTTAAACCTTTCCGGAGACAATCTGCCCAGCAAAGGTGGATTCAATTTTCTTTTAGCTTTTGGTGTCATAAGTATTTATTTGTTGATTTTAGGAGGTGGGTTTTATCTTCCCATTTTATAAAACTCTTCATCCGGACGAACTTTAAGGACATTCATCATACGGTTCGAGAGATTGTAGAGCGCTGTAACTCCGGCGACATCCCAGATATCCTCATCGGACAGACCATGCTTGTGAAGGATTTTAAAGTCTTCCTCGTTAATTGATTTTGAGTCAAAAGACACTTTCATGGCAAAATCAATAATAGCTTTTTCGCGTGGAGTTATATCCGCCTCTCTGTAATTTGCAGTAACCTGGTCGGAAATAAAGGGGTTACCGGTAGCAAGACGTAAGGCGGCACCATGAGAAACAACGCAGTAGGTACATCCGTTGGCAGCAGATGTAGCAATCAAAAACATCTCTTTTTCAGCTTTGCTGATACCACTTTCTTTGCCGTTAAATGCCTGGTTGTAAGCACCGAAAGCCTTGAGTTCTTGCGGTCGGTGGGCAAGTGCGGCAACAATATTCGGGACAAATCCCAATCTCTTCTCTGCGCCTGTAAAAATTTTTTTCACATTTTCTGGAAGTTCTTCTATGGATGGAACCGGGAAGCGGCTGATAGGTTTTTCAGCATACGCTTTTTCAGCTACTTCTGTGCCTTCTGCGAAACTATTTGTGCCAAGAACAGTTAATGCAAGTACTGCGATAATAAGAGTGCTGATAAGTTTTTTCATTTGAATTTCCTGATTTATGTAAGAATTATTTGTTGTTGAGTTAACTATTAAAGGGAGCCGTTCAGATAGATCAAAGCCCCCTTGTGGAGAACCTAACGCCCCATTTTGTAAAATTCGTCATCCGGACGAACTGCGAGAAAGCTCATCATCCGGTTAGACATGTTGTAAAAAGCGGTGAGGCCGGCAACGTCCCAAATGTCCTCGTCAGAGAGGCCGTGACCGCGTAGGGTTTCAAAATCCCCTTCATTAATAGATCTGGAATCATTTGTTACTTTCATGGCAAAATCGATCATCGCTTTTTGCCGTGGGGTAATATCAGCACTGGTAAATTTATCTATTTATTGTTTTTGAGTTGCGCCCAGGATTAGACTGGTCGTCTACTTTGTGGGCAAAAAAATATTACTCTATTATCACATTTTACTTGGGTAACGATTCGGTTATGAAGTGTTTTATGGCCTACTTTGATTAAATCTAATAATGTCCATTGTTAATTTTCATTACTAATTTTGCTAATCCATTTTTTTTAATGATCTATATCATAAGGCTGTTGACTCTGGACTTAATACGATCCACAGCCTGACGGATTGGTCCTGAATTGCGATTGATAACTGCACGCTGCGTTGCCCCAGACCAGAGATCCTGAATCAATTCTGCTTCTGATCGTGTGTCCAAATTATCGGGAAGTAATTTTTTTTCGATTGCCTCATCGAGAACGTCTTGAAAAATTTCAATCCAGTCCTCAAATCCTTTAGCGAGTTCCTTTTGCATAGATTCGCTTAAACCTGTAACTTCTGATGCCATCTTGAGAACCAGGCAGGGGAATTTTCCGTCTATTTCCTGAATGTATGCGAGACCTCCATCCAGGTAGTCAAACAGCCGACGAACAGGATCTGCCTCCAATTCTGCAGAAATTAACATCTCACGTTTTCGTGCAGTGGTACGCCCTATGTAGTGCCTCAGTAGCTCGACTCCAAAATCATCCTTGGATTTAAAATAATGGTAAAACGAACCTTTAGGTACCTTTACTGCAGTGAGAATCTGGTTTAGGCCAACAGAATGAAAACCTTTCTCCAGCATGATCTCTTCTGCTGCATCCATGATACGTTCTTTAGTTGGTTTGTTTTTTTTATTATTCATAATGAGCGATAATAGACCAGTCGTCTATTAATTGCAAGCTAAAAAATGACGACCCATAAAAATTATAAAAGTAAGGAAATTTTGGCATCCTTCAGAAGTACTTTACAGTTTCTTGGATCATTCCAGATTTGTAGGGGCTTTTTCCCAAAAGACTGTAAAATAATTGTATCTGTTCAGCAGCACCCCATTTTCACCCATTCAGGCCTTCTCGAATAGCAATAGTATGCTTCGAAGTCCTGACTGGGCGAATATGGGGCACTGCTAAACAGATACTGAGCAGTGATTTCCCCAATTTTGGGGTGCTATCTGAATAGTTACAAATAATTTTGGGCTCATATGAAGGATGCCAAAATTTTATATGCAGCATAGCGATGATAGATCATGCTTGTTTATGCCCTCATAAATTTGTGCTCACATTCTGTGTCTGGTTGAAAGGGGCGAAGATGCTGCCTATCACTTATGATATTTTTCCTGTTTTTTAGAATAAAGGAATTAAATATAGGAAAGACACCTGCTTTTAATCCTCCCTCCACATTAACATTTTTTAAAATCCTTTTGGTTTCAATAGATTACAAACACGGCCAACCTATATCCACAGATGGTATGCTTATTGCTGTCCTATTTGCTTAGGAACCAGTCTTAAAAAAATTACCCATTTCAGAGCACACCATGGTTGAAGGATAGTTTGCCTTTATTTTTAAATGGTATGCTATTTCGGACTTATTCCTTAAATACAGCAGGATATAATTTCAAACCCGGAGCAAGGTTAATTAATATGGCTGAAAATGAAAAACTCGTTGTCCGTGAAATTGAAAACACCTGGATCAAGCTATCCGACGGATGCTGTTTGGCAGCCCGGATCTGGATGCCGGAAAATGCAGAAACAAAACCGGTTCCGGCCATTCTTGAATATCTGCCCTATCGAAAAAGGGATGGTACCACCATTCGGGATGCCCTGACACATCCTTATGTCGCTGCTGCCGGATATGTTTGTATCCGGGTGGACATGCGGGGCAATGGAGATTCCGACGGACTCATGGAAGACGAGTACACCCGGCAGGAGCAGGACGATGCGCTGGAAGTCATTGACTGGATTTCCAACCAGCCCTGGTGTTCCGGAAATGTTGGGATGATCGGTATTTCCTGGGGCGGGTTTAACGGCCTTCAGGTGGCTGCAAGGCAGCCCAAAGCGCTTAAAGCGGTTATTTCCATGTGTTCCACCGATGACCGGTATGCCGACGATATCCACTACATGGGCGGCACCCTACTCAATTACAATCTTGGCTGGGCTGCAGTTATGCTGGCCTATTCATCAAGGCCCCCGGATCCGGTCATTGTCGGGGACGAGTGGCGGGATATCTGGATGAATCGCCTTGAAAATCTGCCTTTTCTCATCAAGCCCTGGCTGGAACATCAACACCGTGATGATTATTGGAAGCACGGTTCTATCTGTGAAGACTACACCGCTGTCAAGGTGCCTGTTTTTCTGGTGGGCGGCTGGGCCGACGGATACTCCAACACCGTTTTCAGGATGTTGAAAGGACTAAAATGCCCGGTCACGGCCCTTGTTGGCCCCTGGGGCCACCTGTATCCCAATTTTGGAAAACCTGAGCCTGCTATTGGTTTTCTTCAAGAATGCATAAGATTCTGGGATCACTGGCTCAAGGACCAAAAAAACAGTATCATGGACGAACCGGTCCGCACCTATATTCAGGACTCCGTGCCCCCCAAGGCCATGTATGACCACATGCCGGGAACTTGGGAAACCCATTCGGCCTGGCCTCCGCCCAATGTGAGTTCACGTTCCCTTTACCCGTGTGAAGGCGGGCTTTGCGACACGCCTGGAAAAGACCTGATTGATATTCAGACCCCCCAAACTCTGGGAAAAACCGGTGGAAGATGGTTCTCCTTTGGTGTCAAACCGGATCTGCCCACGGATCAGTCTCCAGACGATAAAGACGCTGTGGTATTTGAGACTGAACCGCTGGAGGATGATGTGGTGATCTGCGGGGCGCCGGTGCTGAAAATCAGGCTGAGCTCAGACCAGCCCTTTGGTATCCTGTGCGCCCGTGTCAGTGATGTCCGGCCCGACGGCAGCATTACCCGAATGAGTTACGGACTCATCAACCTGACCCATCATGCAAGCCATGAAACGCCTGAACCTCTTGTTCCTGGCAAATTTTATACGGTCCGTCTTCAATTGAACGAAACCACTTGGTGCCTGCCCAAAGGGCACGGCTTAAGGCTCTCGCTTTCCAACACCTATTGGCCCATGATTTGGCCTTCACCCGGAAAGACCACCCTGACACTGGATGAGTCACAGACCTGCCTTGAGCTGCCGGTCCAGGATCATGCATCCCCGCTGTCACATCCCTTTCTCGAACCTGAGAACGGGCCAGCTCTGGAGCAGGCCTGGATCAGGCCTTCCAGCGGGGCATGGACCGTGGAGGAGGATATGGAAACCGGAAGTCTGACCACCCATATTCTGGATGATTACGGAGACCGGATCATTTCCAAACTCGGTCTTCGCACGTCCCTTAAAGGGACGGAAGCCTGGAAAATAAGTCCGGATGACCCTTTAAGTGCAACGGCTGATATTTATTTTGAAACCCTGACGGGCCGGGCTGACTGGCAAATCACCACACAGGTATCCACACGAATGAAGGCAGATGAAACTCATTTTCATATCACCGCCAATGTCATTGCGCTGGAAAATGGAAAACAGATTTTTCATAAGAGTTATAATCATGCCATAAAACGTAATCTAGTATAGTACAGCTCGGCATAAGTTATGTGAAATTTTTTCTCAAGCAACTACCTATGGAGAGCTTGAAAAATCGTCTCCAAAAAGCGCAATGAAATTTGCGCTCAACTGTACTCGTTCTTTCAGAGTGTTGCCGGACAGACGGGCACATGCTCTTTAAATTTTTTTAGACAGGCCACCCAATGACTGGAAAAAAGATGAAATGGATTCACCCACCAATCAGCCGACGTCAATTTTTTAAGACTACAGCCGTTGGAGCAGCTGCAATGACCCTGCCCAAAGTCCTGTGGGCCAATGGGAAAAAAATCTTGAAGGTCAGGGATTATGCCCCGGCAAAAAGCTTTGATCCTGCCTTTCACTCAGGTCTTCCAGAAGAAAGTGTCCAACATGCCATCTACAACAAATTGATCAGCTATACCCCGGGTGATTCATGGGAATGGCGTCTGGAAGCCGCAAACTCCATGACCCAGGTGGACCCAACCCATATTAAATTTGAATTAAAAAAAGGCATAGAGTTCACCAACGGATATGGAGAACTCACGGCGGAAGATGTTAAATTCAGTCTGGAACGACACCTGGATCCAAAACTCAAATCTCAACTCAAAGGAGACCTGGGCAGTTTCAGTCATGTTAACATTTTGGACAGGTATTCCGGTGTAATTGTTCTTAACCAGGCCTTCAAGCCCATCTGGATGGCGGGACTTGCCTATATGGCTGGGAACATTATTTCCCAAAAGGCAACCCTTGAAAAAGGAGGCACCTTTACCGAACCGCCCTGTTCTTCCGGCCCATATAAGTTTAAATCCTGGAATCCCAAACAAGGAACGGTCCTTGTAAAAAATGAACTATGGAAAGGTGAACCTGGTGATTTCGATGAAATTCATGTTATTGTCATTGATGATGAAAAAACGGCCGAAATAGCCTATGCGGCAGGTGAACTTGATTATACAAGGATTTCAATGTCAAGCTTGGGAAGTTATATTTCATCTCCCCAGCCAAACTCCACCCTGATTACCAAACCCAGCCTCCACTATGTCTGGTTGGGGATGAACGTTGAAAACGACATCCTTAAACATAAAAAGGTCCGAAAAGCCATCCAGTATGCCATTGATGTTGAAGCGATCCTTGAAGCCTCTTATTTTAGTGCGGCAAAACGTGCCACCGGCATACTGGCACCTGGTATTATCGGTCACCGATCATCCAATTTGATCACCAAACCCGATGTGGATAAAGCCAGGGCATTACTCACAGAAGCTGGGTACGGCAACGGCTTCGATCTGACCATTGATCTGCTCAATAAGACGACCTTTATCACAACTGCCCTTGTGATCCAGTCTTCCCTGGCCCAGGTGGGTATCAACCTTATTATCAATGTCCATGATTCCGGAACTTTCTGGACTTTAGGAGATGCCTCCAAGAGTAATGACTGGGAACGGATACAGTTGATTTTGAACCGGTTCTCCAGCGTACCGGAACCCTACTATGCTACCCAATGGTTTATAAAAAAACAGATCGGCGTCTGGAACTGGGAACGATTCAATGATGAAAAATATAATTCACTGCACACTGCTGCGGCAGTTGAAACCGACCCAGTAAAATTAGATACAATGTATCAGCGAATGATGGACTTGATGGAGGAGAGCGGGGCCTATACCTTCCTTACCCATGAAGCTGTTCCGTCCCTGTACAAAAATACCATTAAACCCGCCTTAAGACCGGACGGCGTTCCCATGTGGCGGTTTTTCAAGTCTGCGGGTTGAACAGGCCGTTTAAATAAATTTAAGTGCATAAAAAATCAAACCGGAGAATTATCTGTGATTTAAAGAGATAAAACAGAACGACAAAAGTCAGGAAACATAAACAATCTAACCAATCAGGAGACCCATTTATGTTTAACAAGACAAACGCGTCAGAGCATCCACTAAATCGTCGTAATTTCTTAAAAATGTCAGCCGCTGTCGCTGCTGCTGGCATATGTCCCATTCTTCAGCCCGGGGTTTTGTGGGCGGCCGAGGGGGGGATTCTTAAAATTCGGGATTATTCGGATATTAAAAGCCTTGACCCGTCATTCTTTTTGTCTGTGCCGGAAGAGAATATCAATGCCTGTATTTACAATAAGTTGATTGCGTTTAAGCCAGGTCGAAAATGGGAGTGGGAACTACAGGCAGCCAAATCCATCCAGCAGGTCGACCCGACCCACATCGCATTTGAACTTAGGGAAGGGATTATGCACTCAGGTGGTTTCGGTGAAATGACGGCCGAAGATGTTAAATATTCTTTTGAGCGGATTGCAGATCCGGCCAATAAATCCCCCAATATTGACGACTGGGGCCCCCTTGAAAAAGTAGAAGTGACCGGGAAATATACCGGGACAATCGTTTTTAAATCACCGTTCCAGCCGGTTTGGTGGACCACTCTGCCCTATACCACCGGTAATATCATCTCAATGAAGGCCACGGAAAAGGTCGGCGGTAAATATTCTACTGATCCGCCCAGCTTCAATGGCCCATACATGCTCAAGGAATGGAAGCCTAACCAAAGAACCGTGCTAACAAGAAACCCTGTGTGGAAAGGACCCAAATCTTACTTCGACGAGATTCGAATTTTTCCCATTGACGATGAGAAAACCGCTGAAATTGCTTTAGAATCCGGTGATGTTGATTTTACCCGGTTAAGTATCCCCTCTCTTAAAAATTATACCAAAACACCTCCCAAGGGAGCTAAAACGGAGAAATTCCCTTCCCTTTACTGGCTGTGGATGGGAATGAACCAGGACAACGAAGTCCTTAAGGACAAACGCATCCGGAAAGCCGTCCAGATGGCCCTGGACAGAAAAACCATCGTAGAAGCGGCTTATTTCGGTTTTGCCGAAGTGGCCAACGGTAATGTACCGGCAGGTCTTTTGGGGCATCGTAAAAAAACTACCCTGCCTGATAAACCGGACTACGAAGGTGCTAAAAAACTATTGACCGAGGCCGGATACCCCAATGGTCTCGATCTTACCCTGGAGGTTTTGAACAAGTCCACTTTCAACACCATTGCCCAGGTCATACAGGCCGTCCTTTCTCCGGCCGGGATCAGGGTTCAGATCAATATTCACGACAGCGGAGCCTTCTGGGTTTTGGGCAGTGAAAAAGACTCAGACCGCTGGAAGAGTATCCAATTGATTGTGGGCCGATTTTCAGGTGTTCCAGATCCCTCTTATTATACCCGGTGGCATCTTTCCAGCCAGGTGGGTATCTGGAACTGGGAACGTTTCAGCAACGATGAATATGACAAACTTGACAAGATAGCCCTGGGGGAAACCGACCAGGAAAAAAGGGCAGCCATGTACGTCAGGATGCAGGAACTTTTGGAAGAGTCGGGCTGCGTCACTTTCATCACCAATGAAGTTATCCCAGTGGCATACAGGGACGACATAAAACCGGCATTCCGCCCGGATGGAACCCCGCTGCTGCGTAATTTTAGTAAAATTTAAGGAGAGCTGCCCTAATGTGGATTTATCTGGCAAAAAGAACGAGTCTGGCTGTTGTCATAGTCATTATTGCCATCAGCCTGTTGTACAGCATGATACTCATGGTGCCCGGTGATCCCACCGCAGTGATTCTGGGTCCCAGATCAACGCCTGAAATGAGAGATGCCCTTCGGGCTGATATGGGACTTGACAGACCGGCTATCGTCCAGGTGGGCAGTTTCATCCTAAAGGTTTTTCAAGGCGATATGGGGACGGATGTGTTTACCAACCGACCGGTTTCTCAAATCGTATTTGAGCAATTGCCCTATACGATGATCTTGATTTTTGCTGGAATTTCCTGGGCCATCGTACTTGGAATCCCCTTAGGGTGTTATTCAGCGCTTAACCGTAACAGTTTTATTGATAAGCTGACCGGCATTTTCAGTGTCGGGACCATTGCCATTCCCGCGTTTGTCATTGCACTTTACGGGCTTCTTCTCTTCGCAGTCCAGCTCCAATGGCTTCCGGCCATTGGGGCCGGTGAAGAAGGCGACCTTGTGGATCAGATCAAACACCTGATTCTACCGGCCTTTGCCATAGGACTTGGCTGGGTCGGTTACCTGTCACGCCTGGTCCGGGCATCTATGCTGGAGGTCCTGGGGGAAAACCATATCCGCACGGCCCGTGCCTTTGGGTTGCCCGAAAAGCTCATTGTTTTTCGATACGCTTTAAAATTGGCCATCCTGCCCACCGTCGCTCTCATGGGGGTGGGGGTGGGGTATCTGCTATCGTCCTCGGTTTTTGCGGAGATTGTATTTGCCCGTCCCGGTATTGGGAAGCTCATCTACGAGTCTGTGTTAACCCGGAATTATCCCATTATCATGGGCAGCGTTTTGATTACGACAATTATTTTTGTACTATGCACCATGATGGCCGATATCATCAATGCGATTCTTGATCCACGTATGAGGGAGAACTTGTAATGGAAACGACAAACACTTCCACGATTCGGGCGAAAAAATCAGAGTTGTATATTTTTATCGCCCGTTTTGCCCGGGATCCCTTGGGGCTTTTCGGACTGATTCTGGTGCTATTGATGGTCTTAAGCGCTATTTTTGCCACCTGGATCGTCCCCTATGATCCCATTGCTCTGGATATTATGCATCGTCTGGAGCCGCCTTCAATGGAACATATCATGGGCACGGACCAATTGGGCCGGGATGTCTTTTCCAGGGTTATCATGGGCGGCCGCATCGCCTTGAAGGTGGCATTGATATCCATCTCTGTCGCGCTGAGTTGTGGTCTTTTGCTGGGGCTGATTGCCGGATACGGATCGGTATGGGTGGACCGGCTGATGATCACGTTTTTTGATACCATCCGTTCTTTTCCCACCATTATTTTTGCCCTGGCCATTGTGACCCTGGTAGGCCCGAGTTTAAATACCATCATCCTGGTGGTGATCATCACCACCATACCTGTATATGGACGTATTGTCAGAGCCCAGGCCCAGTCCATGAAGAACAATGAATTCATTCTTGCCGAACGGGCCATGGGTGCGGGGGTACCCAGAATCCTATTGGTGCACATGCTACCCAATATCATTGGGCCGCTGCTGATTATCGCCTCCATGGATATCCCCGCTGTCGTGACCATTGAAGCGGGATTGAGTTTTCTGGGGGTCGGTATTCGACCTCCCACACCCAGTTGGGGCAGCATTTTAAACGACGGGTACTCCTTTATCCGGAATACGCCTTGGTTGATCATAGCAGGTGGGATTCCACTGATTTTGACCACACTTGGGTTTACCTTTCTGGGTGAATCACTTCGGGACATTTTTGATCCTAAACTGAGTAAGGATATATAAATGACGAACTCAAGCCACACAAACGTGTTGGATATTCGTAACCTGTCCATTGAATTTTCCACCACCCGGGGCCGGTTAAAGGCGCTGCGCGATGTGACGCTCACCGTACCCAAACAGAAAATTGTAGGATTGGTGGGAGAGAGCGGCTGCGGGAAATCCACGGTTATTTTTTCCATACTCAACCTTATGGCGGAAAACGCGTCAATTACCAATGGTGAGGTTGTTTTTGAAGGCCAGGATATCTTGAAAATGTCTGCCCAGCAATTGCAAAGTTTGCGGGGAGACCGGATTTCCATGGTATTTCAAGATCCCATGACCTCACTTAACCCGGTGTTGAGCATTGAAACCCAAATGATCGATATCCAGTACAGGTCCTCTGCAAATAAGAAAGAAAAACGAAAACGTGCCGCCGATATGCTGGATCATGTGGGTATACCCGATGCCATTCATCGGCTCAAAAGCTACCCCCACCAGTTTTCAGGGGGAATGCGCCAGCGGATCTCCATTGCCATGGCCCTGTTGGCCAAACCGGCTCTGCTGTTGGCCGACGAACCCACCACGGCCCTTGATGCCACTCTGGAAGCACAGATTGTTCATCGTTTGCGGCAATTGCAAAAAGACCTGGCCTGCTCGATTCTTTTTGTGTCCCACCATTTAGGGCTCATTGCCGAGCTATGCGACCAGGTCGTGGTGATGTATGCCGGAGAAGTGGTGGAGGCAGGAGATGTGCGTGATATTTTTCATCGGGCAGCCCATCCATACACCCAGGCACTGCTGGAATGTGATCCGGCCCGCATAGAAAAAGCCACACGGAACCTGCCGACAATTCCCGGAGACATTCCTGATTTGGTCAACCTTCCCAGTGGCTGTATTTTTCAAAACCGGTGTTCGAAAAAAGTTAAAGAATGCACGACTTCATCACCGCCGGGGTACCGCATCAGCCCTACCCATACGGCAAACTGTTTTCTACTGGCCAAAGGAGATGACATATGACGGCTCTACTTGAAGCTGAAAATATCCGGATCCGTTTTCGCAGTAAAAACAAGGTTCGTGCGTTACTGGATCGTGACCCGGATCCATTCATTGACGCGGTTTGCGGTGTTTCGTTAGATATTAAAGAAGGAGAAACCGTAGCGCTTGTGGGAGAGAGTGGCGCGGGTAAAACCACCCTGGCCCGTTCAATCATCGGTCTTGAAACACCCCAGGAAGGCAGCATACTTTTTCAGGGCCAGCAGCTATGCGGTCTGCCCGACCGTGCTTTTAAACCTTTTCGCAAAGATATTGCCATGATGTTTCAAGATCCCATAGGGTGCTTAAGCCCCCGGCTTAAGGTACGGTCTCTGGTCACCGAGCCTTTTAAAATTCATGGGATTAAAAATATTGATGTTAGGGCTGAAGCCATACGGCTGCTGGAAATGGTCGGGCTCACCGAGGCCTTTGCTGGACGATATCCCCACCAGCTCAGCGGTGGCCAGGCCCGCAGGGTGGGGGTGGCACGTGCTTTGGCCCTTTCTCCCAAGCTCATTGTGGCCGATGAACCCACAGCCGGGCTGGATGTGTCGGTTCAGGGTGAAGTGTTAAATCTCATGGCCAGACTCCAGGATGAAACAAAGGTCAGTTTTCTGATCATTACCCACAATCTGTCCATTGTGCGCCACATCAGCCATCGTATGGCCATCATGTATCTGGGCCGCTTTGTTGAGCAGGGAAACTCCCAGGACATTTTTGCCCATCCCTGTCATCCCTATACCAAGGGGCTCTTGGCTGCCAATCCTAACCCGGACCCGGATAAACAAAAAGAGCATATTGAGTTGAAAGGAGAAGTGCCCAGCCTGATGAGCCGTCCCTCTGGATGTGAGTTTCATACCCGTTGCCCCTTTGCCCAGGATCGCTGCCAGGTTGAGGCACCCCCCGTTACCGAGGTTATACCGGGTCACCGTATCTCCTGCCATTATCCACTGTAATTAAAAAGAATCAGGTGCTTAAAGAGTAAATATTTGGGTTGGTCATGTAAATGTTTGGGTAGTGCCCCATATTTACCTTAAAGAATACTTGAATAATTGGCGGTCTCCTAATTATATGGATATAAGGCTAAGGCATGTCGTCCAACGACACAACAAAGATTGAAAATGGTACTATGGTGCTATGCCGCCCCCGGCAACTGGCCTGACCGGAACGGGAACGTCGGGGGGTATTTTTGCCCTTCCAGGCTAAAGCACAGAAACTGCGGGCAAGTGTGTCCTCAAACAGAGTCTGTGCTTCTTAACGCCTGGAAGGGCAAAAATCCTCCCCCTTTGGTTCCCAATGTTCCGGTCAGGCCAGCTGCCGGGGGCTCTGTTATCGGCACTTCAGTGCTGTATTTTCTTATAACATACATGGCAGTAAGCACCTGCCACAACGAAAAATGAAACTCCCATAATTACAGTACTGTAGGCTGAGTTTCATATAAAAAATGAATCAGGATAATTGAATGCGTAGAAAAATAACAGGATACGACCTTAAACCATCCCTTGCCCTTGTCAATGGCAACGTGATCACCATTGAGGAAGATAACCCTAAAGCTCAAGCTGTCCTGGTTGGTGGCAACCGGATTTTAGGTGTTGGTTCCACTGAAGCGATAAAAAAAGAGGCTGGCGATGCCCGTGTAATCGATTTAAAGGGGAAAACCGTTATCCCGGGCCTGATTGAACCCCACGGGCACTTTTCAGATTGGGCGGTTTGCCGTTTTTTGGAAGCACGGGTGGATCTTAGCCGCAGCGTTGAGGAGGCCATAGACGCGATCATAAAAAAACGAAAAGAGCTTCCTGAAGGATCCTGGATTCGGGGGTATGGTTTTGACCCGACCAAATGCGAGGATAATCGACACCTCACCCGGTATGATCTGGATAAGGCAGCACCGGAGCAACCTGTTTTTATTTTCCACAACACAGGGCACTGTGGTTATGCCAATAGCCAGGCACTAAAAATTGCTGGAATTGACAAGAACACAGTTCAGCCTTCAGATGGTGTTATCGAACGTGATGAAAAGGGTGAGCCCACAGGGGTTCTGCTGGAACCGGGGGCTACGGATCTTGTGGTCAGCAAAATTCCGGCCTATGATAAAAACGACAATAAAATAGCCTTTAAAAAAGGGTTTGATGCCCTTTTGAAAAAAGGGATCTGCGCCAATCATGACGCCGCTATTGGATGGGGGAAAAATTGTGCCCAAGTCATGGCAGCCTACCATGAACTTGAACAGGAAGATGAGCTGTGGGGACGGGTGTATCTCACCATCATGGAATATGATTTTCGAAAATTGACTGAGAAAGGACTTGGTACGGGATTTGGCTCTGACAAGTTGCGGCTCGGGGGAGTTAAGTTCATCCAAGATGGGTCATATCAGGTTCAAACGGCTGTGCTCACCCAGGGCTACCATGCCGTTGCCGGGGACAATGCCCGGCTTTTAATTGAGCAGGATGTTCTTAATGAACAGACCTGGTGGCACCACAGTCGCGGTAACCAACTGGCCATTCATGCCAACGGGGATGGTGCCATTGATTCCGCATTGATGGCCATTGAAAAATGTATGGAAAGAAAATCCATGGATCTGCGTCACCATATCATTCATGCCCAGACTGCACGGGTGGACCAGTTAAAACGTTTTAAAGAACTGGGTATCGTGGCTAATTTTTTCATCTCTCACATCTGGCATTGGGGGGACGCGCACCACGATATTTATTTGGGACCGGAACGCTCACAGGCCCTTAACCCTGCAGGCGATGCTCAGCGATTGAACGTTCCCTATGTCCTGCACACTGACTTCCCCGTTATGGAACCAGACCCCTTTGAAAGTATCTATTGCGCCTCAGAGCGTAAAACCTCCCAGGGCAGGATTCTGGGAGAAGAACAAAAGATATCCCGTTTTCAAGCCCTCAAAGCATGGACTTTGACGGGTGCTTATTCCAGCTTTGAGGAACAAACAAGGGGCTCCATAAAACCAGGGAAATTGGCCGATCTTGTGATTTTGGATCGGGACATCCTCACGGTTTCCGGTGAAGAGCTGCTTGGAACCCAAGTATTGGGTACGGTTTTTGACGGTCAGTTGCGCCATGATATGCTTTAAGATGATGGTCACAGTGGCTATTATATAAATCCCGGAGATCCACCGGGCGTACCTCGAATTGTATCCAAACCTGACAACAACGAAAAATTCGAAACCCAGGGTGTTCAGGGTCATATCTGCCGTTATCGATCCCTCTGAAACACCTGATACGGAGATTTAAAATTGAAAAATTACACTTTGTTTAAAAACCTTACACTGATCAACGGTATTGCAGATACCCCCTTGAAGAACGCCTCACTGTTGATTGAAGATGAAAAAATTATTTTTGCCGGCAATGAAAATCTGCCGCCTGTTCCCAAGGATATCCCCACTATTGACGGATCAGGCCTTTTTGCCATACCCGGCCTTATCGATTGCCATATTCACTGTGATTTACACGGATTTGCCGATACATTTGAAGAAAACCTGGTGGAAGATAAAGTGCGGACATTAAGAGCCGCAAAGGAGATGACCGACACCCTAAAGGCAGGCTTCACAACCGTGAGGAGTGTCGGGTCTGTCAACCAGATTGATCTTGCTCTCAAGGAGGGGATTGAACAGGGTTTTTTCAAGGGGCCTGATATTGTTGCTGCCGGTAAGATTATTTCCATGACCTGTTCAGGAACCGAATACTTTGACGGTATGTACCGCATTGCCGACGGTGTAGATGAATGTAGAAAAGCGGCTAGAGAGCAACTCAAAGCCGGAGCTGATTTTCTTAAAGTCATGGCCACCGGTGCGGTCATGAATCCGGGTGGGGTCCCCGGAGCCCCTCAGCTTAACGAGGATGAAATCAGGGCCGTTGTTGAAGAAGGGTTAAATCTTGGTAAACATACAGCCGCCCACGCCCATGCAGCGAAGGGAATCATCAATGCCGTCAGGGCTGGGGTCAGAACCATTGAGCACGCCAGCATGGCAGATGATGAGGCGTTGGAAGCCATGGCAAAGGCGGGGACCTATCTTATACCCACCATCAGCTTGCATGATCTGTTTGAAGCCCATTGTGATGAAGTCCCTAAATTTATGCTTGAAAAAAGTCGTCAGATGCAGACGGCCTTCATAGACATCCTTAAAAAAGCGGTTCAGATGGATATCAAAATTGCCATGGGTACCGATGCTGGTACCAACTACAACTTTCATGGAAAAAATGCGGCTGAGATTGTCTATATGGTGGAGAATGATATCCTTTCTCCCATGAAGGCCCTCCAGGCATCAACAAAAACGGCTGCCGAGGCCATCATGAAAGAGGATTTTGTGGGAACCCTTGAAAAAGGGAAACAGGCCGATTTTGTTCTTTTGAACGCCGATCCCATAGCCCGGATCCGCACGCTATCAGATCCTGGTTCCATTGCTGCAGTTTATAAAAAAGGCAGCCCAGTCTGCTTAGATTGATATTTGCATAAGAAAACATAGACCTGTCCCGAGAATATGTTGTGAATTTTATTTTTATCAAATACTTAGAGGTGTTCATGGGTGGGGAATAACATCCAATATCATCCGGTTATGTATTCTCAAACTTTCTTTAATAAAAAACGGCCATGGAACCCGAGGGTTCCATGGCCGTTTTTATTTAACCAGTTCTGATATCCTTCATTTGGCGGTTTACACACATAGGTTTGATTGATCTATGGGAGGAGTCATCCCGCACACAGAAAGTGTAAACCGCTTTTTAAAAAAAAATGAAGGACAATTCTATTTTAACCCAAGATCTATTTTTCCGTGGGGAACTGTTCTTTATAAAGCTTTGCTGCCACCTGGGGTCCCAGCCACAGGCTGGGCAGAAGGATAAAGCCAACAGGCACAGCCGTTATAACGATAAAGGACTGCAGGGCAGAAATACCACCCTTACCAATGGCCAGCAGTACAGCAGCCACAGCACCCATCATGATGGCCCAGAAGACCCGCATTCCCGTTGGGGGATCATCTTCACCGGTCACAGCAATGGAGATGGTCAACGCCATGGAGTCGCCGGTGGTGGTGAGAAATACTACGATGAGCACTAAAAATGCGGGCACCATGATGAAGGGCAACGGCAATTGCTCTACAATGGCAAGCAACGCTGCCGGCAGGCCGTTATCGGTCAGGGCCTTGGACACAGAACCGGGATTGGCCAGCTCATAAAAGATGCCGGATCCACCCAGAACGGAAAACCAGAAGTTGGTGACAATGGGGGCAATGACACCAACGGCCATTACAATTTCACGGATGGTGCGTCCCCGTGAAATGCGGGAGATAAATACAGCCATCATGGGACCATATCCAAGGAACCATCCCCAGAAAAAAACCGTCCACCAGCCAAGCCAACTCGTATCGCCACGGTAAAGGGTCAACAGGGGAAATTCTTTGATATAGGTACCAAACCCAGTGAGAAAGGAGTCAATGATAAACCCGCCGGGTCCCAGAACCAGAATAATGGCGATGAGGGCAACGGTAAGTAAGATGTTGAATCTGCTTAATATCTGAATACCCTTTTGAAGTCCACTGACAGCGGAAATAGTGTAGATGATCACCAAGCCAATGATAATGCACAGCTGGGTGAAGTAGACATCGGGAATACCAAAAAGATGCTGAAGGGAAAAGCTGAGTTGGAGACCCAGAAAACCAATGGGACCGATGGTGCCAGCTGCCACGGCGATAATGGACGCCGCATCAACGGCTACACCCAACCAGTTGTGCATGATTTTTTCACCGAAAAGGGGATACAGTAACGCGCGAGGTTTTAAGGCCATCCCTTTATGATAGTGACTGTACATAAGCACAACGGCGCTTAACGTTCCCAGAATGGCCCAGGCAAGAAAGCCCCAATGTAAATAACTCTGGGCAAGGGCCGGTGCCACCGCTGCCTGTGTGGCAGACTCAATGCCCTGAAAGAGCGGCGGAGTGGAGGTGAAATGGTACATGGGCTCGGCGGCCGACCAGAAGACACCACCGCCAGCAAGCAGCGTACACATGATGATGGAGATCCAGCGAAAGGTACTCATTTCCGGTTCGTCGATGTTACCCAGTTTGATATTGCCGTATTTGGAGCATGCCAATACAATGCTGATCAAAAATGTCATCAGCAGCAGCACCTGCCAATAGGCACCGAAATATTTACATGAAAAGCCAAAGCCTTTATTGACCATTCCCGATACAAAATCAATGTTCACAAGGGCTGCCACAACAAATGCCAGCACGATGCCACCACTCCATCCAAATACAGCCCAGTCAATACCCTTTGATGTTGTTTCCTGTCCGTTTTTCACTGTTACCTCCTTAGTTAGGTTCAATATCTTTTTGACTTTGCCGATTTCAGACCTGAGCCTGATCGACAATAGTGTCAATTTCTTTTTCAATAGATGGAGAAAGGCGATTCTCCGGTGTTGCCTTGATCATCTCTAACATTCGCTCCCGGGCAACCGTGTAAATATCTTTGGCACCGTCTTGTTCCCACAGGTCCCAGTTACGACGTTCCAGCAATCCGGGCATCCACAGCTCTTTTCTAAAATTTTTAAAGGTGTGGGGCTGGGCCAGGAAATTTCCCCCGGGTCCCACATTTTTCATGACGTCCATGGCAATAGTTGAGGTATCCACCACCAGTTCCTTTGTCACGCGTTTGATGCCAGCCATGCACTCATCACAGAAAACAAGATCGGCAAAATCCACCACCATATCCATATCCAGCTGCATGGAATCCAGCAGATCAGCGGCCATGCCCCCCATGGTTCCGATCATGCCAGTTTCAAAACCGGCCTGGGCGTCCAGCTTCTTGGCATCCCGCAGCAGTGAAGGCATGCGAATGGGAAGATCAAGGTGTCTGCCCATCTGGGACATGGCCACTTTGAGAATACCAAATTCTGGGCAGGCCATAGAAATGTTGCCGGTTTTCATGTCAATGCCCCGGGCAAAGCTGGTATATATGAGGGGAGATCCTGGATTGACAAGTTGGGACACCACGATGCAGGCCAGAATTTCTGCATGGGCCTGGGCAATGGTTGCGGCAATGGTGATGGGGGATGAAGTCCCCAGTATGGGGCCAGAACTGACGATGACCGGGATATTCCATCGATTCATCTCCACCATTGAATCAATGGTTTCAGAGCTGATACCAAAGGGAGGCAGGGTGAGCACCCAGCCGGATATAAAGGGTCGTTTACGAAATTCGGCTTCTCCTCCCAGGGCAATGGATGCCATTTTCGCCGCATCTTGAACGCACCGTGCGCCGAACATTCCGCCTGTGATGTGTTTTGTGGTATTCTTTATGGTGGTTGCCCAGGTATACCAGTCGTTATAGGCACCAGGAACTTCCTGGGGCGTTACCAGCCCACCGTTTACACCCACATTGTCAAGCTGATCTGCCATGCGGGTAAGAACGGCAAGGTCCTCATTGGTGGCCGGTCGTTTTAACTGGGTGTGGGGATCCATGACATTTACCGCCATGGTCATACAGGCAAGACTGGGATTATGTGTATTAAAGCTGATATCCTGTGCAGGGTCGCGTGCATAGAGCACCACTTCATCTCTTTTGGGAACGGTGGCAAGGGCCGACTCAACCATTTTTTCCGAAAATTTTACGATATTACCATCCACGATATCGGCACCCGCACTTTTTAAAAGTGCCAGTGTCTCTTCATGGGGCATTTTCATGCCAATTTCACTGAGCATTAAAAGGGACTGGTTATGGAGATAAAGGATCTCTTCTTGTGATAAATACTTTATGGAAGGTTTCATAACGCTTACTCCGTTGTTGATATTTAATTTTTGGAAAGATAGTGTTCAATCTCCCACTATGCTCACTCTTTTCTGGTCATAATCCAACCCTAAAGGGCTGTGTTTAAATAATTGCGGTTTTATAAATCCACATGGGATTTATCAAAAAAGAAATTATAGTGTGCATGAACCCTCTCTAACTCGAAACTTAGTGATATATTATATGCAACAGTGATATATTACATACTCACACTTTGTCAAGCCCAATTTTATAAAGATAAATATTATCTTATGTTCATAAACCTGGCCCCAAAAACTTGATATCGAGTGAGAGCTTCGTGTAGAAATCAAGTCAAAATAAGAGCCAGTGCTGGAAATTTGATTAACAGCAGGATCATTAAAACAATTGCCATCACAAATGGAATAATCCATAAAATAATATCCCGAATACTTCCACTGCCGCGAACCCCCTGGGTGACATATAGGTTTAACCCCACAGGTGGTGTAATCAATGCCATTTCAACCAAAAGGATCATCACCACTCCAAACCAGATAGGATCGTATCCCAGGTTTACAATGATGGGATGAACCACCGGAATGGTTAACGCCATCATTGAGAGCGTTTCAATAAAAACGCCCAGAATGACATACATGCAGATAATGGCGAACAGTGTATTGGCTGGAGAAAAACCAAGGGCATCAATAAACTCTGTAATTTGTCTGGTTACTCCAAGAGAGAGAAAAATAAAATTTAAAAAGTACGCGGCAAACAGAATCAGCATTATCATACCGGTAGTCTTTACGGTACCTTCTGTGGCCTCAACAAATGTCTTCCAATTTAATTTTTTATAATAAGCGGTAATAACGGTTGCAACAAGTACCCCCAAAGCCGCGGACTCTGTTGGTGTTGCAAGGCCAGTATATATGGAACCCAGTACAACAATAAAAACCATAAAAATGGGAACCAGGTCTTTCAGGCTGGTAAGACGTTCTCCCATGGTGGCCTTTGTGCTGTCGCTGCCTACAGAGGGGTTGATAACACAAACCACAAAAATGATGACCATGAAAAGAAGCGCAAGAAGTACACCGGGAACAATCCCGGCCAAGAATAACTTTGGAATAGAGGTATTGGTCAAGAAACCGTATACGATGAGATTAATTGAAGGGGGGATTAAAATACCCAACGTACCGCCAGCGGCAATGGACGCCGCAAAGAAACCTTCATTATATCCAAATCGCCTGCATTCAGGAAATGAAATGGTTCCCATGGTTGCGGCGGTTGCCACACTTGATCCTGACGTGGCGGCAAATATTGCAGAGGATGCAATATTTGCATGTAGCAGCCCCCCCGGTAACCAGGACAACCACTTGTCCATGGCCCTGTAGGTTCTTTGTGCAATTCCCGATTTCACCAGGAACTGCCCAAGCATTATATATAACGGAATGGCAAAAAGATTATAATTTGAACTGACATTCCAGATAACCTCTCCCATGGCTCTATGAAATGGTAAGGTTGAAAATACCTTTGTCAGAACAAATCCCAGATTCCCCATTGCCGCTCCCACCGTCATACTGGCCAGTAAAAACAGAATCAGTACGGTAAGCGTAACAATCCAAATCATTTGTTGTCTCCTCCCTGCCCTTGAATCTTTTTGATATCAATCCCACTTTCTTCCTTAATCTCTTCATCCAGAACGGGGCACCCTGCAAAATCAGCAATTTCTTGAAATTGACGTTGCCACGCCATTTTCAGGATCACCACCGTAAATACAATAACGACGATGAAAAAAAATAAAATCCCTAAAAACCATAATCCCTGAGGTATCCACATGGGTGTCTGAAGGGGGGTGTTGGCCCTGGAGAGTCTTTCAATCGATGTTTTTAAGGTTTTAAAAGTGTAATACGTCATTGGAGACACAAATGAGGCAAGGGCCAGAAAAGAGGTCACATCAAGAAGGCGCTGTAGTCCAAACGAGAGTTTAGTATATAAAAAATCGATTCGGATGTGCCCTTTTTTTATGAGCGTATAGGAGAGTGACCATGCACATATGATGGCGAATGTATAAGCGGATAATTCGTCGGCCCCCTTGGTTGAAATGGAAAAAAACTTTCTTAAAACAACCTCAAGGGCAATAAATAGAGACATGCCCATTAACAAAAAACCACACATAATGACAGACCAGTGTGATACTTTTTCAAGACTTTTTATAATCCCCATCATAAATGTCCTTTATATGCCTTTTCGGCATTTTAAATGTGCTTTTCAAGGGGGGTACGTAAAACCGGTAGTGCTGCAATGGGGCAATTATTTTTGATTTAAAGCCTGTCCACCCACAGGTTTTTTCTGCTTGATACTTGAAGCCTGTTTGCAGGGGCATCCTTATACCTTAGCTTGTTGCAGCACTACCAAACCTATTTTGTTAATTTTGAAAGTTACTTTTTGGGGACCGCTTTTAACCCAACCACCTTTCCGATGGTATTGTTCCAGCGCTCAGTGGCTTCCGGGCCGACCTGTTCAGCATATTTGGGAAGCACATAATCCTGTAATATCTTTTTGGAAAGAGCGATATCTTCATCAGAAACAGCAATTGGCTTCATTTGAGCAGTTGTACCTTCAAACGCACCGGTGGCGGTGAGACGTTCAATGCCTTCGGTTGTTTCAGTCTCAGCCACAGCCCAAGCTGGTCCGATTACACTTTTTTCATAGATTTCCATGAACATTTTTTGTTTTGCATCCCCAAGCCCATTCCAGGTGTCCATGTTCATGACTGATGCCATGAGGGCCCAACCGCCAACTGGAATGGGTTGCAAATATTCGGTAACCTCGCCCCATCCAGCATTATAACCCGGCAGACTCCCGGCGATGGCAGCATCAATAACACCCCGATTCAAGGCTTGAACAACCTCAGAAAATTCTGTTGTAACACCCGTGGCTCCCAGCGCATCCAGAAAAGCCGCTGTTGTCCAACCACTGCCACGCACTTTTTTCCCCTTGAGATCAGCAAGGCCACTTATGGGCACCTTGGAAAAAACCATTTGAGCTGGATAAGGTGTAATACCGAGTAATTTCACATTAAAACAACGTTTAAATGCGTCTTCCATGACCGGTCTGTATGCCCGAACCACCTTATCTGCGGTTTCCAGGTCCCATGACAGTGCCGGCATATCCAGACCAGCCAGTTCGGGACAATCGGAAACAATATAGTTGGTTAATGTGTGCCCCACATCAAAAAGACCATTGTCCATCTGCCGTAACAACCCAACGCCATTAACGTTGATCTGTCCGAGGGTTGAAACAATCTCCGCCGTAAGCTCCCCACCACTTTGTTCTTTAATACCCGCTGACCAGAAAGGTTTTTCAATGTTTTTATGAATGGAGAGAAAACCCCAACTTCCCACGACTCTGAAATGTTCGCCAAATGCTGGCATGGTAAAAAACAAAATCAACAAACCTGTAAAAAAAGTTTTGACCAATTTTCTCATCTTAATTTTCCTTTTTTAAAATGTGTAATCCCGTTTGAGGGCTTCCATGGATCTGTTTTTGTAGTGCAATCCTTTTATTCTTCGTTGTGGTATACCGATTTGTCAGGGTCGTTAATCCATGATAGGTCGCGGTGAGGGGGGTGACTCATATCGGTATTTTATCCACGTCATCCAGGTGAATTCGCTGCTTGATTAACACTTTTCTCATTTGTATCGACCGCAATCATTGGGAATCCTCCCTGATTTTGCTGTGGGAAGACGAGGTGACATAGGTCTGTAGCATAGCTTCTTTACTTTGTTTTAAATGATAACTCATCAAGACTCTGGACTCCATGGTCATACCTTGCCGAACAGCGTTTAGTAGCGTTTTATGTTCACTGAGCACTGCGTCCATCCGCCCCCCAAGTTCCACTGCGTGTAACCCCATGAGATGCATATAATCTCTGATGTTTTGCATGATAATCTCAATACGGCTGTTATCTGTGAGTCTACCCAAGGCAACATGAAAAGAACGATCAAGCTCCACAAATTTACTGTGGGCGTGGTCCTTTGCTGCACAGCACTGAGATTTCAGGATTTCGTCCAGGGTATCAAATTCAAGCAGAGAAGCGATGTGAGAAATTTTTTCCACTGTTGCCAGTTCAAGGGCACTTCGGATTTCAAATATTTCTTCAATATCTTTACTGGAAAATTTTTTTACAATAAACCCTTTGCGTGGCAACAGGGATATCAAGCCCTGGGATGAAAGTTCTAAAAGAGCTTCCCGTACGGGCGTTCTTGAAATTCCCAGGTTTTTCGCTATATGAACTTCGTTGTATGTTTCGTCTATTTTAATTTCACCGGACAAAATTGAGCGCCGGATGGCATTGTAAGCCATTTTCGCAAGGGATTCAGGTTGATTTAAGGGCGTAAAGTTCAGCATGGCTTTCCTTACCGGTTCAGAACCGGAAGTAAAAGGGCTTTTTAACTTATCTTGCAAAACAACATGATCAACGTAACGGTTAAGTTTGGGCAGTCTTCACTTGCCAGTTTACACTTGCTGAAACAAAGTTTTCCATTCTTAAGAACGCACCTATTCAAATATAAACTACAGATAAGGCAGCATGAAGAATCTTTATTTCATAATCGAGCCTAATGCATGTGATATATTACACGCAATATGCCTGTCAAGCTTTTTTTGAAATGTTTATTTTTTGAATTGCTCTGGACCTCTTCCCTTTAGAGTGAACCAGGATGAATTCATCCTGACACTGGAACGCCCTCCGTGTTTCTGGAATTTTTTCCTCACTCCTTTTTTTAAAATATTGTTTTTCAAATAAATTTGAGATATGTGTTTTCAATAACGTTAATAATGATCATTATCTTTAACGTAATAGGGTTTTGCAGAAATAACTTTTTTGCACGTAACAATACCGTATGTTGATGAGCGATGGGTCGAATGGGCTACATGTGGTGAGGAGAACCTGAATGTTTTTATTTCTGCAAGCGGCTCGTAAAATTAGATAATTAACTTAAGATCTGCGAGGATCTTTTAAAAACGGACTGGATTACACCACCAGCCAATTTTACCTGGAGACATGGTGTTTGCCCGATATTTACTTGAAATTAACCTGCATGACCTTGTATTTAAATTCGAGGGCACGGCAGAGGCGTATCCATGGAGTGTTACTTTAATAGAAGGTGTAATATGTTGATAATTGGTCATAGAGGATCTCCTGGGACATCACCGGAAAATACCCTCCAATCTTTTGAAGATGCGGTTCTGTCCGGGGCAGATGCCCTGGAGTTAGACGTACAGATATGCAAAACAGGAGAGCTGGTTGTCATCCATGATATGAGGGTGGATCGCATCACTGATGGGAAGGGGCTGGTCTCCCAACTTACTTTTTCTGAACTGCGTGGCCTTGATGCCGGGGACAAAGAAAAAATCCCCACCCTTGTGGAGGTTCTTGATCTGGTGGATAACCGCATTGAAATTCACATTGAGTTAAAAAGTGCCGGAACCAGTGAGAAAACAGCAGCTCTTTTGAACCAGTATGTTAAAGATGGAAAATACACCTTTGATAACTTTGTTATTAGTTCATTTGATCATCATGAGCTGGTGAATTTTAGAATATTTAACAAAGAATGCCGCATGGCAGCCCTGATGGTGTATATCCCTTTGAATTATGCAGATGTTATTCCGGCGGATAAATTGGATCTTTGGGCCCTGATTCTGAAAATTGACAATGCCAGCCCTGAATTTGTTCGGTCTGCTCATGAAAGGGGTTATAAATTTTTAGTATTCACCGTAGATGATTTGGAAGACAGGGAGATTCTGAGAGATATGGGCGTGGATGGGGTTTTTACCAATTTCCCGGAGAGGTTTGCTTGCTCCTAATTTTTTGCAATTTGGGAGTACCGGTCGGGTGCAATGATCAGAACGGTATGCATTTTTCATAGAACCGGTGGCTCGGAGATATCTTCCGAAATATGGCACGCCACCCGGTTTCGTCCCTGTTCCTTGGCCCGGTACAATGCGGCATCTGCGGCGGTCATCGCCTCTTCAAGGGTCAGTTCCGGTCCGGCAAGGGACATACCGATGGAAATCGTTATGGACAGGGAGATCTCCCCATGATGGATCACAAGGTCCCGGGCCACCCCCTTTACAATTTTGCTGGCCTTATCCATGGTATTTTTGTGGCCTGATTTGATCAGAAGCAGTGCAAATTCTTCACCTCCATAGCGGCAGGCCATGTCGTTTTTCCGGACGTTTCCGGCGATATATGCCCCCAGTTCTCGAAGTACGGCATCTCCACATTCATGTCCATGGGTGTCGTTGACCTTTTTAAAATGGTCGACATCTACCATTAAAACGCCCACGGTATAGTTGTGTCGCACCATGGCCCCAGCCTCACGGACCATTATTTCATCCATGAACCGGCGGTTGTAAAGACCCGTGAGGGGATCCTGTATGGACTGCTGTCTCAGGGTCTCCTGGAGCTGGATATTGGAAAGGGCAAGTCCCAGGTGTTCGCAGATCATGGTGGCCAGGCCCTGTTTGTCGGCCAGGCAGCAGCTTTCGTTTGCCCCGGGGTCTACCGGATTATTTTTCGACTGCATCACAAACAGCAGTCCGGGCCCCTTTCCCTGCACCACCATGGGTTCACATAAAGTGGCCGAGGCGTTAAGTCCCACGGTGTGGTCACATGTCACCGGGTGGCTCTCTTTATTACTGAAGTGGGATTTTCCCTGGCGCAGTGCCCAGCACTGACTGGGAGCAAAGGCTGAAAGGTCCTGGGCCGATGGCCCCCATGAGGCCACGGCATCCAGGTGGTCCCCATGGGCATCATGGATAAGGAGTAATCCCGAGGTACCCGGAAAAAATTTAATCAAGAATTGCTCAATTACCCCAAACACTTCGGATGGGCTATGGCACACCTGCACCATTTCGTTCATTTTTCTAAGGAGGCCCGATTCCATATTTTTTCGATCCAGTTGACGGATCCGTCGTGAAAGCTCCCGGGTTCGCAGGGTCACCCTTTCTTCAAGTTCTGTTCTGGCCTGTTCCAGCTCCCCCCGGGTCTGTTCCAGGGTATTTACGAATCGGTTGTAGTTCTGGGCCACCTCGTCCATCTCCCCGCCCCATCCCAGGGCCATGCGATCTATGGTGTCGGTCCCGGCGCCCTTTTTGAAAATTCCACTCATCACCCGTAACGGTTTTGCCATGCGCAGGCTGATGAGCCATGTCGCCGGAATCATCACCATCACCATGAAAATAATGGCAATGACAATGGAGTACCCAATGGTTTTCAGGGGGCGGTAGAACTCATCCAGGTACCCCGAAGAGGCCACAATCCAATCCAGATCTTTTATGTAACTGAAAATTACCAGCTTTTTCCGAGATGCAGTTTCCCCAGGATTTTTCCAGGGGTAGATGATACGGCCGTTCTTCTGTTGGCAGATTTCCTGGATGAACCGCCTGCCGTTGTCATCGGTGGCATCATAGATGGTGGTGCCCTGGAGTTCCGGATGAATTATCAATCGTCCCCGGGTGTCCATGACAAAGGCGTATCCGGTTTCCCCAAAGGTGATATCCAGAATCTGTTCCTGGAAATCATCCACCTTCAAAAGATCCCGGAATTCACCCCGGTAGCTGGAGACGGATATGATCCAGTCCCAGGGTTGAAAATAGACCATGTACAAGGCCTTGGCACGTTTCTTTTCCTCATCCGGGTTGGCCCAGGCATATTCAATATATCCCTCGCGTTTCTCCTTCTGGATTTGGACAAAGCTGTTTTCTGAAATATCTTTATCTATGAGCCGGTCACTGGGATGTACCTTTATCACCCCGTGACTGTCAATACAGTAGATGTATCCAGATTGTCCGATGGTCTGCCCTGTAAAAAGACGGGCCGCCTGTGCCATGGCATGGTTCTGCGAGAGTTCCCCTGCCTGAACCCGGCGGTACAGGGCAGTCACCATGTCACGGTTCTTTTCTGCAATGCCCCTGAGATAGTTGCGGATGGCGGTATCAACGGCCGTAGTCACCATGGCGTGCATGGTTCTGGTGGAGGTTTTTAACTGGCTTTCAATGTGATTTTCAATGGTGGTGGATACGGTGATATAGATGATGGTTCCACACAGGGACATCAAAAGAAAAAAGGTCAGGGCATAACTTAGTAAGAGCCGGTAGTGGAGGGATGTCTTCTGAAACAGGCGCATACAGGAATCCTTCTTCAGTAAGGATTTTCAAAGTCCGTCACATTAAGGATTTTTCATCATTGAAAATCATTTTTTACAATAATGCCCGACTGGTGGGCACTCTGGAAGGCACAGCTAAGCATTCTCATTTTAAAGGGAAAAGGCACTGAAACGAAACATTACATCAATGAACCTGCCACTGTCAATGATCTGCATCGAAAAAAAAATGCAGGCTGAGGCAATCTGAAACGAGAATTTTGCCTCAGAAAACCTGTGTTATAATGCGTCCATACGTATATGATTTACAAGGAGGGGGCTGTTGGGAGTGGGGGGGATTTCATGGAGATGGATGAATCAGGTGAATTAGAAATTTCGGCATCCTTCATTTTTGAGTTTACACTTATTGGAGCAAAGGGCACATTCCCATTTTCCCGGTTGGAGGTTCAACTCTTTGATTTATCAAGATATTTCATTTTGCATCAATGGATGGTGGCTTAATAAAATCAATGGGTTATATGATGGGCCTGGAAAATGGGAATGCGCCCGGAGCAAAACGCCCATTTTTCAAGAATTATTCCCAAAAAGCTGAGGGTTTTGCAGAAATAACTTTTTCGCGGTCAGCAATGCATCTATTGATGTGTTCGAGGATGCTACGACTATATGTGGCACAGTGAGTCTGAATGTTCTATTTCTGCAAGCAGCTCGACTGTAAAGTGTTTTTGGGATCATATGAAGGATGTCGAAATCCCCCCTGCTGATTTTTCTATAAATCAGCAGGGGGGATTTTTTTAGATGTTGAATAGATACAAACTATAGTGCCGATCAATTGAAAAGATATTATTTTTGAATCATAAGTTTCTGATTTAAATAGACTTAAAATCCCATATTAGTATCAAGTCATGTGGCCGGAGCTATAACTGTGCTTAATTTACCATGCGATTGTGGCCTTCCCACTCCTTTTCCCGGAGTTTGAATTTTTGAATTTTGCCAGTGGCTGTTTTGGGCAGTTCTCCAAATTCAATGTATTTGGGGGCCTTGAAACGGGCAAGATTCTCTTTACAGAATGCAATGAGTGATTCGGGTTTCGTTGTAACACCCGCCTGGGTGACCACAAAGGCCTTGGGCACTTCGCCCCATTTAGCATCGGGTACCGGAATCACGGCCACCTCAAGCACATCTGGATGGTTATAAAGCGCGTTTTCTATTTCAACGGTGGAGATGTTCTCGCCACCGCTGATGATGATATCTTTTTTTCGATCCATGATCTGAATATAGTTGTCCGGATGCATAACGGCAAGATCGCCACTGTGGAACCAGCCGCCCCGGAAGGCTTCTTCTGTGGCTTGGGGATCTTTATAATACCCCAACATCACATTGTTGCCCCGCATGACAATTTCGCCCATGGTTTTTCCATCCCGGGGCACCGGCTCCATGGTCTCAGAATCAACTACATCCATGTATTTGGCAACGATCATGGGAACTCCCTGCCGGGCTTTTAACTGGGCCTTTTCCATGGGGGGAAGTCCATCCCATTTGACCTGCCATTGGCAGACACTGTGGGGACCGAACACCTCTGTGAGGCCGTAGGTTTGCATGATGTTTGCCCCGATACTCTCCATGTTCTGAATGATGGCCGGGGCAGGGGGGGCTCCTGCGGTCATAATTTCAAGCCCATTGTCCAGGGTTAAATTATTTTCCTTGGCATACACGGACATGCCAATGAGGATGGTGGGGGCTGCACACAAATGGGTCACACCCTCTGATTCTATAATGTCATAAATTTCCTGGGGGACCACCTTTCGCAGACATACATGGGTGGCACCCATGGCGGTTATTCCCCAGGTGAAACACCAGCCATTGCAGTGAAACATGGGAAGGGTCCACAGATAGAGGGATTCAGGTCTGATATTAAATTCCAGCAGTTCACCCAGGGCATTGATGTAGGCGCCTCGGTGGTGATACATCACCCCCTTGGGTTTTCCTGTGGTGCCGCTGGTGTAGTTGATGGTCATGATGTCTTTCTCATCGGTGATGTCAATGTCAACGGGGGCTTCTGAGCCTGTGGCAATGAATGTTTCGTAATCTGGACCATCCAAGGGGGTGGTGTCATCCACATCACAGATATTGACATAGGTCTTCACCTTGGGTAGATCCGATTGGATGGAGGCCACTATTTCACCGAATTCATTATCCACAAAAAGAGCCTTGGCATCGGAATGATCCACTATATAGGCTATCTCCGGTGCAGCAAGTCTGATATTCACGCTCACCAACGCCGCCCCAATCATGGGGACGGCAAAATGTGCTTCCAGCATGGGGGGCGTGTTGGGACAGATGAATGCCACCTTGTCGCCCTTGCCGATGTTGTTTTTTTTCAGGGCGCTGGCCAGACGAAATACTCTTTTCTGGAATTGGGAATAGGTGTAGCGCTTTTCGCCGTAGATGACTGCTAACTTGTCCGGGAAAACTTCTGCACTCCGGTTGAGAAATTTTACGGGGCTGAGCAGATCATGGTTTACGTTTTGTTCAGACATGTTTTTATCCCTTCTTGTGGGTTTGATTCTAATGTTGGCCACCCTGGTTATTCAGTGACTCATCACAAAGGGTGGTATTAGAACCAAGACCTTTCTTGTTGTTGAGACTCAATGATCAAAATTTTCAGGTCTGCTCGTTGAACATATGGAATATGGACTCTGTTGCGATGCCTGCGATCAGGCATCTTTGTTGCTTTATGTTTTTCCATCGTCATTGGGCAGGGCAACGGGATCATTGAGAGGCAGTTAATGACTTGGCCGTTAAATATCTTTTTGATGTTCTTTCTATCTAGCAACAAGAGGCAATATTTTCAATCGGTTGGTATCCGATATTTTTACTGCTGAAAATCTGAGGTGCCGTAGGTTCTTAACCTATTTTGGGGTGATGGGTGGGTGCTGGGTACTGGGTGATGGATGATGAGTGGGTACTGGGTACTGGGTGATGGGGTGTCGGAGATGCCCCATGACACCTCCCTATTTTTATTTTTTAATCTTATTCGACCAGTGGACGGCAAATTTCACAAGTTCGGTATAATGCTTCAGGTTCAGTTTTTCCTTAATGTTCTCACGATGGCTGCCAATAGTTTTGATACTTAAGTTGAGACGATGGGCGATCTCTTTGGACTCCAGGCCGTCCCCAATGAGTCGAAACACCTCAAGCTCTCTGTTGGTTAATATGTCCAGGGAGAATTTGTTGGAGGGCTTTCTGGCAGATACCAACCGGTTAAATACCTTGTTTTTAATCTGGGGGCTGGCATAGATATCCCCGGACAGAACCTGACGGATGGCACTGACAACCTGGTCAATGGCCCTTTGTTTCATGATATATCCCCGGGCACCGGCAATCAACGCTCTTTCTGCATATAAAGACTCATCATACATGGAGAGCATCAACACCGGCAGATCTGGATATTCCCTGGCAATGGTCTCAAGCAGATCAATGCCGTTGCTCTCCT